>Ga0209344_10001994_pt1 | contig 24127 bp, 25 predicted proteins | sample Cruoilmetagenom6_FD_187293 | JGI IMG/M metagenome (GOLD analysis project Ga0209344, IMG submission 187293) | Oil polluted marine microbial communities from Coal Oil Point, Santa Barbara, California, USA - Santa Barbara Oil Seep Sample 6 (SPAdes)... | ecosystem: Environmental > Aquatic > Marine... | reverse complement strand
TCCAAGTAATACTCGCAAGATCTGCATGATCGAATAGACAGTCCTTCAACTCCGCAGCCGATAGAACAGAGCGTGCAAACACATCGCGCCCGACTACAGATTGCTCAATCACGATCGACTTTGCATTAATCGTTCCTTGCGATTCTGAGAATCGAACCGACTCATGGGTCGAGCGATCAACGATGAAACTCCCATCGTTTCCAGTTGCGACATCGACCAGTTCGTCATTGGAACCAATCTCAGGCGCATCAGGCTCGATCTGTGTTACATGCTTCGATTTCATCAATCTAAAATTGCTCGTTAGTGATGCAATGGAAATCGTTCGCAAAGCGATTTAACTTCGCCGCGAACAGTTGCGATGGTTGAATCATCGCCTTTGGATTCGATAACACGATTGATCCACTCTGCGATCGTGCTCATTTCAGATTCTTTGAATCCGCGAGTTGTCGTCGCAGGAGTACCGAGACGGAGTCCAGATGTGATCATCGGGGATCGAGGATCGTCTGGAATACCATTCTTGTTTGTAATCAGCCCCGCGTCTTCAAGCCATTTCTCCGCTTCTTTCCCTGTTAGCTCTTCATCTTTCACAGTCAGATCAACAAGCATCAAGTGATTGTCTGTCCCGCCGCTCGTGATTCGGAATCCGTTGCTAGTCATCGCACTCGCGAGTGCTTTCGCGTTCTTCTTGACTTGCTGCTGGTACGCTTTGAACTCGGGTTTGAGTGCTTCTCCAAACGCGACTGCTTTCGCCGTGATAATGTGCATCAAAGGCCCGCCCTGAACACCTGGGAACACGTTGCGATTGATGAGTTTGTTGAGATCCTCATCGTTTGTCATGATCAACCCGCCGCGAGGACCTCGCAATGACTTGTGCGTCGTCGTTGTCACGATATGAGCATGCGGGAACGGGCTCGGATGTTCACCCGCCGCGACCAACCCCGCAATGTGCGCGATGTCGGCCATCAATACCGCGCCAACCTCATCCGCGATCTCGCGGAACTTCGCAAAGTCAATCTCACGCGAATACGCAGAGTATCCACAAAGGATCGCCTTGGGTTTGTGTTCGTGTGCAGCTTTGCGAACTGACTCGTAATCAATCTGCTCGTGTTGTGGATGATCCTTGTCATAGTGCAACGCGTAATGCACAGGGTTATAAAAGATCCCTGAGAAGTTGAGATGCATCCCGTGAGACAAATGTCCGCCATCTTTAAGGACGAGAGACAAGAATGTATCACCCGGTTCCATGATCGCCATAAACGCGGCCGCGTTTGCCGTTGCCCCCGAATGAGGTTGGACATTTGAAAATCGACATCCAAACAACTCTTTCGCACGATCTCGTGCGAGTTGTTCAACCTGATCGTGATGAGCACATCCCCCGTAGTATCGGCGCCCAGGGTAACCCTCAGCATACTTGTTCGTCATACAGGTCCCCGCCGCGATTGTGACCGCAGGGGACGCGTGATTCTCAGACGCGATCAACTCGATGGTATATTCCTGTCGCTCGGCTTCAGCGCGAACAATGTCGGCCACCTGCGGATCAGCCGCCGCAAGGGAGTCGAGAATAGCAGAATCGATCGATTGGGTAGTTTGAGTGCTCATGAGCGATTGTAGACGCAAACCATCATGATCTCAGTCCTCAGATCCCGAACCAAGTTGCAAGAATCTCAGCCCCGCTTTGCACAACCGCGATCAGAGCAGCCAACAACCCTGCAATCACGAATCCCATCAACGATGCAATTGTCACGATTACAATCGAAACCCAGTTAGAAGGCACACGCCAACCCACTTTCACGGCGCTGATCCAGAACCATTGCACCCATATCAACACAAGAAAGAAGAGCCACATCGATATCTGATCACCTACAGAATCTATGTTGATAAGGAAGTTGTTTGTTTCTACAAAGAACAACCCAGCTCCAGCGAACCTCATAAGCTCGATCAAAATCATGGGCAACAAACCCGCGATGAGCATCGCGCGAAACACATGTACCACACGGAGTTTGGCGCGTTTCCTCGAAATCGGGAATGCACAAAACAAAAGAAACCACATCGCACTGATTCCCAGACTCATCACCCCAATGACAATCCCGATCCCATCTTCAAAGCCCCACCAAAACCGTGAGATCAAGGGATCGAGCAATACACCACCAATGAGTGGATACCAAAAATCTATGCTTGAGATGTCAATGATGTTACTCTGTATGATCGCTTGAACTTCTGTGTCTCGGCCGACCAAGAGTTGTCGAAATGTCTCATTTGATTGATTCGTATAATTATACATCGACCAAATCTGAGCAACTGACGAAATGAAGTGCAAAACGAACATCATCATCAAGATCCACAACAAGTAGGTCTTCATCGAACGCGGCGACTCCATTCGCATCCGACTCCAGTAACGATTCGGAATGAGCAAATACCAAAGCGTTGGTACTGTGCGTCGCAACAGATCCCACTTTGACTTTGCATGCTCAATGTACCACCCGAGTTCAACACGACTGGGCTTGATGACATCTGCCCACTCAAAGCTCAATCCACACTCCGGACAGCGCCCTTCAATCGGACACGACGATTCCCAAGTCGCAATCTCTCCCGATTGGTCGTACCCACATTTCGGGCAGATCGGTATATGTTGTATGAACGAATCCATACAACAAGCATACACAACTCATATCACAAGGTTGCGATAGTAAAAACCAATGATGATTGACTTATGAGTTGATCGACACCATATTACGAACGCACACATCAACTGTCGGCGCATCGTTGAGATCAATGGGTAGGTATACCCCTCGATTGTGATCGGTATTGAGCACGATCGCGTTTGGATTGACAACTGTGTATCCGCTCGGCGCGTGTTCATGCCCAAGGATAAACAGATTTACTCCCCAGCGCTCTGTGAGATCTTCGAGTTGATCATGATCATATCCGCGCCCCCAAACCATCAGATGCGCCGAACCAACCCGAGGCTGATAATCATCCGGAGTTAACTCACGATCGAGGATTGTCGAATCGAACCGACCCATCGATGCTGGACCTGGTAGCGAATGAGCACACAAGATATCCCCTTGAGGACATCTGCAACGCAGCGCAATCGGTAACGAAAGAACGAAGTCCGAGATTGCATCATGAACACGATCTGATTGGTCGCCGAAAACTGAGTGCACTCCAGCGTTAAATGCATCAACGACCCGAACACCGTTCTTCATGATCCCTGATCCGATCGCTTGTGCAAGCTCATGGTTCGCAAGGAGCACATGGACGAGTTCAGGATACTGAGATTTCAAATACGCGATTCGTGTTAATCCACGATATGAAGTATCAAGTGGGAGTTCTCTCGACTCAGGGAGATCAGGATGGATGATCTCATGGAGTGTCAGATGTTTTTCTTCAGCGCCGAACTCGCCGTCGAGACCCGCGGCTGCGAGAACAGCTTTGAAGTTCGTCGGATTGTCATGAGTATCACCTGTCGCAATAAGCTGTCCTGGAGCTTCAATCAGTTCGATCGATCCTTGTCGACAGGTTGCTTCACGACATGCACTCGCTCCAGCGCGGAGCGCGTCGATTACCTCATTAATATCATTGAGATCGAGCGTATACATCGTGCTCAGAGTGTAGCGTGTCCGAGAGCATGCATCACAGATCAGTCTGCTTGAATCGGCGGCGCCCGAAGAATCCCAAGGATCATGTCAAGCTTGTCAGAGACAATGTCCATGTTCTCAACTCGATTTTCAGGTTCAACCTCAATGCACTGCATCACGAGATCATTGAGTCGATCAGGAACCAATGGATTGATTTCTTTGACCGGAGTCGCTTTGTTAATCAAAGCATCATCAAGAGAACCCATTAACGAATCGTTCTTCGTGCCCATCGCTGTAGGGATGTTCTTTCCTGTAAGTACCCAGTACATCGTCGCACCGAAGTTATACACATCCGTCTTTGGAGTGATCTCTCGTCGATGGACTTGCTCTGGGGCAATATAGTCAGGAGTACCTTGGATACGTTTTTTGATTGTCCCAGTCTTACAGCTCTGACCCAAGTCGATGAGCTTCGCAGTATGGTTCCCTTCGAGATCCACACCAACGATTACATTGTGCGGCTTCATATCCGCATGCACATATCCGCGATCGTGCATCTGACCCAATGCAGATGCTGTTTGATGAAAGATATCAACTGTAGTTGGAAGATCATCAGGCTGCTCCTCATGCAAGGAAATACCGTCGACGAGTTCCATCACTAAGTAAAGTTCATTCGTTTTGAGCAACGAACCCTTCTTGATGATTCTTGGAATCTTCCGAATCGAGTCGTGATCGAGCTGCGATGCGATCTTGTATTCTGTTTCTGTCTGATCGAGGAATCGTTGTTCCTTGGGATTATTCTTTACAACATGCTTGAGTGCCCAGATCTGTTTCGACTTGGGATCTTGCACGAGATAAATAACCGACGCTGCGCCGCGTCCGATCTCAGACATCACTCGGTACCCTTCTACCGAGTCGCCTTTTTTCCATGCTGCCGTAAGTTCAGTCATCAGTGCAAAGCTCTCACATTTCCCAAATAAATCACAACTCAATCTTCGGTATGTACAATGCAGAACGCTTGTACATATGTCGTCGATGTAGATCTATTTCGGCAAGTTCTCCCTCGGATTCCAGCGACAGCCGCCACAATCACAGTTATCGGCGTATAGATCGTATCCATGCCCGGTGCATTTGACCGATTCGACACGCCGAGACTTTTCTGTTTTCGGGAGATCGTCGATCGAAAACAGATTTTTCAGATCACCCCCCGGTTCGAAAACCTGTGCGAGAAAGGGCATTCATTCCAATTCAATCGACATATAACTTTACGCACCATTCCGTGAATGGATCTACTCACATCCAAATTACATGCTCCAAAGACTTCAATTTTCTGAGTTATACTCCGCAACGAGTGGTATCACAGCGATCTACGGCGCATGCAAAAATTTTCGCAGAATACGAAACTACATTCCGGACTCATGCCATGCTCAATAATGATGTGAAATCTGAAGAGTGAGCTCAGCCCATAGTCGCAAGCATTTGCTCAAACTCAGCTTGTGGGAAATACTTCCCAGGGCTCGTAGTACCCGCAAGGTCATGATGCAGATAAATCTGATCAGATGGGATTTCCAGTCGTTCAGCAAGTGATGTCACGACTTGTGCTAAGCGATGAAGCTGCTCATCAGTGAACGGCCGACGATCACCATCTCCAACGAGACAGATCTCAATCACTCCTGAAGAGTTGAATCCTTCGCCAGCTCCTGAAAGCTGAGCACCATCTCGTTGATTGATCCAGCGGTATCCAACATGTATCTCGCCGTCACCCATTCGAGTGCCGTTTCCGATAACGAAGTGAAATCCGAGACCGTCGTAACCGAGTTCGCGATGCTCTTGTGAAATATCCGCTGCTGAACCTGCAGGTGAACCCGAGTGCACGATCACAATCGATGACCAACGTGTGTCTTCAATCTGTTCAGCAGTCTGGAAAATCGAATCCATTCCAAGCGAACCCTTGATTCCCATGAGCGGTGAAAGACTCACTCCAGCGCCGCCGGCGCTTTGGACTCCTGGATCAAGCATCGCAAGGAGTGCGACTCCGAGAGTCATACCAGCACCGAACACCGACCAAACAATTTTGGTCCGCATGCCTTTTCTTGATCGCGATGTCATCGATCCAGTTGCCATGGTATTGAGCGCTCCCTGCTTCACGATTAAACTTACTACTACAGTATCATTACCATTCGGAATGCAGAGGGTATTTCCTTGCACTTTCTCGCGCAATTTATCGATCACTATGCGCATGTTATGACAAAGCGCCTGAATCCTACTTGCATATCCCGAACAAACAAACTAATTGACATCATCGAGTGAATATTCGGACGAACATCAATCGTTGCGATCGAGTAATCGCTCAGACAAGTTCGGAGTCCGTCGTCCAAACTCGTCTTCGAGGAATGGCTGCGCCTTCTGATTTCGCGCCTGATCATATCGATCAAACTGACTTCGATCATCCTTCGGACGAAGCGCCGTTTTCTGACACCCCCCCACGATTGAAACGCTCGTTATCATGCTCATCAACAGGATTGCTCCGATGAAACCGGCGCGAGCGTTGGATCGTGCCCCGTCCGCTTGCTTGACTAGTTTGTCATGCTTATTTGTCATCTCTGCTCCTTTGCCGTCAACAAGCAACATCATAGCACAAACAACTGAGTGCATAAAAAAAACAGTGCACCGCCAATCGCGACGGCACACTGTTCTGGAGAGAGGAGAGAATACGATCTGCACTCTAATTCGTATTCTTTTGTGCGACTTGGCACACACCAGAGAGAGAGCTTCAACCACAGATATACGCACGAAAACTTGTTTCAGTTCGCGCGTTGATCAAGAAAGATTAAGTTCTTATTCAGCCTGTTCAAATCGAATGAGCACGCAACTCAGTCCTGAGGTGCATCGACGAGTCGGCCCTGCTCATTAACTGCAAGAGATCCATTACCAATCATTTTCCTAACAGACTCGTACACAACAATCGCAACACATGTCGATAAGTTCAATGATCGCTCATCAGGAACCAAAGGCACACAGATCCTCGAATCGGGATGCGCCTCATGAATAGACCCAGGCAAACCCGCACTCTCGCGGCCGAAGACCACATGATCACCCATCGCAATCGGTGCATCAAAGAACGATCGCGTCGCTTTCGTCGTTAAAAACCAAGTCTTTCCTTTGCGAGTCTTGTCCTCAGGCGCATACTCATCCAGATACGAATCGAGCGATTCATGATCCTCAAGATCCAGTCTCGGCCAATAGTCCAATCCGGCGCGCCGACAAGCCTTCTCATCAGTATCGAACCCAAGCGGATGAACCAGATGCAGCTTGCACCCTGTAGTGACACAGGTCCTACCGATGTTGCCTGTGTTGTTTGGGATCTCAGGCTCTACCAACACAATATTGAGTCTCGGACGTAATAGAGGACAGTTAACGCGAGGCGAGTCTGTAGAAAAACCCGTTGCTGATCCATCAACCGAATCAATAACGGGTTCTTTGCTTTGGTTCTGATCAGACTCGTTGAGCATTTCTGATTGTTGCGCTGTAATCGACAACAATCGCTCAATCGTCAAATCATTCCTCAATGAACATCGGATCGACCGCGATTACCTGCTCAAGTGCTGTCTTAAACGCAGGACTCAATGGATTCCCTTGCCAACGGATGATCCCGTCAGTCGACATAATAATCGTGTGTGGAATCGCAGTGATTTTGAGTTCACGATAGATACTTTGCTTTCCATCGTAGAGATGTGAATAGCTGTGTCGTTTCGAGAAGACATACTTACGCACATCTGCTTCTGGATCACGCTGTCCGCTGATGGCGAGCACCGCGAGCTGATCAGTGTACTTATCCTGCATCTCCTCAAGCATGGGTGACGCTCGACGACATGGTCCGCACCATGTTGCCCAGAAATCGAGCACGAGCACTTTACCATCGAGCTCTACCGGTTTCGTGATCCATTCCTCAGATCCAAGAGGAACAGGCAACCCTTTACCTTGAACATTCTTTCCTTTGATAGTCCCAGAGTTCACTGCAGGCCAGGAAACACTCGCGTAGTCCTCAGATGTGAGCAGGCGCTTCTCAGGCTCTTGAGCTTCAGCAACGACTTCTTCTCCCTGAGCTTGGAGCTGTGCATTTGCAACTGCTTCTTCAGGAGTTTCATTCAGCAAGCCGTTAATCGCAGCAGGGAGTGACTTCTTTGTGATGTCCGCGTATCGGAGTTGTCCGGCGCGATCAATCAAATACACATCTGGATAATCATCAACACTGAGTGCAGTTGCAAAGTGACCACCCATGTCCTGAGCGACTTGAACCTTGACGCGTCCGTCGTTGACTTTTTCTTGGAGAGTATCCCATTGATTCTCAGGATGAACCGCGAGAGTCACGAGTCCCTTGTCTTCGTTCTGTCTTTGGAGTCGTGCAAGACTCGACATCATCATCATCGATTTGGGATCATCAACAGAAACGATTGCAATCAATACAACTTGCTCTTTGATTGATTCACTGTCGAGGACATTGCCGAGTGTCCAGCTATCAAGTCCGCTGAATAGCTCAACATCAAATGCATGAGTTTCCATTGCTCGCATCGCTTCACGATGAGTCGCATCGCCTTCGCGTTCAATGCGAGGCCCCTTCTTGATCGCGTTCGCTTCGAACGCGCCCATCCCAGCACCTAAAAGCGCGCCAGCGCCAACAACCATTAACATTTTGCTCGTTTTGTACCGACCCATGATCATTCCCTTATGTATCGAATAGAAATATGGACTATCTCAGCATCATTATCCTACACGATCGAATCAAATCGCAACATGGTTTCTGATCACATTTCCCTATTGCATGAAAAAACCCGCTCAATTGAGCGGGTTTCAGTCATTGAAGACAGTTGTTTCTAGCTCTTTGCGTTGATCAATGGATCAACTTTGAGCACCTGAGCAACTGCAGGCTTGAAGTTCGGGTCATGTGGATTCCCGATCCAGCGGATCACGCCATCAGTCGACATTACGACAACCAATGGGATTCCTTGTGATTCAAACTTCTTGAACACTGTTTGCTTCGCATCGAACAAGTTGTTGATTGACTCTTCGTGCTCTGCTAGGAAATCACGTACAGTGTCTTCATCTTCGCTTTGTCCACCAATTGCGACGACTGCCAAGTTCTCTGAGTCATCCTTCTGCATCTGATCAAGGATCGGCATCGCAGTGCGACACGGCGGACACCAAGTTGCCCAGAAATCTAGGATAACAACTTTGCCTTCGAGTTTGGTTTCCTTTGAAATCCAAGTCTCGTTTCCGAGTGCGACTGGGATTGCCTGTCCCTGGAGATCTTTCGCGTAGAGAGAATCACCCTTGTTATGTGCAGGCCATTCAGCGTTACCATAAAGTGCACTATCGACCTTTGGTAACGGAGTATCTTTGTCCATCGCATGTGCTTTGCACATTGCGCATTTTTCATCGCCCTTCTCGCTTGCGCAAGCTGAACATTCTTTATCGCCATGATGCTCGTGCGTCATCCCTTGATGCATTGCATTGTCAGGGCCTACAAGCCCGAGAGACATCCCTGCTGATGCGATGATGATGGAAAGTAAACTCATATCCGTACTCCTTTGATTAGTTGATCACTCTGGTTGATCGGAATTCTGCCCTATGGCAATTGTTTATCGAACGATCCCCCGAATCTCGACCTGACCTTAACTTTCGTACGGATCGAGATATCTGTGCATACTAACTGCGGCCGAGACCGCAATATTCAGAGAATCTACATCATTTGTCATCTCAATTCGCACACAACGATCAGAGCACTGCAAAACACGCTCGCTTAACCCAGGGCCTTCAGCACCGAAGATGAGAACCGGTTTTTCAGCCCCCACTTTGGGGGTGTTGCCGATCGGGATCGCATTGTTATCGGGCGTAAACGCGATCGTTGTAAATCCCAATGATCCAAGCTCTTCAAGCTTCGCTGGAAGATCTTCAACAATCGAAAAAGGGACATTGAGTACATGACCCATCGAAACTCGTAAAGCCTTGCGATACAAAGGGTCACAACATCGACGACTGAGCCAAACCCCAACTCCGCGGCCACCCAGCGCTGCAACAGATCGAAAGACTGACCCTACATTGTCATGATTGCTCAGATCTTCGAGCACAACCAATGCTCTACACGACTTTGCAAGCTCGATCGGGTCCGTATTGTCCATTCGTAGGCCGCAAGCGAGTAATCCGCGATGGATCGGAAATCCTACGATCTCATCCATCAGTTCTTGGGTTACACAGTAAATTGGCACACTCCGAGGCACCAAATCAAGCGTCTCTTGGATAGAACCCGCTCTTTGGTTTGTTACCAACAATGAATGAGCCGTGAATCTAGATCGGAGCAACTGCTCAACAACTAAGACGCCTTCAGCGATAAAATACCCATCCCCATGATGCACGCCTTGCGATCCGTCGGCCTCAGGATGATGCGCAGCCTTGAGCCATGCATCTTTTTGATTGAGAAACACCTCGATTCTCGGGTCTTTGGAGTCATGGATTTCAATCATTGAGCCGATCATCCTTCAAGCACCTGTCCCCAACCTTTTGAGATACCAAACTCATGATCAATCCTGAAACAATGACTGTTCTCCAAGCCATCATCCTCGGGGTCGTTGAAGGCATCACAGAATACCTCCCCGTCTCGTCCACAGGACATCTTATCATCGTATCGGATCTCCTCGGACTTGGCGACACCGCCTTACAACGATCAGCAGTTGACACTTTCAACATCGTCGTTCAAGGAGGCGCAATCCTCGCCGTCCTGGGGCTCTACTTCCCAAGAGTCATCCAGATGCTCAAAGGACTCGTCGGAAAAGACAAAGCTGGGCTCAAACTCGCTCTCAACATTATCGTTGCGTTCCTTCCTGCAGCTGTCCTTGGAGTTCTCTTCAATGACTTCATCGAAGAAAAACTGTTTAACACACCCGCTGTGATCTCCGCGCTTGCACTGGGCGGCGTCTTCATGATCGTACTCGACAAGATCAAGTTCAAGAAAATCGATTCTGATGAGGATCCTTCAAATGACATCACAGAGTTGAGCTGGAAACAGGCGCTATTCATCGGATTTATGCAAACGGTCGCGATGTGGCCTGGAACGAGTCGTTCCATGATGACTATCGCCGGCGGCGTGATCGTCGGACTCAAACCAAAGCAAGCTGCTGAGTTCAGCTTCCTACTCGGGCTCCCAACGCTTGGTGGCGCCTGTGTTTACTCGCTTTCAAAGAATCTCAAAAACGCATCCGAACTTGGAACACCCAACATGTTCGAGACGCTCGGATGGACTCCGATCATCATCGGAATCATTGTCGCGACAATCTCAGCAGCACTCGCAATCCGTTGGCTCGTAGGATTCCTCAACAAGCACGGATTAGCACTCTTTGGATACTATCGACTCGCGCTTGCAGCGCTTCTCGGAATCCTTATCGCGGCCGGCGCAGTTTCACTTGATAACCCAGACGAACAACCAACGATCGAGCTCGAACAATGAAAACCGCAGCTACCAAAACATCATTCCCAAAATCGCAGATCGAAATCGTCCTGCTCGAAGGTACTCACGATGCAGGAACAACCCAACTCGAAAGCGATGGATTCAGTGTAAGAACGCACAAAGGCGCGCTTGAAGGCGATGCACTGATCAACGAAATCAAACGAGCTCACATCATTGGAATTCGCTCAAAGACGCAGCTCACAGCTGAGATACTCTCGCATTGTGAGCGCCTACTCTCGATCGGATGCTTCTGCGCTGGCACGAATCAGGTTGATCTAGAAGCTGCAGCACTCCAAGGAATCGCGGTGTTCAACTCTCCGTTTTCAAACACAAGATCCGTTGCAGAACTCACAATTGCAGAGATCATTGCTCTCCATCGGAAACTCACCGCGAGATCACACGCACTCCATCAAGGAAAATGGGAAAAGAGCGCATCAGGATCGCACGAAGTTCGCGGCAAGACACTCGGAATCATCGGGTACGGCCATATCGGTTCACAAATCTCCATCCTCGCTGAAGCGATGGGGATGAAGGTCCAGTTCTACGACATCCTTTCCAAGCTCCCATTGGGGAATGCTCAAGCTTCAAACTCTTTCGATGAACTCCTCGCGAACAGCGACGTCGTCAGTATCCATGTCCCTGATACACAAACTACTCAATCAATGATCGGCGCCGATCAAATCAAGCAGATGAAAAAAGGCGCGTATCTGCTCAACAACGCGAGAGGCAGTATCGTTGATCTCAACGCGTTGAGATCCGCAATCGAATCCGGCCATCTTGCAGGCGCTGCGGTTGATGTCTTCCCTGACGAACCTGCAAAATCTGGTGAATCATTCTCCAGTCCACTCCAAGGACTCGACAATGTGATTCTCACTCCTCATGTTGGCGGCTCAACAATCGAAGCACAGAAAGCGATCAGTCTTGATATCGCAACCAAAATCACTCGATTCATGAATCTAGGGACAACAACAGGCGCTGTTAATGTCCCCGAAGTTGATCTCCCAGAGCAGATCCAAAGCACGAGTGATACCCGATCGCATCGAATTCTCAACTTCCATCACAATGTCCCCGGCGTACTCAACAAGATCCATGAAGCTGCAGCGGATCTCAATATCAACATCTCAGGACAGTATCTCAGAACCAACGAATCCATCGGATACATTGTCCTTGATACGGATCCATCGAACGCTGCTGAGCTCAGCGAGCGAGTTGCTGCGATCGAAGAGTCGATCCGTACAAGAATCCTCTGGTAATTGACACTTCCCAAGCGAACAATCTGAGCATGATCGAGATTCATCGCCCTGCTAGATCCATTGAACACACGAAAGTCATCGCAAATGATCTTGGAGCGATACTGCGCCCAGGTGATGTCGTGAAACTCGTCGGCGAGATGGGCGCCGGAAAAACGACCTTCGTCCGTTTGCTCGCAGAATCTTTCGGGATCGCGCCCAACGCGGTTTCATCTCCGACCTTTGTGATTATGAACATCTATCAGAACAAAGAGGATTATCCGCCGATCGCACATATGGATTGCTATCGATTAGGAGATGAATCCGAACTCGACGCGCTCGGATGGGATCAGATCATTGACAGCGATTCAATCATCCTCATCGAATGGCCTGATCGCATCGCATCCGCGATTCCCAATGATTCATTGACTATCAACATTGATCATGTTGATGAACAGAGTCGACACTTCCGATTTGAAATCCCAAATACCTGGCTCGATCGCGCCGGATTCGATGCGATACGCCCGCGGCCGATGACAACATGTCCGACAACAGGAGCAAAGGTTGAAGGCGACAGCTTAACTTGGCCATTTGCATCCGAGCAAGCACGAATGGCTGATCTCAACGCATGGTTTACCGAGAAGCACACGATCTCTCGTCCAATCGAGCAGTCCGACATTGAACAGGGTGAATGATTCTGCTCCAATCAACGGCAATCTCACGCGCGCTGTGGTATTGTTAGAACATGCTCACACTTGCACAATCTGACACGACCAATGCAACCAACGCATGGTCACTCTTTGTTGATTCGTTTGATATTTTCTCGATCGCGCTCATTGTCGGATCACTGATCGCGATGACGCTGATCGTCCGGATCATGATGGACGCTCGAAGAGAAACGATCGCCCCTCTCGCGGTGTACCAAAACCTGCGTGAACATCTCATGCAAGACAACATCGGACTCTTTGAGAAAGGGCTCAACGAGAGCACTTCGATTGTTTCCATCGCTGCAAGCGCGGCATATCGAGCCAAGGACAAAGGCAAAGACGCAATGCGAGACGCGGCAGAACTCGCAGCCTCCAATATGTGTGCACGTTGGGTTCGCCCACTCGACACCCTTCGAATTATCGGAGAGCTCGGTCCACTTGTCGGACTCGCAGGAACAGTCTGGGGGATGATCATCGCGTTTGTTCGTCTAGGACAAGCAGGAGGCGCTGCAGGACCTACTGATCTCTCACTAGGTATCTCAAAGGCACTCTTCCACACCATGCTCGGACTCGTCCTCGCTGTCCCCTGCTTGCTCGTTTACGGCTTGTATCGCTCGATTGTAGAGAAGCATTGTAATACCGCGATGGCGCAAGCCGGAGAAATCGTGGACATGATCCCAACGGAAGCTCAACTAGATCAAGATTCTCCTAAGTAAAACCAACTCAGCATCATGAAAAATAGATCCATCATCTCGTCGAACGGCGCAGGAGCTCGCATTAATGTGACCCCGATGATTGATGTCGTGATGGTGCTGATCGTCTTCTATCTCTTAGTTGGACAACTCGCACTTGATCGCAAAGCATCTATCAGAATTCCTGGATCAACATCCGGACTCGAAGAGCAACAAACACTCGATCCGATTATCGTTGGGATCACAAGCGAAGGGATCGTTTCAATCAACGGCGTAACCCTTGATCAAAGCTTGTTCATTCCTGAGATTGAAAACATGCACGCACGATCTCCAGGGACTCCCATCCGTCTTCGCGCCGATAGAGATGCACCATTCGGAGTAATCAGACCCATCATGCACGCGATGCGTGATGCAAATATCCCACGCGTTGAACTCGTCACGGAGCAACGCAGATGAATCCACTCCAAACAAAAACAGATGCTGCTTCGAAATCCAGAGCACTCAATCAGCGCAATGTGCTCACACGCACTGCTCGCTTTGGTCCCAATATGACTCCGATGGTTGATGTCACGCTCGTCATCCTCATTTTCTTTATGGCTAGCGCAACCATCGCAGGTCCAGAATGGTTCCTACGCGCGGATTTACCTGAAATTGAGGAGCAATCTGATCAATCATCAAACTTTGCACTTCCTACACCCATCCTCAGCGCAGATCTATTAATTCGCGATAACCAAGTCTTTGTTAATGGATTTGGCAATGAATCGATTTCTATTGAATCGGTAATCCAACGGATTGCAAACATGGAACCGGCGCTCTCCAACGGCTTAATCCTCGGGATTAGAGCCAAAGATGATGTGCCTTACTCTGCGATTGTTTCACTTCACGATGCTGCATCTAAAGCAAAGATGCGAGTCGCATTCAGATAAACATTCAACTCAAGTATCGCTGACAAAGATCTGCAGCTTGTGCCCTTGCGCTTTATATCCATATTTTTTGCAAAGCGCGTCTCGCAATGCAATGAGCTCGGGGAGTTCAACAGTCTCAACTAAACCACTATCAACATGAACGAGCAGGGTATTGCCCTTCTTCCCGAACGCGAGTTGATAATGCGATTGCTCGCGATCGAAGAGGACTTGCTGAATAATCGCGCAAGATTCGAGCAACTTGAGTGTTCGATATACCGTTGCTTTCGAGACGGAGTACCCTTTCGTCTTGAGCGCATCGAGAAGCTGGTCCGCCTCGAAGAGTCCATCGAATTCGATGATCGTATCAAGTATTCGTGCACGCTCAGGGGTGTACTTGAGACCCTCGCCTTTGAGTGCTTTGCGAAAGACTGCACACAAAGGCTCAATGATGTCAATCGGAGCGCCATGTGCAGAGGTATCAGTATTGATCGGTTCGAGAGCCATGTATGATTCTAGGAGCAAACACCCTGAATGTACGATTTCAGGCTATACAATCAAACCCAATGGATTCGCAAACGCAACCATCTAAGCTCGTCGGATCTCGTGCGGTCTTCATATATACCTTGATTGCGTTCCTTTCAGTTCCGTTCTTGCTCTCAATCGGAGCAGGAAGAACGCTGCTCGATCGCATCGTGTCCGCACTCTATATTTCCCTTGATAGCGGCTGGGTCCCACTCGTATACATCATCGCCTCGCTCGGATTCGGACGCATCGCAAGAAGATGGACTTCAGATCTCACAACGCGATGGATCATCGAACTCGGAATCGGGCTCACATTTTTACTTTCAATTTCACACCTACTAGGCGCGATCGGATTCTTAAACCCAATCAGCGCATGGATCAGTGTCGGAATCGGATGCTTGCTGTTCTTCAAAGATCTTCGTCATTACGCAAAGTCGATCAACAACTCACAAGGGCAAACCACCCTGAGCATCCCCGGCGTGCTCTTCGTTATCAGCTGTGTCTTCGTCGTGCTCCTTGCATGTAATCCTCCAGGAACTCTCTGGGACTCGGAGTTTGGCGCATATGACTCGCTGAGTTATCATCTTGAACTCCCAAGAGAATGGCTCGAATCAGGACGCATAGCACCAGCGTCGCACAATGTCTATTCGTATCTCCCAGGATACTTTGAATCTGCTTATCTTCACTTCGCATACCTAGTCGATGCGCCCAAAGCTACATCGCAAGGATTATCTGGAATTCTCGCAAACGATGCTCGCATCGCGATGAGCACCCAGCTCTTCTCTGCGTTCCTCGTGATCATCAGCGCCTGTGCACTGCGCGCTGTTGTCGATCGGATGATTCATCTGTATCTTCCAAACCAAGTCGATATCAGCCGGCATCCTGGATTGCTTGCTCGTTTGTTATTCGCGGCTACGCCTTGGATCGTCGTTGTGGGATCCCTTTCGTACAACGAAATCGGAGTGCTCATACTTGCGATCTGCGCCATCGCAGTTGTGATCGAAGAATCTCGCTCTCGCTCATTCAGAGCAATCTCAGCAGCATTGATCACCGCTGGCGCATGCTGCATGAAACCGACATCGCTCTTCATGCTCGCACCTGCAATTGCGGTTTTGTTATTCTCAATCGAATCGACCAAGTTTGATTTGAAGCTCTGGATCAAGCCCATTTTACTAGGAACACTGACCGGTCTCGTGATATTATTACCTTGGTTCATTCGCAATGAGATCGCAAGCTCAAACCCAGTCTTCCCACAGCTCGCATCACTCTTTGGAAACGGGTCATGGACTGACTCTCAGCATTCAATCTACAGCTCCGCTCATCAGTTCGATGGATCTATCCTTGATCGAATAAAACTCATTGTGTTCCCAGATGTCGCTGGATCTCATCATGTCTCACGATATCGAGGATTGACAAATATCCAATGGAGTATCGTACCCTTCCTCGGAGTTCTGGGGATTGTGATACTCATTGCACGCCACGCAACTCGACGGATCGGGTTTACACTCTTGATCGCAATGGTCCTCCCACTCATCGCATGGCTCATGCTCACTCATCTCCAATCACGATTCCTCATTCCACTCGCGCCCATTTTGATAACTGCTGCATGTCTGGGAATAGGCTCTATTCATGCTCGAAAAACCAAGCGAGTCATCGTGGATTGTGTCGCTGTTATTAGCTTCCTCTGGCTCCTGACCTTCGTATCTACACAATCCGCTGGAAACCCGTTTTCCATCATTGATCTCGGAACTTCAATCTTTACAGGACAATCAACGCTCGAGTATGACTCCAACATTCCATGGAGTAACACGCTCAACAACATCGTTGAATCCGACGAAACCATATATCTTCTCGGCGATTCAAACCCTCTTTATGTCAGATCACCAATGATCTACAACACGGTTTATGATCAATGGTTTATTGAAAAAGCGATCGCTGTGCATCCCGATTCTCCTCAACTCTGGACACAATCACTTATTGATCTCGATATTAATGTTGTTGTAATAAGTTTTACCGAGATCAATCGATTTGCTCAATCCGGATGGCTCCCAAACTCAATCAATCCAATCCAGCTTCGTGAGTGGATAGATTCACTCGCTGAACCGATATATGTATGGACAATGCCCAACGATCCCAACCGAACACCGATCCGAGCCGCTTTCCGAATTGCACAATGACTGAGACTCAAAACAACACCGAGAACCAACAGGATGATTCGAACTCGAATCTTGTTTCAGGTTCTAAACGCAATCCGCTGATGATCGTTATACAGATCGTCGGATTCGCGGCCTCGATCGCGTTGCTAGGTTGGGCAGTTAAAACAGCAATGAGCCCGGGAAATCGAGAGCAGTTGTCAAAGCTCAGCGAAGCGACACCAAGCGAGCTGTTAATTCTGATGACACTCGCAGCAATCTCAGTCGGATTCAATGGCATCATCTTCTGGGTTGTAATCAATCCAGTTCAACGACTCCGCACGACGGATGTCATCGCAACGAATGCGATCGCGACATTCCTCGCGTATCTTCCTTTCAAACTCTCCGTGATCTCTCGATTCGTCATTCACAATCGACGCGATCAAGTCCCTGTGATGACAATCGGCGCTTGGTTGCTCGCTGAAGCAATTCTCATGATGGCTGTCTTCGTCCCTGTTGGACTCATCAGCTGGTGGCAAGGCGGGATCACCCCAATATGGTGGATCACTACGCTCGTCAGCATCGTACTTTGCACACTAATAGGTAGCTGGTTCGCAGGAAAGCTCGGAGGCCAACAAAGCATTGATTGGCTCGCGAAACTCACCGGGAAAAAATTCGCTCAATCAGATTCATTTACCAGACTCCATTCAGTATTTGAGATGCTCTCAAACTCCAAAGCGACGCTGATTGGGAATGGATTTCGTTTACTTGATATATTCGCATTCGCGCTCCGCTTCTACATCGCTGCTCGCGTGCTCGATCTTCCAATCTCGAGTGCAGACTCGCTGCTCTTGGGCGCGACCTACTTCATGATCGGCGCGGTGTCGCCCTTCGGGATGCTGGGAACTCGCGAAGCAGGCACAATCGCCGTCGCATCGCTCGTCGGAATTTCCTCCGCAGCGATCACAAAAGACGAGAGCGGAACGGTTCCTATCGCCGCAACAGTACTATTTGTCACTGCGGTTGAAGCACTTGTCAATCTTGGATGTGCCGGATTCGGAATCGCCTGGCTCCGTCTTCGCCCAGCACTAAAGCCGCCCCAAGATACGCCCAGTGTTTAATCTGCATTCTTCAAAATCTCGTTTCGTGTCCTCTGCTGCGTACGATACCGCAATGATTATTGCTCTTGCACAACTCAATCCAACTGTTGGTGATCTTGCCGGAAACTCCGAAAAAATCATCCACGCGATCAATCAAGCTCGTTCACAAGGCGCAGAGCTTGTTGTCTTTTCTGAACTCACAATCTCTGGATATCCTCCAAGAGACTTAGTGAATGTCGAAGATTTTGTGTCTCGTTGTGCAGATGCAATCAAAGCTATCGGGGAATCTCATACGAAAGATATCGCCGTCATCATCGGTACCCCGCTCCCGGCGGAAACTGACGGCCCTAGCGGGATCGCTAACTCGCTCGTGGTTTACCAGAACAACCAGTACCTTGGGTATTACGATAAACGACTCCTGCCAACTTATGATGTGTTTGATGAAGATCGATATTTTACTCCAGGTTCACAATCGACAGTCATCACAATCAACGGCCTCAAAATCGGGCTTGCGATCTGCGAAGATCTGTGGAAAGGAGGAGATGCAGGATTCTCCGAGCGATACAACAACGAACCCGACCCTGTTGATGATCTGATTGACAACGGCGCTCAAATCATCATCGCGCCATCTGCATCTCCGTTCGTTCTTGGAAAGAATCACAAGCATCTCGACATCCTTTCAAAGCACGCTAAGAAACATCAGGTCCCGATCATCTCTGTCAATCAGGTCGGAGCAAATGATGATCTCATCTTTGCAGGCCAATCCGCAGCTGTAGATCAACAAGGCCGTGTATGCGCACAAGCAAAGATGTTCGACAATGATCTCCTGCTCGTCGATACTGAATCACTCGTTCCAACAAAGTCCAAGCAACTCGATGATGAGCAAATCATCATCGAAGCACTCACACTTGGAATCCACGATTATGTTACTAAATGTGGATTCTCGAAAGTGTGTCTTGGACTCTCTGGAGGGATCGACTCTGCAATAGTCGCTACACTCGCTGCTCGTGCATTGGGGCCTGAGAATGTGCTCGGAGTTTCCATGCCTGGCAATTTCAGCAGCGAGCATTCGAAAACCGATGCGTTTGATCTCGCAGACAACCTTGGGATGAACTGCATTAGCATGCCGATCGAGTCTGGTTTTCAAGGGGTTTGCGAGTCAATTAACCCCGCATTTCGTTCGATTAACCAGTCCACTTTGGGTGAATCACTCCCCGATGTCACACAAGAAAATCTCCAATCACGCATCCGTGGAACAATGATGATGGCGCTCTCGAACAGAACTGGTGCGCTTGTTCTCACGACTGGAAATAAGTCTGAAATCGCCGTCGGATACTGCACACTCTACGGCGATATGAACGGCGGACTCGCTGTGATCGCGGATCTTCCTAAGACGATGGTCTTCCAAGTCAGTAGATATTTGAACAAGCAATTCAGCAATCTTGGTTTTCGAAGCGCTCCGATCCCCACAAACACGATCGAAAAACCACCGAGTGCTGAACTCGCTCCAAACCAACTCGATTCTGATTCTCTCCCTGACTACGACATCCTTGATCAAATTATTCATAGGCATATCGAAGGTCATCAAAGCGCACAGCGAATCATCAGAGAAACAGGCTTTGATTCACAAGTTGTAAACCGAATTTGTAAACTAATCGATCGCAACGAATACAAAAGACAACAGATGGCTGTCGGCCTTAAAGTCACTTCAAAGGCATTCGGACCAGGTAGACGCATGCCCATAGCTCAGCGCTGGACACGCTAAAAAGACAATGCTCTTTTATATATTTAAGCATTGTTCCAAATCTCGACAATCAGTACAATCCGAACATGATAAATTTTACAAGCTGTAACTCCAAATCCACCGTCTCGTGCCTAACTCCGTTTGCATTGGGTTTCATGTTCATCTCGCAAACAAACGCAATTGATATCCAAGGCAGCGCCCTCGCACTTGCGAGCAGGAACGGAGAAGAAGATCGACAAACAATTGATCTCTCAACTAGCTCCAACCCAACTGGTTCTGTTAGTGCGGTATTCCTAGGAGCAAGTGCACAGGTAGAAATCACGCTCACTGATAACGCTGCAATCAGTTCTGTGAGTGTCGAACACACAATCGATACTGGGCCTACTCCAGTAGGAAGCGGAGCAACCGACGGCGCCTTCACGTTCTCTGCTCAAGCAGGTTCTACTTACGAGTTTACAGGTTTCCTAGAGACTATCACAACCATTCCGAGCATCGGTCCCGTTGTCCGAATCCGAACTCTTCCAAGTGGAACAATTATCTACCAAGCAACTCCCAACTTACAACTTCCAAATCGGCCTGTAGATTTCAATGAGATTCTCTCAACCGGCACCTTCTTCAGTGACGGCATGTATGAGCTTTCATGGGTTCATATCGCAAACTATACGACAAGCAGCGCACCAACTGTCGGGCATGGAAACTTTACATTTACCATCACATCCCCAGGTTGCAATGCTGCTGATATAAATGCAGACGGAACACTCAATTTTTTCGATGTCTCCGCATTCCTTAATGCATTTTCGATGATGGACCCATCCGCTGATATCAACAATAATGGCACCTGGAACTTCTTCGATGTATCAGAGTTCCTCAGTATTTTCGCAGATGGATGCCCGTAAGATCAACTCGAATAAAGTTCGTCGATGAGCAGACTCGTCGATCACATACAAAACAACTCCAGTGAGTTGCACTTGTTTGAGTATCATGTTTGGCCGAGGCGAATATTCGCCGCGCAGTATTTAACTCGGTAAAACAAGGATCAAATCAACTTGTGATATACACAAAACAAATCTTTGGCTCACTAGTCTGAGCTCATTTGTGTAACCCCTCTATGCTTTCTGCCAACGATCCTCAGATGCGATCGCGACCCCACACTCTGGACATGTATCCGATTGAAGTTCATAGAGTAAATAGCCACACGAACAACGAGGCTCTTCAACTTCTACATGAATCTTTAGTCGACACGACTGACATCTTGTTTCTTTGCTTGAATGCGCCTCAACAATTGATTGACATCGTGGACAAGTCATCGATACCGGTATCGATGCAGCTAGCATTCCTGGTTCGTCATCCCCAGGCTTTGGTCCAAAGAGCGCCATCGCTCCTAGCGCAACTGTACTTCCAGCAACCCCGATCACATTCAATCCTACGAACTGTCCATACCCGCGACTCCAACGGAATCCATCTGCGATGAATCCCGTCATTATAAACACTGTAGTCGTTACTGAGAAAATGATCGCGATCCATCGCAACACTGTACCACTGGGAATGTTCACACGGATCGGCCAAACAAACACCCTGTGCAAGATCCCACCTGCAAGAGTTATTGCAGCTGCTCCTGTAACCCAGAAATAGTTTTCAACTCGCCAACGCATGGATTGCTCAAACCAAATCACAATCAAGAAAGCGATCAATGACACAGCAAGCGATGCAAAGAACAATCTTCTCGACCAAATCATCCGCTTACCAAAGAGGTAGAGGATCATCCCCGCGAGAGAGTACCCACCAATAAGTGCAGTTGATGCAAGCATCTCTCCGCTCATTCGCCAACGAGGAAAGAGTACAGCGATCACACCCGCCAGCATTAAAATACCGACGAACCCAAGAAAACCCCATAAAATCAAAACCCTGCGATTCATGTTCAACCCCGATTCATTCGAACCTAATCTTCATTCGTGGAGATGATTCACCAGGTTCCAGCATACTCTGTTGAAACATCGCCGCCGTCACGAATCGTAAGCTCATGGAGTCGCTTCGCGAGCTGTCTCAAATGGAGTGCATCGTGATCAACCCAGCATGCAAGCATCTGCCCTGCGTGAAAAGAGCCGAATACAGGATGATTGTGTATGTTCGACCAATTGGGCGCATCCAATGATCGTAGCAACTGCACACTTTCATCGCGAAGTTGAACAAATTGATCAACTTGCTCTTTGATTTCTCTTGATGCATAATCACGTTCAAGCACCCAACCCTGAGGATCTATGCTCGGCCAAGGCTCTGTAGGCTGTTCCAGAGTCATGAAAACGCGAGTGCGAAAATCTTCGACCTCTTCGTCACACAAATGACAAACAATTTCGAGAACTGACCACGATGAATCATCAGGTTTCCAATTCGTATCACAAGCATGCATGCCTTGAACAATAGATTCAACTACTCGTCCAAATCCTGCGAGCCGATCAATCAACAAATCCGGGTCAAAACCATTGGACTTGTTCATCAACTGCTCCCGTCACGCATCCGATCAATCCCCTTAGGATATGGGTAACTTGGAAATACCCCGACATGTGCATAATGCCACATTGCAGGAGATGGATAGACATCCCCTCGATACCCTGCATCATGCATTGATTGAACTACAGTTTCAAAGCTTGGTTCATCAGTATCTTGATCACTGACTACAAGTTTATTCGACATTGCACCTAAGAACGAAACACTACATACCGGCCGACGATCAGCTCGACCTTGCAACATTTTATTTATCGTACGGAATCCGCGAGAGATATCTCCAACAGTGAAGAAATCTCGTCCACGCGGACGAAGCAGAGCAAGTACCAAAACCGAATCGAGATCATACTTCAAAATGTAAGGCTCTCGATCATGAGCTGCATGAACCTGAACCGATTCCTGGAACATTTTCGCATAGCTCGTCACCGCAGTCGGAGACCACTGCGAAGTAGTTAGCAGTGATACGATTTGAGCTATAACTCCATGTGAGTTATCGGAATCATTCACGCCACAGATGACCGCTCGATATCTTCCATCGAGTACATCCGCGAGTAGATCCTGTCCCCACATCACTCGGAGTCGTGATCCAGATTGAGGAGCTCCATGATCTGAAGGCAACAACGATACACGATCTGGAAATGACTCTGCAGAAAGCAAGTCATCCGCACCATCGTTGTACAACTGAACATTTGAAGTCTTCGACATTGTATCACCCTCCATTTTGATTACTCAATTCTACGACAACCTAGCACCATTGTCACATCGAAACATGAATGGATTACAGTTAGTTCAATAGAAAAATCAAAACGAAAAAAGACCCTTCAAGCATTACCTTGAAGGGTCCTAAAGTTGGCGATAACCTACTTTCCCGCTGAACAGTATCATCGGCATACCGGGCTTAACTGCTGTGTTCGATATGGGAACAGGTGTGACCCCGGTATTATGGTCACCAACAATCACAAATAAACCGTTTTCACGATTCATCATGACTGACAAAGATTTCGACGAGCGGGGACTGCTGGATTGAACCAACAGTCGCGACAAATATAACTTGAAATCATTACTGACTTTTTACTTTTGAAATGCTAATGCGTTGAAATGGTTAAGATCCATTTCGACCTGTTTCGATTCTCGCATGCTCCCCTTCATTGCGTGAACAATGAAGTTGAACAAGTCTGAATCGGCACTTGGTCGGAATGATCAAACCTTCGACCGTTAGTACCGCTCAGCTGAAGACTTCTCAGTCCTTACACTTGCGGCCTATCAACCAGGTAGTCTCCCTGGGGTCTCTCGTACAAGACTAGCAAACCTGATCTCGAGGGGGGCTTCCTGCTTAGATGCTTTCAGCTGTTATCCCTGCCCGACGTAGCTACCCTGCGATGCACCTAGCGGCGCAACAGGATCACCAGGGGTCAGTCCAACCTAATCCTCTCGTACTAAAGTTGACTCCTCTCAAGTTTGCAACGCCCACAGCAGATAGGGACCGACCTGGCTCACGCCGGTCTGAACCCAGCTCGC
>Ga0209344_10001993_pt1 | contig 24136 bp, 17 predicted proteins | sample Cruoilmetagenom6_FD_187293 | JGI IMG/M metagenome (GOLD analysis project Ga0209344, IMG submission 187293) | Oil polluted marine microbial communities from Coal Oil Point, Santa Barbara, California, USA - Santa Barbara Oil Seep Sample 6 (SPAdes)... | ecosystem: Environmental > Aquatic > Marine... | reverse complement strand
GCCTTAACGTTCAAAAGTTGATTTGCAGATGAGAGTTACTGCATCAGGCTGGGAAAATTATCACACCACACACAGGATGTAAATAATAACGATTATCATTTAGATTTAACTTAACAAATTATTTATTTGTGGTTAAACTTCTGTACTTGCTAATGGCGCTCTTCAATAACGAGCCCGAAACTGATTTACCCTGCTTGGAGTTATTCATGTCTCAATCTAAATTTTCTCGTCTTAATACGAGAAAACTATTTTACGGCGTTTTATTACTAATAACTGCTCAAATTACTGTGGCTGAGCCGGTTCATGCCGAGAAAATCATCAGTGTCGATAGCAATGCCACAGAAATTTTGCTGGCCTTGGATTTTGGATCCAAAATTATCGCCACCGATATCACCAGTGAGCCATTACTCACAAGTCAAAATGTTAAACAACTCGGCTATCACCGGGCGTTGTCGGCCGAAGCGATTTTATCCTTACAACCGGATCTTATTGTGGGCAGCGACCATACAGGGCCTGCTCCCACTGTAAAAGCCATTCAAAATGCACAGATTAACTTTATCCAACTCAATAGTCCGCAAACCATTGCGGACCTGTGCAGTAATATTCAGCACTTAGCCAAAGCACTGGATCGTGAAAAAACCGGTCAACAATTAATCGACGATATTCAACGAAAGGAAACCGCCATCAGCGATCACCACAATGGATCAAATTTAAAAATGGTGTTTCTGCTGGATCTGAATGATCGGGGTTTATCACAGGCTGGACGTGACACTGTTGGTCATGCGCTCATCAATGTGCTTGATGGTCAAAATATCAGCGAATTTAATGGTTATCAGTCAGTTTCGCTGGAATCTATTCTGGCAATGAATCCTGATGTCATTCTGGTTGGCAGACATAGTAATGGTGCACCGGAAACGGAGCAGCTGCTGTCTCGCCATCCTTTGCTGAAAAATACTGCTGCCGGTCAAACCAAGCGCATTATCAGTATTGATGCCAGTAAGTTAATCGCAGGACTGAGCATAAGTGCTGTACAACAGGCCGATCAGCTGGCAGCAATTATTTATTCCTCAGCACGATGAGCTATACCAAATATTTACCTGCCAGCTTGCATGGCTGGCGGCGAGGCATCTGGCTGGTGATGGGCATGTTATTACTGGTAACGGTGTTGTTATCGATCATTCTGGGTCCAATGACCTTGCCTGCAAAACAAAGCTTATTGAGCATAATAGATCAGTTTCTCGGCAGTGAACTGAGTCAGTTAAATGCCTTTCAAAAGACCATTATTTGGGAGTTACGCTGGCCAAGAACACTACTCGCTCTATTTATCGGTGCATTATTAGCCCTCTGCGGTGCCGTCACCCAGGGGCTATTCCGTAACCCTTTAGCCGATCCCGGCATTATTGGTGTCTCTTCCGGTGCAGGACTTGGCGCGGCCATTGCCATCGTGTTGTTACCAGCTTCGCTCAGCTATCTGACAACACCTGTAGCAGCGTTTCTCGGTGGCCTGATAACCACCTTACTGGTGTATCGGCTGGCGCAATCACAAAATGGTGGTACCTCGGTATTGATTCTATTGCTAGCTGGCGTTGCCATAGCGGCTTTTAGCGGGGCGATCATTGGTTTTATGACTTATATCGCCAATGATATAGCGTTACGCGAGCTGACCTTATGGGGTATGGGGACGCTGAATGGCGCAAACAGCACATCTATCTGGTTATCCGTAATGACCTGTCTCTGCCTATTGGTGTTTTACCAAATCCAGGCACCGGCATTAAATGCCTTTCTGCTAGGTGAAGCCGAAGCCCGCCATCTGGGCATCAATGTCGAAAAATTAAAACTGCAATTGATCGTAGTCACTGCCATCGGCGTAGGCGTTGCCGTCTCCGCCACCGGCATTATCGGCTTTATCAGTTTAGTTGTGCCGCATCTGGTTCGCATGACCATGGGGACGGATCATCGTTTATTGCTGCCATTATCCGCACTGACTGGAGCAGTATTGTTACTGATGGCAGATATTGGTGCCAGAGTGTTGCTGGCCCCGGTGGAATTGCCGGTAGGTTTGGTGACCGCATTAATCGGTGCGCCCTTCTTTGCTTTTTTGCTGATCCAGCAACGTAAACGACTCAGTACCTTGTAACCCGCTTATGCTTACAATCAAAAATCTGCTTGTTCAACAGGAACACCACCAAATTCTGAGCTTGCCAGCAGCCAGTTTGGTTTCCGGCGAGTTAATTGCGGTGTTGGGGCCTAATGGCGCAGGTAAATCCAGTTTAATCAAAACCATCTGTGGTGAATGGTCCGCCAGTCAAGGCCAGATATATCTGCATGGTAAAACTTTAGAAAACTGGAACAGAGAACTACTGGCCAAACACCTGGGTGTATTGCCTCAGGCCAGCCAGTTATCTTTTCCATTTAAAGCGCAGGAGGTCGTTGCTATAGGTGCCACGCCACTCAGCCTGAGTCGTCATGATATTAATCACGCCGTTCAAAAGTGGATGCTGGCGACCGATACCTGGCAATTTGCTGACAGGCTTTATTCGAGCTTATCGGGCGGGGAACGACAACGGGTACAATTGGCCAGAGTATTATTACAACTGTCGCAGGCAGAACGGGCTCCATTGTTATTACTGGATGAACCAACATCAGCACAGGATCTTGGACAACAACATCAGTTATTGAATTTGGTAAAATCGCTTTGTCAGGAAAATGGCTTTGCGGTGATCAGTATTTTGCATGATTTGAACCAAGCAAGTCGTTATGCTGACAAAGTGTGGCTTTTACAACAGGGTGAACTCGTCGCCCAGGGATCACCACTGCAGGTGCTTCAACCTGAAACAGTAATGAAAATATGGGGTTATCAACCGGAGCTGTTTTTTAACAGCCAGGGCCAGCAGATACTGGTCTGAGGAGGGTAAAGTCACCGTTAAATTGCTGCCTATAGACCCTAACTGAATTGACTAACATCCATGAGCACAGAAACCAGCTATCAGCTTACAGGCATACTCAAACAGGCGTTGAGTTATAAAAAGCATCTGATTAAAGCCAACCTGATCGCGCTGTTTGCCACTCTCTGTGCAGTTCCAGTGCCCTTATTGTTGCCGATAATGGTGGATGAAGTCCTACTGGACCAACCCGGTACCGCCGTAGCGTTTATCTCATCGTTTACCCCTGAACACTGGCATGGTCCTATTCTTTTCATCAGCGCCATGCTGATCCTGACGCTGGTATTACGTTTGGCCTCATTGGTTTTAAACGTATTGCAGTCACGCTATTTCACCATCATTGCCAAACGCATTACCTTTCGAATTCGCCGTCAGCTGATCAAACGGCTGGGAAGAATCGCCATCAGTGAATATGAAACCCGTGGCAGTGGTGGCATATCCTCGCATTTTGTCACCGATATTGAGGTCATTGATAACTTTATCGGTAATACCATTAGTCGGTTTATCGTAGCAGTGCTGAGCATTATCGGTACTGCCGTGATCCTGCTGTTTCTGCACTGGCAACTGGCTTTACTGATTCTGTTTATGAATCCCCTGGTGATTTATTTCACCATGCGAGTAGGTAAACACGTTAAACACCTGAAAAAAAATGAAAATACCGCGGTTGAGGTTTTTCAGCAAAGCCTGACTGAAACACTCGATGCAATTCAGCAAATTCGTGCCGCAAACCGAGAAAAACATTATTTTCTGCGGGTTATTGATCGGGCTCGCGGAGTACGCACCCATGCCACTGATTATGCCTGGAAGAGTGATGCTGCGAACCGAATATCCTTTGTCATTTTCCTGTTTGGATTTGATATCTTTCGTGCGGTAAGCATGTGGATGGTGGTGTTTTCCGATCTGAGTATCGGTCAGATGTTTGCCGTGTTTGGCTACCTGTGGTTCATGATGGGGCCGGTGCAGGAAGTGCTGAATATCCAATATGCATTTTATGCTGCGGGGGCCGCGGTTTCTCGTCTGAACAAATTGTTTTCGTTAAAACAGGAAGTGGTTTATCCGGCCAAAACCAATCCGTTTATCGAAGGCCAGGCCAGCAGTATCCGCATTGAAAACCTGCATTTCAGTTATGACGAAAATAATCCGGTGCTCAGCGGTGTTTCACTGGATATCAAAGCCGGTGAAAAAGTGGCTCTGGTGGGGGCCAGTGGTGCCGGTAAATCCACCTTGGTCAATGTATTGCTGGGTTTGTATCCAGCCGATAAAGGCATGGTGTATTTCAACGAGGTACCGGTCAGCGAAATAGGACTGGAAGGGGTACGCGAGCATGTGGCCACCGTTTTACAACATCCAGCCCTGTTTAATGACTCGGTGCGGGAAAACATTACACTGGGACGCGATTATCCTGATGAAGCAATCTGGCAGGCGATAAAAACTGCGCAGATTGAAGATGTCATTCAGGCCATGCCGAAAGGTCTGGATACCTTGGTTGGCCGTTCCGGCGTTAAGCTCTCCGGCGGCCAACGGCAACGTCTTGCCGTAGCCAGAATGGCATTAATGAATCCCAGTGTGGTGGTGCTTGATGAGGCTACTTCAGCACTGGACAGCAATACCGAACACCATCTGCATATCGCCTTGGCGGATTATCTGAAAAACCGCACGACCATAATCATTGCCCACCGCTTAAGTGCCGTTCGGCAGGCCGATCGTATTGTAGTGTTTGATGGTGGCGAAATCATCGCCGATGGCGATCACGACAGCCTGATTCAGGAACACGGTATTTATCAAAAACTCTATGCTCAGCAGATTTAGATTTTAGAATTAACCACAGAGACACAGAGGGCACAGAGGTTTCTTTAAAAAAGATATCCATGCTGGTTTGAGTGGCTTATAAAAAAATCCGCAGATTACGCAGATTCGCGCAGATTAATTACCCGCTTTTCTTAGTGTTTATCTTGTATTTAAAATACAAGGTAGCTGCCAAGCGAATTATAAAAACGTTGGTTAGAAAACTAAGCTATGTCTCAGCAGGCTTATTGCCTGCATATACATATTAAGAATCTGCGAAAATCTGCGTAATCTGCGGATCAAATAACCACATAACCCCGAAAGCTATCTCTGTGCCCTCTGTGTCTCTGTGGTTAATATCTTAAATCCTCAGCGGCGTTTCAGCTGCTCCACATCACGTACCGCGCCTTTGGCAGCAGAGGTCGTCAAAGCGGCATAGGCCTGCAATGCAAGGCTTACTTTACGTTCACGGTTAACCGGTTTCCAGGCCATCTCACCGCGCTGCTCCATCGCGATACGTCTTTCCGCCAGTTGTGCATCGGTTAAATCAACATTGATGCTGCGATTAGGGATATCGATATTAATGATATCGCCCTCTTCGACCAAACCAATATTGCCACCCTCAGCCGCTTCTGGTGAGGCATGACCAATGGATAAGCCGGAAGTACCTCCAGAGAACCGGCCATCGGTCAGCAACGCACAGAGTTTGCCAAGACCTTTGGATTTCAGATAGCTGGTCGGGTACAGCATTTCCTGCATACCCGGTCCGCCTTTCGGGCCTTCATAGCGAATCAACACCACATCACCAGCCTTAACCTGTTCCGTCAGAATGGCGGTCACGGCATGATCCTGCGATTCAAAAATACGCGCCGGACCGGAGAATTTAAGTATCGACTCATCCACACCCGCGGTTTTGACAATACAGCCCTCTTCGGCCAGATTGCCAAACAACACTGCCAAGCCACCGTCTTTGCTGTAGGCATTTTCAACATTGCGAATACAACCTTCTTCACGATCCAGATCCAGAGTAGGCCAGCGACAATCCTGGCTAAATGCAGTCTGCGTTGGTATTCCGGCAGGACCTGCCAGATAACGTAATTGCGCAGGCTGGTGATCACTGCGTGCCACATCCCACAGAGCCAGACCTTCGGCCATCGTTTTGCTGTGCACTGTTGGTACTTCGGTATGTAACAATCCACCCGCCGCCAGTTCAGACAGGATGCCAATCACACCACCGGCACGATGCACGTCTTCCATATGATATTTATTGGTAGCCGGGGCGACTTTGCAAAGATTCGGAATCTTGCGGGACATCCGATCGATATCCGCCATGGTGAAATCTACTTCACCTTCGTGAGCAGCGGCCAGTAAATGTAAAACGGTGTTAGTTGATCCGCCCATGGCGATATCCAGTGCAATCGCATTTTCGAATGCTGCTTTGCTGGCAATCGCGCGGGGTAAAACATCTTCTTCATCATTTTCGTAATAACGTTTTGCCAGATCGACGATACGGCGACCTGCTTCCAGAAACAGTTCGCGGCGATCAGCATGTGTCGCCAGTAATGAACCGTTCCCCGGCAATGATAAACCAAGCGCTTCTGTCAGACAGTTCATTGAGTTGGCAGTAAACATACCCGAGCATGAACCACAGGTTGGGCAGGCACTACGCTCAACCTGAGCAACATCTTCATCACTAACATTGTCATCCGCCGCCTGCACCATGGCATCCACCAGATCCAGTTTGACATCTTTTCCTGCCAATTTGGTTTTACCAGCCTCCATCGGGCCACCGGAAACAAACACTACTGGAATGTTCAAGCGTAATGCTGCCATCAGCATACCGGGGGTAATCTTGTCGCAGTTGGAAATACACACCAGCGCATCAGCACAATGGGCATTGACCATATATTCGACTGAGTCGGCGATAATTTCGCGTGAAGGCAAACTGTAAAGCATGCCACTATGACCCATGGCGATACCGTCATCGACCGCAATGGTATTGAATTCTTTCGCAACACCGCCGACACGTTCGATTTCACGTGCGACTAACTGACCCAGATCTTTCAGATGAACATGACCTGGAACAAACTGCGTGAAGGAGTTGGCGATCGCTATAATTGGTTTGCTGAAATCATCATCTTTCATGCCTGTGGCCCGCCATAAAGCACGAGCACCCGCCATATTACGGCCGGCGGTAGACGTTTTTGAACGATATTCAGGCATTGCTTTTCTCCGACTAAATTTGAGTCTGACTAATCTTTGAGTTAAGGAAAAATGTGTCAGGTTAACTAAAATATTTTACACGCAACTTGGCAAGCGTGGTGAGACTACGATAAAAAGACGGTATGAATTCATCATCACAACAACCAACTGACGCCCATTTCGCGACCACAACCTCGTGGTTCAGAGCGGCTGCGCCCTATATTCATGCTCACAGTGGCGCGACTTTTGTTATCGCCTTTGATGGCGAAACGGTCGCAGCCGATAATTTTGACCATCTGATCCATGATCTGGCCATTCTCAATAGTCTGGATATACGACTGGTTCTGGTGTTCGGTGCACGTCCACAAATTGAAGCGAAATGCGAAAAGCTTGGTATCGCAGTGAAATATCATCAGGGCTTAAGAATTACAGATGATGCCTGCTTGCAAATTGCCCGGGCCGTAGTGGGTGACTTGCGTATTGCCATTGAATCAAAACTTTCTTTCGGTCTGCCACATACCCCAATGGCTGATTCACGGATTCGCTGTGTCAGTGGAAATCTGGTTACCGCAAGACCTGCCGGCATTATTGATGGGATTGATCTGGGACATACCGGTGAAGTCAGAAGAATTGATGCCGAAGGTATTCAACAGCAATTGACCAGTGGCAATCTGGTATTGCTACCGCCTTTGGGATATTCGTTAACTGGTGAGATCTTTAACTTATCAGCAGAATCAATCGCCACCGCGGTCGCTACCCGGTTACAGGCTGACAAACTTATTTTTATTGGCCAGAGTAATGAAAATCTACCGCGCGAAATAACCATCCAACAAGCCAGGGATTATGAGCATCCTTCGCTTAATGCTGCCGTTACCGCCTGTAAAGCTGGTGTCAGCAGGGTACATTTACTGGATCGTTCTGTTGATGGCGCTTTACTGCAGGAATTGTTCAGCCGGGACGGGGTTGGCACATTAATCAGTGCGACGTCTTTTGAAACAACGCGTCAGGCGAATATTGATGACGTTGGTGGCATTCTGGAACTAATGCAACCGCTTGAACAAAGTGGTGTATTAGTTAAACGTTCACGGGAATTGCTGGAACGGGAAATTGATCATTTCACCGTGATGGAGCGCGACGGCACTGTCGTAGCCTGTGCGGCGTTATACCCCTATCCGGAAAACAATGCGGCTGAACTGGCCTGTATGGCAATATCATCTGATTACCGTCATCAGGGGCGTGGCAAACAGTTATTAAATATTCTGGAAAAACAAGCCAAAGCCTCAGGCTGGGACACGTTGTATGTGCTCACCACACAAACAGCACACTGGTTTATCGAACATGGTTTTCAGCCGTCTGCAATCAGTGATTTACCGATGCAAAAACAGGCTTTGTATAACTATCAGCGGAATTCCAGTGTCTTTCGTAAACAACTGGTTTAGCCAGTAGATGAATCGCGGTTTCCGACGCGTTTGCGGTACTCGGGAAATAACAGCGGGGCGAATTCATGTAGCGCTCTTTCATACACCCGGCGTTTAAAAAACACGATTTCCTCAACCGGAGTCCAGTAATCCACCCAGCGCCAGTCATCAAACTCCGGCTTGTCATGCAGATCCAACCGCACATCGGTTTCATCACCAGTAAAACGCATCAGAAACCAGCGTTGCTTCTGACCGATACATAAAGGCTTGTTACCGTAGCGCAGATAACGCTTGGGCAGCCGATAACGCAGCCAGCCCCGCGTGGTTGCAATCAACTCAACATGCTCACGCCCCAGACCAATCTCTTCCGTCAGTTCACGGAAAGCAGCCTGTTCCGGCGTCTCATTGATTTTTATGCCACCCTGGGGAAACTGCCATGAGTCGTGCTGAGCACGTTGCGCCCACAACACCTGGTTGAGGTCATTGCAGAGGATTATCCCCACATTGGCTCTGAAGCCATCTTTGTCTATCACGGTTCAATCTCTCACCGGGGCAACGGTAAGCAATGGCCGCCGGCACAATAATTTATTTAATAGGTTTAGATTAGTGAATGAGACATGAGGATGCAACGCATTTTGTCTTACAATAGGCGCTCATTTTATCGGGACATGACCAGTTACAATGGCTTTAGCAATATTTGATTTAGACAATACCTTACTCGGCGGCGACAGTGATTATTTGTGGGGGCGCTATTTGGCGGAAAATGCCATAGTGGATCCGCAGAGTTATCACGACACCAATCTGGCCTTTTATCATGACTATCAGTCGGGGCAATTGGATATAAATGCCTTCCTGCAATTTGTGTTTGAGCCACTGGCCAAAAACAGCATGCAAGATCTGTTGGCATGGCGTGCAGATTATCTGCAACAGAAAATCCTGCCGATTATTCTGCCCAAAGGGCTTGAGCTGATTGAACAACACCGCCAGCAAGGCGATACACTGTTAATCATCACCGCAACCAATAGTTTTTTAACGTCGCCCATTGCAGAACTGCTGAAAATCGACAATCTGATTGCGACTGATCCTGAAATGCTGGATGGACGCTATACCGGAAAAGTTTTCGGCATACCGTCATTCCAGCACGGTAAGGTAGAACGTCTGCAACATTGGTTGGCTGAACATCAGCAGGATCTTTCCGGAAGTTATTTTTATAGCGATTCGCACAATGATCTGCCGTTGCTGGAACAGGTCGATACACCGATCGCCGTGGATCCGGACGAAAAACTGGCCGAAGTTGCGCGACAACGTGACTGGAAAATCCTCAGTCTGCGTGAATAATTGCTACAATTCGGGGTTTTAATCACTTAAATTCAGGCCGTCAATTATGGAATGGGAAGTTGTTATCGGGTTAGAGATCCACGCCCAGCTTGCAACCAAATCAAAAATTTTCTCCGGAGCAGCGACTGCTTACGGCGCGGCACCAAACTCTCAGGCGTGCGCCGTTGATCTGGGTTTACCGGGTGTATTGCCGGTATTAAACAAAGAAGCAGTGCGCATGGCCGTTAAATTCGGTCTTGCCGTTGATGCTGAAATTGCTGATCGCTCGGTATTTGCCCGTAAAAATTATTTCTATCCTGATTTACCTAAAGGCTATCAAATCAGCCAGTTTGAATTGCCAATCGTTGGTAAAGGTCAAATCAGCATTGAAATGGAAGACGGCAGCGAGAAAATTGTCGGCATTACCCGCGCCCACCTTGAAGAAGATGCCGGTAAATCTTTACACGAAGACTTTCATGGTCAGACAGGCATCGATTTGAATCGAGCTGGTACACCATTACTGGAAATCGTTTCCGAACCGGATATGCGCAGCGCTAAAGAAGCTGTGGCCTATATGAGAAAAATTCATTCTCTGGTGCGTTATCTGGAAATCTGTGATGGCAATATGCAGGAAGGCTCCTTCCGTTGTGATGCCAACGTTTCCATTCGTCCCAAAGGTCAGGAAAAATTCGGCACCCGCGCTGAACTGAAAAACATTAATTCATTCCGTAATGTTGAGCGCGCTATCAATATCGAAATTGAGCGGCAGATTGATGTGATCGAATCGGGTGGTACGGTCGTTCAGGAAACACGTCTGTATGACGCCGATAAAAATGAAACCCGCTCCATGCGTAGCAAGGAAGAAGCAAACGACTACCGTTACTTCCCGGATCCGGATTTATTACCAGTTGTACTTGATGAAGGACTGCTGGAACAGGTCCGTGCTACGTTGCCGGAACTGCCGAATGAAAAACGTGACCGTCTGATCAGTGAAATGGGCTTATCCAAATATGACGCCAGCGTGCTGACCAGCAGTCGTGAACTGGCCGATTATTTTGAAGCGGTTCTGGCGGCGACAGGAAATAAAGATCCTAAACAATGCGCCAACTGGGTAACCGGTACTCTGTCCGGCGCGCTGAATAAGGCTGGTCTGGAAATCACTGAATCTCCAGTCTCTGCCGAGCAGCTTGGCAGTGTTTTACTGCGCATCCAGGACAACACCATCTCTGGCAAGATTGCCAAGCAAGTGTTTGAGGCTATCTGGAATGGGGAAGGCGCTGATGCCGATGCAGTCATCGAATCCAAAGGTCTGAAGCAGGTCACTGATACTGGTGCCATTGAAGCGATGATTGATGAAGTGATTGCCGCTAATCCGCAACAGTTACAACAATATCGTGACGGTAAAGAGCAGTTATTCGGCTTTTTTGTCGGACAGGTGATGAAAGCCTCAAAAGGCAAAGCCAATCCCGGTCAGGTCAACGAGATCCTCAAACAAAAATTGGCTGGTTAGGCTTTTTATATTGAACTCGAAAGCCCTGACGCAGGATAGGCGCTCAGGGCTTTTTTGTGTGCCAGATTTGTGCAAATCAGTTCACATTTTGGATTAAGCTACTCCCAGTATTCGACAATCTGATGTAGTATCGGCTGATGTTTTTTGAACACGCATAACAAGGACGCTAATGATTCATTTAAAATTCAGGATGTTGGGCCTACTAAAATGAAGTTTGTACAGGAACATTTACCTAGCAAAACCGGTTTAAACAAACTTTCCTCAACATCGGCGTTGAGTGATGCAAACTGGGTACTGGTCTTCGGCTCAGTTAACCGTTTCAGCGAACGTAACTTCGCCAGTCAATTACAGAAACGCTATCCCAATGCGCAGATTATCGGCTGCACCACCTCCGGTGAAATTACCGGTGACGGCGTTTTCGATGACAGCGTGCACATCACTGCCATGCAATGGCAGAAAAGCCAGCTACGCTTTATCTGTAAACCGGTGAACAGCATGGAGCAATCACATGCATTAGGTGCGCAGATTGCCAACGAATTAGTCGCGCCAGATTTGAAGGGTGTGTTTGTCCTCAGTGATGGCCTGAACGTAAACGGCTCGGAACTGGTTGAAGGTCTGCAGGAAGTACTCCCTAACACCCCCATTACTGGCGGACTGGCTGGCGATGATGCCAAATTTACCAAGACCTTGTTACTGAATAACGATCAAATCAAGGATCGCATTGTGATTGCCGTCGGCATATACGGTAAAGATGCCATTGTGACTAGTGGTGCATTGGGTGGCTGGAAACCTTATGGGCCACCGCGGCGCATTACCAGAGCCATCAAAAATGTGGTTTATGAGATGGACAATAAACCCGCTCTGCCGCTTTACAAAATGTATATCGGCTATTACGCCAGCGAACTGCCCTCTTCGGGTCTGAATTTTCCGTTTGCCATCATGGATGATAAAAACGTCAATGTGATTCGAACATTGCTGTCGATCAATGAAAAAGATAACAGCATGACCTTTGCCGGCAATATTGCTGAAGGCTCAACAGTCCGTTTTCTCAAATCTGATCATGACCAGCTGGTGGCAGGTGCCAGCGAAGCCGCGAGACAGATTTTATTGAAGAAAGTGGATATTAACGATAAGGCATTAGCGATCTGTGTCAGTTGTGTTGGACGTAAACTGGTGATGGAAGATCAGGTTTCAGATGAAGTCTATGCGGTGCAACGTCTGCTGGGGATGCAAACTGGCATTACCGGTTTTTATTCCAATGGAGAGATTTGTTCCGGAGAAGATGATAGTCACAGTCTGTTGCATAATCAGACTATGACTATCGCCTATTTAAGCGAACATAACTCCTGAGACTATACTGGCATTGACATAACGTCTATGCCAGTTCTCTTGCAGCGGCGAGCAGGGCCAGTCGGGCAATCACACCATAAGCGTAAAAGCGATTGGGTTCTGCATCAGGTTTATCAAATTTGTCCGGTGTAATACAGGATTGGGCAAACGCCAACGGTTCGAAATGCATACCTGGTGCATTGAGATTCTCATCCACTCCTCGCCCGGTATGCACACGATAAAATCCGCCGATAACAAAATGATCCATCATATAAATTACCGGTTCAGCAACCGCTTCATCCTCTCCCAGCGTTTCGAAGGTATAGACTCCTTCCTGAATCAACACGTTATCCACCACCAGTCCTTCTTTAGCTGAGGACATCTTGGTACGTTGTTTACGGTTCAGGTTCAATAATTCGTCAGCACTTTTCACCATCATAATACCCATTCCATAAGTACCTGAATCGGCCTTAAGTACGACAAACGGTTCTCTGTCTATGCCGTATTGATCGTATTTGTTCTGTATAGCGGTTAGCAGTGTATTGACGTTACGTGCCAGACATTCCATGCCATTACGTTCCATGAAATTGACTTCACCACATTGCAGACTCAATGGTGAAACCAGCCATGGGTCAATGCCAATCTGTTCAGCAAATGCATGAGCTACCATCGCATAGTGGGTAAAATGATCTGACTTTTTACGGGTGGCCCAGCCAGCTTTCAATGGTGGAGCCAACTCCTGTTCCAGATTTTCCAGAATTGCTGGTTGTCCGCCTGACATATCGTTATTCATTAACACCAGACAGGGAGAAAAATCGCCAATGGCAACTCGATTACCCTGACGCTCTAATGGGGAAATTTCACAGATTTTGCCCGAAGGAAGTTCAACCGTTATCGGTTCCTTAATATCATCGCGCAAACTGGCAATACGTGCCTCCAGGCCGGCTTTTTCGAAAATATCTCTTAAGGTTTCGACACTTTCAAGATAAAACAGATTTCGTGTGTGGTTTTCCGCAATGATCAATACCCGCCGGGCTTTGGGACAAAGTCTTTCAACTGCAGCTTGAGCCGCCTGCACACATAGCGGCATAAAGGAAGGATTCAGGTTATTAAAACCCGCAGGAAATAAATTGGTATCAACGGGCGCCAGTTTAAAACCGGAGTTTCGCAAATCTACCGAAGCATAAAAAGGCGCGGGCGTTTTTAGCCATTGCTCTCGCAACCAGCACTCGACATCGGCCTGCCGCTCCAGTAAATGCGCTTCCAGTTCCAGTAAAGGCCCATTCAGGGCGGTAGTGAGGTGTGGTACGGCTGATGTCATGATGAACTCTCTGAATCAATAATAATGAGGATGACGGGGTTAGAGTCTGTTTATCTTTCATCGCCGACAGTGGTGACGATGAAAGATAAACAGAGCCTGGTTACTGTGATATGGGACACAGATCGGATATTTCAAGTCATACATACTCTGCCATGCGTTTATAAATGAGGGAATAACAGACCTTAACATCGAAAGTAGTCACTAGCCTGACGATCAAAAATGGGTTATCTTCAAGGCTGATTTTAATCGAATGTTTCAGGCTGTAGGTACAAATGACCGTGAGTGAGACTTTATCAGAATTTTCAGGCCTTAAGGTGATGGTCATCGATGACAGCAAAACGATTCGCCGCAGTGCCGAATCCCTGCTGCAGAAAGCAGGTTGTGAGGTTCTTACCGCGGACAATGGTTTTGAGGCGTTGCCTATAATCAGTGGGCAGCATCCCGATATCATCTTTATCGATATCATGATGCCGCGCCTGGATGGCTATCAAACCTGTGCCTTAGTGAAAAACAATCCTAAATACCGCGATATTCCGGTGGTAATGCTTTCCAGCAAGGATGGATTGTTTGATCGCGCAAAGGGGCGGGTTGTTGGAGCAGAACAGTATCTGACAAAACCTTTTACCCGCGATGATTTACTGGATGCGATACGGACGCATTTGTTCGACAAAAACAAGGACGCTTAGGTTTTTATGGCTTTAATCTTAATAGCCGATGACTCGCCAACTGAAGTGTATGTGTTACAGAAAATGTTGGAAAAAAATGGTCACGAAGTGATTGTGGCCACAGATGGTGAGCAGGCAGTTGCAATGGCGCAATCTCAAATGCCTCAATTAATTTTGATGGATGTCGTTATGCCCGGTTTAAATGGTTTTCAGGCGACTCGCAGATTAACGAAAGACGCCGCCACATCGCATATTCCAATTGTTATCGTCTCCTCCAAACATCAGGAAACTGATCGTATGTGGGGTATGCGACAAGGCGCCCGGGGCTATCTTGGCAAACCCGTCGCCGAGAATGACCTGATAGTACAGATTAACGAATTAGTGGAAATCTCAGCATGACCACAATGGATAATCCGGCAGATATCATTGCCACCCTTAAGGATATTGAGCGACGCAGTCAGCAGCGTATGGCGGGCTTATCGCAGCAGGATAATATGGAGGGCGCCTGGACAGCTATCGGCTTCCGTCTGGAAAATTTACATCTGCTTATCCCTCTCAGCCAGTCCCGAGAAGTTTTCCCGCTACCACTTCAGATTACCCCTGTTCCTAAATCACAGCCTTGGGTCGTTGGCATCACCAGCCTGCGTGGCGATCTTTTACCGCTAATCGATTTGAGCCTGTTTTTGCATGGCAGCTCTAGCCCAGCGGATAAACGCAAACGCGTTATTGTTTTAAACCATCCTGAGTTTTTCACTGGATTGATAGTGGATGAGGTTTTCGGTTTGAAACATTTCCAACGCCAACCTGAACCGGCAGATGCCAGACAGCACTTACATCTTAAACCGTATCTGCTGGGTCGACTTTACCAACAAGAAACCTATTGGCACGTATTCAGCCTGCTTAAACTGGCTGAAGACCCAAAATTTTTGAATGCAGCCGCTTAACGATTTTATTTCAGGACATGCCTTATGAATGCCACCAGTAAACTGTTTTTTTCTTCGCTGCTCAGCGGCAAAAATCTGTTTTACCTTATCTTGATAATTCTTTTCAGTGGCTTGACGCTGGCCGGTATCTGGTTATTGGTGTCCGGACAATATGTACTGGTTTATCCTGACCCAATGGTCACTGCTGCAGCCAGTGGTCTAAGCGTCATTTTGGCGGTGATTTTCGCGTTGATGGTGGCGTATCAGCCAATGCGTAAAATCAAACAATCCATGGATGAAATGGAGTTACAGAACCGCCATAACCAGGACGCGATTTTGCGACTGCTGGATGAAATGGGCGATCTGGCCGATGGTGATCTGACCGTCACCGCGACAGTGACTGAAGACATAACCGGTGCGATAGCAGATTCTGTGAACTACACTATTGATGCATTACGCAGCCTGGTGGCTCAAATCAACTCAACTACCTTACAGGTTGCTTCTGCAGCACAGGAAACTCAGGCTACGGCCTTACATCTCACCGATGCCAGTGAACATCAGGCCCAACAGATTTCTGAAGTCAGCTCGGCCATTACCCAAATGGCAGCTTCCATCGAACTGGTGTCTGAAAATGCCACACAATCTTCTGAAGTTGCGAAGCAGTCAGTAAGTCTTGCTGTACAGGGTAATGGTGCGGTGAAAAAGGCTATACATGGCATGGACACCATTCGCGAACAGATTCAGGAAACGTCCAAGCGGATGAAACGTCTGGGTGAAAGTTCGCAGCAAATCGGTGAAATCGTTGAACTGATCAATGACATCGCAGAACAAACCAATATTCTGTCCTTGAATGCGGCGATTCAGGCCGCTATGGCCGGTGAAGCCGGTCGTGGTTTTGCGGTTGTTGCGGATGAGGTCCAGCGACTGGCAGAACGTTCAGGCAGTGCCACTCGCCAGATTGATGCGCTGGTACGTACCATTCAGAGTGATACCAGTGAAGCCATCAGTTCCATGGAACAAAGTACGGCTGAAGTGGTTTCCGGAGCACGCCTGTCGCAGGATGCTGGTGCCTCGCTGGAACAAATTGAAACCGTTTCCCAGCATTTAGCCGAACTGATTAACAATATTTCCAGCAATGCAAAACAACAGGCAACAGCGGCCATTGGTACTTCAGAAAATATGAGTGTGATTCAGGAAATCACCATGCAGACGTCAACCGGCACCAATGAGAGTGCGGCGGCGATCGGCAGACTGCTTGAACTGACAAATGAACTGCGTAAGTCAGTATCTGGTTTCAAATTACCCTGATGCAGCCTGAGCTGGCGGAGAAGCGAATATGACCCAATCCAGAGGCAACTACAATGCTCTGACATGGCTGCAGGATGAATTGCAGAAGTCTCTCGCCGCGTCATTACAATCGGTTCAGACCTATATTGATGATCCACAACAGTCAGAATCGCTGAGCCGTTGTGTAGAGCATTTGTATCAGGTGAACGGTACGCTGGAAATGCTCAATCTTGATGGCGCACAGATGCTTGCGGCTGAAATGCAGTCCATCGCGGGTTATATGCGTTCATTCCCGGAAGATAAACAGAATTCAGCATTGGAAACGTTAACCCGTGGCTTGATTCTGTTGCCGACGTATTTACAGCAAGTGAATGAGAAGTTTCCAGACAATGCTCTGTGTCTGCTGGACTCAATAAATGAATTAAGATTATTGAGAGACAAACCCGCTATTGCTGAAACCGATGTGTTTGCTCCGGATTTATCCATCAGCCTTCCGGACAGTATTGCCCCTAACCCGGCTCACACGGCTCCCCCTCTAGAGCTGGAAAGACATAAAATAGCGCACGTATTTCAACACTTGCTGTTGACCTGGATGCGCGAACAGGACGATAAAAGTCTGCGTAAGATGCGGGGCATTCTGCGGCATTTACGGCTGCAATGTTTGCAGGAAAAAACGACTCTTTTCTGGTGGGTAGCTGAGGCTCTGCTCGAAGGTCTGGCACACCGAGGCATCCGCGATGATTCCAGCGCCAAACAACTTATTGGCAAAATGGCTTCGCCAATTCGACTGGTCTGTGAAGGCGATGAGAATTCATTACTGGCCGGTTATCCTGAAACCCTGCTGAAACAGTTACTGTTACTGGTTGCCCGTTCAAGCAGCTATGGACCTTTAGTCACCGGCGTGAAAGCGAGTTTTGGGCTGACCTTCTACGATCAGGCTTCACAATTAATTGGTCATAGCGATGCAGCATTACAGGAAGCGCAAAATGCCCTGCTCGAGCAACTTGAAGAGCTAAAAGAGCGTATCAGTCAGTTTGATACTGCCGAAGACCAGGCCGATGAGGCCGTTAACGATATAAGCCTGCAACTACTGAGCATGGCGGATACTCTGTCGCTTTTACAACATCAGACCCAAAGTGATTATTTACATAAACAACATACGGCATTGCAGAAATGCTTGGCGACTGATAAGTCTTATCATGATCAACTGACCAGTCTGGCTGACGATTTATTGCAAATCGAAGCGTTACTCAGAAAAACCGATGCCACTGACGCGATTCATCGTCAGTTACAAAAAACCGTATTATCCGAGTGCCTTAATGAGTTGGCCAGTGTTAAAGAGCTATTGATTCTTCAATCAAGTCATCAGACTGACAATGATGAAACCGTTCAGCAAAATCTTGCAAATAGCTTAAACATACTGGCCGGCAGTCTGGATGTACTGGATATCAGTAAAGCATCACAGCTGTTTTTTTCATTGGCAACTAAGTTCAATGATGATGATTCATCGTTCAATACTCCCAAATCTCAACAGGATATGGCCGAAATATTAGCGTCGGCAGAAATCTATCTGGAGAATCTGCACCGAACCGGTCAGGCCGATGAAAATATTCTGCAAACAGCTCTTAAGACGTTGCAACATTTTGGGCAAAGCGATGAACAAACTAGCGCATTGCAGTTGCCCGAGATTAATTTTTCCAGTGAGGACGAACCTACACAATTAAGCTCGGTTGCTTTGTATCTCAGAGCGCTCGAAGATAAACCAGCAGATATCGATGCATCTCAACTCAGCATCGCTCCATCGGCTCAGGAATCTTTTGCAGCGCAAGACATCAGCTACTCAGAAGAGCAGTTTGAGGCGTTGGAACTGCCCGAGATTGATTTTTCTGCCGATGATTCCAGTGAAGTCCCCGCTGAAAAAGCTGAACCTCTGAAATTGAGCTCTGTCGATTTATATATTGAGGCGCTTGAAGACAGGGAAACTGACACTGAAACGTTGCAGTTCGAAGACTTCAAGCCGCCTGTTGCAGACCTCAGCGAGACTATCACTGCAGATGAACCATCGGAGTTACAGGATTATCAGTCAACGGAAATCAACTTTGATCAGGCAGAGTCCGAGACGTCCGAGCCAATTGCTTTTGAAAATCAAACATCTTTTTCTGCTGAATCATCCGAAAATAGCGATAGCTATATCTCCGGAAACTGGCAATTTGAAGAGCATATTAATCCTGAAATCGCTGAAGTTTTTGTTGAAGAAGCCCATGAAGTTTTAGACGATTTGCAGCAACTACTACCAATTTGGAGTGAAACTCCAGAACACGGCGATCTGCAAACTATCCGGCGACATTTCCATACCCTAAAGGGCAGTGGGAGGATGGCTGGCGCAACCACCATTGCCGATATGGCACAAGCAGTAGAACATTTACTAAATCAGATTTTAGAAGATGCTTTACCTGTTTCGGATGAAATCATGGCGTTAGTCATGGAAGCAGTTCCGGAAGTTAACGACTGTTTACATTTATTCACCCAGGCACAATCCGATTTCACTGAATCTGCAGCAGCATTAACCATACTGGCCCAACAACTCACTGAACAGGAAAGTGTGTTGGATGGTGCAGAGGAAGAGGACGAAGACAAAGCTTTACGAGATATTTTCTATCAGGAAGCAGAACAGCACCTGCAAAATCTATTTGCTGAAACAGCTGTTTTACAAGTCGGCAAAGTCATTAATAAATCCATGCTCAGTGCAGCGCATTCTCTCAAAGGCTGTGCCAATATTGCCGGTGTCAAACCCGTCGCCATCATTGCCACCCAGCTCGATCAGACTTTCCGTAATCTTTACCACCAGCAACAAACGTTCACTGAAGAATCAATCAGCGAATTGAATGACATCGTAATGGAATTGAGTCAGTTGTTGCAGGCAGTGAAAATAGGGGAAGACGAGCCAGATATTCGCTTGCTGGATCGGCGAATTTTTGAACTTTGTCCACAAAAGTCAGAACAGAGTCACACGGCGCGACTTGACCCGGAACAACTTGTCAGTTTTCTCGAAGAGACTGATGGACTCCTTAATGAGTACAGCCAGCAACTTGCTGCATGGCAGCAAACGGATAGCGAGCCTCCCTTAGCGTTACTGCAGACATTAAACACGCTCGCAGAAAATGCCGAAAATAGCGTACTGCCTCAACTGGCTGCCCTTTATCAGTTAATGCAACGCCTTATCTCGCACCCTCAAAGCCGAAGCGAGAATTTAAAAGCCCTGCTTGATGAAGCGTTGGAAATTGTTAATGATCAGATTGAGGCGCTGATACAGCATAAGACTCCAGCCGATTTCACACTCTTCCGTGAACAAATTCGTGCCACTTTGACCGCTTTTGACAGTGTCTCCACGGTTGAGGTTGATCCGGAAATTCTGGAAGCGTTTACCGAAGAGGCTGCTGAATTATTAGTATCAACCGATCGTGCTATCAAACAATGGCAATCCGAACCGGAAAATCCAGCAGGCCCAATGCAGTTGCAACGCGATTTGCACACCCTTAAAGGTGGTGCAAGGCTGACTGCAACCATGGCTATGGCGGATTTGACTCATCAGATTGAAACATTGGTGCTGTCCGTTACTGACCAGCAGGAAACGCCGGACGATGGTTTTTTCATTTTGCTGCAACGCTGCCAGGATCGGCTGACCGAAATGCAGGAACAGCTGGCGAACCGGTCTGACATTCCCGCAGCCAATGATTTACTGCAGGAAATTCAACAGTATTCGGGTTATGTACCGGCAGATATTGATAATAGGGATACGTTGACCCAACCAGCTTCGACTGCTGAGCAACTTCCTGCCGAAGCCAACAGCTTTCACAAAGCTCCAGCCGATAACGCTAAATCCAGCAGCTCACAAAGCTCGGAAAAAATCAGGGTACGAGCCGACCTACTGGATTATCTGAGCAATTTTGCTGGTGAAGTCAGCATCACCCGCGATCAGGTAACCCAGCAGCATGGTGTCATGCATCAGCAGCTTGAGGAAATGGAAGAAACCGTTTCCCGTTTACATGAGCAATTACGTAAACTGGAAATAGAAACCGAAACCCAGATTCTGTATCGCTATGAAGACACTGTTCAGGATACCAATACTGAATTTGATCCATTGGAACTGGATCGTTTTTCGACAATCCAGCAGTTATCGCGCAGCCTGACCGAAACCGTTAACGACTTGAATAATATCAGTCGTTCAATGGGTAACCTGATGCGTGAAACCGATATTTTGCTGCTGCAGCAATCCCGGCTGAATACTGATTTACAGCAGGGATTGATGCATACCCGCCTGCTGCCATTTAACTCGATAGTGCCTCGTCTGGAACGGATAGTCCGTCAAACCAATAGTGAATTAAATAAACAATCCCAATTACTGGTCAGCGGTGCAGATTTGGAATTGGACCGTACTATCTTGGATCGGCTGGTGGCACCGATAGAACATATTCTTCGCAATGCTATCGCTCATGGGCTGGAAACTGCCGACGAACGTTCACATCAGGGAAAAGAGCAATCGGGTCGGTTACAGATCGACATGCAACGTGAAGGTTCGGAGGTCGTCATCACCATAGCTGATGATGGTCAGGGGCTGAATATTGAAAAAATCAAACAGCGTGCCATCGCACAGAATCTGATTGATCCAAATAATATTCCTAATGAACAGACACTGATCCAATTGATTCTGACCTCGGGGTTCAGTACTGCCGATACTATCTCTCAATTAGCCGGTCGTGGCGTCGGTATGGATGTTGTCAGTAACGAAATCCGGGCACTAAAAGGTCGTTTATCAATCAGTTCAAAACCTGGTAAAGGCACACAGTTTCACCTGCGTCTGCCATTAACTTTGTCGGTTATGCAGGCATTGTTGATTTCGGTTAATCAACAGCAGTTTGCGGTGCCGCTATCAGCTGTCAACGCCGGTGAGCGTATCAGCATCCAGCATATTGGCGAACTGATGGCTCAGGAGAAGCCTACCTATACTTTCCATGGAGAACATTATAACTTCATTCCACTCGGTAATCTGCTTGGTCAGCCTTTAAATCTACTGGAAAATCTGTCCCACCAAATGCCGTTACTGTTATTCCGTAGCGGTGATATCAAAATTGCCCTGGCCGTTGACAGTATTGATAGCAATCGGGAGATCGTTATCAAATCAGTAGGTCAACAACTCGGACAAATCAGTGCGATCAATGGTGCAACTATCCTTGGTGACGGTCGGGTTATTTTTATCCTGGACATCCCGACGCTAATCGAGGATTACCAGGCCCCATCAGGAACAACTAATCTGCAGCAGGCCAGTGAGAGCTTTAAGCAAATCGAAGCAAACCGTAACCCACTGGCAATGATTGTGGATGATTCGATTACCATGCGTAAAGCAACGGAAGGCCTGTTAACCCGTCTTGGCTTTGACGTGGTGACGGCGAAAGACGGTGTTGATGCACTGGCTCGGTTATATGAACAAACACCCGATATCGTGTTGCTCGATGTGGAAATGCCCCGAATGGATGGCTTTGAATTCGCCTCGATTATTCGTAACGATTCACAATTCAAACATTTGCCAATCATTATGATCACTTCTCGTACAGGGGATAAACACCGTCAACGCGCGATGAGCATTGGAGTGAATGCCTACCTTGGTAAGCCCTATCAGGATGATGAGTTGATTATTTCGATGAAACAACAACTCGCCTATAAATATCCTAACGAAAAGCGTTGAGGAAAACTCACAAAAGGCAATTATGCAGAAAGAAAAAGATTTTATTCATTGCATGTTGATTCCATTACGGCAGCATTATTTGTTGTTACCAAACCCAACGATTGCCGAAGTTATCCCGCTGCCGCGTCTAACTGATAGTGATATCAACTCATCCTGGTGTATCGGCCAGTTTTTCTGGCGTGATCTGCCATTGGAAGTAATTGATTTGGAAACGCTGATTGGAAGTGGCCAACAAAACAATCGTCAAATCAATAAACTATGCGTGATCAACGGCATCAACAGCGACGCTAAAATCAAACATTATGCAGTTGCCTGCTGTGGCGCGCCCCAACTTATCACCATTAATGAAACTGCTCTGCAACCGACACATGATATTGTCGATTCGGACTGGCTTCACTGCCAGATTAAAATCGGATCCAATGTCGCTTTTATTCCAAAACTAGACAATATTGAAACTCATCTGCAAAACAGCTTGTCCGGTAATACAATCTCTGACAATTTGCTTTAAGATACCGGCATGAAAAATCAAATTCGCATTGCAATATTGCTGATGCTTGCCGTTTTTTTGCCTATTCAGGCGACGACTGCAGCATCTGACATCAATCAACAGCGCAAGCTTTATCAGCAAGCCAAAAAAGCGCTGCAAACACATCAGCTGACTCAGTTTCGTCAACTCCAGGATCAACTGGAAGGTTATCCGTTGCAGGAATATCTGGACTATTTATATCTGCAACATCGAATAAACGATACCGAAGCAGCAAACATCAAACGCTTTCTGCAAACCCGTGAAGACAGCTTTTTCAAAGCGCGCCTGCGCGGTGCCTGGTTGGACAAACTGGCTGGCAGTCAACAATGGCAGCAGTATCTGGAGTTTTATCAAGCACCTCAATCGGCTGCACGTGAATGTCATTACGCCCGGGCATTAATCGCTACCAATCAACAACAGGCTGCTGCTGAAGCATTCGAAAAACTCTGGCTGGTTGCCGCCTCGCAGGACAAGGCATGTGATGTTGTTTTTCATCACGCAGAACAACGTGGTTGGTTAACGGATGAATTACGCTGGCAACGGCTGCTACTGGCATTACGCAACCAGCAATTTGCTCTGGCAAACTATCTCGCCAAAACGGTAAAACAGAATTCAACCGCCCAGGCCTGGACAAAGCGCTGGGAAGACATTCATAAAAACCCTGTCAGCTTGCTGTCTCAGTTACCGGCCCCGGCACCTGCTCAGGGAGTCTCTCTGGCACAGGATGTTGCTATGGCCCGGGAAATTGTTGTTTATGGCCTGAAACGTTTAGCCAGAAATGATCCCGCTAAAGCCCACTATCACTGGACACGTCTTGAAAACAGTTATCAGTTTTCTACTGATGAACGCCATGATGTTCAGGGCAGCATTGGACTTTGGGCAGCATTGGATCGAGACGATAAAGCACTTTATTATTATGGCGACACACCAAATCACCCGTGGCGGGTTCGCGCGGCCTTATGGCAGCAGAACTGGCCTGAAGTACAAAAAGCTATCGCCAGCCTGGATGAACACACACGTCAGGAAACACGCTGGCAATACTGGCTTGCCAGAAGTCTGGCGGAACAAGGCCAACAAAATGAAGCCGAAGCGATATGGCGCACCCTGGTGGATGAGCGTGATTATTATGCCTTTCTTGCAGCAGATAAAGTTGATGCTGAATATGCTA
>Ga0209344_10001992_pt1 | contig 24142 bp, 21 predicted proteins | sample Cruoilmetagenom6_FD_187293 | JGI IMG/M metagenome (GOLD analysis project Ga0209344, IMG submission 187293) | Oil polluted marine microbial communities from Coal Oil Point, Santa Barbara, California, USA - Santa Barbara Oil Seep Sample 6 (SPAdes)... | ecosystem: Environmental > Aquatic > Marine... | reverse complement strand
CCACGCTGGAGTGGGTTGACTGGTTCAACAACCGCCGACTGCTGGAACCCATCGGAAACGTTCCACCAGCAGAACGAGAAAGGACGTATTATCGTCAACTGGAAGAGTCGGGTGAAGCTGCTTGACTCAAACAAACCGGTCTCCGGAATAACCGGGGCGGTTCAGAAGCGCTGAATGGTAAGACGCGGACGATACGGATGCGCATCAAGCTACCGGAGCAATGAGCGTTTCAGGACAGCCGTTCTATTCCATGCCAGCGACCTAGGTATGCCACCTAAACTACTGAATTAAAAGAAGAGCCGGATTCGTCCTTACGCGTAGAGATGCCCAGCTCTGAAGCTTTCAAGGTTTATCATTACATCCAACACGGTGACAGAGAGTTAGAGCACGCAGTAGTAGAAGATTATTCGTTCCTCTATGCGTAGTACTACGTATAGAGGAACGTGGTGCGTGCTGCTAATCTCAAATGATGAATCAACATTAGATTGAAGCGTGTAACTAAAAAAACAAGTCACGCTATCAAATTACTAGATGATGCCGCCTATGATCTCTATGCTTAGTGATGAAGATGAGAAACTGGTTTTTGAATATGCTCCTGTTGCCCTTGTGCTGACCGAGCGTAGATCAATAAAAACTTGCAACATAGAATTTTGCGAGTTGTTTGGATATGAAAAAGAGGAGCTGTTAGGAGAGCTGATTTTGAAGCTTTATCCCTCCGTTGCCGACTTCAATAAAATTGGTGAAAAAAGCTATTCAGAATTGATGGAGTCCGCCTCTTATGTAGACGAGAGATTTATGCAAACCAAGGGGGGGAAGGTCTTTTGGGCTAGAGCTTCGGGTAGAACATTAACTCCACAAGATCCTTTCAAGCTGGCAGTTTGGAGCTTTTCTGAAGCTGAAGATTTCTCTGGGCCAAGTAAGATCTTATCAGCTAGGGAAAGAGAGGTTTCGGGATATATTGCTAACGGGATGACGTGTAAAGAAATAGCTAAAGAGCTTGGTATATCCTACAGGACAGTTGAAGCGCATAGATCAAAGGTTATGAAAAAGCTTGGCTGTCGAAATATGGCTGAAATGATATCAAAAATCATCAGACTTCAATAATAATTTTTAAGGAGGCGGGGTGTGATTAGTTCTTTTTCAAATTACGAAGATATTGTAAGCAATTTCTCTTGGCCAATTTATGAAGATTTTAACATCGCAGATGTTTGTTGTGATAAATGGGCGAACAAGGATGCTTCACGAGTTGCCCTGATAGAGGTCAACGGGCACGGGGAGAGTAAAGAAGTCACCTACAAAGAGTTGCAGGAGAAGTCAAATAGGTTGGCAAATAGTTTGGTTGCAAAGGGTGTTGCGTCTGGAGATAGAGTTGGCATTTATCTGCCACAGTGTTCTGAGACGGCTGTTTCACATTTTGCTTGTTATAAATTAGGTGCCATTGCCGTTCCTTTGTTTAGCTTGTTTGGTCCAGATGCTGTTTTTCATAGAATGAATGACTGTTCCATGCGTGTGGTTATAACAGACGCTAGGGGGTTGGAAAATTTATCATCCATTATTGATGACCTTAATAGTCTAGAGGTAGTCTATTCAATAGAACCCTGTGAGTCAGGTGTGAATTCTATTGATTTCCATAAAGATATATCTCTGTTTGATGAGCGTTTTTCAGCGAAGAAAACATCAGCAGATGACCCGGCAATGATAATTTACACATCAGGCACTACAGGGAGCTCGAAAGGTGCGGTTCTTTCTCATAAGGTGCTGGTTGGCCATATTCCTGGTGTTCAAACTTCGCATGATGGGTTTCCAAAAAACGGAGATGTGATGTGGACGCCTGCTGACTGGGCATGGATTGGCGGCCTATTAGATGTCTTATTGCCATCACTGTATTTTGGTGTTCCTGTAGTTGCTAGACGAATGTTGAAATTTAATGCTGAAGAAGCTTTCTCTCTCATTGAAAGTTTTGGGGTAAAAAATATGTTTCTTCCTCCAACAGCACTTAAGATTATGCGACAAGAAAAAAATCCTAAGAGTAGATGGGAACTGAATGTTAGGAGTATCGCAAGTGGGGGAGAGTCACTAGGGGACGAACTTCTCGACTGGGGGCGAAAGACTTTTGGTGTAACAATAAATGAGTTTTATGGACAGACTGAATGCAATATTGTGGTTTCTTCTAGCACACAGATGGGCATTCATAAGCCGGGATATATAGGTAAGTCTGTACCTGGTCATAAAGTTGCAGTTATAGATGACAAAGGGAACATTCTAAAAAGTGGTGAGTTAGGAAGTATAGCTATTCAATCTCCTGACCCTGTTATGTTTATTGGGTACTGGGACAACCCCAAGGCCACTAAAGAAAAATTTATTGGCGATTGGTTGGTAACCGGTGACTTGGGTGTGCAAGATGAAGATGGTTTTTTCAAGTTTGTTGGAAGAGATGACGATGTCATAACTAGTGCTGGTTATCGAATTGGCCCTGCACCAATTGAAAATTGTTTGCTTAAACACCCATCTGTACGTCTTGCTGCTGTAGTAGGAAAGCCCGACGAATTGAGGACTGAAATAGTAAAGGCATTTATTGTGTTGGCCGAAGGGCATGAGCCAACTGAGGAACTTTCTGAAGAACTTAAGAGCCATGTTAAAAAACATTTAGCAGCACATGAGTATCCGCGTGAAATAACATACATAGATGAGCTTCCTCAGACGGCTACGGGAAAAATCGTACGTAGAGAACTAAAGAAAATGTAACTAATATTTATTTTATTTTTAATTTTTAGTGAGCATTCACAAGAGCTTTAAAAATAAATATCATTTCTCATGACGATGATTTGCAGAACAATGAGTCGACGATTAGCTTAAATTCAGTCGAAGGCTCTATTGTAAATTAAGTAAAGATAGTCGTTAATCAAAATTTTGATTAGCAATTAGTTTTGTAAGCAAATGAATTAGCCCCCATCATAATGGGAAATTGCACGACAAATGATACATTATAACAATTTGAGGTGATCATGAAAAAAACAAACTTCATCACAGCGATCAGTTCAACAGCTTTGCTGACTTTATCGGCAGCAGCAAATGCTCAAGAAACTTGGACTATGACATCGACTTGGCCAGATAGCTTGGGGTTAATTGAGATCGATCGACATTGGGTCGAGACTGTAAATAAGCTTACGGATGGTGAGTTGTCTATTGAATTTCGTGCTGGCGGTACCCTTATGCCAAGCACAGAAGTCTTCGATGCCACAGAAACAGGAAGCATCGAAGCTTCTGGTGATTGGCCGGGTTATTGGGCAGGTACTGACTCGGCCTTTTCTCCTTTAGGCACTACAACCATGTTATTCAATGGTGTCGACTACCTTAATTGGATAATGCAGTGGGGCGGCTGGGAGCTCTATCAAGAGGTTTATGGGGAATATAATTTAGTCTATCTCCCTTATGGAATTGTTGGTAGCGAATCTGGCTTGATGGGAGGGGTTCCAATTACTAGTTTAAATGACATTGACGGAAAAAGAGTTCGCCTAGCTGGGCGAGATCAAGGAAGAGTTTTGAGTGGCCTGGGCGGTTCTCAAGTATCGCTGTCTGGCGCTGAAATTTACCAAGCTATTGAGCGAGGTGTTGTAGAAGCAATGGAGTTTAATACTCCTGGAGTAGATTACGACGCTGGGTTTGCAGAAGTCGTTGAACATTGGACTGTTCCTGGCTGGCATCAAACAGGAAGTGTTCTGGGCGTAATGATCAATAAGGATGCATGGAATAGTCTTTCAGAGCAAACTCAAGATAAACTGAAGATTGCCGCTGAGTCCACCATGGCTTGGTCGCTCTCATGGCTTGAAAGAAAGTCAACTGAAGGGGCTGAAAATTTTATTGAGGCTGGAGTTGAGATTCATAAACTATCAGAGGAAGACTTAGAAAAAATCCAAAAAATCACTAATCAAGTTATTGTTCAAAGTGCATGTGAAAATCCAATGACAGCACAAGTATATCACTCCATGGTCAGCTATCTGGAGCACTACTCAACCTGGCGCGACTTGACTGTGCCCTTCAACATGAGTCGTACCACGAACAACCTACCCTCCCTCGAAGAACTTGAAGCTTGCATAAACCAGTAATCAGGTCGGGGCTTACGTGCCCCGACCTCTTTCTGGCACCCGAACATCTCTTTTCGTTTGATTCACCCGTTTCTGAGAGCTTTTTCATGAACACCATTGCCAGGGCTATCGATGTCCTCAACGAGTGGTTCGGCCGCCTGATTGCCCCGCTGCTTGCTGTGATCACGCTGATCGTGATCTATGACATCGCCGCACGCTTCTTGATCGGACGCCCCAGTGACTGGGCCTTCGATGTGACTAAAATGCTGTTCGGAGTCCACTTTATGCTGATGGCGGCCTTCGGACTGCGCCATCACGCCCACGTGGAAGTCGACGTGCTCAAACGCCTACTCTCCCGACATAAGCAGGCTGCACTCGACCTGCTCGGCTATCTGATTTTCTTCGCGCCCTTCATTTGGATGCTGTTCACCTTCGGCTGGGCCTTCTTTGAACGCTCATTCAGCCGTGGTGAGACTACCAATGGCATGGTAGCCATTCCTGTCTACCCATTGAAAGGAGTAATTATTGTAGCCGCCGCGCTACTGCTGCTCCAGTCATTAGCTGTCGTCATCCGCGCCTTTGGTGAGCTAAGCAAGGAGAATGTTGCATGAGCCCTGAGATGCTCACCCTGTTTATGTTCGTCGGTCTACTAATCGGCCTGTTCATAGGTCATCCGCTGGCCTTCGTGCTTGGCGGCGTCGCAGTACTCGGTGCCTGGTTAGGACCCGGTGCCAACACGTTAGGCATCCTGATCAATAACATTTACGGCAACTCTATGGACAACTATGTTCTAGTTGCCATCCCACTGTTCGTGCTGATGGCGCGCTTCCTAAATGACTCCGGTGTCACCGAGAAGATGTTCGATACCATGCGCCTGCTGCTCGCTAATCTGCGTGGCGGCTTGGCTCTTACTGTGGTTATCGTCTCGGTGCTTCTGGCCGCCACCACCGGAATCGTCGGCGCCTCCATCGCTGTGATGGGCATGGTCGCCCTGGTGCCGATGCTCAAGTATAACTACAACAAGGAGCTAAGCACTGGGGTAATCATGGCCAGTGGTTGCTTGGGTATCCTGATCCCGCCCAGCATCATGCTGATCCTAATGGCCAGCTACTCGCCAGTCTCGGTAGGCGCGCTGTTCGCCGGCACCTTAGTGCCGGGGGTGATGCTGGGCGCGATGTATGCCCTGTACGTGCTGGTGATCTGTCATCTCAAACCGAGCTACGGACCAGCAGTGCCCGCGGCGGAGCGCGCCGAGGTCTCCACCGGCCAGCTGCTGATCATGCTCGTCAAGTACGTGATGCCGCCGATGTCGCTAATCCTCGGCGTGCTGGGTTCGCTGCTCCTGGGCATAGCCACCGCCACCGAGGCCTCGGCCATTGGCGTGGCTATCGCCTTCGTTCTTTTCCTGATCTTCGGCGATCGTAAGGCCTCGACCTGCTATCGCACGCTGATCGAGGCCAGCAAGACCACCACTATGGTGATGCTGGTGGTAGTGGGAGCCACTGCCTTTACCGGAGTGTTCTCCATCGGCGGCGGCCTGGACGTCATCCACGAGGTGGTGATGGCGATGCCCGGCGGCACAACCGGGGCACTGATCCTGATGCTGTTCCTGGTTTTCATCCTGGGCATGTTCCTGGACTGGACCGGCATCGTGCTACTCAGCTTCCCTATCATGCTGCCCATCATCGAGAGCATGGGCGTAGACGTACTGTGGTTCGTGGTGATGGTTGCCGTGGTGCTGCAGACCTCCTTCCTGACGCCGCCCTTCGGCTACGCGCTCTTCTACCTCAAGGGGGTGGCGCCGCCTGGGGTGGAAATCGTCGACCTCTATCGCGCGGTGATCCCATTTGTGGCGCTGATCGTGTTGGCCTGTGGGCTGATGGCCCTATTTCCATCAATCATATTATGGCTGCCTGGAATGGTCTTTAAGTAATTTTCCGTTTTTTAAATTCAACATAATTTCTAGGAGTAGTTATGATTACTTTACACCACTGCATGAGTGCTAGGTCATTTCGAATTTTATGGATGCTGGAAGAGCTGGGGATGGAATATGATTTGATTATGCATGATTTTCCCCCAAGGCATTTAGAAAAAGATTACAAAAAAACAAATCCCTTGGGAACTGTTCCAGCATTCTATGATGATAAAACCTTTATGACAGAGTCATCGGCAGTGTGCCAATACCTAGCCGACCGCTACTCTGCTAATAAAATGGGGGTTGGAGTAGCGGAACCAAGTTATGGCTGCTATTTGAACTTTCTTTATTTCGGTGAAGCTACACTTACTTTTCCACAGACTCTTATTCTTAGATACAAGCACTTTGAATCGTTAGAGAGAAGAATAGAGCAAGTGGCGACTGATTATGAACGCTGGTTCCTTTCTAGACTTAAATTTATTGATGAGAGACTATTATCCGAAGATTATATTTGTTCCGGAAGGTTCACAGCTGCCGACGTATCAGTTGGTTACTCTCTGATGCTAGCCTCATATTTAGATATGGAAGAAAAATTTGGAAATGGTATTAAAAAGTACTGGGATAAACTAAGGAATAGAGAAGCTTATATGAGGTCATTAAAAATACAAGAGAGTGAAGCTAAAAAGCAATGTGTTTCATTGACTGCTTCTCCTAGAATTAGGTAAAAGCAAGCTCTTCCACTAGGTGATGGTATATTTAGCAATTTATTGTCAGGAGATTTAGTATGAAAGATACGGTCATTGTGTCTGGAGTTAGGACTCCCATTGGCTCATTTGGTGGAGCTCTTTCTTCCTTTTCATTGGGCGATATCTGCACTAGCGTGACAACGGAGGCGCTGTCTCGTGCAGCCGTTCCACATGCAGATGTCGGGCATGTTGTTTTTGGTAATGTCATCCATACCGACCCTATGGATATGTATTTAGCGAGAGTCGCGAGTGTTAACGCTGGAGTTCCTCACAGCGTTCCGGCTCTGACCTTGAACAGATTATGTGGGAGTGGTTTGCAGGCTGTTATAACAGCCTCTTCCTATATATCTTCAGGTGAAGTTAAGTGCTGCATTGCGGGAGGAGGTGAGCTAATGAGCCAAGCACCTTATTGGCTAAAATCGAATAGGTGGGGGCAGCGAATGGGCGATTCTACTGCGGTTGATGCTATGGTTGGGGCTTTGACAGATCCATTTGATAAATGCCATATGGGTGTGACTGCAGAGAATATTGCAAAGAAATGGAAAATTAACAGAGAAGAGCAAGATAACTATGCACTTGAAAGTCATCGGCGTGCAATAGCAGCACAAGATGCTGGTTTTTTTGAACATGAGATCCTTGCCTTAAAAAATGAAAGCCGGCGCAGTGAAACTATTATCAACGAGGATGAGGGACCGCGACGAACTGTTGATTACGCCAAGCTAGCTTCTATGCCCCCTGTCTTCAATAGGAAGAATGGGGTTGTTACAGCTGGCAACTCATCTACTATTAACGACGGTGCAGCTGCGTTGGTGCTGATGGATAGAGAACATGCAGATAAAAGAGGTTGTGATTATTTTGCCCGTATAGTTGATAGTGAACTTGTAGGCGTGGACCCTAAATATATGGGAATAGGGCCTGTTCCAGCGATTAATAATATAATTCTACGCAACAATATTTCAGTTGAAGATATCGATCTTTGGGAAATCAATGAGGCTTTTGCGTCGCAAGTAATCGCTGTTATTAGAGAAATTGGCATTAACCCTGAAAAGATTAATCCCAATGGCGGAGGCATTTCATTAGGACATCCGATTGGAGCAACTGGTGCTATTTTGCTCGTTAAGTCAATATATGAACTTCGCCGTACAAGTGGACGTTATGCCTTAATAAGCATGTGTATTGGAGGAGGACAAGGAATTGCCATGTTGATTGAGCGTTGTTGAGTTCATTCTTAAAGCCACGCATTTTTATTTTTAAGGGGTGGTGGATGCAGACTCCAAGCGCAACACTTTAGTAAGGTTTATCCGCTGACATCGCGCCCAGTACTTTGCTCTGCTAGCTGTTTGTGTTTATGAATTTTGGCCTTCTACGCTTCATCTTGCTGGTTTCTCAAGCTAGCTAACCTTAATTGCCACTCGTAATCTTTTACTCGCATGAAGTGATAAGCCTCTTTTGCTCTTGTATCCAGGTACTAAATGTGAGGTTTCACTAGCTGCTTAAATGCTTAGTCGAACCCCCGTTGGCTGAAAACCATGTATTACTTTTACGTAGACGTAAGATAGAAACTAGCAGTCAATTGTAGAGCATTACAATTACATCTTTGGTCTATATCTATTTAAATTAAGCACTATTAAAAGTATAAAATTTATATTTTTCATCACCTTAACAACACTTTAAATATCACATACGTACAACTACTACCTTTACGTTAACGTAAACTTGTTTTAGCCTCATATCAGTGTTCCGTAGGGACCATTCTCCTACCGACAAGAGTAGCGATCATGAACATAACCTACACAATCAGTGAATTGGCCAGCGAGTTTGACGTCACTACCCGGAGCATTCGCTTTTATGAAGACCAGGAGTTATTGCACCCTATTCGCAGTGGGCAAACTCGAATTTACAGCAGCGAAGATCGAGTGCGGCTCAAGCTAACGATTCGTGTTAAACGACTAGGCTTTTCCCTGGCAGAAACTCGTGTGCTCTTTGAACTATGGGATGAAACCCCCAGCGGCTGTAAGAAGCAACTGTACCTAATGTTTAACAAGATAGCCGATCTTCATGCAGCGCTCGATCAGCAGATGAGAGACATTACGATGGTGCAATTAGATCTTGAAAGTGCCGAGATTCGTTGTCGTCAAACCTTGGAAGCACTACTTGAAAAACAAAACCCTGAGAAGATATTAAACTCAATCGCTCACACTTCGCCCCTTTTCCCACCACGATGCACTAATTCGGTGCCTTGTTTACATACTCTCGGCACGCCTAGCCGACACAGCTAGCTAATGCTATTCGTAACAGGTGATTGAACATGTTTTCACACTACTCAGAACTCAATTTGGGCCTCGATGACGAACTGAATATGCTGCGCGAGCAGGTCAACGCCTTTGCCACCAGTGAGATTGCCCCACGCGCTGCCGAAATCGACCGCAACAACGAATTCCCCAACGATCTTTGGAAGAAGTTTGGCGACATGGGCCTTCTGGGCATCACCGTTTCCGAGGAAGATGGCGGCAGCGGTATGGGCTACCTCGCCCACTTTATCGCCATGGAGGAAATCTCGCGGGCCAGCGCATCGGTTGCGCTCTCTTACGGCGCCCACTCCAACCTGTGCGTGAATCAGATCAAGATTAACGCCTCCTCAGAACAGAAAGCCAAGTACCTGCCTAAGCTGATCAGCGGCGACCACGTGGGCGCTTTGGCGATGTCGGAACCCGGCGCAGGCTCTGACGTGGTCTCAATGCAACTGCGCGCCAAACAAAATGGCGACCACTACATCCTTAACGGCAATAAGATGTGGATCACTAACGGTCCCGATGCGGATGTTCTGGTGGTCTACGCCAAGACTGACCCCGAAGCCGGTTCCAAAGGCATTACCGCCTTTATTATCGAAAAAGGTATGCCTGGTTTCTCCACCGCCCAGAAGCTCGACAAGCTGGGCATGCGCGGCTCCAACACTTGCGAGCTGGTGTCCCAGGACTGCGCCGTGCCCGCTGAGAATATCCTCGGCGGCGCAGGCAAAGGCATTCGCGTGCTGATGAGTGGCTTGGATTACGAGCGCACAGTCCTAGCCGCGGGCCCGATTGGCATTATGCAGGCGGCAATGGACGTGGTGATGCCCTATATCCACGAGCGTATGCAGTTCAACCAGTCGATTGGCGAGTTCCAGTTGGTGCAGGGCAAGGTAGCGGATATATACACCACTTTGAACGCCTGTCGTGCCTATTTATATGCCGTTGCAGGTGCCTGCGATCGCGGCCAAACCTCGCGCAAAGATGCCGCTGTCGTCATTCTCTACTGTGCTGAAAAAGCGACGCAAGTCGCGCTGGATTCTATTCAGTTGCTCGGCGGCAACGGCTATATCAACGAATACCCTACCGGGCGCCTGCTGCGCGACGCCAAACTGTATGAAATTGGTGCAGGTACCAGCGAGATTCGACGGATGTTGATTGGCCGCGAACTCTTCACCAAAAGCAAGTAAGGATCGCGTTATGAGCATTATTAATAGCAAAATCAATCCTCGCAGCGATGTGTTTCAAGCCAACGAAGCCTCAATGCTGGGTGAAGTGAATAAACTGCGCGAACTGACCGCCGCTGTAGCCCAAGGTGGCGGTAGTAAAGCCCGTGAGCGCCACGAAAGCCGCGGTAAGCTGTATGTGCGCGACCGCATTGATCACTTGATCGATGAAGGCTCACCGTTTTTAGAGTTTTCTACTTTGGCCGCACACGAAGTATATGATTTTTCGGTGCCTGCTGCCGGTGTAGTCACCGGCATTGGCCGGGTGTCCGGGATCGAGTGCGTGATCGTCGCCAACGACGCCACAGTAAAAGGCGGCACCTACTTTCCGCTCACGGTAAAAAAACACCTGCGTGCTCAGAAGATCGCCCGCAAGCATCGCTTGCCGTGCATCTATCTGGTCGATTCCGGTGGTGCTTTTCTACCCCGCCAAGATGAAGTTTTTCCCGACCGCGACCACTTCGGGCACATCTTTTATAACCAGGCGACGATGTCTGCCGAAGGTATTCCGCAAATTGCCGTGGTGATGGGTTCCTGCACCGCGGGTGGAGCTTATGTCCCCGCCATGGCGGATGAATCGATTATCGTCAAAGAGCAGGGCACGATTTTTCTGGGTGGCCCGCCCTTGGTCAAAGCCGCCACCGGCGAAAGCATTAGCGCTGAAGATTTAGGCGGTGCAGATGTTCACGCCAAAGTCAGCGGGGTGGCCGACCACTACGCCGAAAACGACGCCCACGCACTGCAGCTTGCCCGCGCCTGCGTATCGCGGCTGAACTGGCAAAAGCGGGGCAAGCTCGCCATGCAGGCGCCTAAGCCGCCCAAACTCGATCCTTCCGAGCTGTATGGCATTGTCGGTACCGACCTAAAAAAACCCTACGACGTGCGCGAAGTGATTGGCCGCATTGTCGATGACTCCGATTTCGACGAGTTCAAACGCTATTATGGCGAAACCCTGGTCACCGGCTTTGCCCATATTCACGGCTACCCGGTTGGGATCGTCGCGAACAACGGCGTGCTGTTTTCCGAAAGTGCCGTGAAAGGCGCCCACTTTATCGAGCTCTGCGCCCAGCGCAAGATTCCACTGATCTTCCTGCAGAACATTACCGGCTTTATGGTCGGCTCCAAGTACGAGCACGAAGGCATTGCCAAGCACGGCGCCAAGCTGGTGACTGCCGTGGCCTGCGCCAAAGTGCCCAAGTACACCGTACTGATTGGCGGCAGCTTTGGTGCCGGTAACTACGGCATGTGCGGCCGAGCTTACGACCCCAACCTGCTGTTTATGTGGCCCAACGCGCGTATTTCAGTGATGGGTGGCGAGCAAGCTGCCAACGTATTAGCGCAAGTTAAACGTGAACAGATAGAGAATGAGGGAGGAAGCTGGAGCCAAGAAGAAGAGGCATCTTTTAAAGAACCTACGCGCAAACAATATGAAAACCAGGGTCACCCTTACTATGCCAGTGCCCGGCTGTGGGACGACGGCGTTATTGATCCCACACAGACCCGTGAAGTGTTAGGGCTTTCTCTGGCTGCCGCAATGAATGCTGAGATCGCAGAGACTAAGTTCGGCGTTTTCCGAATGTAAGAGGGTAATAACGATGACTTATTCAACACTGACTATTAGAGATCGCGTGGCGCGCTTGAACTTAAACCGGACTGAGGTGCATAACGCTTTTGATGATAACTTAATCGCTGAGCTAAACCTTCATTTAAATCAACTACATAAGCTCGCTGAAAACGGAGATGTAAGGGTAACAGTGCTGAGTTCAGAAGGTAAAAGTTTCTCCGCAGGCGCTGATTTGAACTGGATGAAGCGCATGGTCGATTATGACCTAGAGGGCAACGTCGCTGATTCTCGCAAGCTCGCTGCGCTGATGCATGGCCTGGACACGCTGCCATGCCCCACGATTTGCCGTGTGCAGGGGGCCGCTTTCGGCGGTGCCGTTGGCCTTGCCGCCTGTTGCGATATCGTAATAGCTTCTGATAAAGCTAAGTTCTGCTTATCGGAAGTAAAAATTGGGTTGGTTCCAGCCGTTATTAGCCCTTATGTGCAGCGTGCCATTGGCAATCGACAAATGCGGCGATATGCACTAACGGCTGAAATAATAAATGCTGTAACTGCTCTTAAGTTGGGTCTCGTGCATCAAATTATTCCACACAATGACCTAGATGAAGCTGTTGATAGCATGCTCGAAGTACTTCGAGCAGGTTCGCCTCAGGCACAGAAAATTGGAAAACAGATGTTCTCCCAGGTTGAGCGTGAGCCAGATAGCCCTGAGACCCGCGAGTATACCTGCCAGATGATCGCCAAGTTGCGGGTAAGCCAGGAAGGCCAAGAGGGTTTATCCAGCTTCTTTGAAAAGCGCCGCCCCGTCTGGACGTCATCTGAAGAACACAATAACGCTGCGGAGCCACGCTCATGACGCTTACCCCAACCAAATTCGATACCTTGCTGGTGGCCAATCGCGGTGAAATCGCCTGCCGCGTAATGCGCACCGCCCGCCGCATGGGTTTAAAAACCGTGGCCGTTTATTCTGATGCCGACGCCAGCGCCCGCCACGTACGTGAAGCCGATGAAGCCGTGCGCCTGGGGCCTGCCACCTCACGCGAAAGCTACCTCAATATTGAGGCAGTGATCGACGCCGCCCAACGCACCGGCACCGGCGCTATTCACCCCGGCTACGGCTTTCTTTCTGAAAACGGCAGCTTCGTCAAAGCCCTCGAAGAAGCCGGTATTACCTTTGTCGGCCCACCGGCTTCAGCCATTGCCGCCATGGGTGATAAATCCGCTGCTAAAGCGCGCATGGCCAATGCCGGTGTGCCACTGGTGCCGGGCTATCACGGCGACGATCAGGACGATGCTCTTCTGCGTAGCGAAGCCGACAAAATCGGCTACCCTGTCATGCTCAAAGCAAGCGCAGGCGGCGGTGGTAAAGGCATGCGCGTTGTTGAATCCGGTGATGGCTTCCAGGCAGCGTTAGACGGCTGCCGTCGTGAATCCAAAGCCGCGTTCGGCGATGACCGCATGCTGATCGAAAAGTACCTGGTACAGCCACGCCACGTGGAAGTGCAGGTGTTCTGCGACCGCCACGGCAACGGCGTCTATCTGTTCGAGCGGGACTGCAGCGTGCAGCGCCGCCATCAAAAAGTCCTTGAAGAAGCGCCTGCCCCCGGCATGACCGCAGAGCTGCGCGGTAACATGGGCGACGCCGCCGTGCGTGCCGCCCAGGAAATTGGCTATGTGGGTGCGGGTACCGTCGAGTTCCTGTTAGACGCGGACGGTTCGTTTTACTTTATGGAGATGAATACCCGTCTTCAGGTCGAACACCCGGTCACTGAGATAATCACCGGTCAGGATCTGGTCGAGTGGCAGCTACGTGTGGCCATGGGCGAACCGCTCCCATGCAGCCAAGACGAACTAACCATTACCGGACACAGCTTTGAAGCGCGGATTTACGCCGAAGACCCGGAACAGGATTTTCTGCCCGCTACCGGCCTGCTCACCCGCTTTGCGCTGGATTTGGAAGGCGCGGGTCTGGGTGCTGACCAGGTACGCCTGGATAGCGGCGTAGAGAGCGGCGATGCGGTATCCATGCATTACGACCCGATGCTCGCCAAACTGATTGTTCACGGCCCCGACCGCGATGCGGCGCTGGCCACGCTTAACCGCGCCCTAGCAGCGCTGGACGTTCAAGGCGTGGTCACTAACCGCGCCTTCTTGATGCGCCTAGCAACCCACCCCGGCTTTAAGAACGTGGAGCTGGATACGCGCTTTATCGAGCGCAACGAAGCCACCCTATTTGCCCCGCGCACCTACAGTATGGAAGCCTACGCCAGTGCTGCGTTAATCGGCCTTCATCAACTAGCCCAAGAGTGTGAAAGCGATTCACCTTGGGACCGCCACGATGGCTTCCGACTCAACGCGCCCCACACCATTCGCATTGCGCTATGTGACCCCGCAAGCGTAAAGGCCGCTGATAGCGATGATGCAGTGGTGATCGTTGAAGGCAAGCGTAGCGCGGGGGAGACACAGTGGAACCTCACTATCAATGATAAAACTCTCACTGCGAGCCTCCAGCCGCTGACGGGTGATGCTGTCGCCGTCACGTTGAACGGCCACCGCCGTCGCCTACAGGCGAACCGCGACGGGCATGTCGTCGTCATGGCTGACCCGAGCGGAGAAACCCGCCTGTTCTGGCGGCGTATCGATGCCATCGACCACGGTCACCATGAGGCGGAATCCACGCTCACAGCGCCCATGAACGGCACCGTCGTTGCCTTGCTGGTAGAGCCGGGCGTGGCAGTCGAGAAAGGCATGCCGCTAATGGTGATGGAAGCCATGAAGATGGAGCACACCATGACGGCCCCCGCCGATGGCAGCGTGGACACCTTCCACTTCCAGGCCGGCGACACCGTCAACCAAGGCGCCGTGCTGCTCGACTTTGCAGCCAACGACTCTGCGACTAACCAATAGGAGCTTATCCCTTATGCCATTGCCTTCGTCCGTTCAGTTGTTTGAAATGGCCCCCCGGGACGGCCTGCAAAACGAGCCGGGGGCCATCGTGCCTACCGCGACTAAAATTGCCCTGATTGAGCGACTGGCCAAGGCGGGTATCACGCATATTGAAGCGGCCAGCTTTGTATCACCCAAATGGGTGCCGCAAATGGGCGACGCCGTCGAAGTGATGGCGGGTATTAAGCGCCAGCCCGGCGTTGTCTATTCGGCGCTAACGCCCAATCTGAAGGGGCTCGAAAACGCCCTATCAGTAGGTGTGGAAGAGGTCGCCGTGTTTGGTGCCGCGTCAGAAGCCTTCTCGCAGAAAAACATCAACTGCTCGATTGCCGAGTCGCTGGCACGCTTTGAGCCAGTGTTAAAGCGTGCTGGGGATGCAGGCGTTCGTGTACGCGGCTATGTCTCCTGCGTATTGGGTTGCCCCTACGAGGGTGAGATAGCGCCTAGCAAGGTAGCCGAAGTAGCCAAGGCGCTCTATGAGATGGGCTGCTACGAGGTGTCTCTAGGCGACACGATTGGCGTCGGCACACCACTGGCGGCCAAACGTATGATTGAGGCGACTCGCCAGCAAGTGCCCATTGAGTTCCTGGCGGCGCACTTCCACGACACCTACGGCATGGCGCTGGCCAATTTGTACGCGGTAATGGAAGAAGGTGTTAGCGTGATTGATGCGGCGACGGCGGGCCTGGGCGGCTGCCCCTACGCCAAGGGCGCCTCCGGCAATGTAGCCACCGAAGACGTGCTTTACCTGCTTGAAGGGCTAGGCATTGAAACGGGCATTGACCTACAGGCCGTGATTGATACCGGTTACTGGATCACCCATGAGCTAGGCCGCAAGCCGAGCTCAAAAGTGGCGCTGGCAAAAGGCGCTAGCCGATAAGATTCGTCGTTAATAATAAAAATGAAGCAAAACAGCTCAACCTTCTCTGCCATCATGTTCAGACAAGGAAATATCGGAGAGACCTGAAATGTCTTCACACACTGACTCTACCCAGGTCATGATCCTCTCCTTAGTAACACATGGGGGCAGCAGATTATTCGGAATATCCAGGATCAAGCTACTCATACCCTTGGCTGGTCTGGAACCCCTTGGCATTCTGATGACTTACCTATGGCGTTGGCAAGGTACTCTGATCCAGAAGGGCAGCTGATCTGTGACTATCGTTATGACTTACAAAACGCTGTGAACGAGGGCGTTTGCAGAGCCCCACGGATTACGCTAATTGATAATCCTTTAATCAGGCTCGTCGAGGAAAAAGAAAACACTGAGTCTGTTCGAGGGTTTTCATGCTTCTCTCAACTACTCAGTGAGTCACCCGTTAGCTATGAAGACCTGTTGCGCCATGACGACATCCTCAATGCTGTGCTGGATATAGGTATTCAGCAGCTGAGTGAAACCAGGCATAAGACCCCACAAGCTGGTGGGCTAGTAGTGGCGACGGATATAGAGCATGCCCACCAAATTGCTGGAATACTGAATGCTAAGCATCAAAGCTATGTCGTGGCCACCAGTAAAACACCTCGGGCTCAGCAACTAATCGACCGGTATCGACATGACAACACCTGCTGGATTGTAGCGCGGTGCTTGAGTGGCAAAAAGAAATTGCTATTCGTAATGGCGTCCCACCAAGGTTGGTCGAACGCTTGAGCGAAGCGTTCAATCACGCCCCCGTTGGAAATTCCTCAACAGATGGCTGGGTCAATTGGCTTTTGGACATAGTCGCTGAATACCCTTTGGACTTAACAATTTTCGTAAAGGAGACAGCTCTCATCTCCGTGTTTGGTCGCGCCTATACGAATACGTCAAATCCCGAAGCAACTGCCAAGCGAATACTAGAAGCGCTTAAGGTTTTAGTTTCCAAGTGGTGCCGAGGGTGCACACTAGCCCAGATCGAAGAGTGGCTTCTCGAATTCATTAGAAAGCACGAAGAAAACGTTAGCCAACAAGCAAACCAAAGCTCAACAGCGCAGCACGCCCGCCGATTTGCGATACGCATTGCTCCTGACATTGGCTTTCTTTGTGGGTTACTTGGACAGATCTCCGCTTATAAGGTCGCCGAAGAGGATGGAATCATGCCTCCTCTGATCGAAATGCTGCCACAGATGGTGCGAACTGGTGATTATGATCTCCATCATACAGCCCTGAGACAAATGAGTACTCACCCTTCGCGGGTAGAGCTTTTTGAAATGCTTTTTGAACTGAATTTGCCTTCCATTGCTAATGCATACGCCACAATGGATGTTGTAAGAGAAGAAGTCACCTCCGCAGTTATGCTCAAATCATTCACGGCTTTAGTTGACAAACAATAAATTTAGAATTCTTTTAAGGACTGGTTTTACACTTGGCCGTTGCAATGTCCACGTTCGACGCTACTGTTCGTCTATGGGTATAACTTTAAAAGTCTTATTGAGAGCTTGGCAGCCAATATTTACTGCCTTCTAAAGTAACCCAAATGCCATCGTCTTTGGTTTCTATCTCTTGCTGGCGGATGGCTTTTTTTGAGATTTTCCTCTCATGGAAATACTCCATGCCCAACATCAACCATTCCCACTGCCAGGCCTCATTCTTTTCAGGCTGTTTGGCCATTTTCATAAGTGAGCGAGCCAGCTTTTCCTTTCGCTGTTTGCAGATTCTTGCGGCGTTGACAACGGGCTTCAAGGCGGTGCCCTGCTGCTGATTAAGAAAGTTCGTAAAGCCAGTCAGGGTAGCGGCCTGGCCGGGTGCAGCGTCTAGGTAACTCTCGACGTCGCGCTGAGCGGGGAGCCTTTGTCCCGCTGTATCGGTGTGGCGCAGTAACGAGGCAGCTACCCGTAACGCCAGCCTTGCGGAGGTATAAGAGGTCTTGCCGCTCTTGATCCGAGACTCCAGCTGCCCCCAGTAGCTGTGAAGCGCTTTATTCGCCTGCGAACTAGGCGGTAAGGAGGCAAGACATTCACGAATGCGCCGTTTGTCCGAATGAAGACGCTTGGCTTGAGCATTGGGCTTGATCCCTTTTGCTTCATCTAACCATCGCATAGGGAGCCTAACACGGCGCAGCCCTTCAGCTCCGAAGTGATGGAGCAGTTGTGAATAGCTCGGTACTTGCTGCCAGGTTGTTTCGATGTCGAGGAAAAATGCGAGGTAGTTATTGATCTTAAGCGCCGCTTTTTTCGATCCTACGGTATGCATCAGCCATGCCCCAAACTCTACAAATAACCGACTCATTTCAGGTTCTTTGAATGCTGCTTGGTTAATTGTTATCCGCTTTCGGCACGTCCTACCCCAATAACAGGCCTCGCAGACATCACCTCGGCCCGCAGGCATGGTGCCGTAACAGGAAGGGCAGGTAATGTCCCCCTGCTCGTGGCACGTGTGACAAAGTTTTTGACCTTCTGGAGCAATGGTCAATAATCGATGGCGGCGACAAGCGGAACAGGTTCCGTGATCTGCCGAAGCACATGACGGACACAGACGACGATCATGGCCCTGACGTTTTACCCTCGTCAGTCGTCCTGATGGCGTCCCACAGTCCTCACACGGCTTTGGCTCCCGAAAGTGAGGGGAGCATGCGTTACAGACCGGTCCGTAAGGCGTGATCTTTCCTATCCTGTATTCAGCGCTTCCACATCGTGCACACGGTTTGTCGATCTCGCAGCGACGGCAGACCGCCTTAGGATCATCGCGTGGCAAGCGGGCCAACTCACCGCATGGTGGGCACAGCCGTCGCTTAAAAACACGTGCGTAGCAGGTGGAACAATAACCATGCCCTCGGTGTCGGCGCGTTAGCTTAAGAACTTCACGCCCGCACTCATCACAGCATATTTCCGAGCGTTGGGTCATGGCATTTCGGTCTTCATTCTGCGCTTCAAGCGTGCCCATGCTGCCCTGACGGCTCGCTCTGATTTCGGTTGATGGCCACTTTGAAGATCGCCACGCGAGGTTTTCTGTCGAGGGGAACCGTTGACCATCATTGGCCGGATTACCTCTGGAGGCGATTTTCGTGGATCATGAAGAGCGGTCGCCATTACCTCATTCCTATGGAACGCTTCAAACATCTCATCAAGACCAATATCCAGCATGCGCTGTATCGTTGTGAGCATTGCGCTTCGTTCAGAAACGGGCAACAGCTCGAAGGATAGGCCCGTCACCGGCAAGAGCCTCTCAGTGACCGAAATGCCAAGAGACTGGAGAGCGAAAGTCAGTTCGGATGCTGGCCAACGACTTGCTCGGCGTATCACACCAAGGAGAAAGGCATTGACCGCAAACCATTCGGAGGCTGAAATCGCTTTGTCGCCAAGGACAGCGTGGTCCCTCTGCAGAACCTCATCCGCAAGCTGTTGGAACCTCAGTGCGTCTTGGGAAATGGGTGTGCAGGCCACATGGCGCCAGTCAAGCTTACATCGTGCGCATTGAGCTATGTGCTTATCCTCTGCTACGAGCCGGTGAGGTTCGATAGGAGCATGGCAAGTAGGGCAAGCATCAAGGAGCAGCACGTCATGCAAAGGGCATCCCACGTGCCAGGCCATCCGCCAGGCGCGTCGGAAGTAGGGAGTGATATCCTGAGTGAGGCACAAGGAGCAAAACTGCTGGCCCCCGTGGTGAACTCGATTTCTGGTGCCCAAAGCCAACAGCCAAGGCCATGAGCGATTTTCCGCTAGCGGGTGGCCACTGATCTGTTCATAAACGCCACGCAATGCGGCTTGCTCGAAATCGGACGCAGGAATACCTGATACCTGCACCAGAGGATCCAGACGGGCATCAGGAATACCTCTGTCGATATCCCGCGTCCATACCCGCCATCCTGGCCAAATAGCTCCCGTGAGTGCCAAAGGATCACAGCCCTGTCTTAAGGCAGCCTTGGCCAACCAGGATGAAAGTGCTTCATCGGCCAGGAGAGGAACCCGGAGTGTCCAGGGCATCAGAGTGTCACTTCCCTAATCCCGCGTGTCGGACGCAGCCATGCCTTGCTTTGAATGATATCTCCATCAATACGCTCTTTGCCTGAAAGGATCGCCTCATTAGCACATTCGATTAACAACCGGTGCAGGTCGCCCAGGTTACCTCCGGATACTGCATGAAGGGAAAAGGCCAACTCAGGCTTATGTAATTGCGATACCTGCTTGAGCGGCAGGGTTTTTTCAAACCCAGCCAGCAACTTCTGAAAATCTTCAGTGAGTGTCCACGCCGGTAAGGTAACCACATCAAAACGGCTGGCGTGCTGAGGGTCTGAGTGGAGAACGCGCACAGCATCCCGAGTACCGACGCCGACAATCGGCAGCATAAGTTCGTTACAGAGGAGTTTGATGGCATTCATGGTTTCCCGCTGCTTTACGGCACCCCCTGTCAAGAGTGAGTGAAACTCATCAATAATAAGGAGACGCGTGTGGCAGGCGCGAAGCTGGTGAATGACCTGATAGCGAAGCTTGGACACCGGATCAGTTGGGCGATACGGCGCCCAAAAGCTTTCCAAGATGGCAATGTAAAGCCCTTTTTCGTCGGCACTAGGAGGGGACTGAGTGACAATGACGGGTTTGACGGGATCAGCGTCTTCGTTGACATAGCCCTGGCCGTGCAACTTGGATAAGCGCTGAACTATGGTTGTTTTACCGTTATTGGACTCACCGACAATCAGCAAATTGGGCATTCTCGGACGGCTTGGTTTTTCCATGAGTCCGCGCATGGCCTCAATAATCCGGTTAGCCAATGGGTAGCCGATCCAACGAGGCTGATCCATAAATGCGATGCGCTCTTCGGCAGATAAACCAAGGACGTAGCGAAGGTCCGGGTGCAGGTGTGTGCTCATTCGATATCCCAATTCACTTCGATGTCGCCGGACAAAAGTCCATCAAAACTGGACTGCGGCGCTATAGGTGGCTGAGCTTTAGCGGTATTAGCAAGCGGGTCGGCAGGTGTCACCTTCTTCTCATGCTCTTTACGTCGTTGAGCTTGCCGACGACTTCTTTTTGTCCGCGCCTTCGACTCCTCTACGTGGCTTCTCATTTCGCTGATAGTCCGCAACAGCTGGCTCTCGTCCGTAGAGTCGATGCCTTCCTTGCGAAGACTTGCTCTGGCCTGGGCATGCTCCCAAATACTCATCGAAGGGAGAGACAGGTTGGCAAAGGGTATTTTGAAGTACTGATTCAGCGCGGGATCTTTGAACCAAATAGCACTAATGTCCCTGGGGTCGCGCCGGAAAACAAATGACCGCTTGTTAGTAGGGTTATCCGACTCAACTGCATTTATCCAAGCTCGAAGGGCTTCATCGTAGTAGCGCAAGCCATCGATGGTGACACCAAAGGGCTGAATGGTGCGCTGAAAACTGGGCAGAAAATCGAGCAGTACAGATAATCGATCTACGGGTCGCGGTGCTAACCCGACTCCCTGTATCTCTGCATTACCAAAGACACCGATCTCCCACTTTTTCATAGGCGACATTCCAATTCCAGAATGCCGTCGCTGGTGGTAGACCTTGCAGATCAAGGTAACAAGCCACTCTTCAAATTCACTTTTTGTCATGGCCGCGTGCTTTTCCGGATCGTACCCCTCCTTTTCTTTGATGGATGAGAAAGTGGTGCCCGGGAGATCATGGATCTCCTTGAGGAGTGAGCCCAGCAATCGCTCAATGTGGCCACCATAGCGAGGCTGACGAACTGGCCGAAATTCGAGATTGATCCCATAGGCCAAGCAAGAGCGTCGAAATGACTCAGAACGGAAGTCTGGGCCATTATCAACGTGGATCGTCCTTGGTGTACCCCATACTGGCCATTCAGCCTCCACGTTATGCAGCAAAAGCCATTCGTCCTTAGGGAGCATAGACTGAGCTACGCACATCCCGACAGACGTCTCAGAGGGTGCATCAAAGGACAGATAATACCCAGTGACAACGCGACTAAATACGTCCATTGCCAGCGTTATCCAGGGCCTTCCAATAGGCTTGCGATGTACATCATCCACCAGAATAATATCCGCTGGTGTATGGTCAATCTGCATAACCGCAAGAGGGTAGTCAGCGTTAGGGAAGTGGCCAGCAGCAGGCTGGAACCGATTGATAGCCTTCTCTCTGAATCCATGGGCGCGCAACCTGTCGCGCTCCGGAACACTGCGAAGACGGGAGCGTACCGTGCCGGGACTGGGAGGGTCGATTTTGCGCTCATGACATCGACGCATGACCTCCAAAACCACTTTTTGTGCCGTCGAGCGCTGCGGCGTCAAATAAACCTCGTTAATAACTTCCTTGATCACTGCTTCGGCATGAGCGGGAATGCGTGTATTGCCTTTTTTCCAACCCGGTTTTTGCGGGATCAACGCCAGGACAGTTCCCATGGCGCGGTAACGCTGCAACCACCGATAAATCGTTGCAGTATCAACCCCTGTCTCCTTTGCTCGCGCACTAACCACTTCCCGGCCTATCAGTAATTGGTCGACCAGCGGCTGAATAATGGAAAAGCGCCGCTCAGCTTCATGCCAGTCCGAATCTCCCACCTCGGTCAAATCAGGAGCAGGACCGGTAAGATTGCTATCGATAGGCATCAGCTCAGTTACCGGTAAAGGGCTACTTCGTCCTGTCTCAACGGCAACGCCGATAGCTGTGGAGAAATCTAGCACTTCTGTGATTCGATAGACGGTCTCTCCCTTCTGTACGTACTCACCGACCACGACCTTTACTTGCTGGCGAGTTTGCGTGACTCCACTGTCAGGACTAGGTGTATTGGCACTATTTTTACTCATAATTTGGCACCCAGACTTCTGTGAAAGGACTAAAAGGAAGAGCCATATGGCAATCTAGCTGCCGAGTAGCTAGCAGATGCCACAAGTGAGAGATGCCCTCAGCGCGATAGATGCCCATGAAGTGCCGGGCTAGCAGGTAGTCCAAAGTGACAACCCCCATCTTATGAGCTGTTTTCAGCACTTCCTGACTTTCTTCGGGTGAAAACGTCATGCGCTTGTAGCGCATCAGGAAAGTGATGTTGTCGAAGGTTGCGTCTCTGATGCGGCTTTCATCAGCAAGGCGAAATGTCCAACCTTGGTCCTTAGCGTATCGTAACGCCGCTTTCCACTTAGGGAGCCAATCACGCCATTGTTTACGCCATGCCGCCTGTGGCTTGACCTCAACCAGTAAAGGTTTCGGATAGTCCTCATAATGACGATTTCCTAGCTGGTAATAGACCAGATAGTCAGGCGTATATGTATAGCATCGGCCTGTGATGGGATTTTGGAAAGGAATCTCGCAAGGCTGCGAGATGACCCCAAGCACATCTAAATCGAACTCTGCCCGAATCAGAAAGTCACGCTCCAGCGTCGATTCAAAGGCAATGGACTCTTCACCTCGAAAAGCATGGTAACCAGACACGCTTCGTCGAGTCGGGCCGATTTTGCGTACTGACGCTGGCAGCTTCATGGGCAGTCGCTCCAATTATTGAAATTCTTAGAGGCAGTCGCAACAATTTGCCTCATTTTCATCGCATTGAATTCTAAAAATTATACCATAAGGTGTTGATATTGCGTTTTCATTGTCGCAGCAATTGCTGAAAATGACAGCGGCTCAAAACCCAAACCCGGCGAGATTTCACTCGCCCACCACGGCGTATTGTTTTTGGATGAGCTGCCGGAGTTTTCACGCCATGTGCTAGAGGTACTTCGGCAACCGCTGGAAACAGGCGAAATCCATTTAGCCCGCGCCAGCCATGAGCGTCGGTATCCTGCTCAATTTCAGTTAGTCGCCGCAATGAATCCCTGCCCCTGCGGCCACTTAGGCGACCCACGCCAGCGCTGCCAGTGCACTGCCAGCCAAATCCAGCGTTATCAGGCGCGGCTTTCCGGGCCGCTGCTAGACCGCATCGACCTCCAGGTGGAAGTCCCTGCCCTGCCGCCAGAGCAGCTCACCGCGCAAACCCAAGGCGAATCATCGGAAGCCGTGCGTGAGCGGGTAATGGTCGCCCGAGAACGCCAAATGGCCCGCGGCGCGCTAAACAGCCAGCTAAGCGGCAAAGCCCTGGAAGCCGCCTGCGCGCTTAACGATGAAGAGCGCGCTTGGCTTGCGGGCGTGCTGGAAAAGCTCAAGCTTTCCGCCCGCGCCTATCACCGCGTACTGCGCGTGGCATTAACGCTTGCGGATTTACAGGGAGCGCCCAAGCCCACCCAGCCGCACCTTATTGAAGCGATTAGCTACCGGCAGTTGGATCGAATGTTGAAAGGGGCGTAAGCCCCCGAAAGTCACTGAACGGTTAGCGGGTGGCGGCCAGTGAATCCACTAGGCGTTGACACAGCGCATCCAGCTTCTGCCCCGTGGTTTCATCGTGTAACGCGCCACTATCGTTGAAGGCGCTGCCCGCTTTTGCCAGCGATAATGGCTGTGGCAGCACAACCAGCCCCAGATTGGCTAACAGTTGCTG
>Ga0209344_10001991_pt1 | contig 24162 bp, 12 predicted proteins | sample Cruoilmetagenom6_FD_187293 | JGI IMG/M metagenome (GOLD analysis project Ga0209344, IMG submission 187293) | Oil polluted marine microbial communities from Coal Oil Point, Santa Barbara, California, USA - Santa Barbara Oil Seep Sample 6 (SPAdes)... | ecosystem: Environmental > Aquatic > Marine... | reverse complement strand
ATCACGTGAGGGATCGAGGGTCGAGTCAACATCAATGTTCAGGGTGGTTTGGACCTCTCATTCCTCGTTTCTCGTTTCTCGTTCCTTGTTTCTCGTTATTGGTTTTTCGTCTCTCGTTTCGAGCGGCAGGCAACACGAGACGAGAAGCGGGTTTCGAGTTAAGAGCGGCGTGCACCTGCGCTCGCTGCTACCATGCCCCCCGGAGGTTCACGATGCGCAAAATGCAGCTCTTCCTCGGCGGTCGATGGTTGGACGGGAACAACGAAATGACGGTCCGATCTCCGTTCGACGGACGCGAGGTGGCCCGGGTCGCCCGCGGCGGTCCGGAGGAGCTCGAAATGGCGGCCGCCATGGCCGAACGCACCGCCGGCGCCATGGCGGAACTCCCGCCTTCGGAACGCGCAGCCATCCTCGAGGGCGCCGCGGCGCTGGTGCTCGAACACCGAGAGGATCTGGCGAAGGTCATCTCCGAGGAAGCCGGCAAGCCGATCGGGCTGGCGCTCATCGAAGCCGACCGCTGCGCCGACACCCTGACCGAGGCTGCCGCGGTGGCGCGCCACCCCGAGATCGAGGCGCGTGACCTCGCAGGCTTCCCCTCCGGGCACGGCCGCCTCGCTCTGGTGCGACGGGTCCCCGTGGGCCCCGTGCTTGCCATCACACCCTTCAACTTCCCCCTCAACCTGGTCGCCCACAAGCTTGCTCCGGCCGTGGCGGCGGGTTGCCCCGTGGTTCTCAAACCCGCAAGTCAGACACCCTCCCCGGCTCTGATGCTGGCCGAGTTGCTCACAGCCGCCGGTCTGCCGGCAGGGGCGTTGTCGGTCGTGCCATCGCGCGGTTCCGATGCCGAGAGGCTGGCCACCGATGAGAGATTCAAGGCCCTGACTTTCACGGGATCCATGGATGTCGGGTGGCACCTCAAGGAGATCGCGTGGAAGCGCCGGGTGACCCTCGAACTCGGCGGTAACGCCGCAGTGGTCGTCGAGCCCGACACCACAGACCTCGCGATGGTGGCGAAGAAGATCGCCGGCGCAGCCTACGGCTATGCCGGCCAGTCGTGCATCGCGGTCCAGCGGGTGCTGGTCCACGAAGACATCTACGTCGCCCTGCGGCGAGAGCTGGTCAAGGCCACCGAAGCTGTGCGCTACGGCGACCCGGCCGATAAATCGGTGATCTGCGGCCCACTCATCGACAAGGACAACGCCGATCGGGTGAGCGACTGGATCACTCGATCCACCGCCGCCGGTGGCCGCCTGCTCACCGGTGGGGCTCGTGACGGCAAGATCGTTTCTCCGGCGCTCATCGAAGAGGCTCCGTCTGACCAACCGGTTGTCGCCGACGAGGTCTTTGGCCCTGTGGCGTGCCTCGATCCCTACGAGGACTTTGCCCAAGCGCTCAACATGGTCAACGACTCACGTTACGGTCTCCAGGCGGGGATCTTCACCAATGACACCAGCAAAATTCAGCGCGCGTGGGAGCACATCGAGGCCGGCGGCATCATCCAAGGTGATGTCCCGACGTGGCGCACCGATCCCATGCCCTACGGCGGTGTCAAGAACTCCGGCATCGGCCGGGAGGGTCCGTCCTACACCTATCGCGAACTCACCGAGGAACGGTTGTTGGTCCTCAGCCGCTGACTATCAGCGCTTCATGGGGAAGGTGGTGGCGTCGTTGGTGCGGTTGTCGACCACCGAGGCATAGGCGACGACTCCCGACCCGGATAGCACCCTGACGTTCACATAGGCCGCACTGAGATTGTTGACCCCGAAGCGTTGACGGAATGGTTCGCTGTCCTGCCGCCACTGATGCGGCGGGATGGTCATGGTGAAGGAACCAACCTCGGTACCGTCGCCACGATAGAGGGTGAAACGAACACTGGCGCTCGAGTCTCCCATATTGGCGGCGCCGACATTTGCCCTGAAACTCGAGTTCTGAGCCAGTTGAGGAAGAAATGCCTCCTGACCCGCAGTCAGCCCATCCGTGATCTTGTAGGAATCCATGAACTGACCAAAGGTCCCACTCGCCGCCTGGTTGAAGATTCGAGCGGTGAAGATATATGGCTGGGAAGTGGTGAGCATGAGATGACCGGACTCCTCGAGTCCCATCTGGGCGACGATGTCTGAAAAAATCCAGTGCCAACCGGCTTCCATCGGGCTCGTGGTTCCCGAGTCCCAGGCGGCGGACGAAGTGAAGAGCGTGAAGTCGATGTCCGAGGACCCGCTGCCGATGTTGATGGCGCCGAGATCGGTCCGCCACTGGCTGCCCTGGGCGCCGGAAGCGTGAACGACGGCGGGGACCCAGTACTCGTGCACCGCCTTGGCGAGATTCGGTCGTTTCATGGGAATGGTGGTTGCATCATTGGTTCGATTGTCCACAACCGATCCGTAGACGATGACCTTCGAACCGGACAGGACTTCCGCCACCGCGTAGCCCTCGTCGAGGTTGTTGATACCGAAGCGACGCCGGAAAGGCTCGCTTTCCTGTCCCCAGCCACCGGCCGGCAGATCGAGAATGAATGAACCGACGACCGACCCGTTCCCCCGATAAAGGGTGAATCTCACATTTGCGGGGGTCGGACCCATGTTGGCCGCGCCGATGTTGGCTCGAAAGTCGCTGTTCTGGACCAACTGGGGCAGATAGGCTTCCTCGCCCCGATCCAACCCATCGGACTCGGCATACCCATCCATGAACTGACCGAAGGTGCCATAGGCGGCCTGGTTGAAGATCCTGGAGGTGAAGACAAACGGCTGATCGGTTTCGACCCTGAGATGCCCGGTGGTTTGCAGACCGAGCTGACCGACAAGATCCATGAAGACGGCCTGGGCCCCTCCCGGAATCGAATCTGACGACGTCGCGGTGTAGATTCCATCCTCCGTCACGAGGGCGAAGTCGATGTCGGATGATCCCGTACCTACGTTGAGCGCCCCCACATCGATCCGCCACTGGCTGCCCTGGGCTCCGGGCGCATGAACCGCGGCCGGCACCCAGTAGACATAGGGACCGCCACCTCCACCACCACCGCCTCCCCCGCCACCACCACCGCCACCACAGTCTTCGGCGGTGGTCCAGCCGATGTCCTGGAAGAGGCAGAGGGTGATGGGACCGGGGTCGTGCATCGATTCCGCACCGCCGAGGAAGGGGGTCATGAGGGAGTTCAGATTCCCTGCGGGATATGACATCTCGTCGAGATGAGAGTAGCTACTGGACGGTTCCCAGGTCGATGGCGCATAAAGCCGAGGACGGACGCCCCCGTTGACCGCGACCGCCTGACTCCCTCCCCACCAGAGATTGTCGCTCTGAAAGACCGAGGCCAGAACCGCCGACGGGTTGGGGAACACGCCTGTATCGATGATGGCCGCACCGGTCCCATCCTGGGTGAACCGATCATAGATAAACGGTTTTCCGGAATCTCCCCAGGACCCGAGCCCGGCTTCGACCTTGGCCGAACCCAGAAAACCCAGCCCGTGGCCGACCTCGTGCAGCACCGTCGTCACGAAGTCGCTCATTCCGGCCGGCGTATTGCCATCGGTGCCGAGATACCAACCGGGATGATCGGAGTTGAACTCGGCGACGATATCGAACTCGCCCGGTCTGATGTCGCTCCCGACGAGCGCATCGGCAAGCGGCTCGGGATAGAAGGTGTCGGAAAACGGGAGCAGAGCCGAACTGAAGAACGAGGAGCCGGCCTGGCCGAGCTGATTCTCAGGCAGGGGCGTCCATTTGGCTTCGATTCGAATCGTGACCGGAGATGAGATCAGCGAACTCCAGATATCGACCGCAGCCTGGAATGCGGTCTGGGCCTCGAAGGAGAATCCGATATAGGTCACCTCGAAGTTTGCGGTCCTGAGCGCGGGCACCGCTTTGGCGGCGTCCCGACGGGGAACAAACGAGTACTCATCGATCCCGCTGTCCATCAGAACGAGGACCGGCCCCGGACGCATCTCGAAATCGTCGTGGTCAACGGCTTCGCCCGGAATGGCTGCTCCAGCAAGCATCAGGGCGATCAGAACTGCTGCGATTCGCGTCTGTGTTCTCACGACATCCTCCTCTGGCGCCTGAAACCGATCGCGATGAACGGTCCACTGCGGGCCTGGCCAATTCGACCGATGGAAAGGTTATTGAGATTCCCCCTCAATTATTGCCGACCCTGCGGCCCTGTCAAGAGCTGCGGAATGACACACTCGCAGCCTGTTATAATCTCCAACAGTTCCAGAAAACCAAACGAGGGGAGCTTGAATATGAAGCGGGGAACTCTCATTGTAACGATCGCAACGGCATTGCTTGCAGTGTCCATACCGGGAACAGTTGGTGCCCAGGTGGACGCCTATCATTTCACCGGCATCAACTTCGATTTCACAAACCCGGGTGCGCGAGCCCGAGGGATCGGTGGAGCGTTTGTCGCGCTGGCGGACGACTCCTCCGCCGCCCTTGCGAACCCAGCGGGTCTTGCCTTTCTCGACAGGCAGTTCTCGCTGGAGTTGATCCACGATGAGGACAGTTCCCCCGTGGGGCAGGCCACCCAAGGCGAGGTGGCGATCGGAGGGAGCTTTCCCGACTACGACTTCACCGCAGCCAACGATCCATTTCGGGTCCGGGCGGACAGCACATCAAACCGTATCAACAATGCGAGCTTCGTGTTCCCGATCCCTAAGGCGAACCTCGGACTGGCCGTTTATTACGCCACATTGGCCGATCTCAATCAGGACTATGACGTGGGACCGGGTCTGATGTGCAACACCAACGGCAGCTCCTACCTTCCCGGCGCTGGAGCCACCTGCGGGTTCCAAGACGACTATTACCAGCTCTACACACCATTCGGCGTCACGGCAGATCTGAACTCCGATCTCCTCGGCGTCGGTCTCGGATGGAAACTCAGCGACAGCTTCGCCATCGGTGGATCTGTCGCCTATGCAAGGACCACGTTTTCAGGACGTTCGCAGACCCCCGGGGTCCAGGATGGCGACGGCAATACCATCATCCCAGTGGTGGCGGACGTCAGCAGCATCGATGACAACGACGTCATGTATTCGCTCGGGATTCTCTATCGCGGCAGTCTCGTGGGAATCGGGATTAACTACCGATCGGAGATGGCTTTCGGTATCGAGACCGATCTTGAGGACGCGGATGGGAATCCGTTTCCAGAGCGTTCCTTCACCGGCGAGTTCCGGATCCCGGAGCGCCTCGCCGCAGGAATCGCGTTCTTCCCCGGCGATCACTGGGTGATCGCGACCGAGTACGTGCGGTTGCCATACTCGACAATTCCCAAAGGTATGCCCATCCAGGTTGATCCCGGACGGCAGGCTATCGGAGTGACCTATGAAAGCTCCGATGTCAACGAGATCCACATCGGTGCCGAATACACGACTTTCTCGGCGGGTAAGGGATGGAGCATTCGGGCCGGCTACTGGCGGGACGAGAGTCATCTCACCTTTTCTTCGCAGGGCTTCACCGACCCGATCCCGCCCGGGTCCGCCATTGACGAATACCAGCGGGCTGCAGCAGCACTCCTTTTCCAGCAGCTCGAACTGAATTTCGACCACTACACGGCTGGTTTTGGCGCCGCGCTCGGGAAATTCCGCTTCGATCTCGCGGTGGACTACTCGCCCGATGCGGGGACCGACTTCCTCCTCAGTGGGGTCTTCTACTTCTAAGCGACCGGCCGGAAAGACAAAGCGGGACCTCGATCGAGGTCCCGCTTTTTTGTCGGTACTGTTGACTCACTCGTTCCTGGTGGCAACGAGGGTGGTCGGGTCGCCTGAACCGTTGTCCACCATGGACGCGTAGGCATAAATTGCGCCGCCGCTGTTCACGCTCACAAAGGCGCTGACACTCACGATGGGCACGTTCGAAAGCCCCAGTTCCACGAAGACCTTGGGAATCTGAAGATGCGATTCCGCCTCGACGGTGCGGTTGATGGTGCCGAGGGGACTGAACGACGGGAAGTTCGAGAAGAACCTGATCTCGACTTCCGTGTCCTGGTCCGAGAATGCGGCGATACCCATATTTGTCCGAGAACCGGGTCGATGACTCAGACCAATGATTGTCCCGGGGGTTGTCGCATCGACAAGATCGCCGGCCGCCAGGGCCTTCAAGTTCTGTCCAAGGGAGCTGCCGTCGGCTCTTCTGTTGTAAGTCCTCGAAGAAATCAGCACCTCGCCCGGGGAATACACATGCAGTGCGCCCTGGGTTTTGGCACTCTGGGGCAGTCCGAAGAGATCGGTAAGGACATCTCTCCAAACTCGCTGTCGCCCGCCATTCAGGGTCCTGGTTCGTTCGAGGCGTTCACCCACGACCCCGGTCCTGTCGTACTCGGGAACGTAGACGAATGTGACCTGCTGACTCGCGGCGCCCTTCGGGCTGCTGACGGTGAATTTGGTCCCCCAAACACTGTCCTGCGAACCCTTTGTGTGGGCGACCACGGCCACCAGGTGGTGAGCATCGTCGAGGATCTTTGTTCCCTCTTTGTGTTTGACAACCACCTGATCGAGGTGGATGGGATCGACCGTCGTCGGATCACCGGAAATCTGATCGACCACCGAACCGACAACATCCAACCGACCCCTGCCGTCGACGACCCGAACCGTGACATACGCCGAATCCTGTCCACCACCGCCGAGGGAGCTCAGGCTCTTCAGAATGTTGCTGTGACCCTCGACATTGAAGGTCGACAGACGAACGCGCTCACCGTCCTCGTTGTAGACCTCGACGTCCACCGTCACCCAGAAGCCATCGACCTCCTGGAAGAAGAGGTTTGTCCGGAATTCCGAGTCATGACGGAGCCCGACGAGATAGACTTCACCGTCACCCTTGGCGAGGGTGAGGCGGCTCTTGAGGCCGCGCACAGCCTGACCGAAATTGCCGCTGGGGGATTCGTTGTACGATCGGGTCAGGAAATGCACCGGTCCCGGCGCATCGACCCAGAGCGCTCCGTTTCCAGTTACGCCGAAAAGATCCTCGACGATGTTGTCCCAGTACAGCCCGTTGTCGGGCTCGAGATCAAACGGCCCGGCGGTGAAGATCTCGGTGCTGCCGAGGGGCGTGTACTCGAAAATGAAGGGCATGGGTTTCTCACCGGGATTGACGACCCAACCCTCGGTCTTCCAGAAGGTGCCTCCGGTTCCTCCGACGCCACCCACGGCCGCGGGAACCGAGGGACGCCGGTCGCTTCCGCCCGCTCGGCCGGACGCATCCGGCGGCAGACCACAGTCCACGGGACACGACCATGCGGTCTCTTCCCCCTCGCAGAGTTCGTCGCCGCACCGGATGATCCCCGAGACCCTGACATCCCAGATCTTGGTGTCGGGACCTCCCTCGTACTGGCACTCCATTGACACAGGGTAGTCACCCGACGCACCAAAGCGATGGAACGGGTTCTGGCTGGTCGATGTCCAACCATCTCCGGTCTCCCAGAACCAACCGAGGGGCTCACCGGTGGCGCGATCGGCAAAACGAACATGTTCCCCGACCTTTGGCTGCATGGGCCACCAGACAAAGTCCGCCACCCCGATTTCACCCTTGACCTCGAAGACGCAGCCCTCGGACCACTGACTGTCACAGAACCCAACACCGTCTCCAAGGGCGCGTACCCGCAGACTGTAGATATCAGGCTCGAGGACACCGAGGTTTGCGCTGGTTTGATTCTCGGATGTGAAGTCGGAGCCCACGATGTGGTCGTCGTTGCGCAACTCCCACTCATAGCCGGTTTCGTTGTTGATGTCTTTCCACGTCGCATTGGGAGAGGTCTCGAAGGTCTCACCTCCACATGTGGTGTCCCCGATGGAAGTGACCGAGGGCTGTTCCAACTCCTGACACTCGCCGATGACCTCGAAGGAACAGTATGACGTCCAATCGCTGTCACAGAACTCAACCCCATCGCCGACGGCCTGAACCCTCGCGATGTGGTTCCCGGAGGCCAAATTACCGACATTGACGGAGGTGACGTCCGAACCCGTCGATCCGCTGTTCACCAGATGACCGAAGTCGTCGCTCACCTCCCAGTTGTATCCATCTGCGTTGGCAACACCTGACCAGACCAGGCTCGGCGAAGTCTCGGTGGTGGAGCCATTGCAGCTCACGCCTCCAATGCTGGTGATGACCGGAAGCGGGAGCTTCTCGCACTCCTCCAGGATCTGGAACGGACAATGCGTGCTCCACATGCTGTCGCAGTAGAGGATGCCGTCGCCGATGGCCTTGACACCCACGCTGAAGCTCCCGGACATCAGCGTGCCGACGTTGACGGAGGTGACATCCGGGCCCGTCGATCCGCTGGCGACCACCTCGCCGCCCGAGTCGCGAACTTCCCACTCATACCCGCTCTCGTGGGCCGAATCGGTCCACGTCAGCACTGGGGAAACCTCTTGTGTCGTCCCACCGCAACTCGTCCCGCCGATACTGGTCACCGTAGGCGCGACCAGTTCCTCACATGGTTCGGCAACATCGAAGGAACAGCTCGAGGACCACTGGCTGTCACAGAAGTTGATGTCGTCTCCATAGGCCTGAACCCGGGCGATGTAGGTTCCGGGGTTCAGAAAACCGAGATCCGCCGAGGTGACGTCAGCGCCCGTTGAACCCGTTCTGATCACCGTCCCGAAGATATCTCGCAGTTCCCACCGGAAACCGCTCTCGTTGGGAACGTCCCACCAGGTCAGAATCGGCGAGGACTGGGCTGTCGTTCCACCGCAGTTCGCGCCGCCGACGGTAGAAATCGTCGGGGTCTGGAGATCCGTGCAGGACACTTCGCAGGTAAAGACCAGCTCGAGGCCGACTCTACCGTCTGGGGGCGACATCCCGGATTGACCCCCGAATCCGCCGCCGCCGCCACCTCCCCCGAACCAATCCACCGCGAGGTAGTAGTCGGTCCCCGAGGCCGAGGGCCACGTGACGGTGTCGAGAAGATCCCCCCCTGAGATCCCGCAATTGTCGCTGCTCCATGCTTCGCAGTTGAGCCCGGAACAAACACCGTCATAGACCAGGATGTTGGTTTCCGTCCACTGGTTGTTGGGCGAGCAGCTGCTGACGGTGATGTCTGCTCCGGTTCCGGCGACGCGGTACCAGATCTCCGGCCCCCATATCGACGTCTGGCCACAGGAATAGGATCCCGTCGACGTGGCGAACTGGGTGTCTCCGTATACCGTCACCGTTCCGCCACCTGGGGGACAGGTGATGATTTCTGCGTTGTTGCAGGTGTCATTCGGGGATGAAATCCAGCCTCGAAGATCAAAAGGCAGTCCCTGTTGTGTGTTAGTGGCGGTATCGACGATCGGCGCCCAACTGGAACCGCCGTCGGTGCTCTGAATGGCATTGCCCGTTGTCGTGAGGCCCATGTACGTCAGGGGAGGGACCCACGGACCCGACCCTAGCGTCCCATCGACCTGCCAATCGATCCAGTAATATCCCGGCCCGAGAACAATCTGGTCATTCGATTCCAAAACCATAATCGGCCGGTCGTTCACCTGACCGGTGTTGGTATCAAGAACACGATAGGTGTTTCCCGACCACGTGGAACTCAGTCGATTCGTCGAGGTGTCACCCCAGACCACCGTCCCACCGGCACCGGGGGTGCCGCGCCAGATTCTGATGTTGAGCGCGGTGAGAGTCGACGTGGTCGTGCTCCCGGTCTGATAGCCCCAGAAGCGGGAGGTATAGATACTGTAGACCTGTCCCGGAGGCACAGTGAAGTCGTCGGCCAGGCGATTGCCCAAGCTTGCCTGGTTGCCGAAACCATAGATATCCATCCCGAGATTGGTCTGCACCCAGCTCTCGTTGGCGCCGTGGTACCCGGTGCCGAAGTGCGTGACGAACGAACCGTTCGAATACAGCAGCATATCGCCGTCCGGTTGGGTCACGATCTGCGATGGATCGACCGGCAGCTCGGGCCCCGACGCGACGACACGGGATCCCGCATCCGCAGTCTCGGCGGCTTCATTCCCGAGGGCGGGAAGGACGTTCATTGCCAGAACGATGATCAACGACGTCAGTACTCTCATTCCCTCAAACCTCCCTGCGATACGAATGTCGGTCCTGAAAGGGACCACAATCCGTGATCGCATCAACAACGGTATCGCCCCATTACAAGCCACTTACTCGCCCCATCGACGAACCGTCACCGAACTCGACCACAGCAGACGCGATTCGAACTTCACGTCGGTCGAATCCGATGACCGGATGACTCAACTTCCGGCAGCCGCCAGATCCCTGCTTTCCCAGGATGGGCATTTGCTCAATGTTATCACAGGAGAAGGGATCGAGACCCGGCGTCAAGTCCCGCCGCGGCCTCCCGAAATCTCCACCAAACCAGAAGTTTAGCCCTAAATTGAGCGATTCTCACCGGCGATCTGCACCAACTCCTTGCGCTCTGGGCGTTTGCAAAAAGCCTCGACATACCACCAGTATTCCTGCATTTTTTGCAAACGCCAGAACATCAAGGACTTGGCACATCTCATCCGGCAGAATCGCTCAGTTTAGGTCAGCGAAAGAGGTCGACAAACTCCGGCGAGAAGATCAGCGGGTCGGGACTCAGCGAGGGGTCGAGTTCCTGCGACCGTGCAATATCCAACCGGGCCAGCCCCAATCGTTCGCCATCCTCTCGCCCGTCGAGGCAGTAGATCGCGAAGTGGGCGGCTGCGCGGAGGAGATAGGCTGCGGCCTGCTGCCCCGTCGACGGATAGTCGCCTGGCTCGAGCTCGCGGACGACCTCTTCATACCCCGCCGTCACATAATCCGCCGCGGCCTTTCTGAAGGACGCCGGGACATCGCCGGGACCCGCGGTGGAGGGTGCAGGACCACTCGTCGACGGCCGCGCCGTCGGTCTCGGGGTCGGAACCACCGAGACACGTGTTGGAATACGTCCCGGTGCCGAGGTCGGCGTCGGTCTCGGGGTGGAACGTACGACAACCGGCTCAGGGGTGGGTTCGGGCGGTTGCAGTGCTGCCATTTCAGACTCGAGACCGGTGAAGACCACGAGAGCTCGCGAAGCGAATGACTCGGCATTCTTGATGGCAGCGCGATCTTGTTTCAACGTCCCGTCGTTGAGCGCTTCCTGCGCCGCTGTCAGATCGTCGTGGGCCTTGGTCAGGGTGTCCTGGTTTTCGGAGAAAAAGGCGCCCAGCCAGCCGGTCCCACGCCGAGAGTTAACCCTCTCAGATGCCACGCTCGCCTGACGAATGGTCTCCTGCGCCTCTTTTGCCAGACCCGAGAGTTCATCGAGATCGACTGCGGGCTCGGAGCGGGAGCTCGTCGAGTTCCCGAACTCGATCGCACGTCGCTCGAGGTCGTCGAGAGCTGCAGCGTCGGCCACTTTCCGCTTGCGCGACTCTTCGATGTAGTGCAGGGCCGAGTCCGACTCGCCACACGCCAGGTGTGCCCTCGCCAGCTGATAGTAAGGCAGGTAGTCCACCGTCTTCACGGCGATGGTCCTCGCGTTGCGCTTGGGTTTTTTCTTGTCAACGACAGCCGCGCCAAGCAATTGGAGCGCCTCACGCGAGCACTGGCCGTCCTTGGTCAGTTCAATCGCACGCTCATAGTCTTCGTACCACCTGGCGGCCGAGCAATCAACGGGATATCCGAGGACGACCGCGGCGAGAAAGATCCACGTTGCCGCGACGAATCGTCGCCAACCGACCGAAGAACGCAACGGCCAGCCAGGGAGAACCGTTGCTCCCGGCCCGAAACGATCACGAGTGGAGATTTCCTTCATCACCATCGACTATTCGACCAGACGCAGACTTCTGAGGAGCTGTTCCTCGTCGATTTCGGCCAAGGGCACCAGTTCGGCCGCGGTCTCGCCGGCGGTCACCGTGGCCTCGATGATCCGTTCTCCGAACTCATCGTGCCGCACGACGACCCTGTAGGTCCCCGGCTCGAGCGAGAGCACGAGGGGCGTGTACTCGGCCTGGCCGAGATCGACGGGCTCACCATCGCTGTTTGAGATCTCCACGATCCGGGCCCACGGGAGCGCGTTGACGACCAGGGTCCCAACGGTGGTGACCGGCGGGGGGCCTTCAGCGTCACCACCGAAAAACGGAATGGGAATCCACTTGAGAAGCAGTCCAACCGCGACCACGAGCACGAGAAGACCCATGACCGCGGCCATGACCCGGTCCCGTTTCCCGGTCGCTAGCGGCGCAACGGTTTCGCCACCCACATCCCGACCCGGGGCCTCTTTCTCGGCCGTTCGTTTCTGCTCTTTGAAGGGAAGGGTCGGCGGTTCGGCGCCGGAGCCGATCCCCGGAAGGTCTTCGGGATCGACCGCTTGATCTCGACCAGCCGCACCGCTCGGTGTCGCGGGCATTTCTCGGGGCTGAATTGGAGGGTCTTCCACCGCCGATGGCCGCAATTCGGTTGCGCCGTCATAGGGGCTGGGCGTTCCTTCGATCGGGGCCGAGGAGTGGCCGGCCGACGATTCATCGGCGCCAAATGCTCGAGCGATGCGTTTCTGATCGGAGGTTCGGCCCTCGGATGCCGCCTGATCATCCGCGTTCGTCTGGCGAATGTGGAGGGCCTCGGATCTCTCGGCCTCGCCGTAAGGGAACTCCTTCTGGATGGCCAGCACCTGTTCGCGGAACTCTTTTCCGTCGGCGAACCGCTCATCCGATTTCTTCGCCAGCGCTCGCAGAATCATGTTCCGCACGTCCAGGGGAACGAGACCCAAGGGATCCGACTCGGAGAAGGACATTGGTGGTTCAGAAACGTGTCCGACCATCATCTCGGCGAGGTTCCTTCCCTTGATTGGGTATTTCCCGGTCACGAGTTCATAAAGGACGAGACCAAAAGAGTAGACATCGCACCACGGTCCCAGATCATCTCCCTGCAGGGTTTGGAACTGTTCAGGCGAGGCATACCGAAGCTTCCCGAGGAAGAGACCCTCTTTCGTCAAACCGCTGTCCACCTCGTGGAACTTCGCCAGTCCGAGATCGATGAGCTTCATCCTCGGATTGCCGTCGCTGTCGGTCGTCAGCATCAGATTGTCCGGCGAGATGTCGCGGTGGATGATCCCCAGGCGGTGGACAAAGGCCAGCGCGTGCAGTGACTGCTGTGCGACCTCCAGGGCGAGCTCGACCGACATTCTCCCGTGGTCGGCGATGGCCTTTTGGAGGGTCAGACCATCGATGAACTCCATGATGAGGAAGGCAACGCCCTCGTCCACCGAGAAGTCAAAGATCTGGGCAATGTTCCGGTGGCGCGCCTTGGCGGCGATGCGGGCTTCCCGAAAGAACCGTTCCTTGCTGTCCTGTTCGTGCACCAGGTGGGATCGCATCATTTTGACGACGCGAATCTCGTCGAGGATTCGGTGTCTGACCTTGAAGACAGACCCCATGCCCCCTTCACCGATGTTTTCGATGATCTCGTACTTGCCTTCGAGGGATCCGAGGGACTCATTCATTGGCGGTCACCCCGATGTGTCCCGATGCGTCACCGTCCGGGTTGGACCGGCCGGGCGCAGCCCACCCGGAGATCGACGAAACATCGACCCAAGATGATCTCCTCGAGCGTGTGATCAAAGACAAAGAAACGAGGCCTGAACCCACTGTCATCGAAGTCTACCACCTTGGGCGTCTCCTTGACACTTTAGTGTACTGCGTCTGAAATCCCTCCCCTTCCTGACGGCCCTCCGCGCCGCTGGCTGCGTTGCGCCTCCTTGAAGTAGTCTAACTACGACTGCGTCGTCGCGCCTTGCCAGCGACACGGATGACTCGCCAGATAAAGGAATGGATTTCAGACGCAGTACACTAGCGACCGGTCAGGAAGCCTGCAATGTCCCAGTCGGCGCGCCCATCCCGGCCCGGACCGCACCAATCGACCACCTCGGTCAAGTCGTGCCCCCCCTACTCACCCGCGACTCGCAATGGGAAAGAACTCTCGGTCGCTCCAAAACGAATATTGACAATCGACACGACGTCATTTATCTTGACGTAACGTCAGAATAAAAAACTATAGTTTTCTAATCTGACAGGACGATCAAGGAGTCAACCATGGCCCGGTATTCAGAGAAACAGAAGGCCGCGCTCGACACCCTCATGAGGGATGACGTCTATGAGCACGCCATGGCCGTCATCAAGACCGAGGGGCTCGGCGGGCTGACCATGGAACGCCTCGCGACCGAGATCGGGATCTCTCGCGGCACTCTCTACAACTACTTTGCGGACAAGGACGCGGTCATCGACTTTGTCGAGGGACGGACCATTGGCACGGTCCTCGAGGCCATTGAGGAAGTTGCCGCAAGCGACCTCGACACCGAGCTCAAGTTGACTCGAATCGCCAACTGGATCTTCACCGCGGTCTATGAGGACAGCGCGCTGATCATCGCGCTTTCACCCATCAAACAAGAACACCGACACTGCGAAGGCAAGCACGAACGCAAAAGGCAAGCAATCCATGCGATCGAAGGCATCATCCGCGACGGGATCGAGGCAGATCTCTTCAAGAAACTCGCCCCGATCGTGGTCACCGAGATCTTTGTCGGCTCCATCACCGGGATGATCGAGAGCATGTCGCTCAACGGCGAGTTCTACAAGGCCGACGCCGTGGTTCCCACCCTGATGGAGCTCTTCCTCGGCGGCCTCCGCACCACCGACTGATCGTCCGGCTCTCGCCTTACGCCTCACTACTCACAATCCACGACTTACGACTGACGACTTACGACTGACGACTTACGACTGACGACTTACGACTCACGACTTGCGCCCGAAAGGTTACGACATGACGCGTACGAACTCAGCACTGACAACCGCCCTCATCGGCGCCTCGATCATCCTGGCAACCGCCTGTGGATCGGGTCCCACGGACGACGACCGAGCCGACATCCAGGCTCAACCCGCAAAGATCGTCACTGTCGGTGCTCCCGGCGCAAGCGCCCGAACCTATCCCGGTCGGGTCCAGGCCTCCCAGCGGGTCTCGCTCGCCTTCCGGGTCGGCGGCCCGGTTGTGGCCATCCACGCCGACAAGGGTCAGAGGGTCGTCGCCGGTCAGGTTCTGGCCCGCATCGACACCCGAGACTATGAAGTCCGGGTCGCCAACCTCGAAGCCCAGCTCGCCGCTGCCCGAGCCCAGGAGGTGCAGGCCGCCGAGGGTTACCAGCGGGTTCGTGGACTCTTCGAGCACGACAACGCCTCCAAGGCCGACTTCGACAACGCCAAGGCGGCCCTCGATGTCGGCCGAGCACAGGTCGAGGCCACGGGGCAGGCTCTCAGGGCTTCACGGCTCTCCCTCGCCGACACCCAACTCAAGGCGCCCTATGACGGAACCGTCGCCGATCGGCTCGTCGAAGAGCACCAGACGGTCGCCGCAGGCCAGGCCATCATTGCCTTCCAGGGCGCGGACGGATTGGAGGTTCTCATCCACGTCCCCGAACGCGAGGTGGCCGACCTCACCGGCAAGGCTCCCGCCGCCATCGAAGTGCGATTCGAAGCCCTGTCCGATGGCGAGGTCCTTCCCGCCCGGGTCAAGGAGTTCGCCACCGAGACGGACCGGCAGACCCAGACTTTTCCCGTCACTCTCGAGCTCGAAGGCACCCCGTCCGCCGGTCTCATGCCCGGGATGACGGCATCGGTGACGTGGCTGACCGGCAACGACATCTCCGCACCGGAAACGATGGTCGTCCCTCTCAGCGCCGTCGGGAGCGACGCAGACGGCCGGACCTTTGTCTGGAGGGTGGACCCGGACACCATGACGATCACACGGACATTCGTCACTACCGGCGCGCTCACGGATTTCGGAATCGAGATCCTAAGCGGTGTCGGTTCCACCGACCGGATCCTCGCTGCGGGTGTCGATTTCGCCGCCGAGGGTCAGAAGGTCCGACCCATGGGCCACGACGGGAACTGAGTCATGGACATCGCTCGCATCGCCATTGAAAAAAGGACCATCACCCTCGTGGTGACCGCCGCCGTGGCTCTGGGCGGCATCGTCTCCTTCCTCGGGCTCGGTCAGCTCGAGGACCCCGAGTTCACCATCTTCACCGCCATCGTCCAAACTCCCTACCCCGGCGCCTCACCCGAGGAGGTGGAGCTGGAGGTCACCGACCGGCTCGAGACCGCGATCCAGGCCATGGGTCAGGTGGAACACGTCACCTCCATCTCCCGGGCCGGTCTCTCACTGATCATTGTGGATCTCTGGTCCACCACTGATCAGGAGGAGATCCCGCAGGCATGGGACGAGCTCCGACGCAAGGTCGGGGACATCCAGAATCGAATGCCCCCCGGGGCGGGACCGTCCCTGGTCAACGACGACTGGGGCGATGTCTACGGCGCCCTCTTCGCCATCACCGGTGACGGCTACACCCTGGCCGAAATCGAGGACTATGCCAAGGTTCTGCGGCGCGAACTCCTCATGGTCGACGGTGTCGGCGCCGTCGAACTCTGGGGCGCCCAGACCGAGGCGGTCTTCCTCGAGATTTCACGCTCGAAGATGGCCCAACTCGGAATCAATCCGTACCAGGCCCTCGGCACCCTCTCCGATCAGGGCTCGGTGGTCCCGGACGGGCGGATCCACATCGGTGAGCAACACGTCCGAGTTGCCGCGTCGGGAGCATTCGACAACCTCGACGAAATGGGGAACGTCCTGATCCGCGGATCAGGTTCCGACTCCATGGTACGGCTCGCCGACGCGGCCGAGATCCGGCGAGGCTATCTCGAACCACCGCGCGATCTGCTGCTCTTCAACGGTCGACCCGCCATCGGTCTCGGTGTGGCCACCGTCGAGGGCGGCAACGTGGTCACCACCGGGCGAGGGGTGATGCAGCGCTTGGCCGAACTCGAGAACCAGCAGCCGCTCGGGATGTCCCTGTCTCCCATCTACTTCCAGGGTGATGTGGTCACAAGGGCCGTCAACGGCTTTCTGATCAACCTCACCCAGGCGCTGGTGATCGTCATCGGTCTGTTGATGATCTTCATGGGTCTGCGCTCGGGTCTTCTCATCGGCGGAATTCTCCTACTCGACATCCTCGGCACCTTCATCTACATGAGCATCGCCGATATCAGCCTCCAGCGGATCTCGCTCGGCGCCCTCATCATCGCCCTCGGGATGCTGGTGGACAACGCCATCGTGGTCACCGAGGGCCTCCTGGTCCGCCTCCAACGCGGGATGGACCGTCTCGAGGCAGCCAGCCTGAGCGTGAAGGAGACCATGTGGCCGCTGCTCGGTGCGACCATCGTCGCCATCCTCGCTTTTGCCGCCATCAGCGTCTCTGAGGATGTATCGGGCGAGTTCCTCTCATCTCTCTTTCTGGTCGTGGCCTTCTCGTTGCTGCTCAGCTGGGTTCTGGCGGTGACCGTCACACCCCTTCTCGGAACGATGTTCCTCACCGTCTCGAAGGAAGGGGGCGCCTTCGATCCCTACGACCGACCATTCTTCCACGCCTACCGCGCCTTTCTGGCGACCGCCATCCGCCACCGCTGGCTGACCCTGGCGGTGATGACCGTGCTCCTCTTCTCGTCGGTCCTCGGATTTGGCTTTGTCAAACAGAGCTTCTTCCCCGAGTCCGGCCAGCCCCAGTTCTACATCGATTTTTGGAAGCCCGAGGGCACCCACATCCGTGGCACCGAAACCGAGGTCCGGGCGGTCAACGACTGGCTCCTCGAACAGAAAGGGGTGGATTCCGTCACCTCGTTCATCGGCCGCGGCGGGTCGCGCTTCATGCTCACCTACGCCCCCGAAATGCCGAACTCGGCCTACGCGCAGCTGTTGATCACGGTCGACGACGCCCGGCGCATCGACGACGTCCGGGCGGCCAGTGCCATCTACCTGGCCGAGAACTTCCCCAATGCCGAAGTCCAGATCCACCGTTTTGTCTTCGGGCCAGGCGGCGGCGCCAAGATCGAGGCGCGGTTCAAGGGGGACGACCCCGAGGTCCTCCGCCGGCTCGCCGAGGAGGCGAAGGCCGTCATGCGGGCCGATGAGAACACCAAGGACGTCCGCGACGACTGGCGCCAGCGGGTGCCGGTGATCCGGCCCGAGTTCGCCGAGGCCGAGGCCCGTCTGGCCGGCGTCAGCCGCAACGACCTCGCCACCGGTCTCCAGGTCGTCACGTCGGGCACCATCGCTGGTCTCTTCCGTGAAGGCGACACCATGCTCCCCATCGTCTTCCAACTCCCCGAGAAGGAGCGTTCGACGGTGGGTGAGCTTGACAACGTCCAGGTCTGGTCCTCGGCCACCGGGAGAACTGTGCCCGTCAACCAGGTCACGACCCGGATGACCACCGAGTGGGAGGATCCCATCATTCGCCGCTATGACCGGCGCCGGACTATCACCGTCAAGGCCGATCCCCGACACGGGGTCGCCAGTCCGGTCTTCGAACGGCTCCGCCCACAGATCGAGGCCATCGAGTTGCCCGTGGGCGCCGAGCTCGAGTGGGGCGGTGAATACGAGAGCGCGGGAGACGCCAACCGGATGCTCCTCGCCAGCGTTCCCCTCTTCTTCACGCTGATGGTGCTCATCGTGGTGGCGCTGTTCAACACCGTGCGCCAGCCGATCATCGTCTTCGCCACCGTACCGTTGGCCATCATCGGCGTCACGGCCGGCCTGCTCCTCACAGGTCAACCCTTCGGATTTGTCGCTCTGCTCGGTTTTCTGAGCCTCTCGGGGATGCTCATCAAGAACTCGGTGGTGCTGCTCGACCAGATCGACCTGAATCTCTCGGCCGGTCAGACATCCTTCGAAGCGACCCTCGACGCCGGGGTCAGTCGTCTGAGACCGGTGGCCATGGCGGCCTTCACCACGGTGCTCGGGATGACGCCGCTTGTCTTCGACATCTTCTGGCGCGGGATGGCCGTGACCATCATGGCCGGTCTCAGCTTCGCGACCATCCTCACCCTTATCGTCGTACCGGTCCTCTACGCCACCCTCTACCGCGTCCAGACTCCCAAAACGGAGCAAGTGTCATGATTTCGATCACATCCATCTCCCGACGAATCCTCATCATCTGCTTCGTGACCCTTGCCCTCGCCTGCGGGACCGCCATCGCCGACGACAAGCTGCAGGTCCTTCGAATCGGGATCATCACCGACGGACCCATCGTCCGCGAGACGAGCTTTGTCGATCTCTTTCGCACCGAAATCGAGGGTGTGACCGCCGGTTCCTACACGGTGGAATTCCCCGCCGGCGCCATCGTTGACGGCGGCTGGGACCCGGACCGCATCTCCTCCGCGATGGACGCGCTCCTCGGTCGGTCCGATCTCGATGTCGTTGTCGCGGCCGGAGTCGGGGTTTCGGCCGAGATCTGTGGCCGAGAGTCCATCGAGATCCCGGTGGTGGTGCCCTTCGCCTTTGGCGATTGCGCCGTTACATGTTCGCGTCTGCCCAACGTCAGCACCCGAACCATCGATCTCGGCAAGATGATCTCCCTCGACCTCATGGCGTTTCACGACCTGATCGCGTTTGACCGGCTCGCCGTACTCATGGACTCGGTGTGGCCGTCCAACTGCACCGAGACCGAGTTGGCCCGGGCTTTGGCGCCGCACTCGGTCGATGTCCAATTCGTGCCGGTGCCATCTGGGATGAGCGACCCCACCGACCTCCTACCCCCGGAGACAGACGCCGTCTATGTCATGCCTCTCTTTCAGCTCGACGAAGAGAGGCTCGGGGCGCTTGCGGCGAACCTGACCGCCAACGGGATTCCGACATTCAGTCTGATCGGTGAGGCCGAAGTGAATCTCGGCGTCCTGGCCGGACTCAACACCACGGCCACCATGGCCGCTCTCGCCCGGGGTTCCGCCCTCGAGGTCATCGATCTCGCCGAGGGTCGCCCGCCGCAACAGGCGCAGCGCTCCGATCTCGGAAGCCAACTGACCCTCAATATGGCCACTGCATCAACGCTTGATTTCAGCCCCACCTGGGAGTTGCTCACCCGCGCACGGCTCCTCCATGACGAGAGATTCCGACGGAACCGCCCCATCGATCTCGCCAGCGCCATCCATCGTGCGATCACAGCGAACCTCGATATCGCCGTCCGGGACCGCCGCGTTGCCGCCGGCGCAGAGGACATCCGCGGCGCCAAATCCAGCTACCGGCCCCACATCGATCTCGGTCTGGCCGGCGTCGCCGTCGACGAGAACCACGCCATCGCCTCCCTCGGGCAGTACCCCAAGTACGCCGCGGGATCCGTCACGCTCACCCAACTCATCTACTCCAACGACGCCTCCGCCAACATCAACATCCAGAAAGACCTCCAACGGATCCGGGTCCTCGATCTCGACGCCCTCAAACTCGACATCGCCCGAGATGCTGTCGCTGCCTATATGAATGTCATGCGCACCGATGCCCTCGTCCGCATTCGGCAGCAACAGGTGGATCTCACGCGGACCAACCGCGAACTCGCCAGCCTTCGCCGCTCGGTTGGCTCAGCCGGTGCCGCCGAGGTCTACCGTTGGGAGGCCGAACTGGCCACCGCCCGCGCCGGATACCTCGATTCTCTGTCCGCGAAGAGCATGAGCGAACGGCAGCTGAGTCGGCTCCTCGACGAACCCCTCACCACACGATGGAGTCCCAAACAACCCCTGACCGATCCAACCCTCGAGGTCCTGGGGGGAGCCAACGATGCCGGCCTACTCGACACCCCCGACGGCTACGATCAACTGACCTCTCTTCTGGTGGAGCAGGGTTTGGCCAGAGCCCCCGAACTCGCGGCCCTCGATGCCGCGATCGCCGCCCGGGAGCGAGCATTCAAAGCCGCCAAACACGCCTACTACGTACCCACCGTCGCCGCAAAGGTCGATGTCAGTCAGATCCTCGCCAAAGACACCTCCGGCGGGCTCGATCTCGGCGAAATCGGCGATCTCATCCCCGAGTTCGACGACACCGCCTGGCAGGTCGGTGTCCAAGCCGCGCTGCCCGTGGTCACGGGCGGGGCAAACAAGGCTCGGCGGGTCCAGGCGCAGGAAGAACTCTTCGCCCTGAGGACCGACCATCGCAACGTCGAGGAGAAGCTCAGCCAACGCACCCTGTCCGCTCTCGACACCGCCACGGCGTCGTGGTCAACGATATCCCTCCGCCAGCAGGCCGCCGACGCCGCCGGCAAGACCCTCGAACTGGTGCGCGATGCCTACTCCCGTGGGGCCTCTTCGATCATCGCTCTGCTCGATGCCCAGAACAACGCGCTCACCTCGGAACTCGCGGCCGAAACCGCGGTCTACAACTTCCTCGACGACTGGGCCGAGGTCCAGCGCTCGGTCGCCGGGCTGACAGTCGCCTACCCGGCGGTTCCCTGAGATCCGCCGGCGAAGACCTGCACCGCTCGCCGCAAGCATTCGACCTCCACGGGCGTCGATCCGAGGTTCTCGCCATCCGGCGCGAGGACCTTGGGTTGATCAGTGGTGATCCGGATCTTTTTCGCCTTGAAGGTCTCGACCTCGTCGAGGTGGACGTGCTCTCCGGTGAAAAACGATGGGAAACACCTCGCCAATCGGATCCGTGATGCCTTCCCGAGCAGGGTGACATCGAGCAGCCCGTCATCGATGGAAGCCGAGGGCGCCATGAGGAAGTTCGAGGTGTAGCAGGTGTTGGAGATCTCGCAGAAGATGTTCTCGCGCTCCAGCAGCTCGCCATCGATCTCGATGGTCATGCGATAGGATGAAAGCGAGATCAACTGGAGCAGGACCCCGACGGTGTATGAGAGATTGCCGATCCGCTTGAGCCGGTGGGCCCGTTCACCGACATCGGAGACAAAGCCGAGACCGAGGATATTGAGGAAGTGGAAGAGCCTGCCGCCGGTCGTGAATCGTCCCACATCGACGCCCCGGTGGGATCCGTCGGCGATCAGTCCGACGGCCCGCTTCACCTCGCCCGTTCCGAGATCGATGTCCCTCGAGAACGCATTTCCGGTCCCCACCGGGAGCACCCCGATGGGAGGTTTGCGTTCGCCTTGGTTGAGAAACCAGCCGTTGACAACTTCGAAGAGGGTGCCGTCGCCGCCGCCGGCCACGACACCGTCGTACCCGCTAAAATCAATGCTGTGAACAACCTCGATCGCATGCCCGGGGGCCTCTGTCAGAACGACCTCGGTGTCCACATTCCGCAACGAGAAGAGTGAACGCACCCGCTCCAGAGCCCTGGCAGCTCGTCCGTTGGCGGCGCGTGGGTTGTAGACGAGAAGGACTCGCACGATGGGCGAAGCCTAGCAGGGTCTTGAGGTCTTGAGGTCTTGGGGTCTTGAGGTCTTGGGGTCTTGAGGTCTTGAGGTCTTGGGGGCTTCGTCGCGATGGCCTCAAGACCTCAAGCCCAGGCGCCGAAGGCGCCGGCCACCACCTCAGGGCCTCACCGATCACGACTTACGACACCGCTCCTGATGGCCCTCAGAGAACCGACTCCGCCTTCAACAGCGCCTCGACCTTGGCTTGGGTCTCGGTTTTCGGGCCGCTGGTGTCGATGGTGTGGAAATAGCACTCGGCATTGGGGTTGGCAGGTTCGAAATCGCCCCGTTGCTGTTCCATGAGCTCCACACGACCATCCGAGCGGGTGTCGTGCTGCTGACGCCCTGCGAGACGTTGGTGCTGTTCGTCCCCACCACAGGTGGTCTGGAGAAAGACCAGGCGAGCACCTGTACGACGGGCGGCCTCGATCACCGGATCGCGCTCCGATTGTTTCTTGAAGGCTCCGTCCACAATCACCGGGAAACCACCGTGGAGGAGGTTTTCGGCCCGCTCACAGACCTCGGCATAGGTCCTGGCGTTCATTTCGGGTGAGTAGAGTCCCTCGTTGTAGGGGACATAGACGCGGGTGTTCTCCCCGATTCCTGAAATCTGTTTTCGCACCGCATCGGTGGACAGCACGTGCCAACCGAGTTTCTCACGGAGGTACCGTGCGACCGAAGTCTTCCCGGTTCCCATGAGACCGTAGAGCACGACCAGTGAGGGCCGCTCGGTCCCACCCGCATATTCGTAAGCCAGACCGAAGTACCGCCGGGCAAGATTCCGCTGCGCCCGTTGCGCAACGGCGTCAAGGGCCGGATCCGTCGATGTGAAGCATGCAATCTTGCCCCGCACATAGGCCCGGTAGCACTTGTAGAAGTCGAGCATGTCGACGAGTTCGGTGTCACCCGAAACCTCCACATAGCGGTCAATGAAGACCTTTGACAAGTCCTGCCGACCGTTGAAATCGAGATCCATGGCGAGGAAGGCGATGTCCACCGCGATGTCGCCACAGCGGAGGCGTTCGTTGAACTCGATGCAGTCGAAGATCACCGGCTCATCCTCGAAAAAGATATTCCGCAGGTGAAGGTCGCCGTGGCTCTCGCGGGTGCGCCCCTCGGCGATCCTGCGCTCGAAGAGCTCGGCATGTTCTTCGTAAAAGGCGTCGGTCCAGGAGCGGATGTGCTCGAAACGATCACGCGACACGAGCTTCCCGACATAGGCCTCGGTCTGTGAGAAGTTCTCGTCGGTGTTGAACTTGACCGCGTCCACCGAACCGTAGTCGTCGATGCCTGCACCCGTGGCGGCCGATCGGTAGAAGGGCACAAGCACGTCGACCAGAGCTTGCATGTGGTTCTTCGTCAGCTCTCCACGATCAAGGACCTCGGTTCCCAGGAGATCACCGTGGAGTTCACGCATGACGACCACCCAGTCGATGATCTCGCCGCCGCCATCGAGGGTGACGCGGTCTCCGTCCATGGTGATCGGAACCGCATCGATGTAGACCGATGGCGCCAACCGCCGGTTGAGTTCCACTTCGGCGCGGCAGTTCTTCTCCCGCAGTTCGATGGTCGAAAAGTCCAAAAAACCGAAGTTCACCGGCTTCTTGAGCTTGTAGACGAACTTCCCGGTGAGAAAGACCGAGGAGATGTGGGTTTGAAGAAATCGAACCTCATCAACAAGGTCGTCATAGAAAGACGGCTCGGAAAGGGCTATTACAAGAGCTGCGTGATCCAACGATGCCTCCAGATGCTTACGAGGGCGCACGTTGTCATATCGGTGGAATCGGGTCAACACGATGGGGTTCAGGGGTGAGGAGATTAGGGAGTCAGAAAGTCAGCGCTCGCCTCGCGATAGCGAACAGTACACCGCTTACCGACTCCGAGACCGCCACCTCACATGTCACCTTGAGCGGAGCGGCCTCCGGGGCCGCGGAGTCGAAAGGTCCCCCGATATACGGAGGCGGTCCTTTACGAGAAACGCGCTGCCGATCCTGTGGGGACCTTTCGACTCGTTCGCGGACTCACTCGCTCAAGGTGACATGCCG
>Ga0209344_10001990_pt1 | contig 24164 bp, 16 predicted proteins | sample Cruoilmetagenom6_FD_187293 | JGI IMG/M metagenome (GOLD analysis project Ga0209344, IMG submission 187293) | Oil polluted marine microbial communities from Coal Oil Point, Santa Barbara, California, USA - Santa Barbara Oil Seep Sample 6 (SPAdes)... | ecosystem: Environmental > Aquatic > Marine... | reverse complement strand
AGGAAATAACAATTATCAATATGTTCACCTTATCGCAATTGGGACGGACATGCAAAATAAACCCAACATTTTATTAACCAAGTCTCTATAATAGGTTGTGTTGGTTGTGCATAAAAGTGCTTTATATAAGCATATCTTGTTAAAAACAACCTCTCCATTCTAGGGCCGGGTGAATAATTCTATTTTGAGATCTCAGCATAACCGTAATAACCGTAGTTTTTGGATGGAGTCGTTGAGTTTCCAGCAAAAGTTTCGCCATTCGAGAGGGGAGATTGGATTACACGACCTGATTTCAGGATAACAGGTTGGCATTCCAGGCATTCAACTCATATCCTGGATTCCAGGCGCAACGATCCAGGGCAATTTGGATCCTAGACCATAGAGCGTCAGGCAAAGGGCGCCCTTACGAATATTCGCGGCCATGGCAGATACCGTCAGCGTCGCATCAATAATATTAATTCGCCCTTCGGCCATGATGATGTTTTTGGCTTCGAGTTGACGATTCATTTCCCCGGCAGTCGATACCACCGATCATGCTCGACCAGCTTGTTTCGAAATCGCCCAAGGGTAGAGGCCTCGGGAACCTCGGCTCCCAGCTCAAAATGGCAGAGTTTTCGGAATAACAGGTCACGATATAAGCTATGCGCTAACTGCACACCGGACAGCCGGTATCACACCAGGCAATAAACCGCGCAACAAGGTTAATAATGGATGGCCGGGGCGACCTGTTGTGGAAGCATGGATCGTAGATAATAGATGCTCAATCTCTGACCAGTCTAAATAAGGCCTCAGTATCATCAAGCGCATGTAGAGTCGGATGGCCAGGATCTGAACCGGATACAAAAAGTTTGGGCTGGGTGGCGAATGGCTTTTGCATGGCTAATTCTTCCATGTAAGGTTTAAACTGCGGGTGCGTTATGCTGAGGTCTTCTATATTTTGTATTGAATGTTATCTGTTATCATTTGCAGTAAGTCAACTCGTACAATTTAGGTGCTAAACCTGTCAATTCCTTAAGAGAGATGCACGATGGCAACTGCAACCGAAGTTACCGATTACACTGAAATACCTCTTAACCGATTAGCTCCCGGGCAAGGGGGACGAATCTGTGGGATCAATGCGGATAACAAACTGAGCAAACGCCTCTATCAGATGGGTATTATTGAAGGCGAAACCATTAAAGTAGTGCGGCGTGCGCCGGGAGGCGACCCGCTGGAATGCTGCCTGATGGGCTACCATCTTTCGCTCCGTTCCCAGGAATCTTACGCGGTGCTCGTTCTGATTTCCATTCAACACGGTTTGAGAAAGAAGAGACGCTGGGGGATGTTTCGTGGCGGCTAATATGCACACATTGGACTCTGGCTTGCGTGAATCCACAAGTATTGCACCCGATATACCTGTGATCGCCGTAATGGGGAATCCCAATACCGGGAAAAGTGTACTTTTTAATGCATTAACCGGGATGAAGCAAAAAGTTGCCAATTATCCAGGCGTTACCGTGGACTGGCATGAAGGTACCGCGGCTTTGCCTGGTACGGGTTCAAGATTGATCGATCTTCCCGGAACGTATTCACTGACACCTCATTCACCCGATGAAGTCGTTGCTGTCGATATTCTACTCGGTCATATGGATTCGGTATCGAAACCGGATGCTATTCTCCTGGTGGTGGACAGTACCAACTTGCAACGAAACTTCTATCTCGCCACCCAGTTGATGGAAATAGGGCTGCCCATTGTGATGGCGCTGAATATGTCGGATATGGCGCAGGCGCGAGGCTTGGCGTTGGATCTGTCAAAACTGCAACAACGGCTTGGTATGGTGGTGGTGCCAACCAGCGCTACCAAAGGTCACGGCATTCAGGAACTCAGATCGGCATTGGCGCAAGCAGTGAAAACCGCGCAGCCCACAAGCCTGGATCTATTTCCCGTGTGGCGCAAGCATGCGCAATTGTTGCATGATGAGTTTGCGGGTAAGGGGCAAAAAATCAGTTCGTTTGAATTGGAAAGAGCCTTAATGGACGAAGATGGGCTGATCGAAAAACGGCTGGTGGAGCGTTTTGGGGTGGAAATGCAAAACCGGCTGGAGCAGATTCGCGAACCTCTTAAAGAATCTCGGCCTATCGCCGCCATAGAAGCCCAGGTTCGGTACGGATGGATCAAAGAACTGCTTGGTGATGTGATAAAAGACAGCCCTCAGGTGCATACCATGTCCGAGCGGATTGATACGGTCATCAACCATCCTGTGGCTGGGATCATGATCTTTTTTCTCGTCATGGCGCTGGTGTTTCAGGCGGTGTTCGCGTGGTCGGCTCCATTGATGGATTTGGTGGATTCCGGTGCGGGATGGCTCGGGTCTGTCGTATCCGCCAACTTGCCTGAAGGGGCTTTACAGAGTTTGCTGGTGGATGGTGTCATCGCCGGTGTGGGTAGTATCCTTATATTTCTTCCGCAAATTATTATTCTATCGGCTTTCATCGTACTGTTGGAAGATTCGGGCTATATGGCACGCGCAGCCTTTTTCATGGATCGGGTCATGCGCTTGTGTGGCTTATCTGGGCAGTCTTTTATTCCCATGCTGACCAGCTTTGCCTGTGCAGTGCCGGGAATTATGGCTACCCGGGTGATCCCGGATCGCCGCGATCGGCTGGCTACCATTATATCGGCGCCATTTATGACCTGCGCGGCTCGATTGCCGGTCTATACGCTTCTGATCTCAGCTTTTGTTCCACAACAACGGCTATATGGATGGGTCAATGTGCAGGGGCTGGTGTTGTTTGGGCTGTATATATTAGGTATTGTGGCAGGCATCGCGACGGCTTATCTGGTCAAGCGGGTGCTTCTGCGCGGTCCATCACCCACTTTTCTGATGGAAATGCCGCCTTACCGCTGGCCGAATCTGCTCTCCCTTGTGGTGCGAATGCGTGATCGATCAAAGATGTTTGTGGTACGCGCCGGAACGGTGATGTTCAGTGTGGCGGTGGTCATCTGGGGCCTGGCGTATTTCCCCCGGGCAGAAGATCTTGAGCAGAAACTGGAAACCGATACAATACTACTTCAGCAAGTAGCGGATGAAGAGGAACGCGCTGAGCGCGTTCAGGAGCTTGCAGCTCAATTTGCAGCGGCGCAAATCGAACAAAGTTACCTCGGTCGACTCGGTCGAGTTGTGGAGCCTGTCTTTTCGCCACTGGGCTGGGACTGGCGCATTTCGGCTGCGGTGATCGCCTCATTTCCGGCGCGCGAGGTGGTGATCGGAGTGCTCGGTACCATTTTCGCTGTGGGGGACGAGGATAGCTCGACGGGCCTGAATCAACGCATTCATCAAGCGGACCGAGCTGATGGAACACCGTTGTTTAACTTACCCGTTGCATTGGGTTTGATCATTTTCTACGCTTTTTGTTTGCAGTGTATCGCTACCATTGTCATTATTTATCGGGAGACTGGCTCCTGGAAATGGCCTGCTTTCGCATGGACATATATGACAGCTCTGGGTTATCTGGGGGCTTTCTTGTGTGTACAATTATTATAATGGTGGTGTCATGCTAAAAAAACGAAAATGTTCGAAACCCTTGGCTCAATCATGACGGTTGAATCCCAGGCTATGTTTGTTGAAATCCAGGAATATGTGGCCATAGGCATCGTGATGGCAGTCGTTGCGTTTTCCGGCTGGCGGCGATGGCGGCGATGGCGCCTGAAAGATTCAAAGCCAGGGTCTTGCTGTGATAGTGGTTGTTCGGCGCCGACAAGTGTGAAGGATTCGGAGCGACATCACTAGCAGCTTGTTGAAAAACGTTATGACGTAGCAAAGCTCAGGCGCGATTCATTGAAGCTGGGTATAATGGACGCAAGAACCGGGTTCATGACTTGTTCAGAGCTTACCTGCCCAGGGGAAGTATGCCCGATAACGTCTATTTTTTCAGCTAAATGTGCTTGTACCGTAAGCTCGACGGGCCATAAGGGGATTGTATGCGGCTCAACCGCATTGTGCTCGCGGGATTCAAATCGTTTGCCGACAGGGTTGAGATCCCTATGGACGGTCGCTGCATCGCCATTGTGGGACCCAATGGCTGCGGCAAATCCAATGTCGTGGATGCGATTCGCTGGGTTCTGGGAGAGAGCGCCGCCCGTCATCTGCGCGGCAGCGCGCTCGGAGATGTGATATTCAATGGTTCGTCGCAACGGCGCGGGGCAACGCGGGCCTATGTTGAACTGCATTTTTCCCAGTGCGCAAACCGTTTATCCGGGCGCTATTCTACCATCGATGATCTGGTTTTGCGGCGGGAAATTCATGCCAATGGCGATTCGATATTCTCTTTTAACCAAAACCGTTGCCGGAAAGCAGATATTGTCGAGATGATGGCGGGAACAGGGCTTGGATCACGCAGTTACGCCGTGATCGGTCAGGGCACTGTCGGGCGTCTTGTTGAAGCGAAGCCGGAAGAACTGCGCCTGTTGCTCGAGGATGCTGCTGGAATGGCCCACTACCGTCAGCAACGCAAGGAAACCGAAACACGCTTGCAGGAAAGCCTGAACAATCTTGATCAGATGGAAGCTTCCCAGAAGGATCTGCAGCGACGCGGAAAGCGGCTCCAGGAACAGAAAAACCGAGCGTTCAAGTATGAGAATCTGCGCACTGAATTGCGTGATGCCCAGATGGCTCTTACGGTTTTGTACTGGCGGCGTGGCCAGGAAGCATTAGCGCTTTCCGGGTCGAAAATTCAAGACATTGAGCAGGGAGTTGAGACAAGACAGAATAAGGAAAATCATCTGGAGCAACAAATCCAGGCTTTACGAAGTCACGTGGATGATGCAGGTGAAATGTGTACGGAACGTCAGTCTGTAGTGGGGGAATTGAACGGGCAGATATCACGCGCCGAACAGCGTCTGGATGATCTGAAACGCCAGCATCAGGCGATGCGCGTACGCCGGGAAACGCTGCAGAGCCAGGAGCGGGATCAGGCTCGCGAATACCAGCTTCAACAGCAACAGATTGCGGAAATCGAGAACCGACTCGAGCAAGCCAATGCGATGCATGAAGACAGTGGTAAGCGGTGCTTGCAGTCGAAAAAAATCCTCGAAGCTCGGCAAAGCGCGGAAACCCGGAGAGTCGAGGAAGAAAAAGAACTCCTCGAGCAGCGTGGGTTACTCAAGGAACAAATCACAAAACGGGCGGTGCAGATCGAATCCGATGAAGCCATGCTCGAGCATATCCAGCATCAATATTTCCGTGGCATCGCAGATGAACAGCAGGCTGTTGATGTTCTTGCTCGACGTATGAGGGATATGCAGGATGAAATCGATTTCTCCCGCGATGCGGTGGCTGAATTTGAAATACGTTGTGAACAATGCGCTGTGCTCAGGTGTCGCTTGGAATCGGTGACCAATTATGGCGATGATTGGATGAGTGCTTTCCAACAACGTCAACTGCGCCTGCAAACCCAGGTTGAATCGATCGCGCACAGCCATGCTGACAGTAGTAGCATTCAGAATCAGGATGCCATGAACCCATGGCTTGAAAAATCGGGTCTTGGGATGGTTCCGCGCCTGATCGATCTTCTGGTCATTGAACCGGGATGGGAGTCCGCTATTGAGGAAATACTGGGTTCATGGATGTATGCGCGGGTGGTGGAAGGCACCAATCGGCTTGAACTAATCCCTGCAGAACTCGAAGGCAGCGGATTAATGATCATGCAAGCGGATCGGGTTGAGGCGGTATCGCATCCCGCCACTTTGAGTGCAAAAATCATTGCTCCGCTCTGGGCTCAAAAGCTGGTCGCCTCGTTTCATGCTGCGGAAGACCATAACGGTGTGATGGATGTGGGTCATGCTCAAAGCCATGTCAACCCTTCGGGCTTCCTTTGGGGTCAGGGGCAGTTCCGTGCCCCGCTAGGGGGTGATCAAGGTGGTGTGTTGCGTGCGATGACGCGCCTTCGGCAGTGGCGGCAGGAACTCGAACAACTCAACGCAGTTTTGCCTTTGTTGCTGGAACGGCAAAGTAAGCTTAGATCGGATTGCCAGGCATTAGTCAAAGAGTCGGACGAACTTGATGCTGAACTGGTTGAAGCGCGCCGCGATCTGGATCACGCATTACTTGAGCATCAGCATGTGGTATCCCGGCATGATGAAGCCATGCTACGCCTCGAATCCCGGAAGGATGCCATGATGGATCTGGATGAGCAACGGGAAGCGATTCAGGAGCGTTTGGGAAAGTATCGCAATGAACTGGGGGAACTTGAGCAATCCCTGCCGAAGGTCGATAATAGAATGAACCATCTGAGGCAAGATCCGCAATCACAATCCTATGATGAAGCGCGACGGGTTTATGAATCCGAGCGCGGACAAGTGCAGCAAAATGCGCTGGTCATCGAACAAATCAAAGGGCAATATCTCACAGCCGTGGAACGAGGCAATCACCTCGAGAAAAGCCTGGATTCTAACCGTGAACAATTGCTGCAATCGAAGGAGCGTCTTGAACATCTTGATGCGGTCGATCCGCTCCAGGCATCCCTGGATGTATGGCGAGCGCAACAGGAGCGTGATAAACTGCGGTTGAATGAGCTTCAGCAACAATATCATGGCCAACGAACCGACCTGAGAGAATTGGAAACGGAACTGGAACAAATTCGCAAACAGCTTTTCCAGGATCAGGAACATTTACAGCACTGGCGCTTACAACAACAAAATGCATCCAATGATATCAAGCAGGCTGAGCATCAGAAAGAAACATTGGATTTGCCCGAAGAACAATTCGCAGCCCATCCTTGTGTGAGCGATTCAGAGGATAGGCTTCGTCAACGTATCGCTACATTGCAGAAACAGCTTGATCAATTCGGAGCGGTCAATCTCAATGCAGAAGCGGAATACCAGGAACTGGAGCAGCAGCATGGATATCTGCTGCAGCAACTGGAAGATGTGCATGAGGCAACACAGATGATCCGGCAGGCTATGGAACGCATCGACGCAGAGAGCCGCCAGCGTTTGAATGCGTTATTGTCGCAGCTCGAACGATCACTGGCACAACATTTTTCGGATCTTTTCGATGGCGGAACTGCGGAACTGAAGGCGACCAGCGATGATCTTTGGACCTCAGGCATCCTGTTAAACGTACGCCCCCCCGGAAAGCCCCATGCTTCTATCCATTCACTTTCAGGAGGTGAAAAGGCACTGGCGGCTCTGGCGCTGGTTCTGGGCTTGTTCGATTTGAATCCGGCGCCGTTTTGTCTGTTCGATGAAGTGGACGCGCCTCTCGATGATCCCAATACCTTGCGCTTTAGCCGGTTACTGACAAGGATCTCAGACCGCATTCAATGTCTGGTTATTTCCCATAATAAGCTGACCATGGCTACTGCGGATCGCTTGATTGGTGTTACTATGCAGGAACCAGGGGTATCGCGTATAGTGAGCGTAGATTTGGAAAACATAGCCCATGAAGAGGAAATGGTATCGTGATCAATCTGCGTCTGTGGCTTGTACTTGTCGGGGGTGGGGCGTGGTTGGCGCTGTTGTTCTACGAACTGCGCCGGGGGGGAGGAGCTCGTGAACAAAGCTCAAAACTTTCTCGACGGCACGAGCCTCAGATCTATCCAGACGACTTGACAGATCAACAGAGTGTGGATGGCTGGAGTGATATGCTTCATCATGCAGTCACACAGAGTACCGACGCAGAGGCGAACCATCCGCATGAAGGTTCATTTTCAGTTGACGATGCATTGAATCCAGTAGTTTTCTATGTGGTGACCAAGGAACGGAACTGGATTGATCTCCAGCGATTGCAGATACTGCTGCGCAGCGAAGGTCTGGAGATTGGCGATGATGGCATCTTCTATTATTATGGGGATAAAGGGGCGGGTGAAAACATTCTTTACTCCGTCGCTGACATGCTGGAACCCGGTCGCCTTGATGCTCCGCGTTATAACTGGCGCAGCGTTGGAATCATTTGCTGCATGTACCCGCGAAGCGATTTTTCCTGGAATCATACTGCGCTTGATGCCATGCTGGCCACTATACGGAGAACCGCCCAGGTGCTTGATGCCGAGATTCTGGATCAAACGCGGCACCAACTTCTGCCAACCTATATAGACAAGATACGCCAGCGTTGGTTTGCGTCCACGCTATAAGCTATGCAGGCTGTTGAAATTCTACTGACTCGGCCATCTACGGCGTTAAAATCAAGCTTAAAGTGCTCATTTACAGGTATAAACTCCGCTTTTTCGCTCGATTTTGCCTTGTATCTGGCTCGACTCAGCGAATTTCAACAGCCTGCTAGAGAATTCTTATGGAAGGTGGATTATCCTTGTTCAGTGCGCGAGCCAAGGCTGAAAACCTGCGTCGCGAGATTCGCTGGCATAATTACCGTTACTATGTTCTGAATCGTCCTCAAATCAGTGATGCAGAATATGATCGCTTGTTGCGCGTATTGCGGGATATCGAGGCAAGATTCCCAGATTTTATAATTGAGAAATCTCCCACCCAGCAGGTTGGAGCGCCACCAGCGTCCCGATTTTTACCAATTCAGCATATTTCCCCCATGCTTTCCCTGAGTAACGCGATTTCAGACCAAGAGGCCTTGCGCTTTGGTCAACGTGTTTGTCAAGGGCTGGATATGGATGTCGATTTCGTTGCCGAACCCAAAGTTGATGGACTGGCGGTTAATTTGATCTATCGCCAGGGGCACCTTGAAACGGCAGCCACCCGCGGTGACGGAACCACAGGCGAGGATGTGACTGCCAATATTCACACAATCGCAGCGGTACCCCTGGAAATCGGAAAAATTCCGTCCATTGGCATGGATGTGATGGAAATACGCGGTGAGATATACATGCCACGGCGCGCCTTTGCCCAATTCAATAAGCGTTTGAAAGACAAAGGACAGGTGGAGTTCGCCAATCCGCGTAATGCAGCGGCGGGAAGCTTGCGCCAGCTTGATCCTGCGATTACTGCACGTCGACCGCTGGCTTTTTTTGCCTACGGTGTCGGGGGGGCGCTGGAAATGAACTGGCGGACCCATATGGATGTACTGGAAACTCTTGATAGCTGGGGTTTTCCGATTAATCAATGGATCAGGGTTCAAACAAATATCGAGGCATGTATCCAGTATTATCATGAAATGGCGCAACGGCGTGAGGATCTGGATTATGATATTGATGGCGTGGTTTATAAAGTCAATGATCTGAAGCTGAGACAACAGATAGGCGCGCGCTCGCGCGCGCCCCGATGGGCTCTGGCGCATAAGTTTCCGGCTCCGCAGGCACAGTCCGTTCTTGAGGATGTGAGTTTCAGCGTGGGTCGTACCGGAGCCTTGACGCCGGTGGCTCGGGTCACGCCGGTAGAGATCGGCGGTGTGACGATAACCCATGCGAGCCTGCATAATATGGATGAAGTAAGGCGCAAGGATATACGCATTGGTGATCGTGTAATCGTCGAAAGAGCCGGCGATGTTATACCTCAGATTGTTGCGGTGGTCATGGAGCAACGGTCGAGCGAGGTTCGGACTGTGAACGTACCACAACAGTGTCCGGCCTGTGGCGCTGCCGTCGCCATAGAGCCAGGAAAAGCCGCGGTCTACTGCCCTGCGGGGCTGCATTGCCCTGCACAACTCAAGCAAAGCATCCGTCATTTTGCCAGCAGGGGCGCCATGGATATCCGGGGTCTGGGCGATAAGATCGTCAGCCAGTTGGTTGAGCGCAAATTGGTACTTAATATGGCGGATTTGTATCAGTTGCCTGAAAACGTCTGGTTGAGTCTGCCAAGAATGGGGGAGAAACTGGTTTGGCGCTTATTGTCCGCCATTGAAGCGAGCAAGGATACTACATTGCCGCATTTTCTTTATGCCTTGGGGATCCGGGGCGTGGGTGTGGCGACCGCGCGAGCCATGGCCGCCCATTTCCTTTCCTTACAGGCGATCATGGATGCGGATGAAACCGGGTTGCGCGCTATGGATGATATCGGTTTGATCCTGGCACGCGAGATCAGGGACTTTTTTGATGATACAGGCAATCGGGCCGTCATCGACGCGCTGTTGGGGGCAGGCATCCACTGGCCGGATTTCCATGACGAAATGTCCGACCAACCATGGCAGGGAATGACCTTTGTACTCACAGGCACCCTTGAAACCTTGAGCAGAAATGAAGCTCGGCAAGCCATCGAACGGCTGGGGGGGCGAATGAGCGGAAGCGTTTCGCGCGCGACGGAATGTCTGGTGGTGGGCCGGAATCCCGGTCACAAGCTTGAAAATGCGCGGGAGTTTGGTATCCGGCAGGTTGATGAACAGGGTTTTGAGGAGTTGCTCAAACAGCCTGATCTGCTAAGGAAGCTCTGAACAAATCATGCACTCGGGGTTCTTGCGTCCCTTATATCCAGCTTCGTCCAGGCTTGTTCAGAGGTTCCCTAAAGGTCTACCGGTACATGACATTGACGTTTGATGAAAACGCCTTTCACAGGCTCGATGCAAAGAACTTCGCTTGCAATATTAACCGTTGTTCGTAACATTGTCGGGCGAGTTGCACATCGGCGAGGAAATAAGGTAGCTCTTCCAGACGTAAAGCCTGAGCTCCATCGACCAATGCCCTTTCCGGATGGGGATGAAAATCAACCAGAACCATGTTGGCGCCAGCGATGATTCCTTGCGCTGTGGCATGGCACAAGTCCTGAATGCCATCGGGTCCAAAGGCTCTCAAACCGACGGAGTGGGAAGGATCGATGCATACCGGCATGCGGGTAAGGCGCTTGACTACTGGTATGTGGGCAAAGTCCACCAGGTTGCGGTGTGGTTCTCCGAGCTGGGTTTTGACGCCTCTCAGGCAGAAAATAACGTGAGTATTACCCTCGCTGGCCAGATATTCACTGGCAAACAGCGATTCATCCAGCGAAATGCCGAATCCGCGTTTCAATAACACCGGAAACCTGCGCTGCCGTCCCGCCGCCTTAAGCAGTTCAAAGTTCTGTGCATTGCGGGTTCCGATCTGCAACATTACGCCAGTTTTATGATTGTGGCGATCCAGTGCATCCGCTATTTCATCGATCTGGTATTCATGGGTCACTTCCATGGCGATGACGCGGATACCGTAGGCGTCGGCGAGCTCGAATACATAGGGCAGACACTCAGCCCCATGCCCTTGAAAACTATAGGGGCTGGTTCTGGGTTTGTAGGCGCCCATTCGGGTGCATGTCTGACCATTTTCCTGCAAGGCGCGCATGGTTTGTTCGACATGTTCGCGATGGTCTACGGCACAAAGCCCGGCGAAAACATGCAGGTTTGTCTGGCTAAAATGTACGCCATTGTAGGTGAAATCAAGCGAACGACTGTCATCAGCGTGGCGGCCCATGATCGGGAAATGGTCGGAAATACGCACTACGCGCTCAACACCAGGCAGGGACAGCATATCTTCCGAATCCAGGGCGGAGGTTCGGCCAATCAGATAGATCTCGAGCAGCCGTTGTTCCTTACCCTGGACTTGATGCGCTCTCGGTTCAATATCTTCGTAGTCCGCGAGTCTTTCCATCAATGCCTGATAAGTTTCGTCCATTCGTTCGATATCGGGTCTGAGTATGAGAATCATGAGAAAACCTTTTGTTTGCATTCTTTGATTATTCGCGCCATCGAAGTTTTAAATCCGCATAAGCATCGATACGTCGATCACGGAAAAACGGCCATAGTCGCCGAACGTCCTGACAACGGGACCATGAAAGATCGGCGCTGATTACACCGGCATCATAATCGCACTGCGCCAGCAGTTCACCCTGCGGCCCACATATAAAACTGCCGCCCCAGAAGTCGATACAGCCCGAACCATCCGTTGCTGCTTCCTGTCCTGTGCGATTGCAGCACAAGATATGCATGCCATTTGCTACGGCATGCGCTCGTTGAATGATGCGCCATGCTTCGTATTGACGCCGACGTTCCTCGTTATCGTCTTGAGGATCCCAGCCAATCGCAGTTGGATACACAAGAACGCGAGCGCCTTTGAGCGCCATCAGTCGCGCCGCTTCGGGAAACCACTGATCCCAGCAAACCAATACACCAAGGCTTCCGAATGGCGTTTCAACTGGTTCAAAGTCGCCATCCCCAGGAGTAAAATAAAATTTCTCGTGATAACCAGGGTCTTCGGGAATATGCATTTTGCGGTAAATGCCTAGAAGCGTGCCATCAGGACCTAGCACTACGGCAGTATTGTGGAATATACCTTCCGCCCTGCTCTCAAACACTGAGCCTATCACTACGATACCATAACGCGCGGCTTGTTCGGATAAAAAACCCGTAGTGGGCCCTGGGACAGACTCAGCCCATTCGAACAGGTCGGTACGCATAGTTTGACAGAAATAGGGTTTTCCGTGAAGTTCCGGAAGCACCACAATCTGCGCGCCGGTTCCAACCGCCTGGGCGATTCCGCTGGCGATTCGTTCATAATGGCTAGCAACGGGCGGGTAAGCCTGCTGCACGCAGGCAACCTTGATTGGGTCAACGGGATGGCTCATGATTTGTGGAAACGACCGAAGTAGAGAATGATATTATCCAAAAGTACCAATGACGATTATACTATTTTACCAGGGTCTGCAGACCCTAATAGGAGTGGGTTGCTTGATTGCGCACAGAAGTGCTGCAGGATTATTTCATTTAAAGTCCATAAATTGATCAATGACAAGGTCATGTCATTTCTTTCGGTTTGAAACCGAATACAGAAGAGCCTTATTATTACAGAATTGAAACCATGGAGCATGAGGAAAAAAAATGACATTGCGCATCGCGATTCATCATCATACCCGTTACCTATATGACCACCCAGTGTCTTTGTCGCCCCACGTGTTTCGTCTGCGTCCGGCAGCCCATTGCCGCACGCCGATTGAGGCTTATTCCCTGCGTGTTAAACCGGAAAAGCATTTTATCAACTGGCAGCAGGATCCGAGCGGAAATTTTATGGCGCGTATAGTATTTCTGGGGAAATCTACCGAACTAAGCGTGGATGTTGATATCGTCGCTGATATGACAGTGATCAATCCCTTTGATTTTTTCATAGAAGAATACGCGACCCACTATCCGTTCGAATATGAGATGCGCTTGAACGAAGAATTGAACCCATACCTGAAAATCTCGGAAAACGGCCCCTTGTTGCAGGCATGGATCAAGGAAATGCGTTATGAACACAAACCAGAGATGAATGATTTTCTGGTGATGGTCAATCAGCGTTTGAACCAGAGTATCCGCTATCTGATCCGTATGGAACCTGGCGTACAAAGCTGTGAGACCACGCTGGAAAAGGGCTGCGGCTCGTGCCGGGATTCGGCGTTTCTGCTGGTTCAAATCATGCGCCACCTCGGTCTGGCGGCACGTTTTGTCTCCGGCTATCTCGTACAATTGAAAGCGGATATGCCTGCTCTGGACGGACCATCCGGTCCCGAACAGGATTTTACCGATCTTCACGCCTGGTGCGAGGTTTACATTCCCGGCGCCGGATGGATCGGGCTCGATCCCACTTCCGGTTTGTTTGCAGGGGAAGGGCATATACCACTGGCCTGCACTCCGGAACCAGCGAGCGCTGCACCGATAAGTGGCAATTTTTGGCCCGATGTTCCAACCGGGGTTTCGTTTGAATTTCGCAACCATGTACAGCGTATCCACGAAGATCCCCGCGTCACATTGCCCTATAGCGAAGATCAGTGGGCATGTATCGACAGGTTGGGCAGTTATGTCGATCAGCGTTTGCAGCAAAGCGATGTACGCTTGACCATGGGCGGAGAGCCGACGTTTGTCTCCATTGATGATATGGAGTCGCCCGAGTGGAATACAGCCGCTCTGGGGGAGAAAAAACGCCAATTGGCCGGGGATTTGCTGCTGCGGCTGCGCGAAGCGTTTGCTCCGGGAGGTGTTCTGCACTACGGGCAGGGAAAATGGTATCCTGGTGAACTGTTGCCCCGCTGGGCGCTCGAATGCTATTGGCGCAGTGATGGCCTCCCACTGTGGCGTGATGAACAACTTCTGGCCCTAGATGATATCGATTACCATTGCACTGTCAAGCAGACTGAACAGTTCGCCAGAGACCTGTCCCTTGAACTTGGCATCAGCGATGCCAATCTGATTCCCGCTTTTGAAGATATCTTTCATGCCCTGTGGGAAAAAGACAACCTGCCACCTGATCTGGATCCACTGAAGGCTGCCAAGGACGATTCCATCGAACGACGGCATCTGGCTGAAATGCTGTCGCGAGGACTCGATGTTGCCACCGGTTATGCTCTGCCTCTGCGATGGGATGATATTCATAAACGGTGGCAGAGTGTGCATTGGCATTTCCGCCGCGAAACCATGATGCTTATTCCCGGCGAATCGCCCATGGGTTTTCGTCTTCCGTTATCGAGGGTGCGCTCGGTCAGTCCAGAGGAACGTCAACGCCATCATCCGGTCGAGCGGAGCTTGTTCGACTCGTTGCCAGATTTGGGAGATTCCCATGGCGAGATCGCAAAGCGCTATAGCTATATTGAAAGTGAAGCGCTTCATCCTGAAATCGAGGTCATGGAATCGGCGGATATGCGGCAGGATGACAAGGATGTTTCCAGCCTGAAGCCACCTGAAATGATCTATACCGCGCTGTGTATCGAACTGCGCCACGGAGTGGTACATATTTTTCTGCCGCCGCTGGATTATCTCGAACATTACCTTGATCTGCTGACATGCATCGAAAAGATTGCTGGCAAGCTCCGCCTGTCGATCCGGCTGGAAGGATACAGTCCACCTGTTGATTACCGCCTGAAAAAATTCTCGGTGACTCCAGATCCAGGTGTGATTGAGGTAAACGTGCATCCCTCGGATTCGTGGCAACAGCTCAAGGATATTACTTTTACACTGAACGATCATGCGCGTCGGTGTCGACTCGGCGCAGAAAAATTTATGCTCGATGGACTGCATACCGGAACGGGAGGCGGCAATCACATCACTCTGGGCGGAGCGACGCCCCTGGATAGTCCGTTTCTGCGCCGTCCTGATCTGCTGCGCAGCCTGATCACTTTCTGGCAGCATCATCCCTGTATGTCGTATCTGTTTTCGGGTATGTTCGTCGGCCCCACCAGTCAGGCGCCCAGGATCGATGAAGCGCGGGATGATGCCCTTTATGAACTGGAAACGGCTTTCAGGGAGATGCCAAGCGGAGAGGTGTCGCAACCGTGGCTGATCGACCGATTGTTACGCAATCTGCTGGTGGATATTACCGGTAACACCCACCGCGCCGAAATCTGTATCGACAAACTCTATTCGCCGGATAGCCAAAGCGGGCGCCTGGGTCTCGTTGAATTGCGCGCCTTTGAAATGCCGCCACATGAGCGCATGAGTATGGTGCAAATGCTGCTGGTGCGTGCTTTGGTCAGCAGTTTCTGGGATAAACCTTATGAGCATCCCCTGGTTCGCTGGGGCACTGCATTGCATGATCGTTTCATGCTACCCCATTTTTTATGGCAGGATTTGAAAGAAGTGATACTGGCACTGCGCCGAGACGGTTACGCTTTTCAACTCCAATGGTTTGCTCCATTTTATGAATTTCGTTTTCCCCGATATGGCTCGGCGCAGATCGGGGATATTGGAATGGAACTGCGCGGAGCCATTGAACCCTGGAATGTATTGGGCGAGGAGATCAGTCAGATCGGAACCGCCCGTTATGTTGATTCATCGGTCGAGCGATTGCAGGTGCGGCTCACCGGACTGACAGAATCCCGCTATGTGTTGTCGTGTGGAGGTCGCCGTGTGCCCCTTCATCCCACGGGTGTTGACGGTGAATATGTGACCGGTATTCGTTATCGCGCCTGGCAACCACCTTCTGCGCTGCATCCAACGATTGGAGTTCATTCTCCATTGGTGTTCGATCTTATCGATACATGGAATGGTCGGGCAATCGGTGGTTGCACCTATCATGTCGCCCATCCGGGTGGACTCAGTCCCGAGGATTTTCCGGTCAATGCCTATGCCGCTGAAACCAGAAGAGTGAGCAGGTTCTGGAATTTCAATCATACGCCGGGAAAAATTCAGCCACAGCCCGATCTTACCCGGCATGGAGAATTTTATACGCATGGTGAAATGCCCGGTCCCATGGAGCCTCCGATTGAAGAAATCGATGCAGAGTTCCCCTATACCCTGGACTTGCGCCGACGACCATACTAGGGAACCTATGACCTGGGCGGATTCGTGTTGCGGCTATTCGCTGTTGATCCAAAAGAAAACACTGGCCGGCTAAGCCAGCCAGTGTGCCTGGATGTGATATCATGACTATTCCTTATTTTTTCAATTTTGGTTCCAAGAACAACGGACAGGATGGATCTTTGGCGCAATTTCCAGCTATAGAACTATGACCACGATGGAGCATACATCCCAAACATTGCCAAATATCGCTCATGTACTGATTGAAGCGATGCCCTACATTCAACGATTCCGCGGCAGATCGGTGGTGATCAAATATGGTGGTCACGCCATGTCGGATCCAGGTCTGCGTAGGGATTTCGCTCGTGATGTGGTTCTGTTGAAGCTGGTGGGTATCCAGCCGGTGGTGGTTCATGGCGGTGGGCCTCAAATCGCCACCCTGTTACAACGCCTCGGCAAAGAATCAAAATTCGTGCATGGCTTGCGTGTAACCGATTCGGACACCATGGACGTGGTTGAGATGGTGTTGGGAGGGTTGGTCAACAAGGATATCGTCAACAGAATCAATGCCGAAGGCGGCAACGCCATCGGTTTGACAGGCAAGGATGGCGGGCTGATCAAGGCGAGAAAGCTTGCACTGGGCGGACTGCCGGAAAATGCCGATCTGGGATATGTCGGGGAAGTGACCGAAGTCAACCCGCGCATCGTCAGTGTTCTTGAAGACGCCGATTTTATTTCCGTGATCGCGCCTATTGGCGTGGGGGCGGATGGGATGTCTTACAATATCAATGCTGATGTGGTTGCCGGAGAGATTGCAGCTATTCTTGGCGCAAACAAATTGCTGATGCTGACCAACACGCCGGGCGTGCTCGACAGAAATCAGCAATTGATCAGTTCATTGAACGCGCCAGACATAGAGCGCATGCTGGCTGACGGCAGCATTTCGGGCGGCATGATACCCAAGATTCAGTGCGCTTTGCGCGCCGTGCAGGCTGGCGTGCCACGCGCGCATATCATTGATGGTCGCGTAGCCCACGCCATTTTGCTGGAGTTGTTCACCGACCAAGGGGTCGGCACTTTAATCCAGGCAAGCTAGGTACAATGCTTGCTTGGAAAAACCCGGCAATCAGGGTTCTTCTGTCTATGCAAAATGCATGATCCTGACAAAGTTCGTCGTAGTAATAGTCGAATATGTATTCGTAGTTATATTGATCAGATGGAAAGTTGTCCGCAGGGAATGCTCTGCATTTCTCCGCCGATTACTACATTTAATTGCGTAAGCTTCCAATCTCTCGTCTGATGTATAAACAACCGACATCCAATCTGCCTGGGCATAGTTTCCAGCATAAAAAGCCAAAATCAAAACGATCATTGCTCGCGCCATATCCAAACCTCTAAGGAAGCTCTGGACGAAGGATTGGGAGGTTTGGTCGCAAGCCGACCCTATAATATAAAATTTAGTATAAAATCTATAGAATTCTCCAGATTCCTGATCTTCTATTAAACGGTTATCAACAGAAAAGAAGAGAGGTTTGGATGGGAGAATCCGGTGGGTAGAGCTGTGCCTGGCGGGGCACTGATGCTAAATATTTTCAATCCGATATGATCGATTGCTGAAAAATGATTATTTTAACTCGGCAAATTTGGGATGAAATCAACCTTCATACGCACCTGAATGATGCTATGAATAACGAAGGAACCTCTGATCGAGTTTGAACGAAGGAGATTGTGGTTCATTATGTTCAGATTCAAGGTGTAAATTGCACGGGTTAGCAAGGCTATTGCGAAGATTTACAACGATGAATGGGCAGAAGGAACGCAAGAACCGGGTTCATGACTTAATCAGAGGTTCCCTAAGGAAAAGGGGAACCTAGTGAACTCGAATTGGGCAACTGCGGATTTGTGCGACGATCATGAGGATGCGTTGGAAATACTTGCCCCTGTTTTCAGGGATTTTGGCGATTCTCGGGCCTTTTATGGCCAGGTTTTCTGTATCAAGGTGTATGAGGATAATACGCTGGTGGCGCGAACACTGGAACAGCCTGGAGCAGGGCGGGTTTTGGTCGTTGATGGTGGTGGGTCGATTCGCTGCGCGCTGCTGGGAGACCGGCTTGGCGATATGGCGGTGCGCAATGATTGGGCAGGGATTGTCGTTTACGGTTGTGTGCGCGACAGTGAACAACTGGCAAAACTGCCTATCGGCATTAAAGCTTTGGCCAGCATGCCGCGCAAAAGTAAAAAACGCGGCGAAGGCATCCTGGACGTGAGCCTTGATCTTCCTGGCGCGAGGGTTACGCCGGGACAATGGCTGTATGCTGATGCCGATGGCATTGTTATAGCGGCAGAGAATCTATTGAGTCAAATCCTTTGATATGTCGGATTCCATAAAAGAAAAACCAGAAACTCCCCTGATATCGCTCACTATCGACGGTACTTCCTATATCGGACTGGAAGGTGAACGATTCCTCGATGTTCTTGAGCGATGCCATATCCGCTTACCCCATCTTTGCTATCATCCGGCGCTGGGCGCCATTCAAAGCTGTGACAGTTGTTGGGTTCGGATGGGTGGGCAATTGGTGAGAGCCTGCACCTTGCGCTGGCATGCGGGAATGGAGGTCAGCCTTGATGATTCTATGGCGCAAGCCGCGCGCGAGGAAGGATTAAGCCGAATCATCGGTCAACATGAACTGTATTGCACGACGTGTGATTATAACAATGGGACCTGCGAGGTTCATAATACGGTCGAGCATTCGGGTATTGCGCATCAGCGTTACCCATTCACTCCAAAACCTTATTCCGTGGACCAGAGCAACCCTTTTTACCGCTACGATCCCTCGCAGTGTATTCTGTGTGGTCGATGCGTAGAAGCCTGCCAGAATGTTCAGGTCAATGAAACACTCAGCATTGACTGGAAAGCAGATCAACCGAGGGTGTTGTGGGATGGCGGAAGTGAGATTAATGCCTCAAGTTGTGTTTCCTGTGGTCATTGTGTCACCGTCTGCCCATGTAATGCTTTAATAGAGAAAACCATGCAGGGCAAAACTGGGCTGATGACAGGGCTGAAACACAGTATCAACAGACCTTTAATCAACATCGTCAAGGCGATTGAGCCGGCCATAGGCTTTGAGCCAATTTTCAAAATTTCCAATGTGGATGCGGCGATGCGGCGCGATCGTATCCGTATCGGTAAAACGGTATGCATTTATTGTGGCGTGGGATGCAGCTTCGATGTATGGACCAAGGATGATGCGGTATTGAAGATTCAACCGCAATTCAAAGCGCCGGCCAACGGTATTTCAACTTGTGTCAAAGGCAAGTTCGGCTGGGATTTCGCCCGCAGTCAGGAACGCTTGCGCACACCTCTGATACGGGAAGGTGATCGTTTTCGAAGCGCTTCATGGGAAGAAGCTATGATTGTGGTAGCGCAAAAATTTACAGCAGTGCGGGAACGCCATGGAGCGGATGCGCTGGCTTTTATTGCTTCCAGCAAATGCAGCAATGAAGAAACCTATCTGATGCAGAAATTAGCGCGTGGGGTGATCGGCACCAACAATATCGATAACTGTTCGCGTTATTGTCAGAATCCTGCGACCACCGGGCTCTTTCGCACGGTAGGTTACGGAGGCGACTCGGGCTCTATTGAAACGCTGCAGCTTGCCGATGTCGTTTTGATTGTGGGTTCTAATACTGCAGACAGTCATCCGGTCATCGCTTCGCGTATCAAAAGGGCTCAGAAACTTGAGGGGCAAAAAGTGATCGTGGCGGATATCCGGCCTCACGAAATGGCCCGGCGCGCTAATATTTTTATCCAACCATCACCGGGAACCGATCTGATCTGGATTAACGCCATCGCCCGTTATATTCTGGATCAGGGCGGGGCAGATTGTGCGTTCATCGCCCGTCGTGTAACGGCTTTTGAGGAATATCAGGATTCTTTGACGCCTTTTACCATGGAGTATGCCGAACAGATTTGCCATATACCGGAATCAACCCTGGTGGAAGTGGCTGAGATCATTCAATCGGCTCAACGTTTCTCGATTCTCTGGGCTATGGGAATCACTCAGCATGGATCAGGATCGGACGCGAGTACCGCGTTATCCAATCTTCTGCTGTTAACCGGGAATTATGGCAGGCCGGGTACTGGCGCCTATCCATTGCGCGGTCATAACAATGTGCAGGGCGCGGGCGATTTTGGCTGCCTGTTTAATTTATTGCCGGGTTACCAGTCTGTCACTGATCCGAATGCGAGGAAACGATTTGAGCAGGCATGGAATGTATCGCTGCCTGAGCGCACGGGTCTGAACAATCATGAAATGATTGAAGCCATGCTCGATGGGCGGGTGCGCGCCATGCATGTGATGGGTGAGGAGCTTGCTTTGGTTGCACCCAACACTTCAAAAGTTGAACAGGCGCTGGAAAATGTCGATTTTTTGGTGGTGCAGGATTTGTTTCTGAGCCGGACCGCCGAGTTTGCTGATGTGGTGCTTCCGGCGGCGGCGAGTCTGGAAAAAGAAGGAACCTTTACGAATACCGAGCGGCGCATTCAGCGTTTTGAGGCGGTTCTCGCGCCTTGGGCCGACAGTCGCCCGGACTGGCGCATTCTCATGACTATAGCAGATGCCATGGGCGCGCAATGGCCGCATTATGCCGATCCTGGCGCCATTATGGCTGAAGCCGCCAGCGTTACGGATATTTTCGCCGGCGTTCGCTATGAACGGCTCCAGGGCTATGACTCACTGCAATGGCCAGTCAATTCGGAGGGTATCGATACACCCGTATTGTTTGAGCAGAATTTCCCCATGCCGGAAGGCCGCGCGCAATTTTTCCCGATATCGTGGCGCGAGCCATTGGAAAATCCAGATCATGAGTTTGATTTATGGCTGAACAACGGACGCTTGCTGGAACATTTTCATGAGGGCAATCTGACCGATCGCAGCGAGGGCTTGAAAAGCAAACTGCCACGGAATTTTGTTGAATTATCACCCGATCTGGCGATTGAGTACGGTGTTGAAGATGGAACCATGGTGCGACTAATCTCGAGGCGCGGCGCCATCAGATTACCTGCTCTCATCAATCCGAGCATGCAGGGGCGTATCCTGTATATGCCCATGCGGGACAGCGTCAATGCTATCAATCGACTGACCGGGGATCATACCGACACCGTTACCGCTACGCCCGCTTACAAGGAACTCGCCGTTCGGATGGAAATTCTTGATGAAAAATCCGGGCCGGTATTGCCGCGCTCCCATCCACGTTATGGACACCCTACGCCGCGCCGTGAGGTTGAGATTAAGATCAAGTGGCAACAAGAGGATTATATTTCTCCCGCAGAGTGGGTGCATCAACCAAAGAGATAGCAGATATGGCCAAACCGATCAAGCCTGACCCTGACGACACGTCGGATGCCGAGAATGTTTATGATGAGGCGCAGCAGCAATGGCAGGAAATCCTGCGCTTGCTGCATGAGCAGGGCATACTCACCTGGACACAGGAAATCTTGAAAATGGCGCCTGCAGGGATAGAAGCCGGACTATCTGCTTTGCCACTTACCCTGTTGGGCAATGCTGCCGGAAACATGCTCTTGGCTTTAGTAATGATCGGCAAAATTCCACCAGAAGCAATGGCTTCCATGACACAGGCGGCCGCAAGCGCTATTACCGAACTGCCTGAGCAATATCAGAAACAGGGTAAAAAGGCATCCCTTATTTCCACGATGTTGGGGATGGGCACGGATCGCCAGTTGTGGCAGGATTTGCGACCCTTAACGGAAGTATTGAAGCGCATGGCGCAGGAATTGCGCGATAAGGCTCCAGAATCCAATGCACCATAATTTGCCGGGTAGCGAGGTCTGTTCTTTGTTCCGGGTCTCGGGTCATCATGGTGATTGGCAAACGGATGTTTTGGCTATCGAGCAGCCTTTGCGGATCTCCATCGAAAATGGAGATGAATGGATTACCATGCGTACGCCGGGTCAGGATCAGGATTTGGTTACAGGCGCCTTGTTTTCCGAGTACCGGATACGTCAGGTGGAAGATATTCGTGAATGGCGCGAGTTTATCCCCAGCGATGCGCAGGAGAGCGGAATCCGGGTCATTCTGGATCCAAATATTGCCTGCCCGTCAGCCCCATTCCGTTCCATCACCCAAAGCTGGGCCAACAGCGCCTGCGGCGTATGCGGAAAAACCCAGTGGAAAACGCCAGACATTGAGAGAGCCGTACCAGAATCTCTGCACCCATGGCTCGATCCCTCTATTTTGTTTCACTTTCCTGGAGCTATTCGGCAATCGCAGGGTTTGTTTAGTCTGACGGGGGGCTTGCATGCATCGGCATTATTTGATGAACACGGAAAGTTATTATTGTTGAGAGAAGACATAGGTCGGCATAACGCCATGGACAAACTGATCGGCGCATCCCTTCGGTGCAATCTTTTACCGTGGCGAGGCAAAATTGTGATGCTCAGCGGCAGAGCAAGTTATGAACTGGTGCAAAAAGCCGCATCGGCGGGCGCTGAAATTGTTTGTGCCATCTCCGCGCCCAGCAGTCTTGCTGTGAGCAGCGCGCAAGATTTTGGGATCACCTTGATTGGGTTTTTGAACAACAAAACCTTTAATGTGTATAGTTTTCCGCAAAGATTGGCTGTTGCTATGCCCGCTGTAGACGGTTCACATCAATCATATCCGGGGTAAGCCTGCAATGGAGCGCTCTATTTTCTTCGATCAATCGGCTCCGCTTGCCTGGGTCTGGATCTGATGCGCAATCCACTTGCATCAATGGCCTATCACCGTATTGAAATCAGATAACAGGGGCTTGAGATCTATGGCTGCGAATAACTATGTGCCTTCGGCGCTCATCGTGGGTTTCGGTGCGATAGGCGGTTTTTACGGATCTTTGCTCGCACGGCAGGGTTGGAACGTTGATGCCTTGTGCCGCAGCAATGCCTCGGTAATCCGGGAATTCGGCATGCAGATTCAATCTCCGTCGGCAGGCTCCTGGAATTTTCATCCACGGCATGTTTTTACGTCCATTCCGGCATCCGGTGAATATGATTTTCTGTTGCTGACGGTCAAGGTCTTGGATCATCTGGATAGAGCCGCATTGATACGACCCGCTGTTGGTGCCAGAACCGCTATTGTTTTGATTGAAAATGGTTTGTATATTGAGGATCCGATTGTTTCAGCTTTCCCGGAAAACGCTGTGATCAGCGCGCTGGCTTTTGTGTGCGTAACCCAGCCTGAACCTGGCATCGTCGAACATCAAGCCTATGGCAGGCTCGTATTGGGTGATTATCCGGGCGGCATTGGACCTAGAACCCGAACACTGCAAAAAGCTTTTCAGGCTGGCGGAATCGAGTGCTCTATTACCAGCAATATTATTAAGGCGCGCTGGGGCAAGTGTGTCTGGAACAGTTCTTTTAATCCCATATCGGTGCTTGCCGGTGGGCGGGATACACGACAGATCATGAACAACCGGGAATTAAGACAACTGGTGATTGAAGTCATGCAGGAAATTTTGCTTCTTGCTGCCGCAGATGGCAATGAACTTGATGAGCGTATAATCGAGCGCAATCTTACCGACACGGACCATATGCCGCCCTATGCCACCAGTATGCTGAACGATTATCAGCATCGGCGTCCCATGGAAGTTGATGCCATTCTTGGAACACTGATTCGGTTCGCCAGAGCTCAGAATCTGTCTGTTCCTCGTCTTGAGACCCTTTACAAGCTCATGTTATCCATCAATGAAACGATGTTGACCCAATCATCGCGAGGGTATCCGGATCAGGCAAGTCTTGAATAATGACGCGCTTCTCTAAGGAACCTCTTGGATCTTCCACGGCGGCATTGTATTTAGCTAACCACTGTCGCGCAGTTGATCAGGCTGAGGAACCTCTAAGGCCTTGAGCCCGTTATTCAGATCAGCCGATCAACTGATTTCTTTCGAAACTGGCTGGTATCCAGGTCCCCTGTAAAGGTGAGGCTGAATGTACAAGAGGAGTTGAAGGAATGAAACAGGCAACGGTTTATTTTGGTATTGATGTTAAGTAAGGCCAGGCTG
>Ga0209344_10001989_pt1 | contig 24196 bp, 20 predicted proteins | sample Cruoilmetagenom6_FD_187293 | JGI IMG/M metagenome (GOLD analysis project Ga0209344, IMG submission 187293) | Oil polluted marine microbial communities from Coal Oil Point, Santa Barbara, California, USA - Santa Barbara Oil Seep Sample 6 (SPAdes)... | ecosystem: Environmental > Aquatic > Marine... | reverse complement strand
CATTGGATGGTAGTGCATTTGATATCGGTATGAGCTATGCAAACGGCCCAATGAGCTACTCTTTGACATACTTCGAAGGTAAAAACATTGACAATGAGAACGCTGTTGCAGGTGCTGTTTATAACTATGAAGAGCTGAAAACAATCATGCTAGCAGCCAAATACAAAGTTAACTCAAACTTCTCAGTCGGCGCATTCATTGCCGATACATCATTTTCAGAAGATCTTGATGACACTGGCAACGCTACCGGTGGTGACGATGTTGACGGTACAGTACTTGGTGTAACTGCATCATTCAGCTTCTAAGCTAAACTGACTATATAAATAAAAAAAAGGGGGGACTTTGGTCCTCCCTTTTTGCTATGGATAATGCGTTACAGAATCAATAGAACTGACTTTTATGAAATCTATCGTTTGGCTTGCCTCATACCCAAAGTCCGGAAATACATGGTTGCGTGTATTTTTGGCAAATTACATATATAATGCTGAAAAGCCTGTGCCGATCAATCAGATCCACAAGATCGGTCTTGGCGATTCAAATTCAAAGGCATACCGGGCCGTAACCAGAGAAGTGTTTGATCCAACAAACATAAAGCAAAGTTTACGGATACGCCCCGATGTTTTGAAAGGTATTACAAACAACAAAGCGGACATCAACCTTGTAAAAACACATTGTGAAAACGGGATCGCATTTGGGTCTGTACTGATACCGCCTGAATTGACACGCTCAGCTGTCTATATCATGCGCAATCCCCTGGATATGATCGTGTCATATGCCAGCCATTACGGGAATACGCTGGACGATGCAATTGAAGGAATAGCCAGAAAAGACAACGCTCTCTTAGGTGGGGGGGAAGCAGTGTATCAATTCCTGGGAAGCTGGTCCAATCACGTAATTGGCTGGACAAAGGCACGTAAATTTCCGGTTCTCGCATTACGTTATGAAGATATGTTAAAAGATCCACTTGATGCATTTGAACGTGTTGTACATCACATTGGATTACCGTTTGACCGTGAAAGGCTGGAGCGATCAGTTCGCTTTTCTGATTTCAAACTTTTGCAGGAACAAGAAAGTAAGACCAGTTTTGTCGAGAATTCAGAAAATCAGGAAAAGTTTTTCAGATCGGGTAAAGCAGACCAATGGAAAACTGAACTTACAGATGAGCAAATTTCACAAATAATTCGTGACCATGGCCGTGTTATGAATAAATTTGGATATGAAACATGAATGTACCACGTAATATTATTTGGATTTCCTCTTTTCCAAAGTCAGGGAATACTTGGGCACGTCTTTTTTTGGGGAATTATTTTCAACCTACCGGGAAGAACCTGTCAATTAATGAACTGGCTTCGATAACCACCGGTGATATTCGCGTTGAATGGTTCAATATGGCTGCTGGTAAGCCTTATGATGGGGAGACTTTTGATGATTGGCTTAAACTTCGCCCAAAAGCATTGCGATTAATTGCACAATCACGACCTGACAGCAGATTTGTAAAAACACACTCTAAAGTAGACCGTATAGGGGATACTGAACTTATATTGCCGGAGGTCACAGCTGCAGCTATTTATATCATCCGCAATCCATTTGATGTTGCCGTTTCTTTTGCGCGCCATTCAAGCATAACAATTGATGTGTCCATCGACCGCTTAACTGATCCGCTGAATATATCAAAGTCTGATAATTGCCTTATAGAAGTTTTGGGGCGTTGGGATGATCATATCCAAAGTTGGACAAAAGCACCTGGTCTACCTTATCATCTGATGCGGTATGAAGATATGATCGATAATCCTAAAGTCGAATTCAAGAAGTTACTGAAATTCTTGCAAGTTCCTGCTGATTATACAAAACTTCAAAGGGCTCTGAAAGAAACCTCATTTAGTACATTGCAAAAACAGGAAAGCCAAGAAGGCTTTCGTGAAAGACCCAAAGGTATGGATAAGTTCTTTTCCACAGGTAATTATGGTGGTTGGGTTGATAAACTGACACCAGAACAAGTGCAGCGGATTTACACAGAGTTCCAACCGACAATCGAAGAATATTTTCCGGAAGTTGGAGAGCAGGCATTAGCTTTTATTGCACAAGGCAAGTAAAGCAGTTGGTCTGCCTTCCAAAATTGGGCGTTTGGGTGGATGATTCCCTATAATAATTTTTGAGTTACAACCTCTCAACACAAAAGAGATTCGTTTTTGTTAGTAATATTTGTGTTGCCGTTGATATGTATACAATTCCCTATTTATTGAATGCTGTGCTGAATAAAAGCAATTATACATCCAATAATCAGTAATAATACCTAGAAAATATATGAAAGTAGAAGGTTTCAGGTTCGAAATAATAGTCTTGCTAAATATTGCGGCATTGGTTAGTTTTTCTTACCAAATATACGATAAGAAAGAATAGCATCAATCTGGGAGGAAAATGATGACTGATACATTGAACCGTAGGAAATTCTTGAAGGGAAGCGCACTTGCTGCGACTGCAACAGCAGGTACACTTGCTGCGCCATCAATAGCAAACGCTGAACCAACTGTTTTGAAAATGCAAGCTGCATGGGGCGGCGGTATTTTTCTTGAAAACGCGCAATCTTATGTCGAGCGTGTACACGCTATGGCAGGTAGTGATCTAAAAATCGATCTATTGCCGGTTAACTCGGTTGTGAAAACAAGCCAGATGCAAGACGCGGTTCACCGCGGTGTGCTGGATGCCTGTCACTATGTGCCCGCTTACTGGTACTCAAAATCTAAATCCGCCTCATTGTTCGGAACCGGCCCCTGTTTTGGTTGGTCTTCACAAGAAGTGCTGGGTTGGGTCAACTACGGTGGCGGTCAAGAGTTGTTTGACGAATTGATGGGTTCTTTGCAACTAAACGTCGTTTCATTCTTCAACTCGCCAATGCCGGCACAACCACTAGGTTGGTTTAAAGAAGAAATCAAAGACGCATCACAAATGAAGGGTCTTAAGTATCGTACAGTTGGACTTGCCGCAGACGTTCTGCTGGAAATGGGTATGTCAGTTGTGCAACTTCCGGGTGGCGAAATTCAGCCAGCAATGAAATCAGGCTTGATTGACGCGGCTGAGTTTAACAACCCGACATCAGACCGTGACTTTGGTATGCAGGATGTGTCCAAGGACTATCATTTGGCATCATTCCACCAATCTCAGGAGTTCTTTGAAGTTTCGTTCAACAAAAAACGTTTTGAAAAACTGCCTGCAGAACAACAAGCGATCCTGAAATATGCGTCTGAAGCTGAAAACTCTAACTTCTACTGGCACAACACCAAGCGTTATTCTGAAGATTTGGTAAAATTGCGGGATGAGCAAGGTGTAAATATTCACCGCACACCTGATTCAGTGATGCAGGAACAGTTGAAAGCTTGGGACATTGTGGTTGATCGGCTTTCCGGCGAAGATCCATTCTTTGCGAAAGTAGTCGCATCACAAAAAGCTTATGCAAAAGATGTGATGAACTATCTGAACCTGAACCAACCGGATTACAAATTGGCTTATAAGCACTATTTCGGATAGGTTTAATCCATTGATAAAGCTAAAATCGGGGGCTGATCTACAGCCCCCGGTTTATATGAAACCGTTTTGGGAGATACGGAATTGACGAAGTACATCTATTCTATAGAGGGCCTAAGTGTTTGGGTCGGCCGCGCTTTTGGCTGGTGCATACTTATCTTAACCTTTTCGGTCTCTTACGAGGTTTTTGTCAGATATGTCTTAAACGCCCCAACGGTTTGGGCGTTTGATATGATGGTGCAAATGTACGGCGCCTTATTCCTGATGGCAGGGCCCTATGCACTTGCACAAGACAGTCATGTTCGCGGTGATGTGATCTACCGTTTATTTTCAGTTCGCTGGCAAGCCCGCATTGATTTTACTCTGTATCTTCTTTTCTTCTTTCCGGGCATGTTGGCGTTGTTTTGGTATGGGTGGGAAATTGCATCCGACAGTTGGCGTTATAAAGAGGTTAGCTGGAACAGCCCTGCGCGCATTCAAATTTACTTTTTCAAAACACTTATACCGGTCGCCGGCGGACTGATGATGCTGCAAGGCCTGGCTGAATTGATGCGCTGTTGGAATGCCATGAAAACCGGCATTTGGCTGGAGCGTCTGGATGATGTCCGTGAAACCGAAGATATGCTTATGCATATGTCTGAAACACCCAAATAAGCCTGCACACGCGAAATGAAAGAATAATAAAATGACGAATCCTGAAGTCGCAATCTTAATGCTGTGCCTGTTTATTTTACTGGTGCTGCTTGGTTTTCCTATTGCCTTTACACTACTCGCGATGGGCGTGGGTTTTGGTTATTACGCTTACTACCAAGGCGGGATTGAAACCTTTTCAGATGTGTTGAGTAACAACATATTCTACCTGTTAAACCAGAATACATATTCGGTTATGGAAAATGACACGCTTGTTGCTATCCCGTTGTTTTTGTTCATGGGTTATGTGGTCGAACGCGCCAATATCGTTGATAAGCTGTTCTTTTCACTTTATATGGCAGCGCGTAATCTTCCCGGTTCCTTGGCGATTGCAGCCCTGTTGACCTGTGCGATTTTTTCAACTGCATCCGGTATCGTCGGGGCTGTTGTGACCTTGATGGGGTTGCTGGCATTCCCCGCAATGTCAAAAGCAAATTATAATAAAAGTTTCGCCTCTGGTGTGATCTGTGCCGGCGGGACACTTGGCATCCTGATACCGCCCTCGATCATGTTGATCGTTTATGCTGCTATTGCCGAACTGTCACCACTTCGGCTTTATGCCGCTGCGGTTTTCCCCGGGCTATTGTTGGCAGGCCTCTATATTGTCTATGTGATTGTGCGGGTGATGATAAATCCGTCACTGGCCCCCAAACCAAATTTGGAAGATGTGCCACCACCAAAACAAATCTATATGGATTTAATCGTTTCATTCGTACCCTTGACCGTTCTGATTGCCCTTGTGCTTGGGTCAATATTGGGTGGCCTTGCAACCCCGGCTGAGGCTGCTGCAATGGGTGCGCTGGGTGGTTTGGTTCTGGCATTGTTATACCGCTCGTTGACATGGCAGAAAGTCAAAGAAAGCGTATTTCTAACAGCCAAGGCAACCGCAATGGTTTGTTGGTTGTTTGTAGGCTCATGGACATTTGCATCGGTGTTTTCATATCTGGGCGGGCATGATCTGATTTCTGACTGGGTTATCGGCATGGATCTAAAGCCTTGGCAGTTCCTGGTGATGGCGCAATTGATCATCTTCTTTTTGGGATGGCCACTGGAGTGGTCAGAAATCCTGATTATTTTCGTACCTATTTTCTTACCACTGTTGGATGTTTTTGGTGTGAACCCATATTTCTTTGCAATGCTGGTCGCACTTAATCTGCAAACCTCGTTCCTGACGCCGCCAATGGCTATGTCGGCTTATTATCTCAAAGGGGTGTTGAAAAAACAGATTGAGCTGGTTGAAATCTTCAAAGGGATAATGCCCTATCTGGGTATCGTAGTGCTAAGTATGGTCTTGATGTATCAATTCCCCGCAATTGCGCTTTGGTTCCCTGATTATCTGTTCGGAGAATATATTCCATAACTGGATTTAAGTGAGAAATAGCCATGCCCAATGCATTATCTGCAACCGATGCAATACGCAAAATCCGCGAAGGAAAATTAACATCTGTTGATCTGGTGAAAGCCTGCCTGAAACGCATAGAAGACACTGACGGCCAACTACACGCTTGGGTGTATCTGAACCCCGAACATGCGCTTGCCCAAGCTGCAGACCTTGATCAGATACGCCTTAATGGCCGTCCTTTAGGCCCACTTCACGGGGTTCCTGTGGGCCTAAAGGATATTATAGATACAAAAGAAATGCCGACAGAACGGGGCAGCGTGATCTTCAAAGACCGCCGGCCCGAAGCAGATGCCGCGGTTGTTGATCGCCTGCGCGAAGCGGGGGCGGTTATTATGGGTAAAACCGCCACCACGGAATGCGCTTTCATGAAAGCAGCTGAAACGCGCAATCCGCACAACCCTGAATATTCTCCCGGCGGTTCGTCCAGCGGCTCGGCTGCGGCTGTGGCGGCGTATCATGTGCCACTGGCGATCGGGTCACAGACCAATGGTTCGGTCATTCGCCCTGCGTCTTTTTGCGGAACATATGGCTATAAACCCACACGTGGTGTGATTTCGCGCCGTGGGGTGCTACGTACATCTGAATCGCTGGATCAGATCGGCGTTTTTGCCCGTACGTTGAAAGATGCAGCAGCACTCTGTGACGTGTTGGGCTTTTATGATCCAAGTGATCCTAAAAGCTATGCACGGCCCCGCCCGCAAATGGCAGAGGCCTGCCTTACGAAAGCACCGGTTAAGCCAAATTTTGTCTATCTTGATATGCCTTATCATGACCGGCTGTCACAAGACGTGCATTCTGGTATGGCCGAGCTGATGACTGCATTGGGCGGGCAGATAGAACGGTTTGATGCATCAAAGAACATGGTGGATCTTATTGAAGTTCATAAAATCATCCAGGATTATGAAATCTCCCGTAATCTGGATGCAACCCTTAGCTCCAATTGGGAACAGGTCAGCGAACAGCTTCAGGCGGTTATATTAAGTGGGCGCGACGTGTCAGATGCGCAATATGAAGACGCATTAGGTGTTATGCAGTCCGCATCCGCATTTTTCGATGAATTCTTCCACGATTATGATGCTATACTGGCGCCAAGTGCTGCAGGTGAAGCGTTAAAATATGCAGAGGGGACAGGTGACCCTATTTTTTGTACAATATGGTCTTTGGCAGGTTTACCGTCTTTGAATATACCACTTATGGTAAGTAGCAATGGATTACCAATCGGGGTGCAACTGATCGGAGCCGCCGAAGAAGATGACCGTTTGTTCAGAACAGCAAACTGGATACTAAAGAAACTTGTAAGCGCATGATGCGTGAAAAAGGAAGATTATTATGTTGACTAGAAAAGTTAAAATTGCAGTCGCATTTCTTGCAACCGCTTTATTGGTCGTATTTATTATTGGCCTTGCCGACAGTATCACAACAGGATTTGCGGGCTTTTGGGGTGGATTACCGTTTTGGGTCATATCACTCACAGTGCTGTCGATGGCGGTTTACGATTTTTGGGATGAGTGCATCAGAAAGAAAGACTAGGGGTTATGTCTGCAAAACCGGTTCTATGGATCACACGCCGTCTGTCCGATGCAACGCTTGAGCGTGCTGCCCGCGACTATGATGTTATTATCAACCATGAAGACGGTATTTTCACAGCGGACGAAATCGTGGCGATGTCAGCACAGGTTGATGCGATCTTACCGTGTCATTCGGAACTGTTTAACGCGGATGTTGCCGCCAGACTTGCCCCGCGTGTCAAGATCATCGCCAATCACTCGGTTGGTGTGGACCACTGCGACCTGCCCGCCTTGAAAGAGCGCGGTATTGTGGTGACAAACACACCGGATGTTTTATCAGACGCCACAGCGGAAATTGCGATGCTGCTTTTGTTGGGAGCAGCACGCAGAGCCGTAGAAGGTGATCGATTGGTACGTACAGGCGCATGGGATTTTTGGAGCCCATCTTTCATGGTTGGCAAACAAGTTAGCGGCGCACGTCTGGGGATCATCGGCATGGGCCGCGTTGGGCAGGTGATGGCACGCCGTGCAAAGGGTTTTGACATGGATGTGCATTACTATAACCGCCAAAGGCTATCACCTGAGTTAGAGCAGGGCGCGACATATCATGACAGTATCGAAGATCTGATGAAGGTTTCTGATTTTTTATCAATGCATTGCCCGGCAACGCCACAAACCATTGGTTTAATGGATAAAAATATGTTGTCCAGAATGCCTGACGGCGCTGTTTTGGTCAATACGGCCCGCGGCGCTCTGATTGACGAAACCGCTCTTTTGGACGCGATAGCCTCTGGTAAATTATCTGCCGCAGGACTTGATTGTTTTCAAACTGAACCGGGTGGCAACCCGGCTTTTGCGGCGCATGAGAATATCTTTATGCTGCCCCATATCGGCAGTGCAACAGCACAAACCCGTGATGCAATGGGCTTTCGTGCTCTTGATAATCTGGATGCATTTTTTGCAGGCGACAAGCCCGGAGATCAGCTTTAAGCTGGATGAGATTTATATTTAACAATACGCGGCATCATGTGCTGTACGAAAGGAAAAACAATGGCAAAAGTAGCATTTTTAGGTCTGGGCGTAATGGGATATCCAATGGCGGGTCACCTACAGGCAGCAGGCCATGACGTAACCGTTTATAACCGCACTGCGGCAAAGTCTGACGCATGGGTGACACAACATGGTGGAAGTGCAGCCGCAACACCGGTGCTTGCTGCAAAGGATGCGAAATTTGTCCTGTGCTGTGTTGGAAATGATGACGACTTACGCTCTGTTTGTTTGGGCGAAGACGGCGCTTTTGCGGGAATGGATGCAGGCACGATTTTCGTGGATCACACAACCGTTTCTGCAGCTGTCACACGCGAATTGTTTGCGGCTTCGGATGCTAAGGGTATCGCATTCGTAGATGCCCCTGTTTCAGGTGGCCAGGCAGGTGCTGAGAACGGTGTGCTTTCTGTGATGTGCGGTGGTGTGCAATCCGCTTATGATAGGGCTGAGCCGATAATCTCGGCCTATGCGCGTATCTGCAAACGCATCGGTGACAGTGGTGCGGGACAGATGACCAAAATGTGCAACCAGATTGCCATAGCAGGCCTTGTTCAGGGTCTGTCGGAAGCCCTGCATTTTGCAGAAAAAGCCGGTCTGGATGGTCGTGCCGTGGTTGAGGTAATCAGTCAGGGCGCTGCAGGTAGCTGGCAAATGGCAAACCGCTATGAAACAATGTTGGACGACCACTTTGAGCATGGCTTCGCGGTTGATTGGATGCGTAAAGATTTGGGTATATGCCTTGATACAGCCGATGAAAATGGCGCAAGCCTACCGGTCACGGCTCTGGTTGATCAATTTTACAAAGACGTTCAAAAAATGGGCGGAAGTCGCTGGGATACATCATCACTGATCAAACGTTTGCGGGATGTGTGATTAAAAAGGCATCAATTATTCATTTTCTTTTTAAATATAATACTGTTCTAAACTGCGGTATTTGCTACATTAGATTATAAAATATGTACTTTCCGGAGCAACGCGAATGACATCTATGAACGCTGTCGAAAATGACCTTTTAGTAGCCGCATGGAAAGCTTCCGATAGCCGGCAAGTTCGTGGGCTTATTCGACAAAGTCTTGGCTCGTGTATAGTTGATTTTCGTGGCTGCAAGATGAAAATTTTTCCGCGAAACAACAATACTGAATTTCAAATATGGCGACGTGGGCGACCTTTTGAAGAACCAAGTTTGCGATATATTTGCAATCTTTTTAAGGGTAAAACAATAACAGCATATGATGTTGGTGCTAATGCTGGGATTTTTTCACTCCGTTTGGCACAAGTAACTAATAAGACATCAAAAATAATCGCTTTTGAACCAAATCCGATTATGCGAGAACGTTTTGAGTGTAATATAGACTTAAATAAGTTCAATTCGATTAGCGTTCAAAGTTGCGCAATATCGGATGAATCGGGTGTTGCTGATTTGATGTTTGAAGAAGATGGAAATCTTGGTAACGGGCAGCTTCGTATCAATGAACAGCAGGTCCGCTCTAATGTAATTCAAGTCGATGTTAGACTATTAGCAGATTTTTTTCCAAAAAAGGACCGGGTGGATTTTTTGAAAGTAGATATAGAAGGCTTGGAAGATAGGGCGATATTCCCATTGCTCGAGCAGGTGTCTGAATATTCCCGCCCAGAGCGTATTTATTTTGAAGATAAGCATAACGACGTTTGGAAATATGATTTACATGGGTGTTTAACAGATTGTGGTTACGAACTTGAACGTGACTGGAAAGCGAATAAACTTTTTAAAATAAAGGTTTAGTATGGGATATAATACCCAATTTTAACCCGGCCATCCGGTTTTCTCGGTAACGGCCATCGTATTGCGTATTTCTTCTATCAACGGTAAAAATTCCGGGTCTTGCCGTAACTCTTTTGCTTTGTTGCGGTGCCATTCAACAGCTTTTAAGTGAAGATCATATAGCTCTGCGTCACTTTCGAACTTTTCCATCCATACACTGGCACTGATATCATATCGTCGAATACTGTCATCTACGACATTATTCAGATTAAACCTATGCCAATAAGGTGCTCCCAGAATATGGCTGGAATGATTGGCGCGGCCACGTGCCCGCTTGATCAAAAAGGACTCGGCAGATCGCAAAGCATAATGATTGACCTGCGCATGTTGAAAATTAGGCAGGTTCAGTGTCCGCTGGCCATTCCGAAGGTACAGTTTTCCATTGGGTAAAACACAAAGTGGTGGGCGCTCATTCTCCGGGTGCCAAACAGGCATGTGAAGTCCGACGCGTTTATATTTCTTCGGGCTATTGAATAGCGTTTTAACAAATTTTCCGGCTTCCGGGTTCTGGTCCGTGTCAAATTCAGCTAGATTGAACTGTTGTTTTACGGGTCTGTCATGAAAGATAGAGATGTTTTTGGGGCCGAAAATGCGCCAGGGGATCGAGATCATGTCTACATTATTTGCGTTAGGTTCGGCCAATGCGCGTACTGACCCATCACCAACATGAATGTTTAAGAATTCATCGACGTCAGTCACAAAAACCCAATCAGCCTCTTTTATCTCCGGCAATCTGCGTGCTTGACGCAATGCACTTCTGTGAATGCCGCCACCTCTTACAAAAGTCGGGTGATGTCGTACCAAACCCATCTCTTCCAGATGCTTTAGAATTTCTACCGTTGTATCTTCACAGTCATTGGTACAAACGACGATTTTATCAAAACCGAGGGCCTTGTAATGCGCCACCCATTCCAGAATGAACGGGCCTTCATTCTTCATCGTTGATAATACTGAATAAATTTGTGCGTCAGCCATAGGCAGTATTTCACCGTAATTTGTACCAGCTTTATTAACGGCGCTGAAAAGGCCATGTTAACGATATGCTATCGGTATCTATCATTTGTCGCAATAAAAAATACAGCCCTTACTGATGAAATGACAACTTGATTAGTTGATTGCATAACGGGTATTAATTCGACTGGTTTTGGAGATTTTCTATGCAAAAATTTTTATTAGTAATGTTGTTGATGTTCTCATTGAGTGCGTGCAAGGACGATAAAACCGAAGGTGCTGATCTTGGTGAACCCGTACGTGGGTTGAAAACGGTGCTTATTCAGGATGTTAAACACGCAACAGTCCGGCGGTTCCCGTCTGTTTTACAGCCTGCCTCTGTTTCTTCATTGTCTTTTGAGGTTGCCGGCAAGCTTAAGGACATGAAACTGGGTGTTGGGCAGCAAGTCAAAAAAGGTGATGTGATTGCCGAACTTGACCCTACAACACTTGAATTAAATGTAGAAAATTCCCGTGCTGCGCTTGAATTATCTGTCGCGAACGCAAAGAACGCAGCGGATAATTTACAGCGTCAAGAACAGTTATTGGACAAAGGCGCCGTTACAAAAGTTACCGTTGATAACGCACGCACAGAGGCATTAACGACCGCAGCGCTTGTCACACAGTCCGAAAAAGCTCTGGCCAGTGCCCAAGAAGACTTAACAAAATCCGTGCTGAGAGCACCCTATGACGGAATAATCAACTCATTGGAAGCTGACTCATTCGGAACGGTTGGATCAGGCACATTAATAGCAACTATGTATGCAACTGATGCGTTTGAGGTATCATTCTCTGTTAACTATGAGGTGGTTAACCAGTTAACCGTTGGCAAACAGGCCAAAGTGCGTCTTGCCGATAGTCCTAGTGTTGTTCTGGATGCAGTTGTAAGCGAATTGGGGTCGCGGGCTGATACCGTGTCGTCATTTCCCGTTGTGGTGACATTGACCCAAGGTGATGCCATCATCAAGGCCGGTATGGCCGTGGAGGTCTCGCTTGAATTCCCCGTGGCCGAAGGGCAGGGCTATACACTACCGATAAGTGTATCGATTAAAGAGGGGCAGTTTGAAGATCGGGATATTAAATATGTACAGGCTCAAGATGAAAACCATTCCACAGGCCCGACGCAATTAAGATTATTTGTCTATGATCCCTCAACCAGCACCGTAAATGCCCGTACAGTCAAGGTTGATGGTATTAGTAAAAATTCGCTTTTGGTCGTCGAAGGTTTGAAAGCAGGTGAACGGGTTGCATCTGCCGGGGTTTCATTCCTGCGTGATGGCCAAAAGGTCAAACTACTTCCAGACAGTGAATAGGAACGTATCATGGAATTTTTGACACGTTTCGGTCTGGATAAAAGTCGGCTGACAATGCTGGTAATGATTGGGTTATTAATCGGTGGGATGATGTCTTATGTCGGCATGCCCAAGCAGGAAAACCCGGTGATCACTATACGTGTAGCCGTGGTTACCGCCCAGTTTCCCGGCATGTCGCCTGAGCGTATTGAAGATCTGATTGTTGATCCTATCGAGCGGGCTGCACGTGAAATTGGTGAAGTTGAAGATATAAATACATTGATTTCTACCGGTTATACAAAAATAAATCTGAGTATTTATGATAATATTCCAACGACCGAAATAGATCAGGTCTTTCAAGATATCCGCAATAAAATGTCAGATATAGAAGGTGACCTGCCCGAAGGTACAATTGGCCCGGATGTAAACACGAATTTCGGTGATGTATCGATTGCAACAATTGCTGTAACCGGTGACGGGTTCTCTTATCGCGAGCTTAAAGATTCAGCTTATGATTTGCGTAAAGATCTGTTCAAAATGGAAGGGATTTCCAAAGTTACAATCTTTGGCGAACAAAAAGAACGTATTTGGCTTGAATTAGACAGCCGGAAACTGGCGGCAGTCGGTGTTCAGATAGATCAGGTTTTGGCAGACCTGCAAGCGCAAAATATCATCTTGCCAGCCGGAGAATTGGATGCTGGCGGGACTAATTTGATATTGGAAGCAAATGGGGATCTCACATCGGTTGAGGAAATAGGAGATGTTCTAACCAGTGTTTCGGGGATTTCCGGTTTTGTGCGGCTGCGCGACCTGATGACTGTTCGCCGAGGTTATGTGGAGCCGCGCGATAAACCGGTATTTTTCAATGGCGAGCCAGCTTTAATGTTGGCTGTCGAGATGTCGGACACACAGGACTTACAACAACTAGGAACGGCCTTGAAAAGTCGTGTGGCGGATTATGAGCAAACTCAGCCAATCGGGATTTCTTATTCATTTTCAACCTATCAAGAAACCGCCGTTTCGGAATCCATTAATGCCGCAATAATGAATGTATTACAGACCCTCGTTGTGGTGATGTTGGTGATGTTTGTATTCTTGGGCTTACGTGTGGCATTTGTCGTTGTTTGTATTGTGCCATTTACATTGATGTTTGCGTTGTTGGGGATGCCGATGATGGGGGTTGATCTGCACCAGATCTCGATTGCAGCTGTCATTATTTCGCTCGGGCTATTGGTGGATAACGGGCTGGTTGTGGTGGAAGATATTCAAAATAGAGTTGCTACAGGTGAACCGGTCAGAGATGCGGCAATTAATGCCGGTGGGCAGTTTTTCATACCACTGGCAGTTGCCTCAATCACCACTATTTCAGCCTTTGCACCGATGTTCCAACTTGATGGAACCTCAGGTGAGTTTGCGTATTCATTGGGTGCAGTTGTCGCTTTGATGTTATCCGGGTCGTGGCTGACAGCCCATTATATTTTACCTTTCCTCTGTGTGTATTTGTTGAAACATGAAGACAAGCCAAGCGAAAAAGTTGAAAACAAGTTTGTAAGTGGCTACAGAATTCTGATTTCCAAGATGATACCTTTTGGCGTCCCGATCATAATATTAGCCTATTTTACAGTGTATTTATCCAGCAACGTGTTTGGTTTGTTGAAAAATGAACAATTTCCGTTGAGCGAACGCAGTGAATTTCTAGTTTATATGGATATGCCCAAAGGTACGGCTCTATCGGAAACTGAAAAAGAGGCATTGGCTGTTGAACAATGGCTCTTGGATAAGAAGGTAAATAAAGAAATTGTGAATACCACAGTCTATGTTGGAGATGGAGGTCCACGGTTTTATCTTAGCTTAAGTCCTGCGGATACAGATCAGGCCAGTGCGTTTTTTCTGGTAAATACGACGAGTGCAGAAGATGCAGTTATAGCGCAGGAAAGAGTAAGACGATATTTATACGAGAACCACCCTGCTGCGCGCTTTAAGGTCAAGCGTTTGTCAATGGGCGGAAGCGAGTCTGGAATTGTTGAAATTAAAATAAAAGGCCCTGATGCGGATCATCTTTTGGATATGGCTAAAAAAGTCGAAGTGGGATTTGATGCATTACCGAACCTGGAACAGAACGAAAATGACTGGGGTAATAAATCGGTAAAAATAGTCATTGATATTGCGCAGAATAAAGCGCGGGAACTAGGGGTCACATCAAAAGAAATTTCTGATGTTATGGATACCTATTTTTCGGGAACATCTTATTCCACATATCGCGAAGGTTCAGAGGCAATTCCAATTGTCTTGCGTGCAAATGAAACATTCCGATCTTCTATAGAAGATCTGGCAAACCTTTCTGTGCCCGCAGGCGGTCGTTTAATCTCGTTGAATCAAGTCGCGTCATTTAAACCTAAACTGGAGTTTTCCCAAATGCGCAGGGAGAACCAGGAGCGCCAGATTATAGTTTATGCTAAAAGCAGTTCCTTGGATGCTTTTAATGTTATTAAAATTATACAACCGGTTCTTGATGATCTGGATCTCAGCGGTGGTTATCGCTGGGAAATAGGCGGTGAAACTGAAGACAGCGGTGACACCAATGGCGATTTGCTTGCCGGAATTCCTTTGGGTTTAATGATCATGCTTTTGGCGCTTATGTATCAGTTTAATTCTATCCGCAGGGTTGGATTGACCTTTATGACGATCCCATTGATCCTGGCTGGCGCCCCGATAACATTGTATTTAACAGGACAGCCAATGTCTTTCTTTGCCACATTAGGCTTAATTTCATTGATGGGGATCATCATCAACAATGCAATCGTGTTAATTGATCAAATAGACATCGAACGCAAAACTGCTGCTCTGCGTGAGGCTATTGTTACTGCTTCGTGTAAACGTGTAACCCCGATTACACTTACGTCTCTAACAACAATTCTGGGCCTTCTACCCATGGCACTTTCAGGCGGGGCGATGTTTGAACCTATGGCCACGCTGATGATTGGCGGGTTGTTACTATCTTCAATCATGTCATTGTTTTTTGTACCCAGTGCATATTACCTGTTTTTCAGGAAAGAGGGTTAAGAATAGAAATGCCGCAATAATTGCCCGCGCAATATATGCTTATTTTAATCTTTTTGAAAATATTCTTCCAATCCAATTTTATCGCGGTAAGCTATTGCGATCTATAAATACTCATTGAGTTGAATATTTCATTCGAAAAAAGGGAGAACGATAATGTGTGATATTTGCGTAATGAATGCGGTAAAGGATAAAATGTTGTCACGCCGTAGCTTTTTCAAAGCAGCAACGGCAGGCGCGGCTACAGCGGTGGTTGGTTCTGCTATGACCGGCACGCCGGCAATGGCAGATGGGCATAGTTCCGTCTTGGACATGACCCATGAATTACATCCTGACTTTCCAACATATTTCGGCGAGTCCGGGTTTCAAATGGAGCAGAAATTCAACTTTGCCGAACACCATTTCAATTTAAATCTACTGTCGGTCAATGAACATACGGGTACGCATGTGGATGCACCGCTGCACTTTTCTGCGGATGGTAAATCAGTGGCCGAAATCCCGGTTGAAAACCTGATTGCGCCGCTTTGCGTGATTGATATAGCAGCGCGTGCCGCCGATGATGCAAACGCACAAGTCACACCTGAAGATATCAAAACATGGATGGCTGCAAACGGTGATATTCCTGCAAATGCCTGTGTGGCGATGTATTCAGGATGGGCTGCAAACGTAGCAAGTGACAAATTCCGCAATGCAGATGCTGCAGGCGCACAACATTACCCGGGGTTTCATGTCGAGGCCGCTAATATGTTGATAGAAGAAACCGGCGCAACTTCGATCGCTGTGGATACGCTTTCGCTTGATCACGGGATGTCGGCGGATTTTGCAACACACTATGCGTGGCTACCAACAGGCCGTTTCGGGATCGAAAATCTGGCCAATCTGGATAAAGTTCCGGCAGCGGGTGCAACCTTGATTGTCGGTGCGCCAAAACATCGTGGTGGAACAGGTGGGCCTTCTAGAATCTTTGCTATGGTATAAATGCAAAAGGTGGGCGGCATTTATGCGCGCCCACCGTTAACGCCTATGCTTTTTGGGCCCAATTCCAATAAAGTTCACGTGCTTGCTCTGCCACCGGTCCTATCGGATATTCACGATCTTCAATTTTCACGATCGGTGTTATTTTTGCGATATTGCCGCTTAAGAACACTTCATCTGCGCTTATAAAATCTTCAAAACGCAATGTCACTTCCTGAACTTCGCGGCCCGCAGCCCGTAAAAGTTTGATGACACGCTGACGTGTAATCCCGTTCAGGAATGTACCATTAGGTACCGGTGTGGAAACCACACCATCCTTAACCATAAAAATATTCGCAGTGGCCGATTCTGCAATATTGCCCAATGCATCAGTGACTATCGCGTTGTCATAGCCGCGCGCATGCGCCTCTCTGATCATGCGTCCGTTGTTGGGATAAAGGCATGCAGCCTTAGCGTTAACAGGGGCCATTGACATCATCGGGCGTGTGAACTGTGTGCGGCAAAGGGTTTGGCTGGCTGTGGCAGGTGCCATTGGCAATTGCTCAAGACAAAGACAAAATACAGTCGAGGAAGGATCGGGTATAATCAAGCTTTTTCCACCCTCTTTTGACCAGTACATAGGGCGGATATAGACAGCGGCGTCGGGTGCGAAATTTGTCAATCCTTCCATCGTCAGATCGATCAATTCCTGTACGCTTTTGGTTGGTTTCAACCCCATAACAAGTGCAGAATTGTTTACCCGCGCGCAATGCGCTTCCAGATCGGGTACCAAGCCTTCGAACGAACGGGCACCGTCAAATACAAGAGAACCTAACCAAGTTCCTTGGTCTGCTGCATTCATCACAGGTAAATCACCTTGATGCCATACGCCGTTAAAATAGGTCCAGATGATATCTCCAGCTGCCATGATGAATTTCCTTTATTCCGAGATTAAAATTATTGATCAGTTGTAGTGCTAGGGTGCCTTAAAATTCTACGTCAAACGTTGTTATCGGCATAAGTTACTCTTCCGTCAAAATGAATTCCGGGTCAACCGGCACTTGCATTGCATTTGCCAGGTGATTGGTTTTTGCAGCCAGCGACACGATCTTCAACACCTCTGCGTGTTGTTGGTTTGTCATGCCTTTTGCTCTGGCTGCGGCGGAATGTGAATGTACACAATATTCACAGTTGTTAATAATTGATACCGCCAGATACAGCAATTCCTTCGTCAGTGGATCAAGATCAGATGGTGTAGCCATCACAGCCTTTACCTCTGCCCATGTGCGTTCCAGTAAATCAGCATCAAACGCAAGATAACGCCAAATGTTGTTTATGAAATCCGATTTGCGTGTCTGTCGTATGTCGTCGAATACCGCTTTTATGCGTGCATCGGATTCCGGGTCATTCGGGGGCAAAACAGCAGGCATCTATTTGTCCTTTTTATTGGAATACAGTGGTTCCATGATTAAGGTTAAGATAAATAATGACTGTACTAAATCATGCGTTAAAATATTTGTATAGGATGGTCCCTGCTATTCGGTCCACGACTTGGCAACAAAATCGGTGAATACCTGTGCTGCTGTAGATAGTTTAACATTAGCAGGTGATAGCAAATGATAAGTCCAGCGAAGTGGTGGGTGGAAATGGGTTGCAGATATTTTATGTGTTTCGGCTTTTGCGGCAATCGCATCAACAATACTGATGCCTAAACCCAATGATACCAATTTAACAATAGCACTTTGGGTTTCGACCTCAAGCGTATGTGAAAACTTCAAATCTTGCTGTGTTAGATGTTGGTCCAGCGCATAGCGAAATGGGCAACCGGGGGTCAGGGCCACAAACGGCTCAGTGCATAATGATGCTAATGAAACCACATCCTCAGAGGGCTTAAAACGTTCTGCGGGGCCAATTGCCATTGCATAACTGCTGAATTCTGCGTGACTTTGGTTGTTCCTTGCGTTGTTGTTAATTGCTATTGCCAAATCGGCATTGCCACGTTCAAGAATATCTAATGCTCTGTGCCCCTCGGCAACATTCACTGATATATCAATATCGGGGTGTTCTTTTGAAAAGGCACAAAGAATTTTGGGCAAAGAGTAATCTGCGACTACCGGAATTGCCACTAATCGGATGTGTCCGTGCTTTGCCGAGCGAATTGCATCTGCAACTGTATCAAGTCTTGCAAGAACGGACATCGCCGATGCGGTTTCATCAAAAAACAAACGACCATCCGGGGTCAATTCCAAACGCCTGCCCTTTTTGCCAAACAAGGTTAGGCCGGAAGCTTTTTCCAAACCACGCAGAAGATGGCTGATCGCAGGTTCGGTTACAAACAGATTACTGGCAGCCGCGGACACAGAACCGAGTGTCACTACGGCATGAAAAGCTTCAAGAGAACGGAGGCTGGGTTTGGTTTTCATTACATTAGCTTTGTTAAAGTATCGGGCGAATAAAAGTCAATTGTATTAAGAATGACCAGTTGCGATAGTCAACGGATGCTGGAATTATTGCAACATACGGTCTCTTTAAGCGGTCTTGGCCTGATGTTTGGTCTGATCCTGTTGGGGTCTGCGCTACAGGTTGCAACCGGAGTCGGGCTGGGCTTGATCGCCGGCCCGTCGCTACTGTATTTTCTGGACAGTATTTCAGCGGTTCAAACCGCGATCATCCTGAACCTCGTTCTAACCTTGTGTCTGTTGCCGACCGAAGTCAAATCTATTAGCCGCAAGCCTTTGATTAACCTCAGCCTTTGGGCATGTTTCGGGCTGCCTATTGGTTTCGGTTTGTTAATGCTTTTGGAAACATCAACGTTAAAATTACTGGGGGCCAGTGTTGTTTTGTTATCTGTGGTGCAGTTAAAATTCTTTCCGGCAAAACAGATAAGCGGCGCAAGCAGCCCATGGATCACCCGAATAGGTGGCAGTGTATCAGGGGCGATGACAGGCGCGCTTGCAATACCGGGGCCAGTGGCATTGTGGGCATTATTATCCAGCGGGATAGATGCATTGACCACACGGGGGACTTTGCGGGCCTATTTTGTCATTGCCTATTTGCTTGCATTTGCATTGCACCTTGGATTTGCGGGTGCCGGTTCAACTATCTGGTTGATGTCATCCGTTCTGATCCCCGCCGTTCTTTGCGGAATAGCTATAGGGGTATTTGGGCGGCGGTTTATCACGCCACTCCATTTACGACGCCTGTTGGAAATCGTGTTGATTACAATGGGGCTTTCACTGTTACTAAAAGGAATAATAGATGTCATATGACGGGTTAAATCTGTTGCCGCAGCTAAAGAGCTTCCCGACGGCTGATCTTGATTTGAAATGTACATCACTTGATCTGTTGCCACGCCTTGGCGCGCGCTTGGATATAGAGTTGTTTGTGAAAAGAGACGATACATTACCTTTGGCAATGGGTGGCAATAAAATACGCCAGCTTGAATATTATCTTGGGCCAGCGGTGCGGGACGGTGCGGATACTTTGTTGATAACAGGTGCTGTTCAGTCCAATTTTGTCCGCCTTTGTGCAGCCGCTGCATGCAAACTGGGTATGAAAGCGGTGGTTCAGCTAGAGGACCGTGTGCCCAAAGATGATGCGGTGTATAATAGTTCAGGCAATGTATTGTTGAACCATCTTCTTGGGGCGGAAATCCATCATTTTTCAGAAGGTGAAGATGAAGCTGCCGCAGATGCCAATCTGGATCGGATGGCTGACGAATTACGGGCCAAGGGGCACCGTCCATATGTAGTTCATCTAGGGATAGATTTCCCGGCCCTTGGTGGCTTGGGATATGCGCGGTGTGCCGCAGAGTGCTTTATGCAATTTAAAGAGATGGATGCGATGCCTGATCATGTCGTCATACCTTCCGGCAGCGGATTAACACATGCGGGTTTTCTTGCAGGGGCCAGGGCTATTGGCTGGGACGTTCCATTGCATGGGATATGTGTTCGCCGTGATGCGGCACAACAACATCCACGCGTTGCCCGGCGCGCAGCAGAGGTTTGTGCCATGTTGGGTGGTGACTGGGTTAAGCCGGATGATATCCTGGTTAATGATGAAGTGCTGGCCCCGGGTTATGGGCAGTTAAATGACCAGGTTATAGCTGCACTTTCTTATGCTGCAAAAGATGAAGCATTGCTGTTGGACCCTGTATATACAGGGCGCACCATGGCGGGCTTGATAGCGTTAATAGAAGGGGGGTTGATAAATTCTGGTTCCCGTGTAGCCTTTATCCATACTGGTGGGTTGCCCTCTATTTTTGCTTATCAGTCTGATATTGTTTCCAGTTTGAATAACCTAGAAACAAAAGAGGGGGTATTATAACGCAAGAATTACCAGCAATAAATGCTGGCTGCAGTCTTAATCTGCAACGTAAATTGTAAACTTGATCTTCAGGGAGGATATAATGAAGATATTATCAAAAAAAACAGCAATCAGTACAGCATTAGGTGCTGTCATGGCGACAGGCATGGCTATGCCGGGTGCGGCAGAGCAATTTGTATCAATCGGTACAGGTGGTGTGACCGGGGTTTATTACCCAACAGGTGGCGCGATTTGCCGTCTGGTCAATAAAAACCGCAAAGAACATGGCATCCGCTGCTCTGCAGAGTCTACCGGTGGTTCAATCTACAACATCAACACCATCAAAGCGGGTGAGTTGGAATTCGGTGTGGCCCAGTCTGACTGGCAGTACCACGCGTATAACGGCACATCCAAATTCGAAGAGGCAGGCAAGTTCGAGAACTTGCGCGCAGTTTTCTCAGTACATGCCGAACCTGTGACGGTTATCGCACGTGATGATGCAAGTATTGCCAACATTTCCGATGTTAAAGGCAAGCGGATGAATATCGGTAATCCCGGCTCAGGTACACGCGGTACATGGGAAGTTCTGGAAGGTGCCCTTGGTTGGCAGCGTTCTGATCTGGCTCTAGCTGCGGAAATGAAATCTGCGGAAACCGGTGCTGCTGTTTGTGACGGCAAAATCGACGCTTATTTCTGGCTGGTGGGTCACCCATCTGCACTTACACAAGAATCATTGGCGTCATGTGCGGCCCATCTGGTTGATGTGACTGGTCCTGCCATTGATAAGTTGATTGCGGATAATTCATATTACCGTAAAGCAACAATCCCGGCTGGCATGTATAACAACGACAAGGACATCACAACATTCGGTGTGGGTGCAACATTTGTCACCAGTGCTGATGTGCCGGAAGAAGTGGTTTATGTTGTTGTGAAAGCAGTGTTCGAGAATTTTGAACAATTCCAAAAACTACACCCTGCGTTTGCCAATCTGAAACCAGAGGAAATGATCAAAGACGGCCTGTCTGCACCACTGCATGACGGCGCTGCCAAATACTACAAAGAACAAGGCTGGATGTAATCCAAGCTATAGTAGCAGAGGGGAAACTCTCTGCTACTTTTTTGCTAAATATAAGAATTAAAACTTTTATTTTTGATGTCGGGCTGAATTTTATTTACGCACAGACAGGCACTCTGGGGAGAGACGGAAATGGCGGATAACGAAACACTATCGGAAGCTGACAAGCTTGTTGCAGATGTTGATACGGGCGCGCGGAACCCATTAGGTTGGGAAGGTAAACTTATACCGGTAATTTGCTTCACATGGTCAATATATCAATTGTATATCGCATCGCCTTTGCCGTCTTGGTTGGCTACTACACTCGGGATCGACTTCTTCCAGTTCATAGGCAACTTATCCATTTCACGCAAAATTCACTTGGCGTTTTCACTGACTTTGGCCACCTTGGCCTTCCCGTTATTCAAAAGCAGCTCGCGTAACAGTATCCCGTGGTATGACTGGGTCATGTTGCTAATAGGCGTTTTTGCCATGTTGTATATGGTCGTTATGAACGCCAATATAGCCGAGCGGGCCGGTGATTTCGTACATCCGAACATCAAATATGATATGACAATTGCAGTGCTCGGTGTCGTGGTGCTGACTTTAGCTGTTTACCGATCTCTTGGATTGCCGCTGGTTGTGGTTGCAACCGTTTTGGCCGCTTATGTATTCATCGGTGGCGGTAACTGGGGCGGGGCCTCTTTTGCTAAAGGCATGTGGCATTTCTGGATGCAGGAAGAAGGCATATTCGGGAAACCGCTTGCCGTATCAACCCAGACGATTTTCTTGTTCGTGCTATTCGGTGCCATTTTGGAAAAGGCAGGCGCGGGCGGTTATTTTATCAAGATAGCATTTGCTCTTCTGGGGCATTTTAAAGGTGGGCCGGCAAAAGCTGCCGTGATCGCCTCTGCCCTAAGTGGTCTCTATTCAGGCTCATCAATTGCCAACACCGTGACAACAGGGACATTCACTATACCCTTGATGAAACGTACCGGATTTAGCCCTGAAAAGGCTGGAGCCGTTGAAGTTGCATCCTCGACCAACGGTCAGTTAATGCCACCTGTTATGGGGGCGGCGGCCTTTTTGATCGCAGAATTTACTGGTGTTGAATATACCACGCTTCTTAAACATGCGTTGTTGCCTGCTCTTATTTCCTATATCGCACTTGTCTATATTGTGCATCTGGAAGCCAGCAAACTAAACCTTAAGGGTTTGGCTAAACCACCATCAACCAAAACAATGACACATAAAATGATAGGGTTCTTAACCGGATTTATCACTGTCGCGTTTTTATTCATTTTTGTCTATTTCACGCTTGGTCAAGTAAAGGCGGCATTCCCGGGACTGACAGCTTATGCGGTTTTGGCAATTGCGATGGTGTTGTATTTGGTGCTGGTTTATTTAGCATCAAGGCGACCGGATTTGGAAGTCGATGACCCGGATGCCCCTATTACGGTTTTACCTGTCGCATCTGAAACTGCATGGACCGGTCTGTATTTTCTATTACCGATCATCATATTGTTATGGTGTATCTTACCGTCTCCGGAACGTTTATCTGCGCATTTGTCTGCGTATTACGCGTGTCTTGCAATGATTTTCATAGCACTTACACAACATCCTCTAAAGGCTATATTCCGCGGCGAATCCGATGTTTTCAACCGCTTGAAAGTTGGCGTTTGCGAATGTGTCGATGGCGTTATTTCGGGTGCTCGCAACATGATTTCTATCGGCATTGCAACGGCGGCAGCCGGTGTTATTGTTGGCTCAATCTCGTTGACGGGCGCACATGGATTTGTCGGCGAAGTCGTTGAATTCCTGTCGGGTGGCAACCTGCTGATCATGTTGATCCTTGTGGCTATCATGAGCCTGCTTTTGGGTATGGGACTGCCGACAACAGCAAACTATCTGGTTGTGGCTGGTCTAATGGCACCGGTGATTGTGGCGCTCGCGGCGAAATCCGGGTTGATCTTGCCCCTCGTGGCGGTGCACCTTTATGTTTTCTACTTCGGTATCCTGGCAGATGATACGCCACCCGTAGGTCTGGCGGCTTATGCGGCGGCAGCGATATCAGGTGGCGATCCTATTAAAACAGGTATCCAAGGGTTCACATACGATATCCGTACGGCTTTGTTGCCCTTCCTGTTTTTGTTCAATACAGAATTACTGCTGATGAATGTCTCTTTTGCGAAAGGTATGTTTGTCTTTGTGGTGGCAACAGGGGCTATGATGTTATTTGCGGCCGCAACGATGGGATGGTTCCTGTTCAAAAGCAAACTATGGGAAAGCGTTGCCTTACTGCTGATTGCATTCACGTTGTTCCGCCCGGGGTTCTGGCTGGATTACGTGTCACCACCATTTGAAGTGAGATCGGGCGCGCAGGCAATTACTCTGGCAGAAGCAATGCCGGATGGGGCTGATATGCGCATACGTATTGTCGGGCCTGATTTTGATGATGTTGATAAGCCGAACAATACCAGTATCATTGTCGATCTTGGCGAAAAGGCTGATGGCGCATCCAGGTTTGCCAGCGGCGGGCTTCAGGTAATGGAGGAAGACGGCAAGGTTATT
>Ga0209344_10001987_pt1 | contig 24236 bp, 25 predicted proteins | sample Cruoilmetagenom6_FD_187293 | JGI IMG/M metagenome (GOLD analysis project Ga0209344, IMG submission 187293) | Oil polluted marine microbial communities from Coal Oil Point, Santa Barbara, California, USA - Santa Barbara Oil Seep Sample 6 (SPAdes)... | ecosystem: Environmental > Aquatic > Marine... | reverse complement strand
CTCTTTGGCATCAGAGAGGCGCACCATGGCAACGGGAATGTCCGCGTGATTGATGGTACGTGCGACTTCGATACCGTCGGCGAAGTTTTTGAACAGGTAACCGCGGTAGTCTTTGGTTTCTGGTATCTCGTGGATTTTGACTGTTGCGTCACAGATCACACCAAGTGTGCCTTCTGACCCAGCTACAATTTGATTGAGGTTTGGACCAGCGGCTGACGCCGGTGCTTCTTCCGTAGACCAGGAACCCGCAGGCGTGGCCAAGCGGGCCGAGATGACCCATTTTTCAGCTTTGCCATAGCGATTGGATTGTTGTCCGGCGCCGCGTGCCGCGATCCATCCACCTAGTGTTGAATACTCAAAACTTTGGGGATAATGACCAAGTGTGAGCCCCTGAGCCTGGAGTTTTTCCTCCAACTGTGGACCATAGATGCCTGCTTCAATGCGGGCGGTCATGGAGACACGGTCGACGTTGAGGATGTTCTCCATCAGCGTGAGATCCAGTGTCACGACTTTATCTTCGGCAGAACGACCATGTGCATTGATGCCGCCCACGACGCTTGAGCCGCCGCCAAATGGGATCACTGTGATGTCTTTTTCACTGCATAAGGTCAGCACTTGTTGCACTTCGTCCGGCGTGCGCGGGTAAAGCACGACATCCGGGGCTACGGCAAGATCGCCTGCGCGCACGTAAAGCAGATCATGATAACTTTTTCCACGGGCGTGGAGAGCACGCTCATAGTCGTCGGTCCGTGTCTGGCCTTCACCGAGGATGGCCTCGAAAGCACTGAGTTCTTCTTTGCTCAAATGACAGGGCGGCAGAGTAATGTCTGACAGAGATTTGGCGGGTGTTGAAGGCAGGACATCCATGCCGAGTGTCTCGCGGATCCAAGTCCATTGTGGCGCCCCATCTGGAAGGGGATTGTCTTGTTTGGCAGGGCCCCAGCCGTTCCACCTCAGAGATTGACGATCTATTGTCATGGGAATGTCCTTCGTTTTGGGTGTCGTTAAATTCGCAGTGTTAGGGCGGCAGGAAAAATGTCGAACCGAGCCGGGAGACGGCCAGGCGCCTCACCATCAATGTCGAGAAGCACGGGGTCGGAGGTTACAGGTTCGGCCTCAATCCATTTTGCGTGGACGACCTCGACTTTTTCTCCCTCGATATGGGACCCGTCCTGTATCGATCCGGCGCCGCCAAACAGTTCGCCGATGGTGGTGTCACGCATAATCACTAAATCAAACTGAGCATCGTCGGGTTCGGCGCCCGGTGCCATCATCATGCCGCCGCCAAAAAATCGTCCATTGGCCACGGCTGCTGTTCCAACATTGATGATCTTATCGAAGCCGTTATCTGTGCGAATGCGAACAGGCTGCGGGCGATAGGTCAGCGCGGTTTTCAAGATTGCCCATTGATAGGCAAATGAGCCGCCGAACAATTTGGAGAAACCTGCATTGTTCACCGCGCGATCAACAGCGCCTGAAATGCCAAAACTTGCAATATTGTTGAAGTAACGAGTGACTGGTTCTCCAGTGTCGGTCTGAAATGAAAGCTGACCGATGTCAATCGTCTGTGTTTTTCCAGCGGAAAGGCGGTGGATGCAGCCCTGGAAATCTGCTGGTAAGTCGAATGTCTTGCGGAAATCACCGCCCGTTCCTGCATTTAGCAGGGCGAGGGGAGCAGCTGCCTTTCCATTAAGCGTGCCAGTCATCAGGCCATTGATGGTTTCATTGATGGTGCCGTCCCCTCCCACAGCAATAACGAGCGACGCATTTTGGTCGGCGGCCTGTTTGGCAAGATTTGCTGCAGGCAAATGTTGGGGGGTTGCCGCACTGTCGGTGAAGAGCGTTGTTACTGGCCCTAAATTTTTTTCCAGGAGTTTTTGAATCTCAGGCCAGTCACGCCCCGTGCGTCCGCCACCCGACTTTGGGTTGACGATCGCAAAAACGGGGCCTTTGTCTGATCCTGTCATACCGTAACACCAGACCGTTGATCGAGCGTCTGATAGCCTTCTTCCAACACTGCAATTTGCCGCGCACGTTCGGCTGCATCCCATCCACATTCGCGCGCCATTAAGTCAGCTGCGCGATTGATGGTTTTGGCTTCGGGTTTGCCGATGGTGCCCAGTCCCATGCGACGCAAGACAGCGTCGGATAGCGTCATGGCCATTTCGTGGCGCGCGGCGTGAGCGATTTGTGCGCCAATATCAGCCGTGTCATCCCCGAGTGGGTTTAGCAGGTCTGGCGCTTCGCCCTGACGTTCATTTGCAGTTGCCAATACCTGTTCATACCGTGACCCATGATAGCGGGTTAGATTAGCTACAGTTGCTGGCGCAAGGTCCGAATAGGCTGCCGTCGCTTTTTCAACAAATGGACGGAAGCGACCTGTCGCTCCGCCATAGAGAGGTGTGTTTTGAGTCCGGCTTGGCGTGTTTTGTCCGAGTTTTGCAAGCGCGCTGTCGACTACTTTCTCAGCCAAATGTCGTGACGTAGTCCATTTGCCGCCCATTGCAGAAAGAAAGCCGTCGACCCCATCCACTTTGCTGTGATCTACAATCTCGGCGGCGCGGCTTGCGTTGTAGCTGTCGTCATCATCGCTGTCATCTTGAGGTGTTGTGTCTACGAGCGGACGGATGCCGACGTAAAAATGTTCGACATCTTTGCGCGTGAGGTCAAGGCCGGGCAGCCCATCGTTGACGACACGCAAAAAGTCTTCGATGTCCTGTTCCGTGACACCGATTTTGTCGGGCTCTTCTTTGAAGACCGTGTCGGTGGTTCCGAGAATGGTTTTTCCCCGCCATGGCAGCACGAAGAAGTGGCCGCCGATTTTCGATTGAACAGCCAAAGCATATTCGCCTGACAGGTCGCGGGTGATGAGGTGAATACCTTTGGAGCGAATGAGCCTGCGTGAAGGTTTGCCACCTTCAGACAGGGCCATCATTATGTCTGCCCATGGGCCGGCTGCATTGACTGTGAGCGCGCCTTTGATTTCGTGGGTGTTGCCCGTCAGCGTGTCTGTGACAATCACACCTTCAATGTTGTCACGGCCGTTCTCTGTCGTTTCTTTCAGAAGGCCTGTGACTTGCGCATAATTGGCAGCATCTGCGCCTTGTTCTGTTGCTCCAAGTACAAACTCAAGACACAGACGTTCAGGGGCGAACATTTGGCAGTCGTAATAAATCTTTGCGCCGGTAAGTCCTTCGGGCTGAAGAGATGGCATGAGTTCGAGAGCTTTCTCGCGAGAGATGCTGCTGTAGCCCGGAATTTTTTTGTCTGGGTCATCCAGGCGATTGCGATCATAGGCGAGCAGGTCATACATGGTCAGCCCAATGGCCAGCACAGCCGCCCCTTTAAACCCACGTCCATAAGTAGGCAGAATGAAAGGAAGCGGGTCCACAAGGTGAGGGGCGTTCTGCTCCCAGGTACGCCGCTCGCGGAGCGACTCTCTCACTAGGCCGATCTCGCCGTTCACTAGGTAACGCAGACCACCGTGGATCAGCTTTGATGAGCCCGCCGTGGTTGCATGGGCAAAATCGTCTTTTTCAAGGAGAGCTACTTTTAACCCGCGCAGGCTTGCATCCCACGCGATGGAGGCACCTGAAATGCCCCCTCCGATGACAATCAGATCATAGGAGGTCTTGCTCATGGCATTCAGGTCGCGCTGCATCTCGGTATCCTAGTGTGACGTTGGGTAAGGGCGGGGTGTTGTGGGCGTTCAAGTGCGCGATTGCAAGCCTTTTTGTTCCATCCGCCACTTCAGGTGGCTGAGCCGGTCTTGGCCGAAAAAGGGTTCTCCTTCAAAGACCATCAAGGGCACACCCCAGTGCCCGGCTGCATTTTGCGCCGCTTCATTGGCGGCGATGATGGCCTCATAGTGATCTGCATCGGCCTCAATTTTGGCATCGAGTTCTGAAAGTTTGAAACCGGCTCTCTCAGCGGCTTTTTCCAGGTGATCGCCCTCGTTCCACCCTTTAACACCGCCAAAAATGATGCTGCTGATCTCGTCAACGAATGAAAGTCCGTTGCCTGCTTCTGCAGCAGCGCAGCCAAGGCGCGTGAGCCTGTGGATATAGGGCTGCTCTTTGGGAACATTGCCGCTGGCGAGATCCATGATCACGGGATCAGGTGACGGCCAATTGTAGGCAAGGCCTTCCATTTCTGCGACGCGGATAGTGTCTTTAAGCAGATAGGGCGGCCAAAGGGGATTGACGGTCTTGAAGAAGCCATCCATGCGCACCGCGATAGGGTAAACCGGGCGCACATTCACTTTCAGATTGTAGTCGCGCTCCATCGCCACCAGCCGCTTGGTGATGAGATATGAATAGGGCGAGCGAAACGACCAAAAAACGTCAAATTCGAGCGGTGTGGTAACTGACATGGAAAACTCCTAGAGAGCGGCTGTTTTTGTAGATTTTTATGTGCTCCAAGGTCGAGCTTTTGCGCTTCGTTTGCAACCCCTGCTAAGCTTGCGCCCGACAAACATAAAGTGATTTAAAAAAGACATGAGGGAATCGCGAATGGCGCAGATAGCAGCAAATGGTATTTCGATTGAATATGAGCGTTTCGGGCCTGAAGACCGGGAAACGGTTCTCCTTATTATGGGGCTTTCTGGACAGCTGACACTTTGGCCGGTTGAGCTGTGTGATGAGCTGGTGGCGCGCGGGTATCACGTCATCCGTTTTGACAATCGTGATATTGGTCTTTCTACAAAATTTGAAGAAGCTGGCATTCCTGACATGGGGGCCTTGGTCGGCGCGCTTCTTTCAGGCCAAAAACCAGACGCCCCCTATTCGCTCGACGATATGGCTGCCGATGCTGTTGGCCTGCTGGATGCGCTCGGCATTGGACAAGCTCATATCGTTGGGGCTTCCATGGGTGGCATGATTGCGCAGCTTGTGGCGATTAATCATCCTGAGAAAACACTGAGCCTTACGTCCATCATGTCGACAACTGGCAATCCGGAACTGCCGCAAGCGACACCGGAAGCGATGGGCGCCCTCACAGCGCCTGCGCCTGATCCAAGTGATGAAGAAGCTGTGGTTGCGCGTGGCATGAGCACTTGGCGCACGATTGGAAGCCCAGACTATCCGATGGACGATACGACGCTTCGTACATGGGTGTTGCGCGACTTCCATCGTTCGTTCTTCCCTAATGGCATTTTGCGCCAAATGGCAGCTATTGTTTCTAATGGGGATCGCCGGGAAAAACTAAAAGCCGTTCGCGTACCGACTGTAGTGCTGCATGGGCAGGCTGATCCACTGGTGCCGATTGAAGGTGGGCGGGACACGGCTGCCAGCATTCAAGGGGCGGAACTGATTGAAGTGCCTGGCATGGGGCATGACTTCCCCTTGAGCCTGGTTCAGACCTTTGCCGACGCCATCACAAATGCAACATCGCGTGCAAGCGCTTAAGCCGCAGCGGAGTAAGTTCTTATGCAAATCAGATCAAATGGCATTTCCATCGAAGTCGAGCGTTACGGGGCGGAAGATCGTCCCACGGTCTTGCTCGTTATGGGGCTCGGCGGGCAGATGACGCTCTGGCCAATGGAGCTCGTTGAAGACCTTGTGTCACGCGGTTTTCACGTGGTGCGTTATGACAACCGTGATGTTGGCCTGTCGTCAAAGTTCGACCATATGGGCAACCCGAAAATGCTTCGACTTATTTTAGCCGATGCCTTGGGCTTCACACCAAAGGCACCTTATCTGCTGGATGATATGGCCACGGACGCGGTTGGTGTGTTGGATGCGCTGAGCATTGAGAAAGCGCACGTTGTGGGCGCATCAATGGGCGGCATGATTTCACAGCTTATTGCAGCCAACCATGGCGACAGGGTTTTGAGCCTTACCTCCATCATGTCAACGACGGGGCATAAGTCTCTGCCGAAGCCTAGCAAGGCAGCCCGATCTGCTTTGTTGGCGTCACCACCAAAAGACCCGACGGATCAAGAGGCGATCTTGGCGCGTATGCTCACGACCTTTAAAGCGATCAGCAGTCCAGGCTATCCGGCCACCGATGCTGAGCGATTGGAAATGCTGACAGAGCAACATGAACGTGCCTACCACCCAACTGGGCTGGTGCGTCAGATCGCTGCGATTGTGGCGAGCGGTGACCGTCGTGAAGCGTGTAAGAAAATCACGGCACCAACCGTTGTCGTGCACGGCGAAGATGACCCGCTTGTGCCAGTTGAAGGCGGGCGCGATACCGCTTTGCACATTCGCGGTGCAGAAATTGTGACGATTTCCGGCATGGGCCACGATATGCCTGCCCAATTGCTTCCTGCCATTGCTGATGCGATTTCAAGTGTGATTGCACGTGCGGACAATTCGAGCGCTGGTGCAGCGCAAGCGGCGGAGTAATTTCATGCAAGTGAAAGCTAATTGTATTTCTATTGAAGTGGAAGATATGGGCCCAAAAGATGGACCGACTATTCTTCTTGTGAATGGCTACACCTCGCAGCTCATCAATTGGCCCAAGCTTTTGCTTGATGGTCTTGTAGAGGCCGGTTTTCGTGTGGTGCGTTATGATAACCGCGATGTTGGTTACTCTCAAAAATTTGAAGGTGCACCTGACCCGCGTGAAACTTTCAAAGCTGTGATGTCTGGCAATGTGCCTGATATTCCATACGTCATGGCTGATATGGCTGCTGACGGCATGGGCGTGTTGGATGCGCTCGGCATCGACAAGGCACATGTGGTGGGCGTGTCGATGGGTGGCATGATCGTGCAGCTTATGGCGATCAATCACCCCGACCGTTTGCACTCCATGACATCTATTATGTCGTCGACGGGCAATCCGGATGTGCCACCGGCCACGGAAGAAGCGCAGATCGCGCTCAACGAAGCGGCACCGAGTGATGGGCGAGAAGACGTTATCGTGCATTCCACAAAAGGACGCCGCACGTATGAAAGTCCGGCCTATCGGAAAACCGATACTGAGTACGCACAGCTGATAGGTGAGGCCTATGACCGGATGTTCTATCCAGCAGGCTACATGCGCCAATATTGCGCGATCGTGGCAGACGGAAACCGCGTTGAACGGTTGAAGTCAGTGACGGTGCCAACGCTGGTTATTCACGGTAAGGACGACAATCTTGTTCGCGTGGAGGGTGGCATTGATACAGCCAGGTCTGTTCCCGGAGCGCAATTGGAACTGATCGAGGGCATGGGACACGATTTGCCAGATGGCCTGTGTCCGCGTTTTATTGAGTTGATCGTTGGTCATGCGCGCGGATCGCTGGCAGCTGCGGCTGACTAATTTTCAATCTACTAAATGAAAAAGGCGGAGTAATGCTCCGCCTTTTCTTGTATGTGCGAAAGGCTTGTATTCCACCACCCACTTTTTACTTGGTCGTCGGGATTATATCCCACCTCCGACTTGGCTGGCACCACCATCACATGGCACACATGCGCCCGTTGTGTAAGCGCTGGCGCGGGATGCCAAGAAGATCGCAACGCCTGCAATGTCTTCTGGTTGACCAATGCGCTTGCGCGGATTTGCAGCGGCGATGACGTCACCCAATTCGGCCAGTGTTGCCGCCATCATGTGGCTCTGGAATGGACCTGGTGCGATGCAGTTCACTAGAATATCTTCTGAAGCCAGACGTTGGGCCAAGTGGCGCGTCAACATGATCATGCCAGCTTTTGAAGATGAGTAAGCATAAGTCTCCAAGGATGGAGGTACGATGCCGTTGATAGAGGCGGTGTTGATGATGCGCGCTGGCTCATCATATTCCGCCGCCTCGCGTAGAAGGGGCAAAAGCTTCTGGATCAAAAAGAAAGGGCCTTTGATGTTGATGTCAAAAACCTTGTCCCAGCCTTTTTCGCCGTACTGATCAATGGGTTCACCCCAGGCAGCGCCTGCATTGTTGACGAGAATGTCGATTTTCTTTTCACGCTTTGCGATTTCTTCCGCAAACTTTGAGACCCCTTCCACAGTAGAGAGGTCACCGGGAATGGAAATGCAGGTTCCCATTTCGCTCAAGCGCGCAGCTGTCGCGTCGCAGGCCTCTGCCTTGCGTGCTGTGATGTAAACTTTGGCGCCGTTTTCCACATAGCCCTGGGCGATCATTTCACCGATGCCGCGTGAGCCACCAGTTACGATGGCTACTTTACCTTTAATGCTGAACAGATTTTTCATGGATTTCCCTGCTAAATTGGACATAAGCAATTGACGCCGCAAGCGCCTTTTCTATTTTGATGGCGGGCACGCTAGCACGGAGAGAAGGACTCGCGAAGGCCGAATCTGGTATTGCTCAGCCGGGTGTGAGGTTGGATTCTACAAACTCTATGGTGTTGACAATTCGTGTGCGGGCCATTGAAACAGATTTGGCCGTTCTTCTAAGGCACTCAGCATTTCTACTTGTGACATCAGGTCGATTAGACGAGAGAGATTGCCAATTGGCGGGCAATGGACCATTGGCATCTTCATATGCCTCTATAAACCCGGTGTTGAACTCATGTGGTTGATCGTCACGAAGTGCAATAAATGCATGGCGACGCTCGATCCCACGATCTGTCATAGAGAGATACGCTTGTTCATGAGTATATGGCCTGTGAGTGCACAGCCACTTTCATGGTTTGGCTGCATAAAGGGCAAGTAATTGATAGGCAATGCTGGCACCGGCCAATGCTGTAATTTCGCTCACGTCATAGGCAGGAGCTACTTCCACCACGTCCATGCCCACCAGATTGATACCTTCAAGGGCGCGCAAGATGTCGAGAGCGTGGCGCGTTGTGAGCCCCCCGACACAAGGCGTGCCCGTGCCGGGCGCATAGGCTGGGTCAAGGCAATCAATGTCGAAGGTCAAATAGGCAGGGTTGTTGCCCACGGTTGATTTGATTCTATCTGCAATGTTTTTGGCGGATGAATTGCAAGCTTCGGGAGCTTCAATGATGTTGAAATCATGCGTATCAGGGTTATGAGTGCGTAGTCCCACTTGGATAGAACGGTCTGGCACAATGAGGCCTTGTTCTTTGGCGTGGTAAAACATGGTGCCGTGGTCAATGCGGCCTTGCGTGTCTTCCCACGTGTCAGAGTGCGCATCGAAATGGATTAGAGAGAGGGCTCCATGCTTGGCGGCATGGGCTTTTAGCATTGGATAGGTAATGAAGTGATCGCCGCCCAAAGTCAGCATGCCTGTGTCGGTTGCCAGTATTTCGCTCGCATGAGCTTCCAGCTTTTCTACCCATGTGGTGGGCGTGCCGGGGTCGAAGATGCAATCACCCCAGTCTGCCACTTTCAATTTGTCGAGCGGATTGAAGTCCCACCCTTGTGGCCAATCCCAAGCAAGATTTGTGGAGGCAGCGCGCATTGCACGCGGTCCCAACCGTGCGCCTGGCCGACCTGTTGTTGCAAGGTCGAAGGGGACACCGGAAACGGCAACATCCATGTTGTTTAGGTCACGGGTGTATTGGCAGCGGAGAAAGCTTGTTGCGCCAGAGTATGTCGGCTCATAAGACGCGCCATACGGGCTTGACCTTGTGAAGGCTGCGTCCCCTTTTTCATCACCAACTTGTGCTGCGTCATATTCAGCCATGTGTTTTCTCCTTGAGTGAAGAATGACGCAGACGGCAGTTCGAGGAAAGCCTCAAGTGCTAGGTGGCCTTCAAGTGTTCAACTTATTCGAAGGTTTCCGGCGTGCCCCAGCCTAGATCAACAAACTCCCGGATTGGGAATGCTTGGCCCAAGATCAGTGCATCTGAATCGCCTGATTGATCATAACCAATAGTTTCGAGCTGATTGTTGAGGGTAATGCATTTGGGCAGAGCGTTTTCTGCTGCCGCCAGTGGCAATGAAAATGTTTCCATGAGCACGATACGTCCGTTTGGGTGATGGTTTTGTGTGCGAAACCAGAGACCACATCGGCTTGAGTACATTGTCTGAAGGGCGCTCAGCATTTGGGGGCCTTCGCCAGGTGAGAGAATGTCGTCGAGGAACATGCCGGTAATGTCTACATTCATACGCTCGACAACCTTAGTTCCTGTCATGCGGCACTTAATGCGTTGATCAGGTTGCAAGTCCCAATAGGTGACGTCGGGCAAGGCCGCTGGGAGGTCGATAAGATCAAAGTCGTTGCCCGTTGGGATGCCGTCGTTATTGCAGCGAGATTTCCAGTAGGTTAGAAGTTCGTTGAACAGCGGGTGGTCAAATTTCATTTTGTTTTTGTAGCCTTGTGTCGCAAATCACTCTCAAAACTACGAATAGTTTGACGTGTGTCGCACGCAAAGAAAAGCCCTGGTGCATGCACCAGGGCGTTCAGTTCTTGTGGTTTAGGTCAAAGGATTTAGGCGACGAAGCCATCTTGTTCTAAAGACATGATGTCGTCTGAACCCAGTTCGATCCGCTCAAGTGCTGTTGTTGTATATGGCACTTCACGTTCCAGCCAAACTTTCGCAAGCAAGAGCTTGCGCTTGTAGAAGTCAGGGTTTCCTTCACCAGCTTCCAGTTTGGCAAGTGAGATTTTTGCCATCCGCGCCCACATCCAACCCAGAGAAACGATGCCGAAAATATTCATCATTTCATAGGAAGCGGACCCTGCATTGTCGAAATTCTTAGGTGCATTCTCCATCAACCAACCGGCTGCTTTGCCCATGCGGTCATAGCCCTGCTTTAGCGGAGCAATGTAAGGCGCCATCGCGGCATCGCCTTCGTTTTCTTTGATGAAGTCTTCGATTTTTCCAAAGAATGTCATCGTGGCACGGCCACCTTTAGCGGTCATTTTGCGTCCAACAAGGTCGAGTGCTTGCACACCATTTGCGCCTTCATAGACCTGGTTGATACGTGCATCGCGCACAAATTGTTCCATGCCGTGATCACGCACATAACCATGCCCACCAAAGACCTGCATAGAAGCGTTAGCCGCTTCAAAGCCTTTGTCAGTGAAGTAGCCTTTGATGATTGGTGTCAGTAATTGGCTTAGGTCGGATGCTTCTTCACGTTCTTTTTCGTCTGCCGCGGAGTTTTGTACCGAGAAGAGCATGGAGACATACATGGCAAGTGCGCGTGCACCTTCCACGAATGCGCGCGATTGCAAGAGCAGGCGCCGAACGTCTGGATGCACAATGATCGGATCGGCCGATTGATCGGGGTTTTTTGCGCCTGTGAGTGAGCGGCCGGCTGTGCGTTCCAATGTGTATGCTGCACCGTTTTGCACAGCGACTTCGCCAACGGCGATGCCCTGGATGCCAACGCCCATACGCGCGCCGTTCATCATGCCGAACATGCCAGCCATGCCAGAAGACTTAGATTTAACTTCTTTGCCATCTTCAGTTTTCTTGGAGGTTTTTGGTGCGCCGCCGAGCTTGTATGCAACTGCATTGTCGAAATTCAATACGCAAGTTGCATTGCCCTTTATACCCATCTTCTTTTCGATGGAGCCAACGGAGACGCCGTTGCGTTGTTTCATTTCGCCTGTTTCTGGATCAACCAGGAATTTTGGTACCATGAAGAAGTTCACCGTGGAGAGATCGTTTGCAAGTTTTCCGTCTTCGCCTGGAATTTTTGCGATCACCATATGAATGATGTTGTCTGTCATGTCATGGTCGCCACCAGAGATGAATATCTTGGTTCCATTCATGCGGTACGTGCCGTCTTCTTGTTCGACAGCATTGGTGCGCATGAGTTTGAGGTCTGTACCGCAGTGAGGTTCGGTCAGACACATGGTTCCTGTCCATTCACCGGCTACCATGCGAGACACGACATGTTCGCGCATCCAATCTTCGCCCGTCGCTGCCAGCGCCCCGTAGGCCGCGTTGGTGAGTCCAGGATACATTGCGAAGGCTTGGTTGGCTGAGGAGCCCATTTCAGAAAATGCGAAAGTAATGACCGACGGTAGACCAGCGCCGCCAAGTGATTCAGGCGCGCCAAGGCGGTTCCAGCCATCCGCACAGTATTTTTCAAACGCTTCTTTGAAGCCGTCTGGTGTGCGTACAACGCCGTTTTCCAAAACGCAGCCCTGCTCGTCGCCGATCTGGTTCAGGGGCTGCAGAACTTCTTCGCAGAATTTTGCGCCGCCTTCCAAAATGGCTCCGGTCATGTCCGGGGTCAAATCTTCAAACCCTGGCAAGTCCGTGCGTTTTTCAATTTCCAGCAATTCATGAAAGAGGAATTTGAAGTCCTCAACGGGGGCTTTGTAAGTGGGCATGGCATCCTCAATTTTCAAAAATGTCAGTAAGCGGCGGCGATCTTATCGGCCTTGGGCGTATTGTCGAGCAATTTCGACGCCACAATCACGAGTAATATCTCGCACTTCCGAGATAAACCCTACGCAAACGTCTGTTTGACCAAATTTGAGGCATTCCGGTGGTTTTGTGAACAGAGCTACATGTTCCGGTAAAGGGTGAAGTTGTGGACGAATGAGCCATTCTTCCCTCAACGGTGGCGGGCAATGTGATCTAACTCGCGCAAGAGCTCTTTTGGTAAATCCAGCCAACGTAAAATGGTGATGCCGCTTGGATGTCGGCGTGAAATGTCCGCGGTGAAAGGTGATAGCTTTTCGGCATCAGCCCAACCCGCCTCACCAATGACGAAAGAGCCAACGGGACCAGCATTGTGGAAGTGCTCAATTGCCAGACCGCCCGCCGACCAGTTCAGTGCAATGTAGGCAAAACCTTGGGTCTCGATGCGGAGCCAGGGCTGGCTGGCGCGCGGATGGCGCCGTCGTTCATTGTTATCTTTGCCTAGAAGGCTGTGTGTGAGTGCTCTGTGATCCATTTTGCCCCACCTCTTAATGCGTTACGGCCTTAACCCAATTGTCTTTTTGCCAGCTGTGCGCTCTGGGCAATAGCTTTAACTTCCGTTATAAAGCCAGTCGCAATGAATAACGCTCTCCTGTGGCGTGATTTTACGATAAAATGCGCTTCTGCGCCAAGTAGGCTGATCCATGGCATCCTCTGACCCTATCCTTATCGAAGTCGGCGCTGGTGAACTCATCGACAAGATCACGATCTTGACGATTAAATCTGAACGCATGACTGACGCTGAAAAGCTCAAGAATGTTCACTACGAACTGACTGTATTGAGTGCCGGGCGAGATGCGCATCTGAAAAACAGTGGTGAGCTGCAAAAACTCACGGCGGACCTGAAGCAGGTTAATGAAGCGCTGTGGGAAATTGAAGATGACATTCGCCAATGTGAACGCGACAAGGATTTCGGCGACAAATTTGTGGCTCTCGCACGCGCTGTCTATGTAACCAATGACAAGCGCGCGTCGCTCAAAAAGGACATCAACGTTCTAACGGGTGCGCAAGTGATTGAAGAAAAATCCTACACTGAGTTTGAATGAGAATTCAGTTTCTCAATGACAGCTTTATAGACGGCATCCACGCTCAAGTCTGCTAGGTCAGCAACCTCGATTGCGTCGAAGTTCTCTCGCTTGATGCCCGTTTTCTCAACGCTGGTATGTGCGCCAAACAGCGCGAGGCCCGGCTTGCCCATGTGCGCCGCGATGTGAGATGGGCCTGTGTCATTCCCCACAATAAACGTCGCACGTGCAATCACACCGGCGAGTTCAAACCAACCTAGAAATGAACCGCCGGTAAGTGTCGTGCCGGGGATCGCGACGCATAGGTCAAGTTCGTCTGGTCCTGGCACCGTAACAGTGGTATGCCCTGCATTTAGTAGCCTCGTGGAAAGCTCTGCATAATAAGGCCAACGCTTTTGTGGGTGGGCAGCTGAAGACCCTGGAATTAGCAAAATGAAGTCTGATGCCACACCCTCTTTTTGCAAGAGGGGCAACATGTCATTTGCCATCCAGCTAACATTTGGGTTCAGCGTATAAGTGCAGGTGAGGCCTGCGTCTTCTAACTGACCGTGAAGCCTGTGCAGGCTGTGAATGCTTTTGGGGTTCTTTGCTGTGTGTGGATGAGAGCAACCAGGCGCTGTGCCCGACCATTCTTTGTTTTTGAAAAACCATCGGAAATAATCCGCCGTTCGCGACGAGTTTTGCAGATCATAGACCCGGTCTACGTTGAGAGCGCGTAGTAACCGACCGAGAGTCCACATTTTGTCGAGGCGCCATCTTGGGTGGCGGGGGTCTCTAATTACGTGATCGACCCACGGGCAGCGTTCCATAATTTTCGCGTAAGCAGGCTCTGTGAGGACTGTTATGTCCGCGTTCAGGTGATGTTCGCGGATGTCATGAAGCGCCCCTTCACTTTGGATGATGTCACCTAGGGCGCCATGTTTGATGATGAGAATTTTCTCGCGAGCCTTGTCCATGCCCCAGTCATAACAAGTTCAGAATTTTTTCGAAACCTAGAAGATGAAGGGCACGATGCGCCAGCGGACGCGGGTCATATAATCTGCATACCCTTCCAGGTCTTTTTTTAAAGTCGCTTCTTCAATCAGAATGTGGGGTAAGAACGTCAAGATGACGCCGGGAAGGGCGAGAAGCGCGAAGGCGGTGGATTCTAGAAACAGCCCGAAACCGACAAAGAAAACGGCAACTCCTAAATACATCGGGTGACGGACGAGGGCGTAGGGGCCTGTGTCTATCAGCTTCTGGTCGCGATCTGTCTGGTCTTTGACTATGGTCGCGGCGAATGTGTTTGCACGCATGGTGCGCCACAGAATGACTGTTCCAGCAACCATAAAGAGGTAACCGTCCCAATAGGTCTGGGGTGCGGATAAATTGGGCAAAAACTGAAACTTGTGTACGTCCAGGGGGACAAAAACCAGCGCAAATGCCAGAAAAGAAACCAGGATGAGGGTGGCAATTTTGTCTGCTGCCGGTTGCTTGCCGGACATTGAGGTGCGTTCCTTGAGCAAGTCAGGGTCAGTTTGCGCCAACCATATTGTTGCGATGAAATAGAGAGCACACAGGAAAATGATGAACTCCCATCCGCGAGGCCAATCGAGGCTGCCAGTCACGAACCACGTGGGAAGGAAAATGCCGGCGATCCATAAGGCAATTGCGAATGCAGACCCTATAAACCCGCGAAAAATGACAGCCATGACAGTCTCCCTCATTGCCGTGTAGCTTAGTGGGAGCATGCCAGTGAGCGAAAGGCATTTTCAAGCTTGTTGCAGGCGTCTGACGCCGACAATCTGTCCTGTTGCGAAGCTTGCAACGCCAAATGCGATGAGAATAAGTGCGGCGATGCCGGAGCTGCTTAGGACATTTGATACAAAGGGGAGCAGGACAGCAGAACCGACCACCCACGCAATATCGAGACTGATGATTGTCCAGGCGATTGCGATGGGTAACCTCGGGCGTGTGGCAACCCAGATGATCGCGGTCGCGAAAAACAGTAATTGCACACCCAAGCCCGGCAACAGCAATGGGTCGGGAATGGCAAAAGCGCGTGTGAGAGCTGTTGCATCAAAAAGGCAGAATAGGCCTGTCAGCGTTGAGAACGCGGCGTTCCCGAATAAGACACGCCTGAGCAATTGGCTCTCATTGTCGTAAGGCGCATCTGCGTTCCAGGCTGCTTTGATGTTCATGAACTTTCTCCATTGGTATGAGGCAACTCTGATAATCTGGTGCGAACTTGTGTGGAAACCAATTACGTCGGAGGTAATGATGTTGTTTTAAACGGCCGCTGTCTGGCTAAAGAGGGTCGACCAATTTTCACGGCTGGGCTCATCGGCGGGCAGGAATGTTTCGATGCGAATTTCATGTCGGCTGGCATCTAGGGGCGTGCCCAATGTTGTAATGGTTGTGATGAGCTCAATATTTCTGCCGCCCATGTGAATTTTCATTGGAATGAGAGGTGGTTGCGCCATGCTCATGTCCACGACTTGCCACGTAGTTGGTAGATCATGTGCGGTCATGAGGTGTTCCAACAGGTTAGCGGTTTGAGTGTCGTTGGAATTGAGTTCTGCGATTGCTTCTCTGTGAAGGCGCTGGATAAGAGAGTAGGCGACCTCCTCCCAATTTGTGACCGTCTCGCGAAAAGCTTCCGCGGCAAACAGTCTCTTGAGCAAGTTGGGCACATCGGTAGCAGTTTTTGTATTTTCCGGCTCGCCGCCTGTGAGGCCCCAATAGGTTTTGTTCGCGGCGAGGATGTTCCAGTGCCGGTCGATAGCTGCCGCGCAAAAGGGTTCATTTTCTTCCAGCATTCGCGTGACGAGGTCTTTGGTGGTTGCCATTTCCTCGCTGTGAAAATGCGGGCTGGTGTGTAGAGGTGTAAAACCTGCGGCGATCAAAAGGACGTTGCGCTCATGAGGTGGAACATCGAGGGCATGGGCTAATTGATGTACCATTTCTTCACTTGGGCGGGCGCGTCCTGTTTCCAAGAAACTGAGATGGCGCGTTGAAATATCTGCGCTGCAAGCAAGGATCAATTGGCTGAGGCCACGCGATTGCCGCCATTCGCGGATCATGACACCCACGGTGCTTTGTTGTCGTCGTGTTTGCATGGGCCTGCCTCATTGATTTCTCTCACTCAGAGATAAGCATGATTTTTCATACCATTGGAGCCAAATGCGCTCTCTTGGAGGGAACCAATGTGCGTTAAGGGGTTTGGTAATACTCCACCATTGGTTGCCGCATGCCGCCTGCATATTTGGTGAGGTCATAGGCATCCAGCGGCAATGAGATGGTGAGCGTTAAGGTGGCGGTATAGAACCAGGCCCGGTAGTAAGGCCGTGATTGCAAATCGACTTTTTGGGCCCACAGGCGGTAAAGGAAATAGATATAGGCGCCTGCCCAAAATAGGTGGCCAAGACCAAACAATTTGGTGATCTGATTTCCTTCCGCCGTATAGACGATCCCTCCCACTGCAAAATTCAGAACCTGGGCGACAATAAGGATTTGAGCTTCTCGCCGTTTGATGAAGACGAAGGGCAGGACGATCAAAATGGTCTGCATCCATGTGAGCCAATATTGCAGCCAGGCAGGAAACTGGGAGATTTGTTCGTTCATAGTCGTGATTGCATCCATTTCAGGCTTCCCAGTTCATTGATGTGCATTTGATGCGGGGAAACTAGAGGGGCGCTGGTTGGTTGCCAATTACCTGAAAGGTAATGGCATGGGGATGGTGACCCCGGGTGGATTCGAACACGTCACCTAGGTATCTGTTTTTAAAGAAAATAAGTTGATGGTGTTTTGCGCGTACCGACAACTTTTTTGGATTATTCGGTTAGAATTCAGATTTCCCTGCTAGGGCGTGATGTTTTCTGTTAAGTGGAAATTTTTGCTTATCGTATTTCATGAAGGAATGTAAAAAAACGAGAATGGGCCCGAACGGATCGGCCTAGAAGCATGTAATAAGATAGGGAGCAAGACTCAACGCCAGTTATTCAGTTGAAGAAGAGATTATTGATCCGCGCTGCCAGGTGTTCTCGGCGATGTTCCGATCATTTGTTTAACTGTCCAAATTCCACGCGCTGCGATTCTGGCGATGTCTTTTGGGACCGAGTAGGCTGCAGGAACGACAAGCAGTGTCAAGAGCGTCGATGAGCTGAGTCCACCGATTATGAGGACGCCCATTGCATTACGCCATTCTGGTCCATCTGCACCGGATAGTGCGACGGGGATCATTCCGAAGACGGCGGCGAGTGCCGTCATGAGGACCGGTCTAAGCCGTTCAGGTCCAGCTTCGATCATCGCTTGCTGGGGCCCGAGTCCTTCTTCAACTAGTTGATTGGCTCGGTCAACGAGAAGGATTCCGTTTTTCATGACAATTCCGGTTACGGCTATAATTCCAATTTGCGCAAAGAGCGACATTTCTTGGTTAGCGAAATAGAGACCGGCAAAGGCACCCGAAAAGCACAATGGTGCGGTGAGCATAATAACGAGCGGTTGAACAAAACTGTTAAATTGACTGGCAAGCACAATATAGAGCGCAACAATTGCAAGCATGAATGCGAAGGCGATGGCTTTTCCGGATTCGGCCATGCGACGCGCTTGACCTTCAAACGTCCCAGTCATGCCGGATGGCAACGGATGGTTAGCTAGAATTTCTTGAAGTATCTCTGTCGATTGTCCGAGCGCATACCCAGTAGCAGCATTGGCCAGAATGGAAATTTTGCGCGCGCGATCTTGTCGATCAATCTGTGCAGGCCCTGACGTTACGTTGATATTTGCGGCGTTGGTCAGGTCGACTAGAGCCCCATTTGACGAGCGCACCTGGATTAAGGAAAGTTGTTCGATGTTTTGACGCTGACCCTCTTCCAAGCGCACGCGGATATCGTAACGTTTACCGCGATCTTCAAATCCCCCGGCGTTTACGCCTCCAATAACGGTGAGCATGGTCGTTGCCAAGCTTCTTGCTGAGATACCCATGTCGGCGGCGCGTAAACGATCAATGGAAATTTGAACTTCTGGACGCCCAGATTCATAGCTCGATTGGACGTCGACAAAACTAGGATCGTGTTGCATTTGAGCGATAATACCCTCGGTATAAGCTCGCATCGCAGAAATATCGGACCCACGAACAACAAATTCGATATCGACACTTGTGCTCGTGCCGGAGACCCAGGGTACTTCCGCAACGCTTACCTTTATCGCCTCAGGTACAGCTCTAGCGATTGCCCTACGAGCGTTGTCCATGATTTGAAGTTGAGTAGCATCTCTCTCCTGTTTTGGTGTCAAAACGGCATAAATGTCGATTTGGTTGGCTTTCTGTTGGCTACCGGACCCTACGGTAAGAAACACTTCTTCGACATGGGCAAGGGTGGCAAGCGCAGCATTGATCCGGGCAGCAACGTGTCTGGCTTCGCTAACTCCTGTTCCTAGCGGCAGGTCCACGGTGCCTTGAAATTCGCTCCTGTCAGCTTTTGAAGTAAAGCCGGAGGGGACTTGAGAGGCAAACCATACACCGACGAAAACCGATGCTACAGCAAATGCAATTACCAAATACCGCTAATGGATCGCCCACTGAATGATTGTTGCATAGCGATGCTCAATGAGTTGGTGGAATAGCTGAATTCGACCGAAAGGACCCTCAGAGACATTTTCTTTTGTCAAGAAACGTGACGAGAGCATTGGGCTCAAGGTGAGGGCGACAAGAAGTGAAACGGAAACGGAGAAGACGATCGTCAGTCCGTACTGCAAGAAAAAGCGACCGACGATCCCCTCCATGAAGGCTATTGGGACGAATACAGCTAGAGTCGCGAAGGTTCCAGCTAGCACCGCTAAGCCAACACGTTTTGTCGCTTCAGAAGCTGCAAGCACGCGATCTCGACCCCGGTCAATGTCTCGCTGAATGGCCTCTACTACAACGATAACATCATCAACTAGTAACCCAATTGCGACAGTCATTGCTAGAAGCGTCAATGTGTTGAGTGTAAAATCAAAGACACCTAGGATGAAAAAAGTTGCGACTAGGGACGTCGGTATCGCTGTCGCGACGATAAGCGTTGCCCGCACGCTAAGTAGAAACAGGAACGTTATAAGAACGACAAGACCTACGGCGATCTGAAGTTCCTTAGAGACTTATTCGATCGACGATTCGATGAATCGTGAGACGTCCCGTGCCACAATAATTTCGATGCCCTCTGGGGCAAGTGTCCTAAGGCGCGCTATTTCAGCCTTCACGGCTTGAGCGACTTCTACAGTGTTACGTCCTGACTGGCGCCGGATTTCTAGAGAAACGCCCGGCTTCCCATTAAGAAGAGCATATGTGCGCTCGTCTTCCAAACCGTCAGCCACCCGCGCGACGTCACGGACCAACGTCGCTGCGCCATTAGGTTGAAACGTGACGGCAAGTTCTCCAATTTCCTCGACAGTAGTTGCTTCTGCAACGGTCTTTGCGCCAAGCTCGCGAGCTCCGAAATTAACTTCCATGTGGCCCCCAGGTAGCTCTGCATGCTCAGACTGTATGGCGTTCACCACGTCTTCAGATGTAACGCCAAATGCGCGCATCTTGAATGCATCGAGCCAAATTCTGATTTCGCGAATACGGCCGCCAACAAGCGACACAGATCCCACCCCTGGCAAACGTTGCAGTGTTTCCTTCGCAATCTCATCCGCAAAAGTAGTAATCTGGCCTATTGGTAAATCACCAGCAATCATCACTGATAGAATTGGGGCGGAGTCTGGGTCTATTTTCTCGACAATTGGTGGATCGATATCTACCGGTAAATCACGTCGAGCGATTGCAATTTTGTCGCGAACATCTTGTGCTTTGACATCGATATTCTCGCTGAGCTCGAACTCGATGAAAACTTGAGATAACCCGTCCGCACTCGTCGACCGTAACTGCTTGATACCTGAGATCGTGTTGACGCTCTCTTCGATGATATCGGTGACTTCTGTTTCCATAGTCTCAGGCGAGGCGCCTTCAAGGGTTGTGATTACAGAAAAGTATGGGAATTCTACCTGCGGAAACAGATCGACGCCCAGCCGTCCTAAACCAAGTATTCCGAGGACAACGAGCGACCCGATGATCATGACAGCAAAAACCGGGCGCCTAATGGAAATGTCAACGAGCCACATTGTCGTCAGCCCTCTCTATTCGAGTCCCATCTAGCACTCCAGGTGCGACGTCATCGACGATCAGGTCGCCAACGGTAACGCCTTCAATGATTCGAACGCGGTCCGCGTCGAGTTCGTCAATTTTTATGTCGACTTTTGTTGCGACGCCGTTGAGCGCCATCAGCACGTAAGGTGCTGACCGGTCGCCACGAATGTCCGAGCGGGGCAATATGAGCATGCTGATCGGGTCAGGATACACATTGGCACGAACGAATTGGCCAGGTTTTATTCTATAATCTGGATTGAGTATGGTGAGTCGGAAGTCGATAGATCGGGTGCTGACGTCAACTTTGTCGTTGATAATGAGTATTTCGCTTTCGATAGGTTCGTCATATCCAGGTATAAATATTTCAGTGCGCAATCCCAACCTTAGGTGTGGAAGTGCTGTTTCAGGAGCGTGCATTATTCCGGCAACGATATCAGCTTCCTGCAATTCAATGACTGCGGATTGCCCTCCCATCGAAAAACGATTCGTCATGTAAACGCCAACATCTGCGTAACGCGCTGTAACCGTGCCATCGAACGGTGCGACAACAGTCGTATCTTGCGATGACTGTGTTGCGGTTTCATGAGCGGCTGTTACCTGATTAACGGTGGCTTGTGCAATTCGAAAATCAGTTCGAGCGATTTCGAGTCGAGCTTCTGAGACGTGCATTTGCTGTGCAAGTTCTTCGGCACGGTTGGCGCCATTTTGGGCTTGATCCATTCTGGCTTGTGCGACATTTACAGCCGCTTCGGTTTCACGAACACGTCGAGCGTAGTCGGCTTTCCTTGTCCTAAAGAGAGGCTCGCCTTTCAACACTCGGTCACCGACTCGAACTGGAATTTCGTCTATCACACCCTCGACTAATGGCCCGATATTGCTTGTTTGTTTGGCGGCAATGGTGCCGGTTGCGATTATGGGTGTGACAAAATCAATCTCAATGACTTCAACCAGTGTCGCGGAAACTGGTTCTTCGCTTTGAAATTCGGGCAGGTTTTGTTGAGAGCTATCGTCTTCTCCACATCCACTTAATGTTACTAGAGTGGCGATCAAAATGTAGCGGGTCCATTTCATTGTAAGACTGCAGAGCCTCCCGTTGTGGCCGCGTTTGTCGAACCGGCGATGTAAGCGCCTCTGCCTGATGCTAGGATTTTTTCATCGGTGTCATGAATCGTCGCTCTGGCAGTTGAAACGCATGACCCAAGTTTAAGGACCTGTGTCTTTACGATGAGCGTGCCAGGCAGGGCGGCGCGATGGTAGTCGACGTGAAGGTCTGCTGTCGCAGACACAGATCCCCCAGCGACGATGATGGTGTAGAGCCCTGCCAAATCAATCAGCGAAGCCAGAATTCCGCCATGGGTGGCTTCGATTTGAGGATTGGAAACAAATTCTTTTCTCCAGGGTACCTCTATCGTAATGCTATTTTTTGCAATTTCTGCCGCACGGAGTCCCAACCATTGATGAAAGGGCGCCAAATGGAGGATCGAATTGAGATCGGCGAGTGAGAAACTGTGTGTCATTGGACCTCACCGATGTTGCTGGTTTCCTTTGTGGTTTCCAAAAATTCTTTGATTGCCTCCAAGAATGCGTGGTTGCTATCACCGGCAACCATGTGCCCTGCATCGGAAATGTCGTTGTAAACAACATGAGGTACGATGTTTCTGAATGCAGCGGCGCTTGCCTCACTGACAATTTCACTCAGACGGCCGCGAACTAATTGGACAGGAAGTTTCAATCTTGCTGCAGCTTCGTCGAGTCGTTCAAAACGTCTTTTTCCTTCGGTGGTCATGACGTTAGTGATGAACTTCGGGTCCCAATGCCAACGAAAACGTCCATCGGCATCTTCTCGCAGATAGCGCGATAGGCCGGTCAAATCCTTCGATTTTGGCCGCTGAGGCATGTAAGACGCTATTGCCTCTACCGCTTGTTCCAAGCTTTCGAACCCTTCTTTGAGGTGGGAACTCATAAATCCAACGACTTTGATATTGCCTATTGGCTCCATGCGAGGCGTAATGTCGACAAGAGTGAGACTTTTGAAGCAGCCTGGCTCGATCTCACCCTCCGCGATCAGTCCGGCAAGCCCTCCTAAAGAAGCGCCGACGACGGCTGGCTTCTGTCCTAGTTGCTCCGATAAAACGATCATGTCGCGGGCGAATGCTGCGGACCGTATTTGATCGCCGTCTTGAGGCGACCGAGTTGACTCGAGCGCAGTGGCAGGCGGTGGTTTACCTATTTCGAAGCAACGGACTGACCCAAACCGAATTGGCCCAGCAATTGGATGTGGAACGCGCGACCATAGGGCGGGTAATTGACAAGCTTGCTGCGGCAGGTTTCGTGGAGCGACGTGATCAAATCGGTGACAGAAGGGTGAAGCGAGTCTTCGTCACTGATAAGGCGATTTCGCTAGTGCCTCTAATGGCAGAGGAGGCGTCGGCGATTTATCAAGAGATCTTTGGAGAGATTGATCGAAAAGATCTGGAGAGTACGATCACTGTTTTGAACGGCGTGCGGGATAAACTTCGAACTATTGCTGGCAAGTTGAAATGAAAACAGCAGCGACGGTCTTCGCTGTATGGTTTCTGCGCCAGACTTTAGCTGGCTTCCAAATGTCGGGGAATTGTTTGGCTTGGTTTTAGGTTGACGTTATCGAGAAATTTTCTTCTCGGTTGCCGCGCTCACACTGACATGTGCAGAGCCTGATTCCACAAGCGATATTACGGTGTGCGCAATCAGATTTAGGGCTTCGTCAAACGTGAGGCCTTGCGCATACCGTAGTTGATCCCAACAAAGGGATGAATACATGACTTCCGCCAAATGTTGTGCATCCGTTTCCAGTGCAGCGATCTCTGGTAGCGCGCGCCAAAGTTCAAGCCGTTCCTTATCGGCTTGCAACATGCTGGCCTGATTGGTCTCGAACTCAGATTGAACTCGAGTGAGGTAGAAGAGACTATAATTTCTTCGGTCGTCAAAAGCTTTGCATTTTGCTTCCGCGACGTTCCAAGCGCGTTTCAGTAAAGAAGCGTTACGGTCGACGCTAATTCCGGATTGTTCAAAAAAATTGAGGACACCAACCTCGCAAGCGCTGAAAAGCAAATCAAGGTCGTCAAAATGACGGAAAACAGTTCTCGGCGAGACGCCTGCCGCCTCGGCTATCTCGTTGCTGGTTGGTTTCACATTGCCTTTGCGTATGAGAGCGAGGGCTCCATTTACTATTTTGTCGCGCGTGCGAGAACTCCGTTGTACTCGACCATCGGAAATTTGTGGGTCCTTGACTCGCAAACTCTCTCCCCCGTGCTCCCCCGTGCCGCCAATTTTATTCTGCAGCATAGTCACTAAGTTAGCGGAAACAGTGGACTTTGGCGATCTGGAATCCTGGCTTTTTCTGCCGAGGGAGAAGGTTTTTGTATTATTATGACAGTCAAAAAAAAATTATCAGTGTCAGTGTCTATTTATACAATCTAGAAGCTTGATGGTAGTTAGGATTGCAACATCAGAACTCCGACCAAATCTACTTAGAAACAACAAGTTATCTAATCCAATTAGGATCGGTCATAATATGTCTGTGTTCATTGTGTCACATTGTTTTGTTATGTCATTCTATTCTGACTTAATCTATTGACATAAGTTCTGGCATTTTGTCTGCTAATAAATAGTTGGAAATCTGCGTTTGGCGTTTTGCTGCTGCTTCCGAGGGGTTGGGCGGCAATGTGATGCGCAGATATGTGCTTTAAAAGGGGGGAATCCTTTATGCGTACGGGATCCAGGAGAACTCGCGTCTCCGCAATCGCTGCTATAGCAGCGGTCACTGCGATTGGCGCTCAGCCAGCCGCAGCGCTAGAA
>Ga0209344_10001986_pt1 | contig 24238 bp, 22 predicted proteins | sample Cruoilmetagenom6_FD_187293 | JGI IMG/M metagenome (GOLD analysis project Ga0209344, IMG submission 187293) | Oil polluted marine microbial communities from Coal Oil Point, Santa Barbara, California, USA - Santa Barbara Oil Seep Sample 6 (SPAdes)... | ecosystem: Environmental > Aquatic > Marine... | reverse complement strand
TCCAGGTCGGAATCGTCAGTTGGGGCCTTGGCTGTGGCCGGGCCGAAAGCCCCGGAATCTACACGCGAGTCGCCGCCTTCACGGGCTGGATTCGCAATACGGTCGACGCTGAGGCCACAGCCCCGCCGCCCTGAGAGCAGTTTTCCCCGAAAACCCGTGTCAGACAGGCTTGCAAGGGCGGAAACCTGCCTGTATGTGTCCGCCTTCTTTGGGTAGGCACCCGTAGCTCAGCTGGATAGAGCACCAGACTACGAATCTGGGGGTCGGGCGTTCGAATCGCTCCGGGTGCACCAAGGAAATCAAGCAAAAACAATTTCCTGACTGGCCACCCCGTTTGAGGCGCGGCAGTTTCTGTCGAAACTTGGGCCAGATTTGTGCTAAGTGATTATCGTAAACGTGTAACCCGTCACGGCCTTTGAGACAGACGACAACCTTTTGCTAAGGCAGATCATCCGGCTGGTCGAGGGATCGCACCTGCCTGTGAAGCGCACTCTGGAACAGCTCGGTGTCTCACGCGCGACTTTCTATCGCTGGTATGATCTGTATCGACAGTTCGGAGAAGCAGGCCTGAAGGATCGTAAATCGCATCCGGGCCGAGTGTGGAACCGGATCCCCGATCAAGTACGCCAAGCCATTCTGGAGATGGCGCTGGCAAGGCCGGAGTTGAGCCCGAGAGAGCTTGCAGTCACGTTCACAGACGAACGCAACTACTTCGTTTCCGAGGCCAGTGTCTACCGCTTGCTCAAGGCGCATGACCTGATCACCAGCCCGGCCTTCATCGTGATGAAGGCCGCCAGTGAGTTCAAGGACAAAATGACTGCGCCGAACCAGCTTTGGCAGACAGACTTCACCTACCTGAAAGGGATCGGCTGGGAATGGTTCTACCTCTCCACAGTGCTCGACAACTTCTCGCGCTACATCATCGCCTGGAAACTCTGCACCGGCATGGCCGCATCGGACGCCCAGGATACATTGAACCTGGCGCTGGAGGAAACCGGACTCGATCGGGTCAATGTCGTCCACCGTCCGCGCCTTCTGTCAGATAACGGGCCCTGCTACATCTCTGGTGATCTGGCCGAGTATCTGGAAGATAAGGGCATGACGCACACACGCGGCGCGCCTTATCATCCGCAAGCCCAAGGCAAGATCGAGCGCTGGCATCAGACACTCAAGAACCGCATCCTGCTGGAAAACTACTTCCTGCCCGGAGACCTCGAAGCGCCTGTCGCGGCGTTCGTGGGCCACTCCAACCATCAGCGCTACCATGAAAGCCTGAAGAACCTCACGCCCGCCGACGTCTATACCGGACGTGGGCAGACCATCCTGCTCGAGCGGGAAAAGGCGAAAAGAAGAATGATGAAATTACGGCGCTTGCAGCACACTCGATCCGCTGCTTAACTTAAACCCAGATAGGCCGGGACTCTTCTAAGTCAGACCACTCGCGGTCTCAAATTACCTGCCGACGGACAAGCGCAAAATACCACTGCGCTTAACCACAGCCTGACGACGCAAACCGATATGGAAAGTCTGGCTACCTCGCCTCAAACTTTACCTAGTCAAGTTTTTTTGAATAGTTTGGATCACCGAAAAAGCTGTTTCAATCTGCTCCTGAGACAGACCGTCAAAGGCATTGTTGGCGACCTTCTCCGCCCGTCGAGCAATCTCCTCTGATCGCTCAAATGCAAGCTCTGTCGGCATGACTCGCCAAACGCGACGATCGCTGCTGTCAGCCTCGCGTGTAACATAGCCGGATTTCTGCAGCTGATCGACCAGTGCACCAACCGATGGACGGGCCACTTCCAGCGCGTCGGCCAGTGCTGTCTGAGATGGCCCCTCCAGTCTGAGCACGTAGATCAAGGCATGCCACTGTGATCGAGTCAGGCCCAACTTTTCCATTTCCTGATCGAAAGCGGCTCGTAACAAGCGTGAGACTTCTGCCAACAAAAAGCTGAGGTTCACTCTGTCATCAGCGTCCATGCGTTCGGCGAGGCTGATTTCGGTCGTTGGGGTTTCCAAGTCATCATCCCGGTTTACTATAATGTAAGGTACGTTATGTTTAGTTTCATCTCAATTTATTTCATGAGAATATATGATGGCAGAACATGGCGGTACAGTGCGAAGAATCGCAGTGAACGGTCTCTCACTGGCGTGCTCTGTCTATGGGCGGGAATTCGCACCAACCGTCATCTTCGCCCATGGCGGCGGTCAGACACGCTATGCTTGGAAGGGGGCGGCCAAGTCGCTCGGTGAGCAAGGCTACTATACTGTCGCCCTTGATCTGCGCGGGCATGGTGATAGCGAATGGGCCAAGGATGGCGACTATTCTCTAGAGGCGTTCGGTCATGACCTAGTTGCGGTCGCAGCAGAGTTTCGAGTAGGAAAACGTGCGCCGCACATCGTCGGGGCTTCGCTCGGCGGGCTTGGTGCCATTGTCGGTGCTGGTATCTTGGAACCCAGTGCCTTTGCCTCGGTCACACTGGTCGATATCACACCTAATATGGAAGCAGGTGGTGTAGCGAAAATCATCGGCTTTATGGGCGAGCATAGCGCGGATGGATTTGCATCGCTGGACGAAGCTGCAGATGTCATCGCCCAGTACATGCCTCACCGACCTCGACCACAAGATCCTGAGGGATTACGGAAAAACCTTCGGCAAGGTCCGGATGGTCGTTGGCGTTGGCATTGGGACCCCGCCTTCATTCAGGACGTAAAGAGGCGCTCGGCGATTGAGCGGGTTGGTGATCTGGAACAATCGGTACGAGACATCAGGGTTCCTATTCATTTGGTGCGCGGGCGTATGAGCGAACTTGTCTCCGATAGCTCGGTCGAAGCGTTCAAAGCTTTAGCACCACACGCCCACTACACTGATGTCGCAGGTGCGCGACACATGGTGGCTGGCGACCAAAACGACATATTCACAACGGCTATAAGTGGTTTTCTTCGCCAATATTCGGAAGGTGTTGACACATGAGCGAAACGTTGCCTGATCTAGCCTTCGTACAGCGGGCGTTGGAAGCGGCTCCTTTTCACCGTTGGCTCGGCCTCACTGTGACCGAAATCGGCGCAGATGAGATCAAATTGTCGATGCCTTGGCGCGATGAAGTTGTGTCCAACCCAAAGGTACAGGCCGCACATGGCGGCGTGCTAGCCGCGCTGATTGATCTAACCGGGTTCTATGCGTTGATTGCTACCGGAAAGGTGCCTCTCGCCACAGCAGATTTGCGTGTTGACTACCATCAACTTGCAACGCCCGGGCCGCTCACAATTGTAGGTCGCGTGGTTCGGCTGGGAACTACGCTGTCAGTGGCGGAGGCTCGTGTTTTCAACAGTGCAGGTGATTTGTTGTCGAGTGGTAGAGGCGCTTATCGAATGCTGCGACCATCATCGTAAATCGACATATGCTTTTCCGCGCACTCATTATGCTTGTCGTTCTTACGTCCTGCTCCTGGTCTGCCCCACTGAGGTGGTCCATCGCCTTTGTTAATCGGGCGGTTTCCACGTAGCGGCGTTCATGCTGCTACAACTTCCCGCAGCTTCGCGATGATCCCTTCAGGTTTCAATGCAAGACGGCGAACGAAGGCTACGAATCCGCGAGCACGTCACCAATTTCGCGATCAATGATTGCGACGACCCGTTTGCGCTCTGCTGCGTATTGGTGCCGGGCATAGACACTGATCACGCCGGAAACCTTGTGCTGGGTCAGGGCTCTTATTTCATCGATGCCCGCCCCGCCTCGTTGTGCAAGAGTGACTGCCGTGCGCCGAAGGTCATGCAGGCGCCAATCACCAGCAATACCAGCCTTGCGCATGCGCTTCATTCCTTTGGACCGGCCGTTGAAAGCCTTGATTCCGTCACTTCCGACACCGAAGATGTAGGGGCCTGTCAGGCGTGGCCAATCCGAGAGGAGCGCCGCCGCGCGATCGGACAGACGTACAACACGTGATTTGCCCGATTTCATGTCGTGTGCCGGGATGTTCCAGTTCTTGCCCTCAAGGTCGAGGTCTTCCCTTCGCATGCGTCCGATGGAGCCAGTTCCCGTCTCGTCCGTCACAGCGTCATGTCGCATCAGGTTCCTGATGACGCGCTGGGGCGCATATGCCACCTTTGTCAAAACGACAGCCGGAACAGCAGGATCCGGCATCAGGGCAGGATTCACATGACGGCAATTTCCCTTTCACGCATCGTCGCGCACTGGGCGCAGCAACAGCCGGACCGGGTCGCGCTCGACCATCTCGGCGACCGGCGCACATGGGCCGAGCTCGAGGCCCGCACCAATCGTCTCGCTCGCGCCTACCAGGACCTCGGGGTCAAGGCCGACGATTTTGTCACCATCGCCCTGCCGAATGGCTGCGAATTCATCGAAGCCTGCCTCGCCACGTGGAAACTCGGCGCCACGCCGCAGCCGATCTCCGCCAGGCTGCCCAAGTTCGAACGCGACCAGATCATTGCGCTGGGCCAACCCTCGCTCGTGGTCGGTGTCGACGCTGACGAATATGCTCCGACGGCCTGCCTGCAAAAGGACTACGCGCCTGATGCCAGCCTGTCCGACGCGCCGTTGCCGGAACGCACGGCGAAATCCTTCAAGGTCATGACGTCCGGCGGCTCGACCGGGCGGCCGAAACTGATCGTGTCGAAACTGCCCGCCGCCTGGGATCCGGACGACGCCTATCTCGAAATCACTAATCAGGGGACGATGCTGATCCCCGGTCCGCTCTATCATAACGGCCCGTTCCTCTGGGCCATGATCGCCCTGTTCAAGGGCAACACCATTGTCATCACGACGCGGTTCGATGCCGAACAGGTGCTGGAACGGATCGAGACGATGGGCGTCGATATCGCCTATCTTGTGCCGACCATGATGCGGCGCATCTGGGCGCTGCCCGAAGAAGTGCGCACGACATATGACGTGTCCAGCCTGCGCGCCGTCTGGCATCTCGCCGCGCCATGCCCGGCCTGGCTGAAAGAGGCCTTTATCGACTGGCTCGGCGCCGAAGTGATCTGGGAACTCTATGGCGGCACGGAAGGGCAGGGGTCGACCACGATCCAGGGCACTGACTGGCTCACCCATCGCGGCTCGGTCGGCCGCCCGGTCGAGACCTGCGAAATGAAGATTGTCGGCGAAGATGGCGAGACACTGCCGCCCGGCGAATTGGGCGAAGTCTATATGCGCCCGCATTCGGGGCCCGGCACGACCTATCAATACCTTGGCGCCGAAGCCAAGATCATCGACGGCGGCTGGGAAAGCCTCGGCGATCTCGGCTGGATGGACGCCGACGGCTTCCTCTACCTCTCCGACCGGCTGTCGGACATGGTCCTGTCCGGCGGCGCGAACATTTATCCGGCGGAAGTCGAAGCGGCCCTCGACGCCTTTCCCGGCGTGCGCTCGTCAGCGGTGATCGGCCTGCCAGACGAAGACCTCGGCGCGCGCCTGCATGCGATTGTCGATGTCCCGGAAGGCGCGCCCGACGAGGCGGCCCTGCTGGCCCACCTTGCCGACCGCCTCGTGCGCTACAAGATTCCGCGTTCCATCGAATGGGTACGCGAGCCCTTGCGCGACGATGCCGGCAAGGTGCGCCGCAAGGCGCTGCGCGAGGTGCGGCTGAACCCGGCAGAGACGGCGGGCTGACCGCCGCCTGCTTGAAAGCGATCACGAGAGCGGAACGCCTGCGGCCCTGAACGCGTAAGGTGGACATGGCTGAAAACGACCCGCTCGAAAGCATCCTCGACAAAGCTGCCGACGAGACCGACGGCAAGACGGTCTCGCTCGGCGACCTGCTCGACCTCTATGAGGACCGGACGTTCGGGCCGATCTTCACATTCCTGGGACTGCTCGTGGTTCTGCCGCCGCTGGGCGCGATACCCGGCCTGCCGGCCGTGATCGGCATGTTGCTGGTGCTTTTCGCGTTCCAGATGATGGTCGGCAGTTCACATCCCTGGGTGCCCGGTTTTGTCGAGTCACTGTCGATTCCGAAGACGAAGGTCCGAACGGCGCGCGAGAAATCGAGCGGCGTTCTGAGCCGGCTCGATTCGCTTTTCACCGAACGCCTCGCCTGGGCCGTCAGCAAGCCCGCGCGCATCATCGCCGCAGGTATCGTGATGGTGCTCGCTCTGGCTATGATCCCGCTGGAACTGATTCCCTTCGCCGTCGGTCTTCCCGGCCTTGCCATCACCTTTATCGGGCTCGCCATCATGGCGCGGGACGGCCTGCTGATGCTCGCGGCCCTTGCCCTCGGCCTCGTTGCGTTCGGTGTCCTGGCTGGCGTGATGCTGCCTTAGTCGGGCTCAGGCATGTCGCGCCGTTTCGTGTACAGGATCAGCAGCGCGACCAGTCCGATGCTCGTGCCCTGGCTGGAGAAGAGTTCCAGCATGCCGGCGAAGAACCAGCTCGGGATTGCGGCACGCGCCTGTGCTTCGATCAGGATATCGCCGTCGCCCTTGCCGAGCAGTTCGGCATTGGCCGCTTCGATCTTGGCCTGCAGGTCGTCACGGCGACGGGCGAGGCCCAGCTCGTTCTGCGCATCGCGATAGGGCTTCTGTTCGGTGCGGCCGACGCGTTCGACTTCCGAAATATAGGCTTTCAGCCCTTCGACCGAACGTGTCTCCGGCGGGATGCCGGCCAGCTGCACCCGCCAGTCGCCAAGCTGTTGCTCCAGCAGGGCGCGGTTTGAACCTGCCGTCGTGATCTCGGCCTCGGAGGCCTGGTTATTGGCGGCGATATACATCTGCGTGCCAAGAATGCTTGTGCCGGCGCCCGCTAGCGCGAAGAGCAGGGCGCGCACGCCCTCCTTCCTACGCTTGTTGGCCGTGTGCCAGTAGAAGAAGGTGAAGCCGCCGAACGAGATCACGGCCGCAATCACCCCGGTCCAGCCCCATATCCCCGCCTGCAGCGGATCGGCCACCGAACTGGAAAAGGCCTGGTAATTGGCAAAGCCCGACAGCGCCGCGGCGCTGAGCCCCGCGCCAAGGAAGACAAGTGCGAGAAGGGTGATGATGATCCGCTCGCCGAGATTGCGATGCGGACGGGGAGGTGGTGGCGGGACGCGATCGACCGGGCTGAGCAAATGCACCTTGGGTTGAGATGGCGTCACAGTGCCTGGCTGGGCGCGGAGTGCGACCCCGAATTCCTGTTCGTCAGCTGGAGGCGCAATTTGGCCGAATGTGATCTCGGAGCTTTCAAGCCGTCGAACCAGGTCTTCGAAAGACCCATGCTGGTGACAATTACTGCACCGAAAACTGTAGTTTCTCAGGTCGAGCGAAAGACTGTTTTCTTCGGTCGCCCTGCACTCTTCTGTCAGGACACACGGGATTTTGAGCAGCGTTTCGTCCTGGCTGGCCTCGAGATCGAGACCGAGCTCGCCGAGACGCTTGATCGACGAGAGACGACGTTCATCGGACATGTGTTCGCCTCCCTTCACCGCGCTTTCGGATTCGCCAGCATGTGTGCATTTACCCGAAACTCTGCACGCCCGTCACCCCTGCGCCTCACACCTGTATCAGGGCTGATAATTATGCCTTTCCCGAAGGCCCGACGGGTCTTAAGTAAGTGTTAATCGGCCCGGCCTGAGAATGCCTTGCAGAACGCACTGGCCCGCCGGTCGATTGGGAGACAACACATATGATACCTCGTTCGCTGGCCATCCCGAAAACGTGGAAAACGTTCGATGGGGCAAGCTTCTTTTCCGCCTTTGGATATCCGGCCCTCGGCATCGCCCTGTTCACCACCATGGTCGTGCTTGGCATCGTGCTCAGCGAGCTGACGCTGCACTGGTGGTATTTCCCGCTGGCCTTCGGCGTCGTCGCCCTGTCCGTGTTCATGTGCAATGCCGGCATCGGCCCCCTGCACCGCATCCTCCAGCATCGCGCCGGTGAACTGAAGGCGCCTGCGCAATTCCTGACGATGATGAACCTGATGCTGGCCATGCAGGGCAATGTGAAGGACTGGGTCAATTATCATTCCCAGCATCACCGCTTTGCCGATACGCCGGGCGATCCGCACAACCCTTTCGAATCCAAGCGCTGGGCCTGGGTCGGCTGGATTCTGTGGCGCGACAAGAAAGACACCGATCGCCCGATCGCGATGTGGCTGAAGGACCAGCCTGTGATCGTCTGGATGGACCGGTTCTACAATGAGATCAGCCTTGTCGTGCACCTCGTCATTCCCGCCGCGATCTATCTGATCGTCTGGGCCTCGGGCGGCTCGCTCGTGCTCACCGCGCTGATCCATGCCAGCGTCGTCATTGGCCGCGCCATCCAGTTCCACGCCACGGTCTACGGCATCAACGTGCTCGGCCACCTCAAGACACCGGTCTGGGCCGATCATCTGATGGCCCTGCTGACTGGCGGCGAAGCCTTCCACGACCACCACCATGACGCGCCTCAAAGCGCTCTTCACCGCCCGCGCAAGGGCGTCTGGAACCGGATCGTCGACTACAATGGCACCATCCTGCTCGCCTTCGAGAAGATCGGCTGGGTCAAGAACCTGAAGATCGCGCCGCAATTTGCCTGAGCCTTTCCTGAATTCAAGCTGAACCAGCCCGCCTTTCTAAAGGCGGGCTTTTTCTTGGCTTCGGCACAGGTCGGCCACAGGTGCGCCCCAATCGTCGGCAATCCTGATCCTCACCAAAGGCTGGGGAGCCGAGACAATAGGGAAGGGACGCCCCGATGAAATCCACACTCCTGACACTCGCCATGACCGGCCTCGGCCTCGCCATGGTCCTACCCGCCGCCGCCAAGCCGGCCCCGGACCCCACCCCGACCGCAGGCGCGGTACACTCCTACATCCTGCTCGACCGCACCGGTTCGATGAGCGATATCTGGGACGAGGCGCTCGGCTCGGTGAACGCCTATGCCGCCAGTGTCGGCGAGGCCGATGAAGGCGAGATCGAAGGCGCCGACATCAAGACGGCGGTGACGCTTGCCGTCTTCGATTACCAGGAATCGCTGCAGTTTGATGTGCTGCGCAAGGACGTGACGTCAGAGACGTGGATCGATGTCACCAATGACGAAGCCAGTCCGCGCGGCATGACGCCCCTGTTCGATGCGATCGGGCGAATGGTGTCGCTCGCTGAAGCCGACAAGCCGGAAAAGGCGGTTATCGTGATCATGACAGACGGCCATGAAAACTCATCAAAAGAGATCACCCGCGACGGTGCGAAGGCCGCGCTGGACCGGGCCAAGGCCAATGGCTGGGAAGTCGTTTTCCTGGGCGCTGAATTCGCCAATTTCGGCGATGCGGATGCCGTCGGCATGAGTGCTTCGAAAACAATGGCTGTCGGCCAGGGCCGCATGCAGGACTCGATGTCCGCGCTGGCCAAGAAATCCCGTGCCTATGGCAAGGGCGAAGAGGCCGAGATCGTGTTTGACGATGCTGACCGCGCCGCCGCCGATGAAGAGGGCGTGAAAGACCGCACCGGCCAGTAACCGGCTTCGGGGCGGTCCAGCCTTCCCGTCACCCGTCCTGAAGAAAAAGCCCGCCCGGATTGCTCCGGACGGGCTTTGACTTTTTCGCTGCAACTGGGCTCAGCGCGGGGCCATGCGGATCGCGCCGTCGAGGCGGACGTCTTCACCGTTGAAGTAACCGTTGCGGCACATTTCCACGGCCAGCGAGGCGTATTCGTCCGGATTGCCGAGACGGGCCGGGTGCGGCACCTGGGCGCCAAGCGCCTGGCGTACAGGCTCGGGAGCACCGGCCAGCAGGGGCGTGTCGAAGATGCCGGGCAGGATCGTGTTGACCCGGATCAGTTCGCGGCTGAGATCGCGTGCGATTGGCAGGGTCATGCCGACAACGCCGCCCTTGGAGGCGGAATAGGAGGCCTGGCCGATCTGGCCGTCTTCAGCAGCCACGGAGGCCGTGTTGACGATGGCGCCGCGCTCGCCGTCGACCGGGTCGAGCGTCATCATGCCGGCGGCCGATTTGGCGATGCAGCGGAACGTGCCGACAAGGTTGATCTGGATAATCATGTTGAACTTGTCGAGCGGGAAGTGGGTGATCTCGCCGGTCTTCTTGTCGCGGCTGGCCGTCTTGATCGCGTTGCCGGTACCGGCGCAGTTGATCAGGATGCGTTCCTGGCCGATGGCGGCGCGGGACTTGGCAAAGCCGGCATCAACCGATGCATCGTCGGTGACGTTGACTTCGCAGAAGACGCCGCCGAGTTCTTTGGCGAGCGCTTCGCCTTTTTCGGCATTGAGGTCGAACAGGGCGACTTTCGCGCCCATGCCTGCAAGCTTGCGCGCAGTTGCTGCGCCGAGGCCGGAAGCGCCCCCTGTAATGACGGCGGATACGCTGGAATCGATTTTCATGGGCCACTGCCCTCCTTGGTTTTCGTAAGACTGGGCCTGTGTCTATAATGGTCTGAGGAGTTCGCAATGACTGACGCAGCGGAAATTATAAATACGGTTCGCGGCAAGGATGGCACTTTCCTGCCCAAGAGCATCGAGCGCAATGCGCGCGTGTCGCGCGGTCTTGTGCCGAAGCTGATGCGGGTTATCGGCCGGGTCCCGTTCGCAGATGACCTGGTCGCCGCCTGGTATGCGGCGCGCGATCCGCTGACACCGATGAAGGCGAAGGCCGTGCTGTATGCTGCCGTTGCCTATTTCGTGATGCCCGCCGATTTGCTGCCGGACATGATTGTCGGGCTGGGGTTTACCGATGACGCCACCGTCCTGGCCACAGCGCTCGGCGCGGTCGGCATGTATGTGAAAGAACGTCACCGCCGCATGGCCCGCCGCCTGCTGCGCCTGCCCGAACCGGTCAAGGACCAGGAATAGTCACATGGGTGGGGCTCAGATGACACTTTTCGGCGCGCTGGCGCTCGGCTTGGTTTACGGCGCGGCGTTCTGCTATCGCGGGAAGGGGCCCGTCGCGCTGCTGGTCAAGACCGGGTCCACGGCCCTGTTGGCGCTATGGGCCTATCTGGCGGGCGGCCCGGTGCTACTCGTGGCCGCGCTGGCCCTCAGTTCCGCCGGGGATGCCTTTCTCGCGCTTGAGGGCGAGCGCTGGCTGAAGCCCGGCATGGCGGCCTTCTTCCTTGCCCATGTCGCCTATGTCGCCCTGTTCTGGGGGCTGGAGGCGGCACCGCGCGATATTCTGAATACGTCCGCGCAGCTCGTCCTCGTACTTGCCGGCGCAGGATTTGCGCGCTGGCTGTCGCCCTGGCTGGGCGACATGCGCTGGCCGGTCTTTGCCTATACGGCTGTGATCCTGATGATGGGCGCGGCGGCCTTGCGCCTGGATCCGGTCTACTGGCCCGTCACGCTGGGCGCGATCATGTTTATCGCCTCCGACATGATCCTGTCGCTGCAACTGTTCCGCAAGCCCGCAGACCAGCCGGCTGGCACGGTCTCGTCGCTTGGCGTCTGGACGCTCTATTTCGGTGGGCAGGCCCTGATCGCCTGGGGCGTGCTGAACGCGCTGGCCTAGCGCGGCCGGTCGCCGTCCACCGTTGCGCGGCGCATGTGGCGGCGGTGGCCGTGATAATCATTGAGGGCATAATGCCAGACACCGCGATTGTCCCACATGGTGACGTCGCCTGCCTGCCAGCGCACGCGGCAAGTGTTACGCTCTTCCTTTGACAGGTCGAACAGGTAATTCAGCAGGGGCCGGCTCTCCTTGCGGCTCCAGCCGGCAAAGCGCAGCGTGAAGGCGGGGTTCACGTAGAGGCCCTTGCGGCCCGTTTCCGGATGCGTTCGCACGACCGGGTGCTCATATTCCGGGGCATCGGGCGCGGAGGTGGCATCCATCGACTGGCGGACGGCGGCGGAATAGCCGTCGGCGCCGTATTCCTTGCTGGCCGTATGCACGGCGGTCATGCCAGCCAGCGTCTTTTGCAGGCCGGGAGAGAGGCGGTCATAGGCCGCTTGCTGGTCGGCGAACAGCGTGTCCCCGCCATAGGGCGGCACTTCGAGCGCATGCAGGATGGAGCCCAGCGCCGGCTCTTCCAGGAAGCTCATGTCGGAATGCCAGCCGCCGCCGAAATTGGTCTTTTCGTCCGGTTCCTTGATGATCTCGAGCAGTTCCGGATGGCCGTCCATGCCCTTCACGTAGGGGTGGATGTTCAGCGTGCCGAAGCGGCGGGCGAAGGCCTTGTGCTGGTCGGGCGTCATGCCGTGCTGTCCGCGCAGGACGATGACCTTGAAATCGAGGAAGGCCTGGTGGACGGCGTCAAACTCTGAATTCGACAGGTCTCTTGTCAGGTCTACGCCGTGGATTTCCGCGCCGAGTGTGCCGGTCAGGGGCTGGATGGTCATGCTCATGGCCCAAGTGAACCATCCGCACGGGAGCGATGCAAGAATCTCATTTGCACCCCCCAGCAAAATATGCGACTGACGCGGCGGGCCACATGCCCCCAACGGCATGCAGCCTATCTGTGAGGATAGGAGTAAAACAGATGACGACCACCGCCAAACCCGGCGTGCTGCCAGCATGCCCGCATTTTTCATCCGGCCCGACGGCAAAACGTCCCGGATTTTCCCTCGAAAAACTCAAAACCGCCGCTCTTGGCCGTTCGCACCGCTCCGGCGATGCGAAGAAGAAGCTGAAGGCCGCGATTGATCGCTCCAAGGCGATCCTCGGCATTCCGGACGATTACCGCGTCGCCATCGTGCCCGCCTCTGATACGGGCGCGGTCGAGATGTGCATGTGGTCGATGCTCGGCGCGAAGCCCGTCGACGTGTTCGCCTGGGAAAGCTTCGGCCAGGACTGGGTGACGGATGCGACCAAGCAGCTGAAGCTCAAGGACTGCAACACGTACGGCGCCGACTATGGCGCGCTACCTGACTTCACCAAGGCGCGCGACGATGCCGACATCATCTTCACCTGGAACGGCACCACGTCCGGTGTGCGCGTGCCGAACGCCGACTGGATCAAGCCGAACCCTGACCGCGTCGTGATCTGCGATGCGACGTCGGCGGCCTTCGCGCAGGATATCGAATGGGAAAAGCTCGATGTCATCACATATAGCTGGCAGAAATGCCTTGGCGGTGAAGCGGCACACGGCATGCTGGTGCTGAGCCCGCGCGCCGTTGCCCGCCTGGAAAGCTACACGCCGGACCGCGCACTGCCGAAACTGTTCCGCATGACCAAGGGCGGCAAGATCGACGAGGCCCTGTTCGAGGGCGCGACGATCAACACGCCGTCGATGCTCTGCGTCGAAGATTATCTCCAGGCGCTCGACTGGTGCGAAAGCCTTGGCGGCTGGAAAGGCCTGCAGAAGCGCTCCAATGAAAGCCTCGCCACACTGACCGACTGGGTGGCGAAGACTGACTGGGTCGACTTCCTTTGCCCTGACGCCGCCGTACGCTCGAACACAGGCGTGACCTTCCGGATCGTGGACCCGCGTGTCGCCAGTATGGATGAGGCCGGCCAGCGCGATTTCGTCAAGCGCATGATGAAGCGCCTCGAAACCGAAAACGCCTGCTTCGATGCCGCCGGTTACGCCAAGGCCCCTCCAGGCCTGCGCATCTGGTGCGGCGGATCGGTTGAGCCGTCGAATGTCGCGGCCCTCACGCCATGGCTCGACTGGGCCTTCGCGGAAGAAGCCGCTGCGCTCTGAGGGATACTCAATGGCAACGCTCGAAGAGCTTTCTGGCTCACGCTGGCCCGACCCCGATCCGGATGCGACACCACTTGTTCGAAAGTGTGCGAAATACGTCAAAACTGATGTTTTGATGCTCCCCGACGAAGGTGTTCGCTTGCTGGTCGGACAGCAGATTTATCTGAAGCATCTGCTTCCCGTGGCCCTTGGGCGATTGATGTCGGACCCTTGGCTGGAATGCGATATGTATCCCGGCGATCTTCTGAAGAACGTTGTCGGTTGCGCGGAAGAACCTGAAGCTCTGAATTTTCGAAGCCAAATTGAAGACGTCGCAAGATTAGCCCTTGCTGCAGACATTCCCGAATTTATGCCTGACGAACTTATGTCAGGACTCCTGAAAATACTGAAAAGAGAAAATTAGACCAATGCCCAAAGTCCTTATCGGAGACAAACTCTCCCCCGCCGCCGTCGAAATCTTCCACGCGCGCGGCATCGAAACCGTCACCAAGGTCGGTTTGAATACGGAAGACCTTATCAAGGAAATCCCGGACTATGACGGCCTCGTCGTCCGTTCCGCCTGCAAGCCGAATGCAGACGTGATCGCAGCTGCCACGAACCTGAAAGTCATCGGCCGCGCCGGTATCGGCGTCGACAATATCGACATCAAGGCCGCCACTGCCAAGGGCGTCGTCGTCATGAACACGCCCTTCGGCAATGCCATCACCACGGCCGAACATGCCATCGCCATGATGTTTGCCGCCGCCCGGCAGATCCCCGCCGCCAATGCCGAGACGCAAGCCGGCAAATGGCCGAAATCCGGCTATATGGGCATCGAGGTCAGCTACAAGACGCTCGGCCTGATCGGTTGCGGCAATATCGGCAGCCGGGTTGCCGAACGCGCCATCGGCCTGAAGATGAAAGTCGTGGCCTACGATCCGTTCCTGACCGAAGAGCGCGCTGTCGAACTGGGCGTCGAGAAGGTCGAGCTGGACGACCTGCTGAAGCGCGCCGACGTCATCACGCTGCACGTGCCGCTGACCGACCAGACACGCAATGTCCTGTCACGTGAGAACCTTGCGAAGACGAAGAAGGGCCTGATCCTGGTCAATTGCGCGCGCGGCGGCCTGGTCGACGAGGAAGCCGTCGCCGAGATGCTGGAAAGCGAACATCTGGCTGGCGCGGCCTTCGACGTGTTTGCGGTCGAGCCGGCCAAGGAGAACGTGCTGTTCGGCAAGAAGAATTTCGTCGCCACGCCCCACCTTGGCGCGGCCACGAACGAAGCGCAGGAAAACGTCGCCCTTCAGGTGGCCGAGCAGATGTCGGACTATCTCCTGTCGGGCGCTGTTACCAACGCGCTCAACATGCCGTCGATCACCGCCGAGGAAGCCCCGCGCATCAAGCCGTTCGCAGGCCTTGCCGAAAAGCTCGGTTCGTTTGCCGGGCAGATTTCCGACTATGGCTATGACGAAGTGGTTATCGAGTATGAGGGCGAGGTCGCAGACCTCAACCGCAAGCCCCTGACGGCGGCGCTTCTGGCGGGCCTGCTGCGCGCCTCGCGCGGCGACGTAAACATGGTGTCGGCCCCGGCGATCCTCGCCGACTCGGGCGTGAAACTCACCGAGACCAAGACCGAGGACAGCCCGGTCTATGACAGCCTGATCCGCGTCAAGGTGAAGACCAAGGCGACAAAGAACGCACCGGAAGGCGGCTGGCGTACGCTGGCCGGGACGCTCATTGCCGGCCAGCCGCGCATCGTCGAGGTCAAGGGCATGGCGCTTGAGGGTGATTTCTCGCCGGTCACGCTCTACGTCAACAATCTCGACAAGCCGGGCTTCATTGGCGCCCTCGGCCAGATGCTGGGCGAGGCGAAGGTCAACATCGCGACCTTCCACCTCGGACGCACAGAAGCAGGCGGCGAAGCCATTGCCCTGATCGGAATCGATTCCGTGCCGGGGGAGTCGTTCGTGACGAAGCTCGAGGCGCTGCCCCAGGTGCGCTACGCCAAGGTCCTGACGTTCTGAGGGGCCATGGCCTGAATAAAACTTATGCAATCGGGCGGGCTGTCGATGAGGCGGCCCGCCCTTAGTTGAGGGGCTCCAGACACAAAGGAGTCTCACATGGCAAAGATCGCTATCATTTATCATTCCGGCTACGGCCACACGGCCAAAGTGGCTGAGCATGTTCGCATTGGTGCAGCCAGCGCCGACGGCGCAGGGGTCACGCTCTACAAGGCAGACGATCTGACCAGCCCCGACACCGGCCCGTGGGACGAACTGGCGGTCGCCGACGCGATCGTTTTCGGCGCGCCGACCTATATGGGCTCTGCGTCCGCCGTGTTTAAGCAATTCATGGAAGCCAGCTCAAAGGCCTGGTTCACGCATGGCTGGAAAGACAAGATCGCCGCGGGGTTCACCAATTCCGGCTCGCTCTACGGCGACAAGTCCTCGACCCTGCAGCAGTTCTCCACCCTCGCCGCGCAGCACGGCATGATCTGGGTCGGCACCGGCATGATGCCCGGCTACAATGCCTCCACCAAGGATATCAATGCCGTGCACAACCGCGTGAGTTTCACGCTTGGCCTCGGCGTGCAGTCGCTGACCGACCTGCCGGCTGAACAGACGCCTGACCGCTTCGACCTTGAAACGGCTGAAATGTTTGGAAAGCGTGTCGCCGATGCCACCCTTCGCTGGGTTCGTGGCAAGGCTTGACGGAACCGGGTTGACGGCGCGGTGTTTAGGGCCTCATTCGGGTGGAATACGCCTATTGGGGGAATCACCATGCACCGCGCCATACTAAGCCTATCCGCCGTCCTCGCGATGGCGGGACCGTCTTCTGCCGACATTCTGGATGAGGTGCGCCTCGGCGTCATGCAACACAATATCTGCGTGCAGGACTGCAATAATGCAGACAAGGAAGACGGGCCGGACATCAATGGTGAACTGGTGTTCAAGTCGCCGGATTTCCTGTCGATCATCTGGTCGCCAAGGCCGTACATCATGGGCAGTGGGAACACGGCCGGAAACACCAGCTTTGGCGCGGTGGGCCTGGTCTGGAACTGGAACTTTGCCGATCGCTGGTCGCTGGAAGCCAGCGAAGGCTATGCGATTCATGACGGCACGCTGGAAAGCCCGTTCCCGCAGGGCGATCCGCGCGGGGATGCCTTTACCGAGGAGAATGTCCTTCTCGGATCGCGCGATCTGTTCCGCACATCATTCGCCCTGAATTACAGTTTCAACGAGCGCTGGGGCGGCCAGCTCCTGTATGAGCATCTCAGCCATGGCCAGATCCTCGGCAACGGTCGCAATCAGGGCCTCGACAATCTTGGTGTCCGGGTCATCTACGCCTTCGGTCACTAGGCCCCCGCCACGCCTTGGCGTTGCGATACCCCTTGCGCTGAACAAGGTTCCTGCCACTCTCTCCTGAAAAAATCAGGAGGAAGTGATGCCAGACAAGCATGTTGTCGTTATCGGTGCTGGCCTTGGCGGTTTGACAGCTGCGATCAAGCTGCAGGAAGCCGGATATGATTTCACCCTGCTGGAACAGGGTAACCGCGTCGGCGGCACATGGGCGGCGAATACCTATCCCGGCTGCGCCTGCGATGTTCAGGTCGCGCTCTACCAACTCTCCTTTGCGCAATCCATGGTGTGGACACGGCTGTTCCCGCAACAGGCCGAGATCCAGGCCTATGCCGAGGAACTCGCCGACCGCTTCCAGTTGCGGCCTCATCTCCATCTCAATGAGGGCGCTGCCTCGGCTGTCTGGAGTGATGCGGACAAGAAGTGGACGGTGACAACGACCACAGGCCGCGTGATTGAAGCTGATGCCGTGATCGGTGCCCTTGGCCAGCTCAACCGTCCATTCTGGCCGGATGTTCCCGGTCTCGACACGTTCAAGGGCCCGAAAATGCATTCGGCGACCTGGGACCACTCTGTCGATTTCAAAGGCAAGCGCGTCGGCGTCGTGGGCTCGGCAGCCAGCGCCGTGCAGCTGATCCCGCAGCTCGCGCTCGAAGCGTCCAATCTCTGCGTCTTCCAGCGATCTGCCAACTGGATGATCCCCCGCAATGACCGGGAGATCACGCCGGAAGAAATGGCGCTGATGTTCACGATCCCGGACAAGGCGGCGGAGTTCGCGGCGATCAACCGGAAAATTCTCTACGAGAATGCCGACTATTTCTTTTGGCAGGCCTTCGAGTGGACGCCTGAAGGGCGGGACTTCTTCACACGTCAGGCGACGGACCATCTGAATGCCCAGGTGCCGGATGCGGAATTGTGCAAGAAGCTGACACCGGACTATCCTGTCGGCTGCCGGCGCATCCTGATCGCGGATGATTTCTATCCGACGCTGATGCGCGACAATGTCGACCTGATCACCGACCCGATAGCCGAGATTGTTCCCGAAGGCATCCGCACCAGGGACGGCGTGCTGCACGAGTATGACATTCTCGTTTTTGCCACCGGCTTCGAGACGACGGGCTGGCACTGGTCGGTCGATGTTGTGGGGCAGGGGGGTGTATCAATCGAGGAGGCGTGGTCGGATGGGCCCGAAGCCTATCTCGGCATCACTGTCGCGGATTTCCCAAACTTTTTCGTGCTCTATGGGCCGAACACGAATCTCGGGCACAATTCGATCACGTTCATGCTCGAACGGCAGGTTGAGTACACGATCCAGGCGCTGGACAAGCTGGACCAAGCGGGCGCTGCGGCCATGGCGCCGAAGCGGGCGGTGCAGGACAGGTTCAACAAGGACCTGCAGGCGCGTCTGGGCGAGACGGTCTGGGCCGATCCGGCCTGCAATAGCTGGTACAAGACCGACGGCGGCAAGATCACCCAGAACTGGTCGGATCACACCCGCGCCTATGCCGATGCCGTCGCCTCTGTCGACCTCGAGGACTATGATCTCGTCAAGTAGGTTCGAAAGTACGTAAATCGCGCTCGAAAACAGCGTCTGGCCCCTTGCTTTTCGGGCCAGACTCCTGCCCTTGTCGCGGCGGCTGAACACGGGAGTTCTATATGTCAGGTGTCGTCGTCGTAGGCGCCCAATGGGGCGATGAAGGCAAGGGCAAGATCGTCGACTGGCTGTCGAGCCGGGCCGATGTCGTGGTGCGTTTCCAGGGCGGCCACAATGCCGGCCATACGCTGGTCATTGATGGCAAAGTGTTCAAGCTGGCGCTGCTGCCGTCTGGCCTCGTGCGTGGCGGCAAGCTCTCGGTCATCGGAAATGGCGTCGTGGTTGATCCCTGGCACATGCTGACGGAAATCGACGGCATCCGTGCGCAAGGCGTTGACGTGACTCCTGACAATCTCGTCCTCGCGGACAATGCCTCATTGATCCTGCCATGGCACAAGGACATCGATGCGGCGCGCGAAGGGGCGCTTGGCGCTGCCCAGATCGGCACGACCAAGCGCGGCATCGGCCCTGCCTATGAAGACCGTGTCGGCCGCCGCGCCATCCGCGTCGCCGATCTTGCCGATCCTGCCGCCCTCGACATGAAGATCGAGCGCCTGCTGGCCCACCATCGTCCGCTGCGGACGGGCCTCGACCTGCCGGAACCGGACGGCGCCCAGCTGAAAGCCGATCTGCTCAAGATCGCGCCGCAGATCCTCGCCTATGCCCAGCCGGTCTGGAAACTGCTCGACGAACAGGTTCGCCGGGGCCGCCGTATCCTTTTCGAGGGGGCCCAGGGCGTGATGCTGGATGTCGACCACGGCACCTATCCGTTCGTGACCTCTTCCAATGTCGTGGCAGGCAATGCCTCGGCAGGCTCTGGTGTCGGCCCGGGCGCGATCTCTTACGTGCTTGGCCTCGCCAAGGCCTATACGACGCGCGTCGGCGCCGGCCCTTTCCCGACCGAACTGCACGACGAGATCGGCGAGCGCCTCGGCCGTATCGGCAAGGAAGTCGGCGTCAATACCGGCCGGGCCCGCCGCTGCGGCTGGTTCGACAGCGTGATGGTGCGTCAGGCCTGCGCGACCAGCGGCGTTACCGGTCTTGCCCTGACAAAGCTGGACGTGCTCGACGGGTTTGACGAGATCAAGGTCTGCATCGCCTATCGCCTGCACGGCAAGGAAATCGACCATTACCCGGCGGGCCTGACCGACCAGGCCGCCGTTGAGCCTGTCTACGAGACGATCGAAGGCTGGAAAGGCTCGACAGCCGGCGCCCGCAGCTGGGCCGACCTGCCAGCCGAGGCGGTGAAATACGTCCGCCGGCTTGAGGAACTCGTCGGCAAGCCTTGCGCCCTGGTCTCGACATCGCCGGAACGTGAAGATGTCATCCTGATGCGCGACCCGTTCGAAGCCTGACACGTCGCTGCATCCAGGATTGATTTCCGGCCGCATTGCACATTAGCTGGAGATAGCGCGCTATTGAGTGGATACCCGGGATGCTTCGTTTGAAAACCTTTCTTGCGGCGGCACTGTGTGCCGTTGCCGTCGGATGCGCCTTTGGCTCGAACGAAGCGCTGATACCGGCAGAAGACACCGTCCTGCCGCTTGGGTCGTTCACATTGGCCGACACCTATGTCCGGAACAGTGACGATCCGAGCCTTTGGGACCGCTCCGGCGACGAAGGGGCCTACGAGTATTATACATTGCGTCAGGAGGCCGGTGGCTATTGGCTGGACGAGATGTTCTGGCTGGTGTTTGCGCGGCTGGACGAGGGGACGGACGAATACCTGATGCAGGTCGCGACACCGGAAGAGAGCACCGATGGCGGCTATGTCTACAATTATGCGGTGGGGAAAATGGCCGGCGACCGCCTGTTCATGAAGCTGCCGGATTGCGACGACCTGCCGATCGATACGATCAATGAACTCGAACTGGACGCCGATTGTACGCTCACAACCTATGCGGGCCTCAAACGCGCCATCGCGGAGACAAAGGGCACCATCAGCTACACAACCTATTACCAGTTGCGCTGAACAGTCTCTACGCAGACTCCCTTAGTGACAGGGGAGGGGGCATTTGGCCTGATGTGAGGTGAAAGACCCATAACAGGAGAGTCTAAAATGTCTCACACGCCTCACGAACTTGCCGCCGAATTTCCCGAAGCGGCCGACAAGATCCATGAACTGAAGACGTCGAACCCGCATTTCGCGCGCCTTGCCGACGAGTATCATGACGTCAACCGCCACATCCACCGGCACGAGAGCGGCGTCCAGCCTGCCAGCGAAACCCATGAGACAGAGCTGCGCAAGCGCCGGATGGTCCTCAAGGACGAGCTCTATGCGATGTTGAAAGCCTGATCTTCCCAGGATGGAAACCGAGCGCTCGCTGCAGCTGCCAGTTTAGCCATTGTGCGTGCGCAGCCAGAGTAAGGTATCGTAAAGTGTATAGTGAATAAGGTCTTCCAGAAACCGGTTCAAAAGGCCTGGAAGCATGACGTTCTCAGTATTTGATAAACCTGTCAGGGCTGAGCAGCGCAGCACGGTGCGAGTGAAGGACTTCATTCGCAGGCCGGGGGTCGTACACGTCCTTTTGACACTCGCAGCCTGTTCGCTGTCCATGGGCGCCATCCTGTTAACCCGCGGAACGGGCGATGTTGCAGCCGTCTGGCCCGTCAATGCGATCCTGCTGATCGTGGTGCTGAGGTGGCCGAAGGCTGAGTGGCCGTCCCTGTTCGGTTGCCTGTCCGGTGGCATTCTTCTGGCCAATGTCATTATCGGCGACCCATGGGTGCGCAGTCTGGTCCTGGCAATCGCAAACAGCCTTGAAGTCCTCATCGTCGCGCTGATACTGAGTCGGAATTCCGCGCCGAATATTACCCGCAAATCGGGCATTATCAGATTGTTCGCGGCATCGCTTATTGCGTGCAGCATTTCGACGCCGTTGGCGCTTGCCGGTCTTGCCCTGACCGGCGCCGCCCTGCCTTTGCAGGATTCGGTTCTGTGGTTCTTTGGTGACATCCTGGGTCTGCTCCTATTCGCGCCGCTGCTGTGGGCGCTCTTGACGAAACGCAAAACCGGGAAGGACATTAGCTGGCCGTCTGTGCTCGAGGGCGTGCTGATCGTCGCCGTCACGATTGGCGTGTTCGCGCAGTCGGATTATCCGCTCCTCTTCCTCGTTCCGCCGGTGCTTGTGCCTCTGACTTTCCGCCATGGTGTTCGCGGAGCAGCGGTGGCACTCCTGATCGTCACGATGATCTCGATTGGGTTTACCTATGCCGGATTGGGCCCGACCATGCTGGCAGAGGGTGGGATCGTTCATCACATGCTTGTCCTGCAGGCCTTTCTTGCAGCGAATTCCTACATGGCGCTGTCGCTAGGGGCGTCCGTGAGCGAGCGTCATCGCCTGAACCAGCGTCTGCGCGATTCCAGACGCCGCATCGCCGAGCGATCAACGCGTGAGAAGGTTCTTCTCAAGCAGGCCGAAATGGCTGATGAAATCTCGCAGGTCGGCCATTGGACCCTGAATGCCGAGAAGGGTGAAATCTTCTGGTCGCCGGAAGTCTATCGCATTCACGGCGTGACGCATGAGACGTTCGATCCGATGCTGGATGAAGCGCTCGATTTCTACATTGACGGTGACCGCGATCGTGTCGTGGGTTTGATTGAACGACACATGCAGAGCGGTGAGGACTGGAATTTCGAGGCGACGATCCAGCGCCGCTCTGACGGCGACAAGCGCCGTGTAAGATCGATTGCCAAATGCCATGTCGGACCGTCCGGGTCCGTCGAGCATATTTTTGGCGTTTTCAAGGACATAACGCAGGAGCACGAGCTCTATGCAGCCCTTGCGGTGAAGGAAGAACAGTATCGTATCCTGGCGGAACATTCGACCGATATCGTCCTCAAGTTCGACCGCGACGGCGTGATCAATTATGCGTCGCCCTCGGCCGCAATAATCACCCCGCCAGAGGATGCGATCGGCAGGCGGACGATCGATTTCGTCCTGCCGGAGGACCACGAAATCGCGATCACGGCCATGCAGGACCTATTTACGGGCAAGGCAATCGACTCCGGCTTGCAGCGCGAATTCAGGGTCCGACTGGCCGATGGCTCCATTGTCTGGCTGGAGGGCAAACCCCAGGTCATCCGCGACGCCGATGGCAATCCGGTTGAGGTCGTATCGACCTATCGCGATGTCAGCGAGCGTCGTGAGCGAGAAAAAGCGCTGGCTGCGGCGCGTCTCGAGGCAGAGGCGGCCGTCACCGCCCGTACGGAATTCCTGTCCAATATGAGCCACGAGATTCGCACGCCGCTGAACGGAGTCATGGGCTTCACCGATATTCTCAAGACGACGGCGCTGACGGATGACCAGCTGACTTACGTCCAGCGCATTTCGTCTGCGAGCCGGACACTGCTTGAAATCATCAACGACATTCTCGATTTTTCGAAGATCGATGCCGGGCGGCTGGAGGTCGAGAAGCGTTCCTTCGACATTCGCGAGGTGATTGAGGATGTCGTTAGCCTGGTCGCGGCGGCGCGACCGAATCCGAAGGTCAAGATTACCTGCCAGGTCGCGCCAGAGATTGCTGCAGCGGTCGTGGGGGATGAAACCCGGTTGCGCCAGATACTGACGAACATTGTCGGCAATGCGTCGAAATTCACCGAGGTCGGACATGTCAGGCTGGATGCCAGGCTGACGGACGGACGGCTTTGCGTCATCGTTGCCGATACCGGGCCGGGCATTCCTGCCGACAAGCTGGAGCATATATTCACGGGTTTCTCCCAGGCCGACGCTTCGATCACCCGGCGTTTCGGGGGCTCCGGCCTCGGCCTGTCGATCAGCCGGTCGCTGGCCTTGCTGCTGGACGGCAACCTGGAGATTGTCAGCGAAGAAGGGGAGGGGACGAATGCCATCCTGACCCTGCCTTACATCCCGGACCGGCGCACCGGCCGTGCCGAAGCTCCAGACATGGTCGACGACCGCCGGGCGCCGACGGCGGCACGCATCATGGTGGTCGACGATGTCGAGATGAACCGGGCCCTGATTGCCATCGGGCTGCGTTCGGCCGGGCACGAGGTAACGACCTTTGCGTCGGCGCCCGACGCGATTCTCGCACTGCTTGAAGGCGTGCCCTATGACATCATCCTGATGGATGTGCAGATGCCCGAAATGGACGGCCTGACCGCGACCCGCCGTATCCGCGAAATGCATGGTCCTGCAGGCCGCCTTCCGATTGTTGCGCTGACGGCCAATGCTCTGGCTGCCCAGGCGGACGAATGCCTTGCCGCGGGCATGGACGCCCATTTCTCCAAGCCCATCGACATGGTGCGCCTGAACAACCTGATCGAGCGCCTGCTGAGCAAGAAGGGCGCGGAGACGGAAGAGCGGTCGACAGCGGCGGAGGCCATGATCTCCGCCCTGAAGGAAGATTGCCGCCGCGACATCCTGGAACTGCCCGGCAAGCTGGGTGCATTGCTGCGGATCAGTTCGCCGGACAGCCGGGCGCAGGCGGTTGCGTCGCTTGCCCATTCTGTGGCTGGAACATCCGGAAGCCTGGGCTTCAAGGACGTGTCGGACGCAGCCTTCAAGCTGGAAGCCGTTGCCAAGGAAATCCTGGCCGGTACGCCGGTCCCGGACTCATTGGAGGGCGCTGTGGGCAGCTTTGTCAGCGTCGTCGAGGAGGCGGCCTGAGGCCAGCACCTGCGCCCGCGCACTCCGCAGAGTGCCCGGCCAATGTGTTTGAAAGACTGCTGGATTCAGCTTGAATTGTCCCACTTTTCGAGGGCAGCATTCAGCAGGCCCGGCAGGGCCGTGGCG
>Ga0209344_10001985_pt1 | contig 24239 bp, 22 predicted proteins | sample Cruoilmetagenom6_FD_187293 | JGI IMG/M metagenome (GOLD analysis project Ga0209344, IMG submission 187293) | Oil polluted marine microbial communities from Coal Oil Point, Santa Barbara, California, USA - Santa Barbara Oil Seep Sample 6 (SPAdes)... | ecosystem: Environmental > Aquatic > Marine... | reverse complement strand
CTAGTTTATTACAACTTGGTTTTATCGGTTTCTTTTTGATGGTATATGTTTCGACATCCTTATTCATTGCAGTTATAAGGATTAAGGAGAAGGCATATAAATTCACGGCTGTTTCTTTATACATATTTTTATTATTACAGATGATGAAAGGGAGTTTTTTGCAAAATAGATTATTTTGGATACCTATAGTAGTAATATTTGCGATTATAATATTCGATAGAAAGAGGAAAATTAATAATATAGAAGAAATGTCATAAAAAAAATAATGTAGTTTTCTATCCTAAAGAAATTTTTACTTAATAATTAATGAACAAAAAGTTATTAATACACACATGGAGTGCATATAAAAAAGGAGATGATTTTTTCCTTCCCTATATGCATTGGGTCTATCTCAATGAGATACAGCAATATTTTTCCCAAACATATATTTTGGTACCAGTGGGTCAGGTAACCGACACGAAGGATTTAATAAAGATAGAATTTGATAATGTAAAAATACTTGCTGTGCCTTTTTACTTAAATTATAAAGGAGCAATTAAAACATTTTTTCATTATACAAAGCAGTACCGCAATTTGCCTGAAGTAGATGTGGCCTATTCTAGATATCCTGCACCCTTTGGTTGGCTACAAAAAGTTTTTCTGAATAATAAGGTAAGAATAATCCATTATGTTGGTGACCCACTTGATGCAGCACGAAATAATCCAAATTTTTCGAATACGAAAAAAAAAATATTGATTGCTCTTTTTGCTCCTGAAAATAAACTATTTGAATGGGCTTGCAAAGGAGCTAAGGTTTTTACAAATGGATTTAGAATGGCTGAAATGCTTGATAAAAAAAATATTCAAGCTACTCCACTTATTTCATCAACTTTAAGACAAAGTGATTTTTATTTTGAGGAAAATAAAAAGTTCAGTAACGAACCTAAGCTTATATACATAGGTTATTTGAGAACTGCTAAAGGTGTAGAAACAATTGTAAAGGCATTTAACAAGTTTTTAAGTTACTTTCCTAAAGCAAGTTTGAGCATTGTTGGGGAAGGAGAATTTGAACTGGAATTAAAGAAATTGGTCGATAAATTAAATATAAACAATAGCGTATCCTTCTATGGTTTTATTGACGATCGTAATAGATTAAATTCATTACTAAGAAACCATCATCTATTTTGTTTCGGTAGTTTGTCTGAGGGCTCTCCTAGAGTTATACTAGAGGCAATGGCTAATGGACTAAATGTATTAACTACTCCGGTGGGATCTTTACCATACGTGTTCACCAATAATGAGGAGTTAATCTTTGCTGATTTCAATGATGTGGATGAATTCGCTCTTCAAATGAAAAGCTTGTTCGATAATGTTGATTTAATGAATAGATTAAGACTTAATGCTTACAATAAAGTTAATGTTTTTACTATAGAAAACTTTATAAAGGCAATATTTGAATAGAAAAATAATGATTAAAAAAAAGCAATCCCCATTTTCCGTTTCGATGGCGGTATATGAAAAAGACAATCCAAATCATTTCAAGGAAGCAGTCGAAAGCGTTTATAATCAAACGGAGAAACCCTCTGAGGTAATTTTGGTAATAGATGGACCAGTTTCGGAATATATAACTAAAGTAATAAAAAATTTTGAAAATTTATACTCAAACTTTAAAACAGTATGGTTGAATAAAAATATGGGGCACGCACATGCTAGACGAATAGGACTTGAAAATTGTACCCACGAGATTGTTGCATTAATGGACAGTGATGACGTAAGTGTTAAAAATAGATTTGAGAAGCAATTAAAAGCACTTTTGGAAGATAACTTAATTAGTGTAGTTGGCGGACAAATTGAAGAGTTTGATGGTAAGAATGGGGAAATTGTAGGTCATAGAATAGTTCCGTTAGATGATGTTGCAATTAAAGAATATATGAAAATCCGATGTCCCATGAATCAAGTAACCGTAATGTTTAGAAAAAAAGATGTGCTTAAAGCGGGTGGTTATTTAGATTGGCATCATAATGAAGATTATTTTTTGTGGATACGAATGGCTATAGCCAAAAAAAAATTTAAGAATATAGACGATGTTCTTGTTAAGGTAAGGGTTAATAGCGATATGTATATGAGAAGGGGTGGCTGGCTCTATTTTAAGAGTGAACGGAAAATTCAGCAACTTATGTATTCACAGAAATTAATTTCAAGCTATCGCATGATGACTAATGTTTCTATAAGATTTATAGTACAAGTGTTAATGCCCAATAGTCTTCGAAAATTTTTGTTTACTAAATTATTTAGAAATTAATATTTTTATGAAAAAGAAGTATAAAATAGGGTACACATCAGGAGTTTTTGATTTATTCCACGTAGGTCATCTTAATATCTTGAAAAGAGCAAAAGAGCAGTGCGAATTTTTGATTGTAGCCGTAAGTACTGATGAGTTAGTAAGTAAGTATAAAAATAAAACTCCTGTTATAGAATTTGCCGAAAGAGCTTCAATTATCGAGGCGATAAGATATGTTGATAAAGTTGTTCCACAAGAAGATAGAAATAAAATGGGCGCATATGAGAAATACAAGTTTGATGTCATGTTTGTAGGGGATGATTGGAAAGGTTCTCCACTTTGGAACAAACTTGAAGAGGATTTATCTGAGAAGGGTGCTGAAATAGTTTATTTTAAATATACAACGCAAGTATCATCAACATTCTTAAAAGAAGTATTAAACAAAATTCATAAAGAAAATTAGGTATGTTTATTTTCAAAGAATGGGAAGTATTTTGTTCGCAAATTTTTGATTTAAATATAAAATGCGTTACTGCAGTAGAAGCCTTGAGTGTTTCAAAGACTTTAGAGAGATATGTAATAATTAAGCATGATGTTGAAACCAATGTTGGTAAAGCCTTAAAACTTGCACAAATTGAAAACAAATATCAATTAAGAGCAACGTATTATGTTCAATCTTATTTATTAAAAGATTTAAGCAATGTTGAGATATTAAAAAAAATTAAGGCATTAGGTCATGAAGTTACATATCATTATGATGTATTAGATTCAAATAATGGAAATTATGAATTGGCAGAAATAGAATTTGATGAAACTTTATTAAGATTTAAAAAACTTGGATTTGACGTAAAAACTGTTTGTCCTCATGGAAATCCTGTTAAGGAGAGAGATGGTTGGTCTTCTAATAAAGATTTTTTTAGAAATAAAAGATTAAATAAAAAATATGCTATGATAGCTGATATTGTAATAAATCCAGAGAAGTTTATTAATAGTGAAATGGTATATATTTCAGATGCAGGTTTTGGTTGGAAGATTATTTCAGATATTTCAAATAACGACAATGACGGTCCTATAAATGATGCAAAGTTAGACGGCCTAAGCAATGTTGTAAATTTATTTGCAGATGTGAATAAAACATTTATTATAAGTGCGCATCCGCATAGATGGAATAATAATAAGACATTGGCACATATAAAAAAGAATGTGTTTTTCACCTTAAGATATACGGTCAGAACATTAACGAAGATTCCAATTATGAATAGAATAATTGGTAAATTTTATTATTTAGCGAAGAAGATATGAGCGTGACTACAGTAGATATTCAAAATAAGATTTTAGAAATTGCAGTTTATTTTGATAAACTTTGTAAAGAAAACGATATCACTTACTATTTAATGGGTGGTTCAGCATTGGGTGCAATGCGTCATCAAGGTTTTATACCCTGGGATGACGATTTAGATGTTTTTATGGATTTTGAAAATTATACTCGTTTTATAAAAGTTTGTAAAACCAAATTGGATATAGAGCAATTTTATTTTCAGAAAGAAGGAACAGAAGAATGGCCAATGTATTTTTCTAAAATTAGAATGAATGGAACTACTTTTATTGAAGAAGACACAAAAAACAATAACATGCATAAAGGTTTTTACATTGATATTATGTGTCTAAACAATGTTTCGAGTAATCAGATTTATAGATATATTCAATTCTTAGCCGCAAGATTAGTAACGATAAAAACTCTTTCTCAAAGAAATTATATAACCGATAGTAAACTAAAAAAAACAGCTATGTATCTTTTTAAATATATAATTACGGAGAACTTAAAATTTCGGTTATTAAAAATAGTGCGTTCATTAAATCACAAAAATACCGATTATGTTGGCCATTTTTTTGGACGCGCAAAATTTAATAACACTTCATTTAAGAAAAATTATTTAGGATCTCCCAGATATGTAAAGTTTTCCAATACTTTTTTGCCAGTACCAAACCAAGTTGAGAAGTATTTATCATTGCGATATGGGCCTAAATTTATGGAAATGCCCGATGAGAAAACAAAAAGCCTTTATCCAAGTCATTCATCTTTTGTTGACTTAAATAATGATTATAAAATTTATGAAAAAAATCGATTATGAATGAAACTATAATAACTTTTAATTATCCTCATTCTCTAATAAAAAAATATAATAAATGGGTAGTTCTATTAAGACCGAAGCAAGTGACGCTCGGATCTTTAATCTTAGCTTATATTCCAGATGTTGAAAATTTATCAGAAGTAAGTGATGATGGATTTCTTGAATTTGGAAGTATTGTAAAAGATATCGAGAAAGTTTTAAAGGAATTATTTCAGTACGACAAAATCAATTATCTCGCTCTGATGATGGTAGATAAAAACGTTCACCTACACATAATTCCTAGATATGCCGCTTCTCAAACTTATTTATATAAATCATATGAAGATAAGGGATGGCCAGGTATTCCAGATTTAAGCTACAGCACTTTTTTAAATGAAGAAGAACAACGCCTTTTATTAGAAAAAATAAAGTATAATTTTGATTTATTAAATTTGTAGTGAAATTGCTTTTTGATAAAATATTCGCAATTTTTGGATTAATTGTACTTTTTCCTCTGTTATTAATAGTGGCTATCTTAATTAAGATTAAAATGTCAGATGGCCCAATTTTATTTAAACAAATTAGGGTGGGAGTTGATGGGAAGTTATTTACAATTGTAAAATTTAGAACAATGACTAATAATCTTTCTCGTTCAACCGTTTCTGTTAAAGGAGAAAATAGAATAACTCCATTAGGAGAAAAATTAAGAAAATATAAGATTGATGAACTCCCTGCTCTTTGGAATGTTGTAGCAGGCGATATGAGCTTTGTCGGGCCAAGACCAGATGTTCCTGGTTATGCTGATGAATTAAAAGGGGAAGAACGATTAATTTTAAAATTAAAACCGGGAATTACTGGACCTGCAAGTTTAAAATATAGAAATGAAGAAGAAATTTTAGCTTCTCAAAAAAATCCGATTAAATACAATGATGAAGTTATCTTTCCTGATAAAGTTCGAATAAATCTTAATTACTATTACAATAGAAATTTTTTAGAAGATATGAAGATTATATTTGCCACTTTGTTTCGAAGTGATTATTAAATATTATTAGGGGAGTAAAGTTTTTAATTAAAATTCATTAATACGAATCCGGTTTTTTAAACAACAAAATATTATTGTCTCAAAAGCTATTAAGTTAATGAAAAAAAAGATTTATTTATCATCGCCGCATATGGGCGGCAATGAACAACAGTACGTAAATGAAGCTTTTAAAACCAATTGGGTGGCTCCCTTGGGACCCAATGTAAATGGCTTTGAAGAAAGCCTTCGACAATATCTTGGTGAAGATAGTCAGGTAGCGGCGCTAAGTTCAGGTACCGCTGCATTACATTTAGCATTAATTTTATTGGGTGTGGAAAGGGAAGACGCAGTAATCTGCCAAAGCATGACTTTTTCAGCGTCAGCAAACCCTATAGTTTATCAAGGGGCAACGCCCATATTTGTCGATAGCGAAGCGGAAACCTGGAACATTTGCCCAAACCATCTTGAAGAAGCAATAAAAGACCGGATTGCCAAAGGAAAGAAGCCAAAAGCCATAATCGCAGTACATCTTTACGGAATGCCTTACAAGGTGGATGAAATAAAAAAGATATCTAGAAAATATGAAATCCCGGTAGTGGAGGACAGCGCGGAGGCATTGGGCAGTAGTTACAATGGACAAAAATGTGGCACCTTCGGAGATATTTCCATACTTTCCTTCAACGGCAATAAAATAATTACGACTTCTGGAGGAGGTGCACTGGTTTCAAGAAACTTAAAGCATAAGGAAAAAGCCATCTTCTTGGCAACGCAAGCGCGTGATGAAGCGCCCCATTACCAGCATTCGGAAATTGGCTATAACTATCGATTGAGCAATATTTCTGCAGGCATTGGCCGCGGACAAATGGAAGTGCTTGACAATCACGTAGCTTTACGTAGAAAAATGAACGCTTTTTACAAAGAAGTCTTTAAGCATTCGGAAGGAGTCAAAGTCTTTACGGAGCCTGATAATGATTACTTTTCCAATCATTGGCTTTCCTGTATTCTTGTGGATAAAAGAATTTGCGGTTTCTCAACTGCTGACATACGTTTGGCAATGGCTGATAATAATATTGAGTGCAGGCCGTTATGGAAACCAATGCATTTACAGCCTGTTTTTAAAAATTCACCCTACTATGGGGGAGATGTTTCTGAAAATTTATTCAAAATAGGACTTTGTTTGCCTTCAGGTTCAAATTTAACTATTAAAGAAAAAAAGAAGATTAACGATGTTTTGACACGCTTCATCGATAATTGAGGTATATTTGTAGACCCAAATCATATCAATAGTGTTTGAGACAAAAACATATAGAGAAATAATAAACATGCGTACAAAAAAAATGATTTTATTGAATCAGCGCTTTTTACCGCGATGGGCAGTGTTTTCATTGGATGTGGCAATATGCATATTCTCTTTTTTATCCATGTTCGTCATTTTGGATGCTACCCCATTAAAATTTTCAAACGCTCTACCGCCGGAGTATAGGGCAGGTATATTAATTGGAATTAATATTTTTTTCTTTTTAGCATTTCGTACTTATGCAGGAATTGTAAGGCATTCTACATTTACGGATATTTTTAAGGTTGCTTCAGCATCTTTCCTAACAGCGCTTAGCGGGATTGCCCTCAATTATATATACTTTATTTTTACGAGCCAGAAAATTTTTCTTACTACGGGCATACTTTTATACGTATTCTTTTCCTTTACACTTATGTTATTTTTGCGAATTGCGGTAAAGGAAACCTACCAATATTTGCAAAGGTTGAATACAAGTAATTTTAAAAAGCGGGTACTTATTGTAGGTATGGACAATCAAACTATAAGTTTGGGGAGGGCGTTAACCACCGAATCGGACCTGTCTTTTAAGTTAATTGGATTTCTTACCGAAAGCCCTTTAAATAAAAGGCTGAGTATTTTAGGAAAACCTATTTTTTCCATCCCAATAAATAAAGATTCGTTGGCTTTTACCGAATTAATAAATAAAACCAATCTGGACGGAATTTTAATGGTTCGTGACTCCCTTTCTATTTCGGAAACCAATCAAATAGTAGAAGCTTGTCTTGCCAATGATATTGAAGTGTTTAACGTTCCATTGGTAGAGAACTGGAATAAAAAAGAAGACATTCAAAATCAGATAAAACCAATACAGATTGAGGATTTATTGGACAGACATCCCATAAAAGTAGATACTGAAATTATTAAAGAGAATTTAGAGAATAAAACAATTTTGGTAACGGGGGGGGCTGGTTCCATAGGAAGTGAGATCGTAAAACAATTGGCTGCATTTAATCCAAAAATTGTAGTAATTGTAGATAATGCAGAATCGCCTCTTTATGAATTGGAGCTCTTGATACAAAAAGAATTTCCGTCCCTACACTTCGAGGCTATTTTAGCCGACGTTAGAAATCTGAATCGGTTGGAAATTATTTTTTCTAAGTTTAAGTTCGATTTGGTATATCATGCCGCAGCATATAAACATGTGCCTATAATAGAAAAAAATCCTCATGAGGCTGTGGCCGTAAATATTCAGGGTACCGTTAATTTAGCGAATTTATCCATTCAGCATGGTGTAGATAAGTTTGTAATGGTGTCTACCGATAAAGCTGTAAACCCCACGAATGTAATGGGTGCTTCTAAAAGAGCCGCGGAAATGTATGTGCAATCTTTACAGGAACATTTAGGCAACCATACTCGATTTATAACTACACGATTTGGCAATGTTTTGGGTTCAAACGGCTCCGTTATTCCATATTTCAGAAAGCAAATTGCAGCCGGAGGCCCCGTTACGGTTACCCACAAAGATATTATCAGATATTTTATGACCATATCGGAAGCATGTCAATTGGTATTACAGGCAGGCACGATGGGCAATGGCGGGGAAATTTACGTATTTGATATGGGTAAACCGATAAAAATATTACATATGGCAGAGCATATGATACGCCTTTCCGGTTTAAAACCCTATAAGGATATAGATATACAAATTATTGGGCTGCGTCCTGGGGAAAAACTTTACGAAGAATTGTTGAACGATACGGCAACCACCCTTCCTACCTATCATCCAAAAATTATGGTTTCCAAAGTTCCCGTAGTGGATTATTGGCAGGTAAATTATAAAATCCAGGAAATTATTGATGCATCCTCACAAGCAAAAAGAAAATTGGTGGTTACAAAAATGAAGGATTTGGTACCGGAATTTTTGAGTAAAAACTCACAGTTCCAAAGTCTCGATAAAGAGTATAAAGCTTAATTTCCAATTATATTCCCACATTATTTTATAGATAAAAAGGCAGATTGTTCCGTTATATGGAATAGGTTTTATTTTGCTGATAAGAAAAGTTTATATTTGCAGAAAGTTTAATAATGATACGTTTTATCTCCTTAATTTTTGTCCTGTTTTGCGTGGGAAGTATGAGTGTTTCCTGTGTTTCTTCAGAAAAGATTGTTTACTTCCAGGATTTGTCAGAAGGTCAAATGCTATTGGATACTATTCACAACACCTCAAAAATACAACCCGATGATCTTCTCAGTATTGTGGTATCGGCATACGATTTAAATGCGGTGCGCCCTTTCAATCTAATTAGCGAAGCACGACCCTCAAATGAAATTTCGGGAATAACCTATAGCAATAACAATCAACAACAGGCCTATCTTACGGCTCAGGACGGCACCATCGATTTTCCCATTTTGGGACGGATTAAAGTGGCAGGCTTAACGAGAACTGAGTTAAGCGATTTGTTAAGTAAGCGTATTTCGGAATATGTAAAAGATCCCATAGTTAGCATTCGCATCCTTAATTTTAAGGTAAGTTTATTGGGGGAAGTAACCAGACCTGGAACTTATAATTTTGAGGGGGAACGATTAACTTTGCCCGCGGCATTGGGATTGGCTGGAGATATGACAATCTACGGGCGTAGGGATAATGTATTGGTAATAAGAGATAATGGGAAGACGAAAGATTATAAATATTTGGATCTTCGCGATGCTGATATTTTAAATAGCGAATACTATTACCTGCAACAGAATGATGTGGTATATGTTGAGCCCAATAGAGCACAGGTGCAAAGTAGTAGTTTTAATAAAAATACGGCCATTTATGTAAGCATAGCATCCTTACTACTTTCGGCTATGGCTATTATTTTCAGGTAGTTTTAAATGTAGTAATATATAAAAACTACTTATTTCAATACAATTGCAATAATAAATGGATAGCTTTTTAGATTAACAACCTTTAAAAATATCCTTGAAATTTTATGAACGAGAACAGAAGTACTCCAGAAACAGATGAAATTTCCCTAAGGGAATTAATAGAGCAGTACACCCGATACTGGTATCTTTTTGTAATAGGGATAGTTACAGCCCTTGTTGTTGCATTTATTTATTTACGATATGCACCACAACTTTATCAGAGCAAGGCCACAATAATCATTAAGGACGAAAAAAGCCAAAGTCCATTGGAAATGGCCGCTTTTTCACAGTTTGGTGGTTTTCTTTCGCGTTTTAAAAACAATCAAATTGACAATGAATTGGCTATTTTTAATTCCAAAAGAATCATCTCTGAAGCTGTCAAAGAACTTAAACTCAATATTAAATACGAAGTAATAGGAAATATTAAGACCTCCGAATTATACGGATACCTGCCCTTTGAAGTACGTTATCAATCTTTCAATGAAGACTATATAGACAAACCCATACCATTGTTGTATTTGGAAATACTGTCAGATACAGAGTTTGCGATTGAAGATGAAAGTGGCAGTAGTAAAGCCACCTATAAGTTCGGGGAGCGTATTTCCCTGCCTTTTGGAAATATTACCGTACTACCCAATTTGGAAAATCAGACAGCTTTTGAATCATATATTGACAAGAACATTTCCGTTAGTTACAATAGCGTTGAAAATGTTGCCTTAAGCCTGCAAGAAAAAGTCAATATTCTTAACACCAATGACAAAAGCAATGTGGTAGAGTTATCCATACAGACGGAAAACAAGGAAAAGGGAGAGGATTTTCTTAATGAACTCGTAATACAATACAATAAGGATGCCGTTCAGGACAGGAATGAGATAGCGCGAAAGACCTCAGAGTTTATCGAATCGCGGCTTCAGATTATTACAAGGGAACTTGATTCCGTTGAATCTAACAAAGAAGATTTCAAAAGCACAAACCGATTGACAGATATACAGGCAGAGGCGCAGATAACGCTTGAAAATGCTAGTGAATTCAATAAAAGACAGTTGGATGTTGCGACACAATTGGAATTGAGTAACACAATGATCAATTATATGAAGAACAGTTCTACTGAAGAGCTGCTTCCGGCCAATATTGGTATTTCCAATGAGAATGTTGGCACTGCCGTAAATAACTATAATGAGCTTATACTTTACAGAAATAAATTGCTGCAAACTTCCACACCAAAGAATCCGGTCGTGCAAAGTGTGAATCAACAAATTTCCCAAATGCGCAATAATATATTAGGGAGTCTTGAAAATTCAAAAAGCGCCTTACAAATTGCGATGAAAGACCTGAATGTGCAGGAAAACATAATAAGCTCAAAAATTTCCCAGGTACCGGCAAAAGAGAAAATATATAGAGGAATAGAGCGGCAGCAAACCATAAAAGAGCAACTTTATCTGTTCCTGTTGCAACAGAGAGAAGAGGCTTCTATTGCATTGGCGGCCACTTCGGATCGGGCTAAGATTGTTGACAAGGCATATGGCTCCCAAGAGCCGGTATCTCCTAAAAGTCAAATTATTTATCTCGGAGCAATTCTTGCAGGACTGTTAATCCCTTTTGGAGGAATTTACAGTTTTTATTTGCTTAGCACTAAAGTAAAAAGTAGAAAAGATATTGAAAAACATTTAAAATCGATTTCCATTATTGGAGAAATTCCAAAAGTGCCCAAAGGAGAGTCTGATCTCGTACAGCATAACGACCGCAGTATCATGGCCGAGGCCTATAGAATATTGCGTACAAACCTGCAGTATCTATTCATCAATAAACTGGAGGAGAGTGAAAAGGGGAAGACTATAATCGTCACCTCAACCATTAAAGGGGAAGGAAAGACTTTTGTAGCTTTTAACCTTGCATTGACCCTAGCAAATACTGGTAAGAAGGTGGTATTGGTGGGAGCCGATATTCGTAACCCACAATTACAACGCTATTTGCCTGACCATTTAAAATCTAATAAAGGTCTTACCGAATATATCGTTTATGAAGATATGGAGGTTAAAGATGTAGTTTCGCAAAGTGAATACAATACCAATTTAAGTATTGTCCTCTCCGGAGCCATACCTCCAAATCCTGCAGAATTGCTGATGCAAAAAAGAACCACAACCTTTGTGGAAGAACTTAAGAAAGGATATGATTATATTATCATGGACACCGCGCCCTCAATGTTGGTAACTGATACCATTCTAATCAACAAATTGGCAGATATAACCTTGTATGTTGTACGTGCGGGTTATACGGATAAACGTCTTTTGGATTTTCCACAAGATGCCATAGATGATGGTCGTTTGGCTAATGTGGCTATTGTGTTGAACAATGTAAACCTTAATAATTTTGGCTACGGAAATAAATATGGATATGCCTATTCAAGGGAAGAGCGTTCTTTGCTGCAAAAGATTTTGAATAAATAATTTATTCAATATGAAACTAATTTTTTTTATTCTCTTTATTTCTCCAATGTTCCTCTTTTCCCAAGAAATTGAAATAAATGGTAACATTGAGTCTACAGCTATTTTATCAAATAAAAAGGAAATCCCTTTTTGGTTTCACACAAATACAAATTATGCTCTTGGCGAATTAACCAATCTTTCTGCAACTGGCGAATTGAATGCCAGTTTAAATTATTCGTCATTTAAAATCAATGCGGGGGCCGCGGTCTTCGGAAGGGATGGTGTTGAAAATAATGTGCAGCGAAGGGATTTATACCTTCAATTTGAAAATTCTTGGCTATTGGCTACGCTTGGCGCAAAAAAACAAAAGGAAGCACTTGACGGCCTCTCTGCAACCAATCAAAACTTTTTGTGGTCGGGAAATGCTAGACCCATTCCAGGAGTACTTTTTGAAGCTAATAATCCTTTAAAAGTTTCTAAAACTTTTGGAGTCGATTGGGGCATTGGGCACTACCAATTAAATGATAATCGTTATGTGGAGAATACAAGGGTTCATTACAAAAGATTGGGACTTATTACCACTTTTAATGAAAATCATAAACTTACAGCGCGTGTCCAGCATTTTGCCCAATGGGGAGGAAATTCGCCATTTCATGGAGATTTAAAAGATGGCTTTAGAGACTTTATAAAAATATTTTTCGCTTCCAATTCCAAGGAAATTGGATTCGAGGGAGAATATAACAATGCCATTGGGAATCATCTGGGTACGTATCTGCTCAATTATGAATTTAAAAATGCATTGGGAGAATTTTCAGTTTATCTTGAACACCCCTTTGAGGATGGCTCCGGTATGCGCTTGGCAAATTTTCCAGATGGAGTTTGGGGCCTTTATTTTAAGCCAAAGAGTCAAAAGATAATTTCTTCGATTTTATATGAATATATCGATACTTTGGACCAAAGTGGAGAATCAGAAGTAAGTGGGAGAGACACGTATTTTGGAAATGGTATCTATAGAAGTGGGTGGACCTATGAAGAAAATATTATCGGCGTTCCATTTATTCTTTTCGATAAAAATGTGAAAATAAATGGTGAAAACACTGCTTTCATCAGCAATCGATCCCAAGTACATCACTTTGCGGTTCTTGGAGAATTCAGCAAATTTCAGTGGAAATTTAAAAGTACCTATGCCAAATATTTAGGAACTTATGGCCGCCCTCTTTCTCCAGAATGGAAATATTGGTATAACTATGGTTCGTTGTCCTATAAAACTGAAAAATTGGGAACGTTTACTGTCTTGGGGGGTATAGATTTTTCCAATGTTTCCGATACCCGGGTCGCGGGAGGTATTGAGTATTCCTATGCGTTTTAATCTATTCTTTCTTTCCCTTTTTCTTAAATAAAAACCCCAGAGGCAAAAGCACAAAAAGAAATAAAAACTTTCCCGTTACTAAACCAATGATGGTAATTAAAGCCGCAATCACCATTAAGAATATTTTCCAGTTTTTATGCATTGTATGAAACTTCCTAATTAATCATTTTCACTCTCCACGTCATCACCGTAAATTAGTTCTATAAAATCTACCTTTGGAATATCCCCAAAATATTCCTTTACCTCAATCTCCTTCAATAATTCCGAAATATCTTCCTTTTCGTAGCGTGCGCCCTCCAAAAGTTTTTCAAGATTTTCTACGGGCTCCTTTCCGAAAAAATCGCCAAAAATCTTGAATTCCTTAATGTGGCCTTTTTCAACAAAGATGCGCAGATCTATTTCGCCCACGGGAAAGCGCTTGCTTCGTTGAATATTGAATTTTGGCGAACGGCCGTAGTTCCAATCCCAAGTGTCGTATTTTTCTTCTTTTAATTGATGCACAGCCTTCCATTCCTCAGCGCTTAGATGGTAGCTTTCAAATGGTTCACTTTCTTCGTAAAGGCCCTCCAATAAAAGGGAACGAAAGGCTCCAATCTTTATGGGTTTTTTCAAAAATTCTGAAATATTTGCAACGCGGCTGCGTACGGATTTGTGTCCTTTTGATTCAATCTTGCTCATTTTCACATTTAGAGCATTGGCGACTTCTCCCAAATCGGTATCAAACAATAATGTACCATGGCTTACCATACGTTTTCCAGTTGAAAATTGTGCAGTGCCAGAAATCTTTTTATCATCTGCTTGGATATCGTTACGGCCTTTCAACTCTGCGTTTAGCCCCAAACTGTTCAGAACCTTTACTACGGGAGCCGTAAATTTTTTGAAGTTATTCAAACTTTTTACATCGTGATTTGTAATAAAACTGAAATTGAGATTCCCAAAATCGTGATAAACCGCGCCACCACCTGAAACCCTTCGCACTACGTGCAAATTATTTTCTTTTACATATTCATTATTTATTTCCTCCAAAGTATTTTGGTTGCGACCAATAATAATGGATGGTTCGTTTATATAAAACAGCAAATAATCATTTTTGGTACTAAAATTTCGCAAGGCATATTCCTCCAATGCCAGGTTTAACCGCGGGTTTGTATTGCCTTCGTTTTCTATAAAAATCATTTTGGTTCTGTTTTTCAGCAAAGATAAATAATTGTTTTTCGGAATTGGTGAATATGTGAGTTTGTGAATTGTGAAGCTACGAGATTAATTAGTTTGGGATTTGGTAAAGTTTTCTTTTTCTTAGCTTTTGGTTCTTGGGTTAATCGTTACTGTCGATGGTAGTTTTGCGCCTTTTGCACGCATTCGAACCAATCCAGAATTAACAAATTAACGTATTCACAAATTCACCAGTACCAACTATCTTTGCGGGCTATGGGCAGATTAATTCAAATAAGTGTATTGCCAAGGCAGGAAGAAGATTTAGACTTCATTTTGGAGCTGGCTTTGGAAAAAGAAAAACTGCGAAAAGAACAAATAAGCGATTGGCGAATTCGAAAGCGTTCGATAGATGCGCGCCGAAAACCTATTAAAATAAATCTACAGATTGAATTGTGGCTAAAAGGTGAAAGGCGGGAAACCATTCCACCATTTATCCCACAGAATGTTTCCGATTCCAAACAAATAGCAATAATAGGCGCGGGCCCCGCCGGACTTTACGCGGCCTTACGTGCAATTGAGGCCGGACTTAAACCAATTGTTTTTGAACGCGGAAAAGACGTTCGCGAACGAAGAAGGGATCTTGCGGCCATTAATAAAGACCACATTGTAAACCCGGAAAGCAATTATTGTTTTGGTGAGGGCGGCGCGGGAACTTATTCTGATGGAAAACTTTATACCCGCAGTAAAAAACGTGGCAATGTATTAAAAGCGCTGGAATGGTTTGTACATTTTGGTGCCGATGAAAATATTTTGGTTGATGCGCACCCACATATCGGTACAAACAAGCTTCCGAAAATTATTACCGCCATGCGCGAGACAATTCTTGAAAATGGGGGAGAAGTGCATTTTAATTCAAAATTGACAGATATTAAACTGAAAAATAATGCTGTTGAAACCATTCAGATTAATGGTGAAAATTGGGTGGAATTTGATAATGTAATACTTGCAACGGGCCATTCGGCACGGGATATATTTTATTTGCTTCACGATAAAAATATAAAAATTGAAGCGAAACCTTTCGCAATTGGGGTTCGTGTTGAACATCAACAAGAATTGATTGACCACATTCAATACCACGGCGAAAATGACAATCCATATTTACCTCCGGCTAGCTATGCTTTGGTGGAGCAAGTGGATGGATTGGGAGTTTATTCGTTTTGTATGTGCCCCGGTGGAATTATCGCCCCCTGCGCTACGGAACAGGAAGAAGTTGTTACAAACGGTTGGAGCCCGAGCAAACGTAATAACCCGTATGCAAATAGCGGAATTGTAGTGAGTGTTGAACCACATGATTTGCCAAATTTTAAAGAAGACGATCCATTTGTATGCTTAAATTTTCAGAAAGAAGTGGAAAAACGTTGTTGGGAAGCAGGTGGAAAAACACAAAAAGTTCCCGCCCAGCGTATGATTGATTTTGTGGAAGGAAAAGTTTCAGAGGATTTTCCGAAGACTTCCTATCAACCCGGTATTGTTTCGGCCGATTTAAATGAAGTGCTTCCGCCAATTATTTCAATAAGATTGAAAAAGGCGTTTGTGGCCTTCGGAAAAAAGATGAAAGGATATTATACCAACCAAGCTGTTTTGCACGCGCCAGAAAGTAGAACTTCTTCGCCAATATCAATTCCAAGGAATCCAGAAACGCTTGAACATATTGAGGTTAAAGGATTATATCCTTGCGGCGAAGGCGCAGGTTATGCGGGAGGAATAATTTCCGCAGCTATTGATGGAATTAATTGTGTGGATGCTATTGTTTTGAAAAATGCTTTAGATATAAGCTTTAAGCAATAAATTTTTTATTTTTCCTACAGTCTACAGTCTACAGTCTACAGTCTACAGTCTACAGTCTACAGTCTACAGTCTACAGTCTACAGTCTACCGTCTACAGTCTACAGCAAAAAGACCGCCTTTCAGCAGTCTTTTTTCAAAATATATGTTCTGAAAATTACTTTATCTCCAGCAATTCCAGTTCGAAGGTCAAATCTTGGCCTGCCAATGGGTGATTGGCGTCAACAATAATAAAACCGTCCTTCACATCGGCAACACGCAGTTGGCGCTCACTACCATCGGGGTTTTTGGAAACTAGTCCCATTCCCACTTCCGGTTTAATTTCCGGTGGCAGGTTTTCATTCGGTATTTTTTGGAAAAGTTCCTTTTGAACCTCACCGTACGCTTCTTCTTTTGGGATGGTAATAGTTTTCTTTTCGTTCTCCTTCATAGCTACCAATCCTTTTTCAAAACCTGGAATTAGACGTCCTTCCCCAAGTGTTACCTCTAAAGGCTCGCGTTCTACTGAACTATCGAACACTTGTCCATCGTTCAGTTTTCCTGTGTAATGAAGTTTTACGGTTTCATTTCCTTGTACTTGACTCATAATTTTATTTTTACAATTATTGTTCAATAAGTTGGCAAAACTATGGGTTTGAGTCTCCAATTCCACAGAAATTGAGCAATAATCCTCTGATTTAAGGAAATATTAACGGAATGAAAAATACTTTACTGTATTGATTTGAAGATTTACTTTCCGATGCAGAAGTTTGCAAAAATATTCCCGAGCAATTCATCGTTCGAGATTTCCCCGGTTATTTCACCAAAATAATAAAGAGCTTGGCGAATATCGATTGCCAATAAATCGCCACTTAAATTATTATTAATGCCTTCCTGCACTTTAATTATTTCTTCCAAAGCCTTCAACATAGCATCATAATGGCGGCTGTTTGTTACAATGGTTTCATTATTGCGGAGTGCGCCTGTATTCACAAAATCAAGCAATTTATTTTGAAGTGATTCAACTCCCTGGCTGGTTTTGGCGGATAACAATAGAAGATTGCCAATCTGGGATTGTAACTTTTCGATTTCTTCTGTCGAAAGTTTATCAACTTTATTGGCAACAATAACAAGATTTTTTTGGGGATACTTATTTTTGATGGTTTCAATCTCAACTTTGAACTTTGAACTTTGAACTTTGAACTTTTCAGCGTCAAACAGATAAATAACAACTTGCGCGGCTTCTATTTTCTGAAATGTTTTTTCAATTCCCAAACCTTCAATTATATCTACGGTTTCCCTAATTCCCGCAGTATCAATAAAACGGAAACCAATGCCGCCAATTATTATTTCATCTTCTATAGTATCTCTTGTGGTTCCAGCAATATCGCTCACAATTGCGCGTTCCTCGTTAAGCAAAGCATTTAACAAGGTAGATTTCCCTACATTTGGTTCACCCACAATGGCTACGGGAATGCCATTTTTCAAAACATTTCCTGTGGCGAAGGAATCAATCAATCGTTTGAGAACGTGGGTTATTTTTGAAATAAGTTTTTGGAATTCCTCTCGGTTGGCAAACTCCACATCCTCTTCGGCAAAATCGAGCTCCAATTCAATAAGACTGGCAAAATTCAACAATTCCTCGCGAAGTTTTTTTATTTCTGAAGAAAAGCCGCCACGCATTTGCTGGATTGCCAATTGATGGCTTGCGGCACTATCGCTCGCAATTAGATCTGCCACTGCTTCGGCCTGACTCAAATCCATTTTTCCATTTAAAAAGGCACGCAAGGTAAACTCACCGGCTTGCGCCATTCTGCAACCCTTCCGAAGGCACAACTGAATTATTTCCTGCTGGATATAATTACTTCCGTGGCATGAAATTTCAACTACATCTTCGCCAGTATAGCTGTTTGGATTTTTAAAAATGGTGACGAGCACTTCATCAATTACACGTTCGCCTTCTTTTATATGTCCCAAATGGACTGTATGTGTCTTCTGTTTTGCAAGTTGCTTTCCGGATGCGGAAGTAAAAATAGTTGTGGCAATATCGATAGCCTCGGGGCCGGAAAGCCGTAAAACTGCTATTGCTCCTGCGCCAGCTGGTGTCGCCATTGCCACAATGGTGTCTGTGTGTGTCATTGGCTGCAAAGGTAGCATTACTTTGGTATATTATAAAGATTGTAAAATTAGAATTTAGTGCATAGAAAAAGGGCGCTCGAATTGCACCCTTTTATTTTCTGAATTTTTATTTTATTAATATGCAAAATTCTTAAAGTTTCCTGTCATAGTAATTGTTGGTCCCACGCCTGAAGTTGCCGTAATTGTAAAATTTCCGGATATTAAACGTCCGTTTTCTATTTCAGGATTTTCACTGTTTTCCAAAATATTTATCTCTCCTTCGGAAGCGTTATAAGTAACTTGCGCGTCTTGGTCCCTAATTACCACACTGGTTATAAATCCATTGGTAGCAACATCTCCAACAACTTTGGTAATTCCACTTCCAAAACCTCCCGTTTGATTTAAAAAAATGCGGATAATATTTGTATTTTCATCGGTGACCGAAAGGGTTAGGCCGTTGTCGTCACTGTAATCGCTTGAATAAAAACCCAAACGTGCTGCGTAATTGTTACCAAAGCCCCCGCCATTTATAGTGGCACTAAATTCTGCTTCGGGAGCGCTTCCGCCACCACCGCCATCGCCATCGTCCTTTTTGGAACAGGAAATAATTACTACTGAAAGAAAAAGAATGCAAAGTGTTTTTAAGATTTTCATGTGTTTCGATTTTAGTTATTATTAGACTAATTACACATCGAGATGGTAAAGAAAATATCATCATCAAAAAAAAATATCCACCTTTTCGGTGGATATTTTTAAATCTAATAATCTAACAATCGAAACGTCTAATAATCTAATTATTCAACATTACTGGCATTACAAGCATAGTAACCGTTTCGCCTTCATCCAGACCATCTACGGGAGTAAGAATTCCGGCGCGGTTTGGAAGGCTCATTTCCAATGAAACTTCATCACTGGTAAGATTGTTCAGCATTTCAGTAAGGAAACGGCTGTTGAAGCCAATCTGCATATCGTCGCCTTGGTAATCGCAGGTTAAGCGCTCTTCGGCTTTGTTGCTGTAATCAATGTCTTCTGCAGAAATATTTAATTCGGCACCAGCAATTTTTAAACGTATTTGGTGGGTAGTTTTGCTTGAGAAAATGGAAACACGACGCACGGAATTCAAAAATTGATTTCTGTCAATAACCAATTTGTTTGGATTTTCCTTCGGAATAACCGCCTCGTAATTAGGATATTTTCCATCAATCAATCTACAAACCATTTCAGTATTTTCAAAAATGAACTTAGCGTTGCTGTCATTATATTCAATGGTTACATCTTCCTCGCTTCCGGCGAGTATGCTTTTCAGGAGCGTAAGCGGTTTTTTCGGCATAATAAATTCCGCAGTTTGCGAAGCGCTAATATCGTCGCGCGTATATTTTACCAATTTGTGCGCATCGGTGGCCACGAAAACTAAATTGTCCGTTGAAAACTGAAAGAACACACCGCTCATTACTGGACGTAAATCATCATTTCCGGAAGCAAAAATTGTTTTGCTGATTGCGGTTGCCAATACATCACCCTGTACAACTGTTGAAGATGGATCCTTCAATTCAACGGCATTTGGAAACTCTTCGCCACTGGCGTATGCCAAGGCATATTTCCCGTGGTTACTGCTAATTTCAATAGTATTGTTGTCTTCAACAGTAAAGGTTAAAGGCTGCTCTGGAAATGTTTTCAGTGTTTCCAACAACAGTCTTGCAGGAATACAAACCATACCTTTTTCGGTACTTTCCACTTCCAGTTTTGAGGAAATTGTTGTTTCCAGATCGGAAGCTGAAACGGTAAGGGATTTTCCGTCCAAATTGAATAGAAAATTATCTAAAATTGGAAGCGTATTATTGTTATTGATAATACCACCCAAAACTTGAAGTTGCTTTAATAAATACGAACTCGATACGATGAATTTCATTATGTGTTTTTTTTATGAAATAATTATCCCTAAAAACTCACCGGAAAATTTCAGATAATGACGAAATTATAGAATAGTGAGCCTGTCGAACCACAAATATATTTCAATTGAAGTGTTTGTTAAAACAAACTTATCAACATTTAGCGGGTGTATTTGCGTTTGCGGTAGAAGACAAAAGCAATTCCGAAAAGGGCCAATAATCCCAACGGTAACAGGAGGTTAAGCACCTGCCACTTTGTGCGTTGTTCCACTGTTTTTTGGGGCTCAAGAAAAGGCACCGCAATTTGGCGTGTGCGAATGTTTATAAGTCCGCTGTCGTCCAGCAGGTAATTGACCGTATTAAGCAGAAATTCCTTGTTTCCATAGAACTGGTTGGTCGTTTTATCGAAGCCAAGTTCCAACGGGCGATTGCCCTGCATTTGGTTTTTGATAACGTCACCATCACTTATAACAACCATTTTTGAAGGTTTGCCGTCATCAATATTTTTCAACTCGTCTTCAAATTTTAGCGGTTTAACCCGGTTTTTATATGCGGAAGTAAATTTGCCTTCCAGCAAAACCGCGAGTGGTATTTCGCCAGCGTTGTATTCATTGGGATTGGGTCCTTCGTTTACTACCTGTAAGTTTTTCGGAATTTCTACATCGAAATCAATAGGGAAGGGGAGTCCCACAATTTTTGATATGGGTGAGGTAGAAAGCAAAACCGTTTTTTCAATATTGTTAGGGAGCGTATCAATAGCGCTTGCAAAATCAAATTTTACAGCCTCAATATTTGAAACAATGGGGTGGTTGTTTGCACTGCTGCTCAGCGGACTAAAAAACCATGGATAGCGGTTATACTGAGATTCACGTTCATCGCCGCTTGCTAAAACAATGGGGGCCGAATACACATCTTTCACCAAATTTGGATTAATGCGAATGCCATATTTGAAAAAGAAATCATTCAAATTCAAATCCTTTCCAAAGGCAAAAGTATTTCCGGAAACGGTATCCATTTGCATTTGCGTAGCATCGAGTAGCCAAAGGGAGTTTCCGCCGTTCATAATATATTGGTCCAACACATATTTTTCCGCATCGCTGAAAGCTTCCGTTGGCTGGGCGGCGACAATTAAATCGAAACTTTCCAAAGCTTTTAAAGTCTTTGCAGGATTTGAAGCAACGGAATCCAAAGTAAATGGCGCAATAAAATAATAATCGCGAAGCGTTGCAAAAAAGTCGGCAATGTAACGGTCGTCGTATTCGCCATTGCCTTTCAATACTGCTATTTTCTTCGATTTTTCAGTTGCCAGTTTTTTAAAACCATCCGCAAAGGCATATTGCAGATTTTGAAGTGAACTGTTTATTCTTTCTTCTGAAGTTGCGCCGAGCTGGTTTTTCAACAACGGAATTTTTACAGATCGACCATTGTGATGCGCCAATGCCCACGGATAAACAAGTTCCGTACTTTGTTTTCCACTTTCGGTAACCGAAACCTGTGCGGGGGTTAACCCAAATTTTTCAAATTGCGATTGAAATGCTTCGTTTCCTTTTTCGGTAGGATTTATAAATTCAAACTTTATATTTTCATTATATGCTGAAAATTCCGCTAAAAGTTGCTCGGTCTCACTTTGCAGTCTTTGAAATTCTGGCGGAAAGTTTCCTTTTAAAAAAACATCAACAATAATTGGCGAATCAATTTTGTCAACGATTTCTTTTGCCTCTTCGGAAAGGGTGAAACGCTTGTCCTGCGTAAGGTCGAAACGTTTGTAGAAATAATTTCCGAGGATATTTAGAAGAAGTAAACCTCCAACTAAAACAATTACTGAAACGATATTTTTCTTAATTGAAGTCTTCATTACTGTTTCTTCAATTTAAAAATGGTGAGGGCAATGAAAAATACAGTAACGCTCAAAAAATAAATCAAATCCCGAGTGTCCAAAACCCCTCGCGCCACACTGTCAAAATGTGCTTTCATACCCAAACCTGAAATATTAAAATTAGAAGAAGTAAACCCTTCAAAACCGTAATAAAGTGCAAAGCAAATAAAAACGGCAATGATAAAAGCCACGATTTGATTTTGGGAAAGTGTGGATGAAAATATACCTATGGAAGTATATGCAAAAACCAAAAAAAGCAAGCCAATATAGGAACCAATCGTACTGCCAACATCAAAATTACCTGTTGGACTTCCTAATTCCGAAATGGTAAAAACGTATAATAATGTGGGAATAAGCGCAATTATTATCAAAATTACCGCCCCGAAATATTTCCCCAAAACAATCTGTTTCAATGAAATGGGTTTTGTCAATAAGAGCTCCAATGTTCCCATTTTCATTTCGTCACTAAAGGCACGCATACAAACGGCGGGAATTAAAAAAAGCAGCACCCAAGGCGCGAGTTCAAAATAGGGGGAAAGATCTGCAAAACCTGAATCGAGAATGTTGTAATTTCCATCGAAAACCCACAAAAACAAACCGTTTATAATCAAAAAAACAGCAATCACCAAATACCCAATGGTACTGGAAAAAAAGGAGTTTATTTCGCGCTTAATTATCATTTAAGTGTAAAATTCCAAATTAAAAATACCCAATTCCAAAATCATCTATCCTTTATAAATAAAACTGCCAACTGCTACTGCTTACTGAATACTAACAACAGTGTCAACGCTCCAAGCTTCAGCCTTTGATTTAAACATCGGTTTTGTTACACCCCACACTTCCTTAAAAAGTTCGCTGGTTCTGTAATTTTCCAAATCACTTTCATCATTCCAACGGCTGTAGGTGAAAAAGATTGTTTCGTCATTTTTATCATTGTAAAGTTCCAAAAAACTGCAGCCTGGAAAATTGCGGATTTTCTCTTTAACGGTTTCAAAATTAGCCAGAAAAGCAGGCACGTTTTCTTTTTTAAATTCCATTTTTACAATTCTTGTAAACATTCTTCTTTCAATTTATGAAATAAAATTAACAGTGATCGTATCTCGAAATTCCAGCCCAAAAAGGCTGGAAGCACCACCAACGGAGGTGGGATTGCTTTTGTAAATGGCAAGTTCTAAAAATTGAGATGAATTCCAAAGCGCCAGTTTTTTACCGTCTTCTTCACGTTTTTCCCGTGGTTGGTCAAAGTTTATGGCATCACTGTAATGGGTGTGGATTTGTGTGAATTTTGCAGTTCGTGCATTGATTATAAACTCTCTTCCTTTGCCGATGGTTTCAAATAATTTTTTGTTTATGTTGCTAATCACGTTTCCGTAGTTGTCAATATATATAACATTTCCTATTATCTGACTTTCCTTCTGGCTTACCACAGGGCGTATTCCTGTCAATTCTTTGATTTCTGTAATTGTTTTCCCAATAACTTCCAGGGTTCCACCCCGTGCAATGTGGCCGGCAACTTTCACAAAAACATCCAAAACGGGAAAATTGCTGATTACACGGTCGTGAATATTTATTTCAACAATTTTCTCTGGACGAATTTCTGAAGTGAGCATGGAAATAATCCCATTGTCGGCACAAACAAAAAAATGGCCGTCCATCAAAACCGCAATGTGTTTATTTTCAGGATTTAATTCAGAATCCACCCCAATTACATGGATGCTTCCCGTGGGAAAACTTTTATACGCATTTTGAATAATGTAGGCAGCTTCGTGCAAATGAAATGGCGAAATGGAGTGGGAGATATCAACAATTTTAGCGTCTTCCATCTCAGTATAAATAGCTCCCTTAACCGCGCCAACAAAGTGATCTTTTTCTCCAAAGTCGGTAGTAAGTGTAATTATGGCCATAAATGGATTGTTGATATTTTCTTAAAAGAATTACCACAAAAATAGGTTACTTTTGTTAGTAGCAAAACTATTTTTTGCATATTCCAAATAATAAAAAAGC
>Ga0209344_10001984_pt1 | contig 24239 bp, 24 predicted proteins | sample Cruoilmetagenom6_FD_187293 | JGI IMG/M metagenome (GOLD analysis project Ga0209344, IMG submission 187293) | Oil polluted marine microbial communities from Coal Oil Point, Santa Barbara, California, USA - Santa Barbara Oil Seep Sample 6 (SPAdes)... | ecosystem: Environmental > Aquatic > Marine... | reverse complement strand
CGCCAGGTAGAAGCAATCAATAAACACACTGCAAAAGGAACCTATTTTTTCGATTACGGAAATGCTTTTCTTTTGGAAGCTTCACGCGCTGGTGCAGCTGTTCTTTCCGAAGAAAAAAACAAAGAGTTCAAATACCCCTCTTATGTTCAGGACATTATGGGGCCTATGTGTTTTGATTATGGTTTTGGACCTTTCCGTTGGGTTTGTGCTTCCGGCAAAGCTGAAGATCTTCTGAAAACAGATGAAATAGCATGTGAGGTTTTGGAAGAATTGATGAAAAATTCCCCAAAGGAAATTCAGCAGCAGATGCAGGATAACATCACTTGGATAAAAGGCGCTCAGGAAAATAAATTGGTCGTGGGTTCGCAGGCGCGCATACTTTACGCAGATTCTGACGGGCGCGTGCAGATTGCCTCTGCTTTCAATAAAGCTATTTCCGAGGGAAAAATTGGTCCTGTGGTTTTGGGCCGCGATCATCATGACGTATCGGGAACGGATTCGCCCTATCGTGAAACCTCAAATATTTACGACGGCAGCAGGTTTACGGCCGATATGGCTATTCAAAACGTGATTGGTGATAGCTTCCGTGGCGCAACTTGGGTGAGCATCCACAATGGTGGTGGCGTAGGTTGGGGCGAAGTGATAAACGGCGGTTTCGGAATGGTTCTTGATGGAAGTACAGATGCGCAACGACGTCTGGAAAATATGCTTTTCTGGGATGTAAATAACGGAATTGCAAGACGCAGTTGGGCACGGAATGACGAAGCTGTTTTCGCAATTAAGCGCGCGATGGAAAACAATCCGCAGTTAAAGGTTACGCTTCCAAATTTCGTTGACGACAATCTTTTCAAATAAATTTCTTTAACTTTAAAAGAAAAATGGCAGTTGAAAAATTTCTGCCAAAATCTAAAAAACAAAGCTATGAAAGCACTTAAATTTTTTCCCCTGCTATTGCTCTTTGTCTTCGCTTCCTGCTCCACCGTTCGCGTGGCGACAGATTTCGACAAAGAAGTAAATTTTAATCAGTATAATTCCTTCGCCTTTTTTAAACCGGGAATTGACAAAGCCGAAATCAGTGATCTGGACAAGAAACGTATTCTTCGAGCTATTGAGGCCAATCTTTCTACGAAAGGAATGTCAAAATCCACAACTCCAGATTTACTAGTAAGCATTTTCACAAAAGAACGTGAGCGTGTTGATGTTTACAACAATAATTTTGGTTATGGTTGGGGCTGGAATCCCTGGTATTATGGCGGCTATTACGGCGGAACCAATGTTTCCCGTTCTACGGAAGGCACGCTTTACATCGATCTTATAGACGCAAAGACCAATAATTTGGTTTGGCAAGGAATGGGAAGTGCAGATTTGGTTACTGGCGATATGGAACGCAAGGAAGAGCGCATTCGTGAAATTGTATCCAAGATTTTAGCGGAGTATCCTCCCGGGGCCACAACAAAATAAGATCAACATCCTCGACTAACAAATAACTTCTTCTGAAAAATCTTTTGGATCCACGGAATAATTTCTGGATCTAAAAGTTCTGCCGTCAATATTTTGAAATAAAAAAGAAAAAATTATGAAATCATTTATATTATTATTGCTTGTATTTGCTGTGAATTATGGATTGCAGGCACAAGAATTGGTTAGTGGAAAAGCCACCTTAACCCGCGTTGCATCTGGCATTTATGAAGTTAAGAAAACGGATGGTACCCTAAAAAATATTAATATCAGACCACATGAAGATAAACATGTTCAAGGTACCCTTGCCGTTCTTTTTAGCGATTGTGAATCGCTGAGACAGACCATTTTTGATTCACAAATCGTTTCCGAAGGACAATTGATTCAGGCAGTGGAAAAATATAATAATTGTGATTTTACCCCTTTTGAGCCTACCGAAAAAGAAGCCACACGAGCTGCAAATTTTCAAGGTGATGAATATAAATTATTTGCAAGTGTTGGCGGATCATTAAATAAAATCAGTTTTTTCAATTTAGACGATTATGAAAACTTAATCCAAGGCCAATTAAGTTTTGGGGTTGCAGCCACTCCGGGATTTATTGGCTCTTTGCAAGGTAGCCTTTATTTTACTTTGGAAGCGAGCGCAGCATTTTCTGGAAATAAAGATTTCAGCAATTCACCATTTGAAACAAACTTCAAAAAGAACTCGTATCGTGCAAGTTTGGGTACCGAATATCATTTCAATAAAGAAGGAAAAATTAAACCGCTTATCGGAATAGGTATTGGCTTAGCACAAGACAGATACGATGGCAATTATGATAATTATGAAATAAAAGGTTCAGAGGGAAGTGCGTTCTTTGCACCTAAAGCTGGTGTATTATTTTCAATGGGAGCTAAAAAGTCTTTAGGCGTCATTGTAAGCTACATTCCCGAATACCAAAACAATCTTACTTTTTGGGATGGTGAAGAAATTGTTTCTTTAATAATCGATACCCAATTTATAAACGCAGGTTTGTATCTTTACTTTTAACTTTTTTGCAGAATTATTATGCGTAAATTAAAGTTAAAAAACATGATGAAACTTTCTAGATACAATCAGCGAGCTTTGTATGGCGGCCTCATTGCAGCAATAATTACTGGAACCGGGGTTTTTCTTTTGGGGAATATTTCCGGTTATGAAGCAAAAAAACTTATAGCTTCTTCCCTCCCCGGAATTAACATGCTTTGCAACACTATAGTACTTGCCTCTGCTACAATTTTGGCTCTTTTATTGACGCTTTTAGGAATTAGTTCGGGTTCCAAATCAAAATTAAAACGAGGACATTATAATCAGGTGATGGCCATTGCAAAACTTGATGCAAGTCTATTTGTGGTGGCAATAATTCTTTTCCAAATTTTTAATATTCCCATTACTGAATCCGAAGAATTGCCCACCGCATGGTATTCTACTATTTATTGGGCTACATTATTCCTTTCCTCATTACTTAGTGGAGGTATGGTTTCGGTAATTCTAATGCTTTACCATACAGTTATTAACATGATTAAAATTATTGGTCTCGGCGAAAAAGATCATCCTTTAGTTTTTGATGGTGATAAGAAGGATGAAGAGAACGAATAAAAAAAAGCCTTCCCAAAAAGAGGGAAGGCTTCAAAAAATTGGGGATTAAAATAAGTTTATTGTTTTACAAGTTTTACTCCTTTCAAAATTCCTTCATTGGTGGAAATATTCATAAAGTAAATTCCCGAAGTCCAATTTTGTGTGTTGATGCTTGTTTCATTTTCACCATTATATTTTTTACTGAATAATTGTTGTCCCAAAACATTGAAAATTGAAATTGCTTCAATCGAAGAATTACTTTTCACGAACATTTCATCCTTCACAGGATTCGCAAAAAAGATAGCGTTTTTTGAAAAATCTCCAACACCAGCAGTTTCATCCACAATATTCTGGGCATAGATTTTATCGCCATCGCCTTTATTTTCCACAAATACAGCTACACTTTGATTATTGGTTGGCATTGTAAACTGCACCCTTCCTTTACTTGCTTCAAAAGTAGCAACAGGACGCGTTTCTTCTACCCAAGCAAAATCGCCATTTTCATCTAAATGAGTAACATTCAAAGTAACTGGGCTTGCTCCGTTGTCAAATCCATCTTTTATCAGAAATATTGGGCTGTCATTTTTAAGTTGAAGTGAACCGGCATGTACTTTATCACTTCCCAAGGGAAAAACAACTTTGGCATTTTCAGTAAATTGGCGCGTACCGGAATTCTTTTCAAATTTCTGGACATATTCACCGCGTTGGTTCTGCGAACTATCTGTATAATTACAAACTGCCCAAACATATCCTGAACCTGACTGAAACGCAATTGCGGTTTCCATTTCGTAGTTTGTTTCATTGGTGTCAAAATCGGCACCGTTAATTCCCCATGGCAAAGTTCCATCAGCATTTATTCGTTGCAAATAAGAATCGAATCTGATTCCTGAAGAAGCAAAATACCCCATATAAACAACATCGCCATCCTGAAGGCCAACATACGAACGGTTATAAGCCGTAGCTCTATCGGCAACTTGTGTTGCATTTGCCCATACCGGATTTCCATCTACATCATAACGTTGCGCATATAAATTTGAATTGATGCCACTTAAAAGTTTGTGAAATACCGCAATATATTCGCCGTCGGAAATCTCAAAGAAATTACCGGGAGCAGCTAATCCAGATCCCGCCGAAAGTGGTTGTGTGCTTGGCCATACTGAAGCTCCGGTTGCATCATATTTTTGCATAACAGCACCCGAATTGGACAGCCAGCTAGCAATTGCACCACCATTTGAAAGGGGCAAAACAATCACTTTATTCCCATTTCCTACCGCTACACCGTTTGCGCCCCACAAATGGTTTCCTTCGGTATCCATTTTAAAAACAAATGCAGGATCACCGCCGCCCGTTCCAGTAACACCGATATAAAGATTATTTTCGGCATCCACTTTTACATCCCAAAGCACTGTATATGTGCTCATCGGTAATTGATCGCTCACCAATATCCCATCGTTACCAAGGGTTTGGTTTCCATCGGTATCCAAAATTTGCAAGCGTAATTCTATGTTTGTTGGCGGGCCCACATTTTTCCAGAATACAATGTATGTTTGGCCATCGGCAGTTCCAATTGCTTGCATATCCAAAGCTTCAGAATCTGCGACCAATGTGTTTACGTCAGTTTCGGTTGTCCATTGCGCACTGGCGATGAACACTGTCAAAAAAGAGATAATTGTAAATAGTTTTTTCATAATAAATAAATTAGGTTTTACTTTTTGGTTTTGTTTTCCTTTTTGTCCAATTCCTCGATTATTTTTTTCAAGGCATTTTTTTTATCGGTGTTGTTCTCCAACATTTTGTCCAAAGTGGAATCTTCTTTTGATTTGTTTTTCATTGGGCTTTGACTGAAAACTTTTCCAAATGTATATTTCCATTTTCAGCATCCATAATTTTTGCACCTATCAAAAACACTCAAACAGAAAAAACAGCCATAGCATTAACACTCAAATATTTTTATATGTTTGTTTTTCAATGTTTTAAATAAATCAGAAATCAGAAATAATTTATAGAAGATTTATCCGAAATTGGATAAATAAACCGAAAGATCCGTTTGTGAATTGGTAATATCCAGCTTTTTCCGAAGCCGCGTTCGCGCATTTTCAACTGATTTTGAGGATTGTCCGGTAATTTGTGCAATCTCTTTTGAAGTGAGATTTAGTTTAAGAAGCGCACAAAGTCTTTTATCACGAGCCGTTAAATCTGGATGTTTTTCATTCAAGCTTTTATAGAAAGATTCGTGCACCTGCTCAAACCGAAGTTCAAATTCTTCCCAAATATTAGTGGAAGTATCCCGTTTCAAACGTTTCGCAATATAATCAATGGCATTTTGGGTTTCTTTTTTTGCGGCTTTCAGTTTGATTTCTTTTAAATCCTTCAAAATATCCTCAATGATTTCCGTGCGATGCATCTCGACCATCGCTTTGCCAATCAACTCTTTATTTTTCAACTCCAGGTTTGTATTCAACTCTTTCTGTTTGGCTGTTGATAGCTGCTTTTCAAGTTCGGCGCGTTTCAATTTGTTTCTAAAACGGTACAGCAACATTCCCAAAATCAATAAAACGGCGAGCAGTCCCAAAAGAATAATATAATTTCGGGATTGCTTTTTGCTTTCCTCAAGTTCGCGTATTTTTTCCTTATTTCTATATTCTTCCGCTATCAGCAGTTTTTCAAGATTCACCCTTTTGTCCTCCAAATTCAAGGTGTCGCCAATGGCCGAATATTTTTCAAAATAATTTGAAGCCTTTTCAAATTCACCTTTAGCAATATAACTTTTATACAAAAGGCCGGTAGCGCGCTGCTGCTCAAAACCGAAGGGCGCAAGGCTATCCAGATTTTTTACGGCTTTTTGCGCAAAAAAAATGGCCGAATCAGCCATTCCCCTATTTTGATAAAATTCAGAAAACTCATTGTAAAACCACGCAGCACTTCGCGAATTGGCACCATTTTCAACATTCACCAAGGCTTTTCTGAAATGATATTTAGCTATTTCCGGTTTTTCTTTCAGTATAAAACATCGGGCAAGATTGGTGTGCAGAAACATTTTTAAATTGGGATCGGCGATATTTTTTGATAGCTGCAGCGATTCCTTAAAATAAACCAGCGCCGAATCCACTTTCCTTTCCAAGTAAAAACTTCCCATATTGTTGAGAATGCGGGCCAGGTTTACCGTGTCGTTTTTCTGTTTTTGATACACATAAACTTTTTTGAAGTATTGAAGCGCCTTATCCTCATTATCGGTACGGGCATAGATTATTGCAAGACTGTTTTCCAGCTTAAACCGTTTCGAAGCCGGCCGGGTTTCATAAAAATTGTAAGCTTTTAAGTAATGTTCAAGGGCAATATCCAGCGCATCTTTTTCAAAATAGATATCGCCAAGGGCATTATAAAAATCCGCCAATGTTTTTTCCGAATTGGATTTGAGGGCGCTTTCCTTCGCAACGTCCATATAGCGCAGGGCGCGATCCCAATCTTCATTGGAAAGCCTGGACGCAATTTCCATTCCCAATCTCGATTTTTCGCTATCGGAAGAAGTTTGGGCCAGGCTGTCAATTAATTCAGAAATGCCCTCTTGGGCAACAGCCATTTGCGCCAAAAATAAAAATAGAAAAATCCGTAAATACATAGAATTCAATTTCGGAAACGTAAGGTACGTAAAATCAATAATCCAAAATTTCCAAAATCTTCTTCTTCACTTTTTCCGTGGAAGGAATCATCGTTTCCTCCAAAGTGGAATTAAGTGGAATAGCAGGCATATTTTCTGAACCGATAAGCATTACAGGCGCATCCAACTGCTGAAAACATTCCTCTTGAATTCTTCCCTGAAGCGCTCTGCTGAAACTATTTTCTGAAGGTTCTTCGGTAACAACTAGGCATTTTCCGCATTTTTTCACGCTTTTAAAAACGGTTTCGTAATCCAATGGGTGAAGCGTTCGAAGATCGACAATCTCAATTTTATCCTCCATTCCAAGTTCTTCCGAAGCGTTCATCGCCCAATGCACACCCATTCCGTAAGTTATTATTGAAAGAGTCTCCTCCTCTTCCTGTTTCCAGATTTCCTGCAAAACCCAAGCTTTTCCGAAAGGCAAAATATAATCCTCATCGGGCATCAATGAAGTAGCACCTTTTGTACCTTTTACTTTACTCCAATACAAACCTTTATGTTCAAAAATCACAACCGGATTTGGATCATAGTAAGCTGCTTTAAGCAATCCTTTTAAGTCGGCGCCATTGCTTGGGTATGCAATTTTCAACCCACGAATATTGGCAACGACACTTTCCACGGAAGAGGAATGGTACGGCCCACCGCTACCGTAAGCTCCAATGGGAACACGCAGAATCATTGAAACAGGCCATTTTCCGTTGGAAAGATAACAGCTTCGGGAAACCTCGGTAAAAAGTTGATTGAGTCCGGGCCAAATATAATCCGCAAACTGAACTTCCACGATTGGTTTCAAACCAACCGCACTCATTCCAACGGTACTTCCAACAATAAACGCTTCTTGAATTGGCGTATTGAAAACACGATTGTCTCCAAATTTCTGCGCCAAAGTCGCCGCTTCGCGAAACACTCCGCCCAAACGTCCGCCAACATCTTGGCCGTAAAGCAAACATTCTTTATGCTTTGCCATCAATTCCTCAATGGCGAAAAGCGCACAATCTACCATCACTACTTTTTCGCCACCTTTCGGACTTCTTTCGCCCTTTTCCTCAGTGATTTCAGTAGGTGCAAAATCGTGCGTAAATAAATCTTCGGGTTTTGGATTTTCGGCTTTTAAAGCTTTTTCTAAAGCTTCTTTAATTTCGATTTTGATTTCAGTTTCGATTTCTGAAAGCTTTTTTTCTGAAAAACCATTTTCCAATAATAATTTCTTCAATTTCGGATACGGATCGCGAGTTCTCGCTTCATCCAAATCATCGCGATAAAACTCCATCCGAACCCCGGAAGTATGGTGATTTAAAAGCGGCACTTTTGCGTGCACCAAAAACGGTCTTCTTTCCTTTCTTATTTTTGAAATTACATTTTGAATGGTATTATAACTTTCCTCAAAATCGGTTCCATCAATTGAAATTGCTTCTAATCCGTGAAAACCTGCAGCATATTCAAAAGCATTCTGCGCACGGGTTTCCGCGGCATTCGCCGAAATATCCCAACCATTATCCTGTACCAAATACAAAATGGGCAATTGTTTTAACGCGGCCATTTGAAAAGCTTCTGCGATTTCACCTTCGGTAACCGAGGCGTCACCCAAAGAGCAAACTACAATTGGCAAATCCAATTCAGAATTCTGAATTCCGAATTCTGAATTCATCGATTCTTTATACCAAAACCCCAAAGCCGCGCCAGTAGCTGGAATGGCCTGCATTCCAGTGGCCGAACTTTGATGAGGAATTTTAGGCTTATTGGCATCCTTCAAACTTGGATGTGAATAGTATGTTCTTCCGCCGGAAAAAGGATCATCTTTTTTTGCCAAAACCTGTAGCATCAATTCGTACGGTTTCATCCCGATTGATAGCAAAATTGAGTCATCCCGATAATACGGATATACATAATCCTGCGGCAAAAGCTGCATTCCCAAAGCGGTTTGAATCACCTCATGTCCACGCGAAGTTGCGTGAACGTATTTTGACACGATCTTGAAATTTTCCTCATAAATTTCTGTCATCGCTTTTGCAGTAACTAGATTTTTGAAGGCTTTTTCGAATATATTTTTGTCTATTTTTTTTGACATTTTGTTATTTGAAACAAGAGCCAAGAATCAAGAACCAAGATTTATTTGTCTTGATTCTTGACTCTTGGTTCTAAAGTTTTATATTTTTCTGTTCGAATCAAATTTCTCCAAATAATCCCCGATTCTTCGAAGGAATGATCCTGCCAAATAACCATCTACAATTCGATGATCGAATGAAAGTGAAAGATACATCATTTGCCTGATTTCAATGGTATCACCATCTTTTCGTTCCATTACTTCGGCACGTTTTTTTATGATTCCAGTTGCTAAAATTGCAGCTTCGGGTTGGTTGATTATTGGAGTACCCATCAAACTTCCGAAAGTCCCCACATTGCTTATTGTAAATGTGCTTCCTTTGGTATCGTCGCCTTTCAGTTTGTTATCGCGCGCTTTACCCACAAGTTCATTTGTGGTTTCGGCCAACTCTTTTAAATTCTTTTTATCGGCATTTTTTACAACAGGCACAATCAAATTTCCCGAGGGAAGTGCTGTTGCCATCCCGATATTTATTTCTTCTTTCACAATAATATTTGTTCCATCCAGAGTGGAATTTATCATCGGAAAATCTTGAATCGCTTTCGCCACACATTCAATAAACAGTGGCGTGAACGTTAGTTTTTCATCGTATTTTTCCTGAAAAGCATCTTTATTTTTGTTACGCCAATTGACCATTTCGGTCAAATCTGCTTCTACGTACGCGGTAACGTGTGGTGCGGTGCTGGCGCTGAAAACCATATGATCGGCAATCATTTGGCGCATTCGGTCCATTTCAACTATTTTCCCCTTTCCTTTATCGAATTTTAAATCGGGAATTTGAAACCCTGAGACTTCGGGAACAGCTTGGGTGAATTGAAAGGGACGCCCATTTTCCAAATATTCTGAAACATCACTTTTCCGAAGACGTCCGTCTTTTCCGGTTCCCGAAATTCGAGACAATTCTTCATAACTGATATGGTTTTTTCGGGCGATGGAATCAACTAAAGGCGAAATGAAAACGTTTTCGTTTACTTTGAATGAAGCAGGTTTCGAGACTGGTTTTTGTGATTTTGTTTTTTCGGAAGTTTCAGATTTAGAAACCCTTTTTTCTATAGTTTTTTCTGAAGATTTTGAAATTCCATTTTTTTCAGAAAGCTCCAAAATGGCAATCACTTCCCCAACTGGAACCACATCTTTTGCCTTAAATTTATGCTCAAGCATTTTTCCAGAACTAGGTGCTGGCACTTCGTTGTCCACTTTATCGGTAGCCACTTCCAAAAGAATATCGCCTTCTTCAAAAGAATCGCCTTCGTTTACCAACCAGTTGATAATTGTACCCTCGGTAATGCTTTCGCCCATTTTGGGCATTTTGAATTCTGTTTTCGACATAATTGTCTTTATTCTTTTTTCTCTTTTCTGAATTCAGAAATAGTTTTATAAAAATCTTCTTGTTTTGGCCTATCCTTCGGAATTACCCGCAACGGCACAACTTCCCGTAAACTTTCGTGACAATCTGTTGGCAATTGCTGATATAATCGAGTTCCCGCCGTTTTCCATGCGATCATTTCATCTGAAATATCTTTAATGGCTTTTGCTGGATTGCCAACTATTAATTTTCGCTTCGGAAATATTTCTTCGGCTTTTACAAAACTCATTGCCCCAACGATGCATTCATCGCCAATTTCGGCATCGTCCATAATTACGCTGTTCATCCCAATCAAACAATTTCGGCCCAAATTGGCTCCGTGAATTATCGCTCCGTGACCCACGTGCGCGCTTTCCTTCAGAACAATACTTTTCCCCGGAAACATATGGATTGTACAATTTTCCTGCACATTTACGCCATCTTCCAAAATAATCTCGCCCCAATCGCCACGAATGGCAGCTCCTGGGCCGATATAACAGTTTTTCCCAATAATCACATTTCCTGTAACCGCCGCCAATGGATGGACGAAACTTGACTCATGGATTACCGGAATGTGACCTTTAAAACTAAAAATCATTTTTTAAGATTTTTATATGACAAACTAAAGCCAACTTGGTTTATTTTACAACTGTTTCAAACAAAAATACTATGAAAATTGTAGTTTACGACCTAAACCAAACTTTATATAAAAAATCATCAAAGGATTCTTTTTTTAAGTTCGTTTGCTATAAAAAGGAATTGAAGATTTTCTATCTCTTTCAGCTGTTCTGGTTTCAATTTTTAAATAAGACAAACCTAATCGGAAAGACCACTTTCAAAGAGAATTTTTATAATTATTTGAACGGTTTACCGCCCGAAACCGTTGAAAAATATGCGAAACAATTTTGGGAAATCGAGTTTCCGGATTTGTTCAATAAGAAAATGTTAGCGGACATTGAACGGTTCTATTCAGAAGGAATAAATATTTATATAGTTACGGGAGGTTTTGAAGTTTATACGAAATATTTGGAAAAATTACTGCCCGTAAAAGTGATGGGGACGCAAACCAAATATGAAAACGGCACGTACAAAATAATCGGCGAGGCCTGCAATGGTGAGGAAAAATTAAAAAGATTGAATACTGAAATCCCTCAAGGGTATGAATTTTTGGAAGCCTATTCCGATAAAAAAGAACCCATTTTATACGAAGCGGAAAAAGGGTATTTTGTGGAAGATGAAAAAATTACTCTTATCCACGAAAAGTAGTTTTCAATTATTTTTTTAAGGAAAATCTTTATTCAAACTTTTTCAAGGTTTCTTTCGTAAATTCGGAAAGCACCAATCTACCCGAAATTACTGCTCTTTCTGCCAATAATTCATCCCAATCTTCCGTACCGGTCCAAAATACTTTTTTCATTTCCTTCATCGCTTCGGGATTGTAATTGCAGAGATTTTCCGCGAATGCCTGAACGGCATCGTCTAACTCTTCCATAGAATCAAAAACCTGATTGTATAAGCCTTTTTGGCGCGCCCATTCTGCTTCGTAAAACGAATTGGCATCGATGGCAATCTGACTCATCGCGCTTAAACCCAACTTTCTTTCTACGGCCGGACCCACTACAAACGGACCAATTCCAACGTTCAATTCGCTCAATTTAATCGCCGCAAATTTTGTCGCCATACAAAAATCCGTCGCCGAAGCAACTCCCACGCCACCTCCAACGGTTTTCCCTTGAATTCTTCCAATTATGAATTTTGGGCATTTCCGCATTGCGTTAATCACGTTTGCGAATCCGCTGAAAAAAATCTTTCCGGTTTCGGCGTCATTTATATTGATTAATTCATTGAAACTTGCTCCAGCGCAGAAAGTTCTGTCGCCTCCACTTTTCAAAATAATAACTTTTACTTCATCATTATTTCCAGCTTCAGTAATTGTGTTTGCAAGTTTCGCCAACAAATCTCCCGGCAGGCTGTTATGCGCTGGGTGGAAAAATTCGATGGTTGCGACTGCGTTCTCTATTTTTATATTTACGTATGGTGTATCCATTCTTAAAGTTAAAATATTTCTTATAATGTCAATGCGGATTTATTCCGCATTCGCTTACTCTTTATTCTTCTCAAACTTGGAAAGATCCCATCCATCACTCAAATCTAACCAATCCGGATTATACTCTGTGATAATATTGATCTTCCATTCCCGTTTCCATTTCTTAACTGTTTTTTCTCTTCGAATAGCAACTTGAATCCATTGATGTTCCTCAAAATAAACCAATTTTTTAATATTGTAATATCCCGGGTGCGTTTTTTGTGTGGCATTTTTGTGTTCAAAAATCCGTCTTTGTATGTTGTTGGTTACTCCTACATAAAAAATATGATTTCTTTCATGTGTTAATATATAAGTGTAATATTTGTGAACTTTTGGCACGGGTCGTAATCATAATTTAGGTTATTGGGTACGCCTGCGCAATAAATGCGCAGGGACAATAAGCAACTTATTATAGTAATCCAAACTGCTCAAAATGGTGGTTTAAATGCTTTCTTTCCAGCAAATACCATTCAAATTTGTTCAATTCGCCAAACACCACATTTTTGGTTTTTGCATCGGGGTTTTGTTTGAAATATTTCAAATAATCCGCCCGAGCTTCCAGCATTTTTGCTCTTGCCGTTTCAAAATCTGGGTGTTTTGTTTCGTTTATTTTTGATTGTTTTGCCAAGGGAAAATCGTACTCCCGTGGCATTTTTCTATAATTGTATAATGTGGAATGTGTCTCTTCCAAATATTTTTCCGGCGTCGCAATTTCAAAATCCTGGATTTCGCCCGAAGCAATTCTGTACGTATATTCCAAATGCTCCAGCATTTGCTGTGGTTTCATCGAGCCCCAATTCGGTTTTGAATCTTCGGAAAGTTTGTTCAAATATTTTTGAATAGTTTCCGAAGTTATTTCCTCAAAAACTGTTTGCTTTTTTTGAACCATCGTTAAAATGGTTGCCACAGCCAGTAACTCGCCCTGCTTTTCTTCTTCCGAAGAACTTTCGTCAATATTCGCGTCAAAAACCTCAACGTACCATTTCACGATTCCTGAAGGCAATTCGGTTCCTTTTTGCTCACGATCAATTTTTTGTTTGCACGTTAACCGCACGTAAACTGTGTCATTGTGATAAATTGGGCGGAGAAATCTGCATTCTTCCAAACCGTAATTCGCGGCAACCGGACCTTTATTCGGATAAACAAAAAGTCCAGCGGCGGCGGCCAAAATGAAATATCCGTGCGCAGTTCGCTTTTCAAAAATACTTCCATCTAAAGAGGTGATATCAGTATGCGCGTAAAAATGATCCCAAGTTAAATTTGCAAAATTGATAATATCGGTGTCTGTAATGGTTCGATTATGCGTTTTTATTGACATTCCCGGCTCAATATCTTCCCAATGATAGGCGAAGGGGTGCTTTTCGGCTTCTTTATAATCGGCCTTTGCTTGATAAATTCCTGTAATCTCTGTCAAAGTTGAAGGTGAACCTTGAATAGCACAACGCTGTAAATAGTGTTTAATTCCACGCATTCCGCCCATTTCTTCCCCACCGCCGGCTCTACCGGGACCGCCGTGAATAAGGTTTGGCAATGGCGAACCGTGGCCTGTGCTTTGTTTTGCACTTTCACGATTCAAAATTAAAATCCGTCCGTGGTGCGTTGCCGCAGAAACAGTATATTCTTTCGCAATTTTATCATCATTTGTTACAATGGAACTCACCAAAGAACCTTTCCCCATTTTAGAAAGTTTGATCGCTTCTTCCAAATTTTTATAGGGCATAATCGTGCTCACCGGGCCAAATGCTTCGGTTATATGTGCAGCCTCATTTTGCAACGGATTGTCTTCGCGAAGTAAAATAGGTTTTAAATACGCACCTTTTTTTGAATCCGCTCCCATTACTTCAAAATCCTCAAAGTCGCCGTAAACTATTTTTGCGGTTTGGGTGATTTTTTGAATTTGTTCTTTTACTGAATTTCGCTGCGCATCGCTTACCAATGCGCCCATTCTCACCTCTTTTAAACGCGGATCGCCGATTGTTACTTTTTCAAGTTGTTTTCCGAGGGCAATTTGAACATCTTCCACCAAATTTTCGGGAACGATAATTCTTCGGATTGCAGTACATTTTTGACCGCATTTCACGATCATTTCATTTCGGACTTCTTTAATGAAAATATCGAATTCCGGCGTTCCGGGAACTGCGTCTTCACCTAAAATGGAAGCGTTCAAACTATCGGCCTCCATTGTAAACGGAACCGATTCATCAATCAATCGCGGATGTTTTTTCAGAATTTTTCCCGTGGTTGCAGAGCCAGTAAATGACACTACATCCTGCGATTCCACGGTATCGAGAATATTTTTTGCAGTTCCTGAAATCAATTGTAACGAACCTTCAGGCAAAATTCCCGAAGCAATAATTTCCTTTACCACAGCTTCTGCCAAATATGCAGTTTGCGGTGCGGGCAACACCACGGCTGGCATTCCCGCCATCCAGTTTACCGCGCATTTTTCAAGCATTCCCCAAACCGGGAAATTGAATGCATTTATGTGAACGGCAACGCCCTCGCGCGGTACCATAATGTGGTGCGCCATAAATCGGCCTCCGCGGGAAAGATCTATCGGGTCGCCTTCCACATCAAAAGGGTGGTTTGGAAATAATTTACGAAGCGAGGCATTGGCAAACAAATTGCCGAAACCGCCCTCAATATCTATCCAACTGTCAATTTTTGTGGCACCGGTTCGGTAGCTTATTTCGTAAAATTGCTGTTTCTTTTTGGTGAGATACATGGCGAGTTTCTTCAGCATCAATCCGCGCTCTTGAAAAGTCATTTTCCGAAGCGTTTCGCCTTTGTCCCTTCCGTATTGTAGGATTTCTGGAATATCGAGACCTTCCGTAGTTACACTTGTAAAATGCTCGCCAGTTACCGAATCGAGAATCGGGCTGCCTTCGCCCTTTCCTTCTGCCCAATTTCCTAATATGTAGTGTTGTGTTTTTTGCATCGCTGTGAACGTTCCATCAAAAACGAGAAACTTTATTTTAATATTTTAATAATTTTGATAAAGAAGAATGTATTTCATTAATAGTTTCAGCATTTACATCGCCTATTTTTTTTTTTAATCGCTCATCGGAAAGCGTCCTTACTTGAAAAACCAAAATTTCAGATTTACTATTCAACCCATTTATTTTATCGGGAAGCAAAATTGGATTGTTTTTAAAATTATGAAGAGATGAAGTTAATGGGCAGACAATCTTTAGTTTGGATTTACTGTTCATTGTATTGCCGCTTATAATAACTGCAGGTCGGACTCCCGCTTGTTCACTGCCTTTAATTGGGTCAAAATATACCTTCCAAATCTCTCCTTGCTTCATTCTTTTTCGTATTCATCAAGCATTTTAAACCAATCCTCAATACCCTCTTCAGCTAAAGCTTGCATATCAGGATCGTCTGCCATACGTTCGAAGGATTTTGCATATTGTGCCTTTTCCAATCTTTCTAAATAATATTCCAATGCTCTTTGAATTAGTTTATTCTTGGGCACTTTTAGTTCTTGGGCCATTTTTGAAAGATTTTCAAGCAAATCTTCGGGCAATGATGATGTGAATGTTGCCATAATATATTTATAAAACGTAAATATATAACTTATTTATTCGAAAAAGAAAATTAGATATTCACATTTTCGATAATCGCAGCATAACCCTGCCCGACGCCTACGCACATTGTAATCAAAGCATATTTTTTATTTTGAAGTTGAAGTTCCAAAGCTGCGGAATATGCTATTCGTGCTCCGGTTACCCCCAATGGATGACCAATGGCGATTGAGCCGCCATTTGGATTAATGCGCGGATCGTCATCTTTTAATCCCCATTCGCGGATGCACGCCAAAGCTTGCGAAGCGAAGGCTTCATTCAACTCAATCACATCCATATCCTCCATTTTTAAACCAGCTTTTTCGAGTGCTTTATTGGAAGCTTCTACGGGACCGATGCCCATAATTCTTGGCTCTACTCCTACAACTGCGGAAGAAACTATTCTCGCAATTGGGTTTAAATTATATTTTTTTACCGCGTCTTCGGAAGCTATTATTGTTGCAGCGGCGCCGTCATTCAAACCTGAGGCATTCCCAGCTGTTACACTTCCATCTTTTTTGAAGGCTGGACGCAATTTTGCCAAAACTTCCTTTGTGGTTTCTGGGCGAATAAATTCATCATCTTTAAAAATAATCGAATCCTTTTTTCGCTGCGGAATTTCTACGGAAACGATTTCTTTTGCCAAACGTCCATTTTCTTGCGCTTTTGCAGCTTTCATTTGTGAATGGTATGCGAATGCGTCTTGGTCTTCTCGGTTTATATTGTGTTTATCAACCAAATTTTCCGCTGTATTTCCCATTCCGTCCGTGCCGTACATTTCGGCCATTTTTGGGTTTACGAATCGCCAACCGAAACTGGAATCGTACATTTTGGCATCGGTTCCAAAAGCGGAAGATGGTTTTGCAACCACGTACGGTCCGCGCGTCATATTTTCAACACCGCCCGAGATAAAGAGATCGCCGTCCCCAGCTTTTATTGCTCTGTTTGCGTGAATTATTGCGGAAAGCCCGCTGCTGCAAAGTCTGTTTACCGTTTCACCGGGAACCGTAAAAGGCAAACCGGCCAGTAACGCCGCCATCCGAGCGACATTCCGGTTGTCTTCTCCGGCTTGATTTGCGCATCCCAGAATCACATCGTCATACGATTCTTTTGGAATATTTGGATTTCGTTTTACTATTTCAGCAATTACCAATGCGGCCAAATCATCTGTTCTTACAGCGCTTAGCGTTCCTTGGTAACTACCGATGGGCGTTCTTATTCCGTCTATTATATATGCTTCCATAAAGGATTTTTGATTTTTGATTGTCGATTTTCGATTGTTGAAGTAAAAATTATTCAGGAATAAAAAATCGTAAACCTTAATTATATTAATTTATTATTTCCGAAAATGTATCTCCTTGATTTATATCGCCTGTTTTAAAGCCGCGCGTAAACCATTTCATACGTTGTTCGGAAGTTCCGTGCGTAAAACTATCTGGCACCACATCGCCTTGCATTCTTTTTTGAATGGCATCGTCACCCACAGCATTTGCGGCACTTAAGGCTTCTTCAATATCTCCTTCTTCCAGATAATCTTGATTATGGTGTGCCCAAATACCCGCATAAAAATCTGCTTGAAGTTCCAATGCTACTGAAAGTTTGTTTGCGTCAGCTTTACTTTGACGTTGCTGTAATTGTCTTACTTTTTGTGAAGTTCCCAACAGGGTTTGAACGTGATGCCCAATCTCGTGTGCAGTTACATAGGCAATTGCAAAATCTCCACCCTGTGCGCCGAATCGTGTTTTCAATTCGTCAAAAAACGCCAAATCCATGTACAAATCTTGATCTGCGGGGCAATAAAATGGTCCGGAAGCCGAGCTTGCATTTCCGCAAGCGGTGCTTACTGCATCTGTGAATAAAACCATTGTGGGTTCCGCATAATCACCAAGATTATTTTTTGCGAAAATTTGGTTCCAAACATCTTCGGTATCAGCCAAAACGGTTGCAACAAAGTTCCCGACTTCTTTTTCTTGGGCCGTGAGTTCGCGTTGTTCTGTTTGTTGGGATTGGCTTCCGCCCAATTGCTCCACAATTGGCGCTAATTGTTGACCGGTTTCGCCTCCAAAAAACTGCAGTGCAATCACAATTAAAGCAATTACGCCACCACCAGCAACTAATTTTCCTTTGCTGCCCATACCGCGACGATCATCGAGGTTACCACTTTGTCTTCTACCTTGCCATTTCATAATTTCGTTATTAGTTATTAGTTGATGGTTATTTGTTTAAAAATGAGTACAAAATCGAAAAAAATCAATTCATCTTTTACATCTCCCAATCTTTTGAAGTTCTATAAACCACTCCTTTAAACAAAGCGACCAATTCCTCGCCTCTTTTTACCTCCACAATATTAAAACCCAATTTATTGCCAACTTTTTCGATTACAGATTCCGCCGTTAAATAATCACCTTCATTTAAAGCTTCAATATGATTGATTGAAGTTTCAATGGAAACGGCGTATTTTCCGTGGGTATTCGCGGCAAAACCGAAAGCTGTATCTGCCAAACTATAACTTATGCCGCCGTGGGCTTTATTCATACTGTTCAGCATTTCTTTTCGAACGGTCATTCCAACTTTGCATCTACCTTTTTCTACCTCCAAAATTTCGATGCCGAGCCAAGAACTGAAAGCGTCTTGACTCAGCATTTTTACAGGTATTTTCTCAGGCTCAAGCATTTAAAAGAAGATTTTATTTTCCCGGTTCATTTGTCGCAATAGCGGCGAACAACGGTAGCGGTCCTCGTGATATTCATCATAAAGTTCGTCCATTTTTGAAACGCACCAATCAATTCCCTTTTCATCTGCCCAAGCCAATAATCCCTTGGGATAATTTACGCCTTTCGTCATTGCATTGTCAATATCTTCTGCGGAAGCTATGTTCCAAAATAGGGCGTCAGCGGCTTCGTTTATTAGCATTACGAGGATTCTTTCAAAAATATATTCAGAATTTATATTATCATTTGAAGACGTTCTCGACTGCGTTCTTACAGACATTTCTCCATTTTCGGAATAATCGTAATATCCCCTTCCGCTCTTTCTTCCCAAATAACCTGCTTCGGCAAAACGCTTTTGGGTAAAAGAAGGTTTGTAGCGCGGATCGTAATAAAAAGCTTCAAAAACAGATTCCGTTACAGTATAATTCACATCGTTTCCTATAAAATCCATTAATTCGAACGGTCCCATTCTGAAACCTCCAATTTCCTTCATCGCTGAATCTATTTCAGAAAAAGATGCAATCCCTTCTTCGTAAATACGAAGCGCTTCCCCATAAAAGGGACGTGCAACCCGATTCACTATAAATCCCGGTGTGTCTTTTGCAACGGACACGGTTTTCCCCCACTCTTTAATAGTTTTTACGGAAATATTTAACGTTTCTTGAGAAGTTTGGATTGACGGAATTACCTCAACCAATTTCATTAAAGGTGCTGGATTGAAAAAGTGAATCCCAATGCAACGCTCGGGTTTTTGAAGTGAAGAAGCAATTGAAGCGATTGATAAAGAGGAAGTATTTGAAGCAATGATACAATCATCGCCCACAAATTTTTCAAGCGTTGAAAACACATTTTTTTTGATGTCAAGATTTTCTAAAATAGCTTCTATTATCAAATCCGAATCTTTCAATTCTTTTAGGGAATTTACATATTTTATATTGCTCTGGATACGGTTTTTTTCTTCGGAATCAATTTTTCCTTTTTCAACCAAACGATCCATTATTTTTTCCAAATCGGCTTTGGCTTTTTCCAAAGCTTCCGTTTTTGTATCGTATAATTTTACGGAACACCCAGCCGTAGCAGCAACTTGTGCAATGCCGCTTCCCATTGTTCCTCCGCCGATTATTCCAATATTTATTGAAGATTGTTGATTGTTGATTGTTGATTGTTGAAGAGACATAAATTTAACTTTTTAATTTTAATGAAGCTGTTTTAATACTTGCAACAAAAATCGAAATCAGCTCATTGTTTTCTTTCAACAAAATATCGAGTTTATTAATATCTTGAAGCAAAGATGCACCTTTTTGTATTCTCATATTTACCAAACATTCCCTTAATTCTTTTAAACATATTTTTAATTTATGAAGAAAATCCCTCATAGATTCTCCACTTTGTGCTTCAGCATAATTTAAAGCTACCGATGTTGCAGAACGTATTAATTGTTTAGCCAAATGTTCGGACGCAAATGAATTATCAATTGTTTTACAAACCAATATCACATCAATTGCAAACTGAGTCAATCTTTCCTCAAGTTGGTTTGGTTTCATATTTTTAGGATCTAAACGTTTCCTAGTACTTCAAAAATCAACAATCATCAATCTGCAATCCCTAATCACTTTCCTTTAAAATTCGGCCTTCTTTTATTCACAAAAGCATCAACCCCTTCGGCATAATCTTCACTTTGGGCAGATTCTATTTGAAGTTTGCTTTCCAAATTCAATTGCTCTTCCAAATTATTTTGCATTGAATTATTCAGCAAACGCTTCGTTAACCCCAACGCTTTTGTGGGCATATTTGATAATATGGATGCTATATTGTTCACTTCTTCCATAAATGTTTTCTCGGAAACCGTTTTATAAACCATCCCTAGTTTTTCGGCATCATTGGCCGAAACTTTATCGCCCAACATCATTAACGCAGAAGCCTTTTGCAACCCAATCAATCGCGGCAAAAAGAAAGTTCCGGCGCTGTCCGGAACCAAACCAATTTTGCTGAAAGCCTGAATAAAACTTGCATTTTCCGAAGCAATCACAACATCGCAGGCCAAGGCAATATTGGCGCCGGCACCTGCGGCTACTCCATTTACGGCGGCGATAACAGGCTTTTCGATGTTACGGATTCTCGTAATTATTGGGTTATAATGCTCTTCCAATATTTTTTTAAAACCGGGATTAAGTTCCGGTGAAGTGACTTCCTTTAAATCCTGCCCTGCGCAAAATGCTTTTCCGCTTCCGGTGATTACAATTGCCCGAACGTCGGGATTTTTTTCGCAATTGTCCAATTCATTTTGAAGCAAAAGTGCCATTTCACGATTGAAACTATTGAAAACCTCCGGCCGGTTTAGGGTTAAGGTTGCCACATTATTCTTTATATTTTTTAAAATCATATTTCTTTCATTGTTGATTTAAGAATATTTGATTGTTGATTGTTGAAGTAGGCGAACTTCAAAAATCTGCAATCACCAATCTGCAATCGTTAATCCTCTTATTTCAAACATTTAAAATAATCAAACGGCTCTAGGCAATCGTCACATTTAAAAAGCGCTTTGCAGGCCGTGGAACCAAATTGGCTAACCAAATGTGTATTTGTGCTACCGCAATTTGTACATTTTACTAATTTTTTTTCCCCAAGCAAAACCTCTTTATCGTGAGATTCCGAAAGCGGGCGGGCAATGCCGTATTCTTCCATTTTTCGAAGTCCTTCTTCAGAAATCCAATCGGTGCTCCAAGCTGGAGAAAGGATTAATTCAACTTCCGCTTTTTTTCCTATTTCTGAAAAAGCTTTTTTCAAATCGTCGCCAATAACGTCCATCGCTGGGCATCCGGAATATGTTGGCGTTAATTTTATATAAATTATTCTATCTTTTTCAATTGCTTCGCGAATTACACCAAGATCCAAAACTGAAAGCACAGGAATCTCAGGGTCTGAAACAGATTTCAGAACTGGGATTAAATTTTCTTGTATGTTTGGTTCTTCTGTAAGTGTCATAATTATTGAAGATTGTTGATTGGCGATTGCAGATTTTTGAAGTTTTATCACTTCATAAATCTGCAATCACAAATCAGCAATCATTAATCTTTTACCAATTCATATTTGGATAAGTTCGCTGCATATATTGCAAATCGGCCAATAAATAGCCCATATGTTCGCTGTGAACTCCTTCTTTTCCGCCTTTGGTGAAATACTTGTTTTCAGGAATGGTGAGCGTTGCTTCTTTTAAAATTTCCGAAACTTCTTCGTAATATTTTTCTTTGAATGCTGAAATATCAACTCCGATTCCTTCTTTTGCCATTTCCTTTTCAGCTTCCGTCATAAAGAAAAGCTCATCTGTATATCGCCAGAGATCCTCAATTGCATCCTGCATTTTTGCTTTGCTTTCATCGGTCCCATCGCCCAAACGTTTTACCCAATCACTTGAAAAACGTTTGTGGTAACTTACTTCCTTTATTCCTTTTTTTGCGATTGCAGCCAAGGTTTCATCGGGACTATTTTGCAATTTCTCCATCAACATTAAATGATAAACATCAAACAGAAACTGACGTCCGATTGTATATCCAAAATGTGTATTTGGTTGTTCAACAAGCAAACAGTTTTTGTATTCCCGTTCAATTCTAAGGAAAGCGATATCATCTTCGGTTTTGTTTTCTCCAGAAATTTTTGCGGCGTATTGATAGTAACTGCGCGTTTGCCCTAGCAAATCCAAAGAAATATTTGTAAGCGCAATATCGGTTTCCAAATTTGGCCCGTGACCGCAAAGTTCACCCAAACGCTGGGCTAAGATTAGGGAATTGTCGGCGATTGTTAGGATGTAATTATATAAAATTTGATTTTTCATTTTAAGATGGCATTAGGCAATAGGTATTTGGAATTAGTTGGTTCTTTCTTTTATTTTATTTCTTAGAGAAGAAAGCATTTTTGTTAATTCTGAAAGGTGTTTTCTGTTTTCTTCATCTTCTTCGGTTGAAATATAATTTCTTCTTTTTGCTTTGGTACTGCAAGAAACACATTCATTTGAGCTATAGATTGCATAATTTATATGCTTAACAAATTGTGCGTCACTTCCCGGATAGCCTTCAGAAATATTTAAAGCAATTGAATCTGCAGCTCTTCGAAACTGGGAAGAAAGGGCATATAATTCGTGTTTAGGAAATTTCATTACCAAACTATTTATCAATTCTCCAAAATCCATAGCTTTTTGATAAACATTTAAATCTTCAAACTTAAAATGATAATTGCTTTTCATGCTAATTCCAAATACCTATTGCCTCATCCCAAAATTTACATATGCTTCACCTCATCGGGCAAATCATAAAAAGTGGGATGGCGATATACTTTATCCTGCGCCGGCTCAAACATTTCACCGTTTTCCTGCGGATTTGAAGCGGTAATATTTTTGCTTTCCACCACCCAAATACTTACGCCTTCATTTCTTCTTGTATAAACATCGCGGGCATTTTCCATTGCCATTTCAGCATCAGCAGCGTGAAGACTTCCAAAATGGCGGTGTTCCAATCCATTTTTACTGCGGACAAATATTTCCCAAAGCGGCCAGTTTTTCTTAGTATTTTCCATCTTAACTTGCTTTTGCTACTTTTCTTTTTTCGTTCTTTTCAGCGTATGCCATTGCGGCATCACGAACCCATTCTCCATTATTCCAAGCGTTAACTCTAGCGGTCATTCTTTCTTTATTGCACGGACCGTGGCCTTTTACTACTTGCCAAAATTCATCCCAATCAATTTCGCCAAAATCGTAACTTCCTTTTTCTTCGTTCCATTTTAAATCTGGATCGGGAACCGTAATTCCCAAAAGGTCTGCTTGTGGTACAGTTTGATCTATGAATTGTTGGCGCAATTCGTCATTGCTTTTGCGCTTCAGTTTCCATTTCATTGATTGTTCTGTGTGAATGGATTCCGCGTCCGTTGGTCCCAACATCATCAAACTTGGCCACCACCAACGATTTAGTGCATCTTGCGCCATTGCTTTTTGTTCTTCGGTTCCGCGACAAAGGGTCAACATAATCTCAAAACCTTGACGCTGATGAAAACTTTCTTCCTTACAAACACGCACCATCGCACGCGCATACGGACCAAATGAAGTATTGCACAACGGCACCTGATTTATAATTGCAGCGCCATCAACCAACCAACCAATTGCGCCCATATCGGCCCACGTAATGGTTGGATAATTGAAAATTGAGGAATATTTTGCTTTTCCACTGTGAAGTTGCTCATAAAGTTCATCACGGGAAATTCCTAGGGTTTCGCAAGCTGAATATAGATATAAACCGTGGCCCGCTTCATCCTGCACTTTTGCAAGTAAAGCAGCTTTTCTTCGCAACGAAGGCGCGCGGGTAATCCAATTTCCTTCGGGAAGCATCCCAATAATTTCAGAATGTGCGTGCTGGCTCATCTGCCGAATGTGGGTTTGACGGTATTTCTCCGGCATCCAATCTTTCGGCTCTATTTTTTCGTCACGCGCAATGCGGGCTTCGAAAATTTCTTCGAGATTTTTTATTTCTTTTTCACTCATAATTTTATGCTTTAAGCTTTAGGCATTAAGCCGTAAGCTAGTTATACATCAAAATCTACTTTCACTTTTTCGGAAGTTGGAACGGCTTGGCAACTAAGTACAAAGTTTTGCGCCACTTCCTTTTCTTCCAACGCGTAATTTATTTTCATTTCCACTTCGCCTTCCAAAATCTGGCATTTGCAAGTGC
>Ga0209344_10001983_pt1 | contig 24248 bp, 12 predicted proteins | sample Cruoilmetagenom6_FD_187293 | JGI IMG/M metagenome (GOLD analysis project Ga0209344, IMG submission 187293) | Oil polluted marine microbial communities from Coal Oil Point, Santa Barbara, California, USA - Santa Barbara Oil Seep Sample 6 (SPAdes)... | ecosystem: Environmental > Aquatic > Marine... | reverse complement strand
AGTTCCACAACAGAAAATAGCGGCCAATGTGCAGTCTTAAAATAAGGAATAGTTTAGTATTGTTTGTTATAGTTAGTTGTTTGTTGAATATAGGTTGGCTATTCATATAACCAACCTTTATTCTCATAGGTAAATCCGTTGTTATTGAATAGACCTAATGCACATTTTAGTTTGAACGTTAGTTTTTATGATCAACAAAAACATCGGCCATTTCAACAACAAATAGAAATTGGCCGTCTAACGCAATTTATTTAGAGGGCGAATTAAAATAAGATAAAAATAGAAATATGAGATTTATTCATAAAATAGCATGTATTTTTTTATTACAATCAGTATTCATATCATGCATAGATTCTACTGTTGATAAAAATAAAACCATAAGAAATGAGACTTCTGAAAACTGGACCCATATGGGACCCGGCGGTGGAGGTTCAACTTTTATGCCTACATTTTCATATTCGAGTACGGACGATTTTCTTATACGATGTGATATGACAGGCTCTTATTTAACCAAGGATGGGGGAGAATCTTATTCACAAATCAATTATCCAAATGGTTCTTCTTCATTTGCCTATGATCCATTGGATGAGAACACGGTCTATATTGGGGCATCCTCTTTAAATAGGTCAGAAAATGGAGGACAAACATGGGAAATGATATTCCCAAAGAAAGAGGATATTATTGAGGAAATTTTTGTTGGGGATCATGCCAATTATTCAATAAAAGCAAAGGAAAATTCCTTATACGCCAATAGTGGAAAAGGAATACGAATAAAAAATATCAAAGCAGACCCCAAAGATGCTGGCCATATTTATTTCAGTATTAACAAGGCTTTTTACTATTCAACGGATAAAGGTGAAAACTGGACTAGGATAGCACTGGATGATGACATTAAATTCATATACACAAATGCGCAATATCTGAAGGATACGGTATATGTTTTTACAACAAATAGCGTCATTAAAATAGATAAAGGTACTTGGAAACATACCACCTATCCAATCCCAAATGAAATGAAACCGGCCTTTTCCTATACTGGAGGCAACATAAAAAACAGTGGAGATTTTATTTTCTATGCTTTACAAAACAATGCAGGTAGTGACAGTAGACCAGATGCAGTAGCCAAGACTTCTTTATGGACAAGCAATGACCTAGGCCTTACTTGGGAACTAAACCAAGATCCAACCTTTAACAATTCACAATCTATAGCCCCAACTTATAAAAGTATATCCGCTTCCGAAAACGACGCCGAAAATGTCTATGCGGTTACTTTGTCCTATAAGGAGAAGAAACAAGACAATGGATTATCCCACTGGTATGGCACTTTAAAGTCTGAAGATAAAGGTAAATCATGGAATTGGGTATGGAAAGGAGGTGGCGGTATTGGACAATACGGTGTAAGGGACGGAAAAGATGCACCTAACTTAAGTGATGCATGGGTTCAAGAAGCTTTCGGGGGAGAATTCATTCTTTTAATAGATGTAGGCGTTTCCCCTATCAATTCCGATGTAGCTGTAATTACAGATTGGTATCGCACCATGAAAACCGTGGATGGAGGTAAAACTTGGACCGAAATATATAGCAATAAGCAAAAAGAAGGAAGCTTTACAAGTCGAGGTATTAATGTTACAACAAGTTATGGTGTCCATTTCGATCCATTTGATCAGGATCATATAGCAATAAGCTTTACGGATATAGGATTCCACCATTCATACGATGGGGGAAAAAGTTGGTATAGATCCACCAAGGGCATCCCTATTGAATGGCAGAACACTTGTTATTGGATGGCTTTTGACCCGGAAGTAAAGGATAAAGTTTGGTCTGTGTGGTCTGGATTACACGATTTTCCGAGAGGAAAAATGACGAGAAGCCCAAAATGGAAAGAAAAATATTATAAAGGAGGGGTAGCAGTTTCAGTTGATGGGGGTAAAACTTGGAAACCCACTATAGAAGGTCTTGGCCCTAACACGCCAACAACTTCCATTGTATTGGACAAAAATTCTCCAGTAAACAATAGAACACTTTATATAGCGGCCTATGGCAAAGGGGTCTATAAATCTATTGATGATGGAAAAACTTGGAAGCTACATAACAACGGTATAGAAGGCAGTTTGGCTGCCTTTGAACTCACAATACAAGACGATGGAACTTTGTTTTTAATTACCTCACCCATACCCCAACATAAGAACGAAAAAGCGGGCAGGGAGGTATTTATGGGGAATCTGTACAAATCTATAGATGGCGGAAATTCCTGGAAAGCCCTAGACCTTGGTGATAAGGTTCAGTTTCCCAACGGACTCACTTTTGATCCCCAAAACCCAAATAGGCTTTATGTAGGCTCTTGGTCAGATATTCATTTAAGTGATCTAATTGGGGGGTCACTTGCCAATGCCACTGGTGGAAATGAATTAATGGATTTGGACGGAGGTATCTTGGTATCCGAAGACGGTGGGGGTACTTGGAAGCAAATTTTTGATGAACATCAATATGTCTATGACGTAACCGTTGATCCTTATCATCCGGGGCGGATTTATTGCAACACCTTTAATCAAGGTGCGTATAGGAGCAATGATTATGGAAAAACATGGAATAAGCTCAAAGATTACGATTTTCATTGGGGCCACCGTGTAATTATTGATGAAAATAATACGGAAAAGGTATACTTAACTACATTTGGATCCAGTGTTTGGCACGGGTCGCCAAAAATAGAGTAAACAAGTATAGTATGGGAACAGGTTACCCCCTAGACCTCCTGCCCATTGTTTGTAGTTCACCTAACACTTTCAACTATTGAACCATCTTTTAATGCAATTAAAGTTACGGACCATGAAATACGCTATCAAATTCTTATTTCTTTTCTGCTTTCTAACACAACAGCTAAGTGCGCAAGAAGATGTAAGCTTTTTTGAGTACTGGAAATCGTATTCGGATATTGAAAATTCCCTATACAAACACTTTAGCGCTATTGCGTATGATCAGCTAGAACAGACAAAAAGTGAAACCAACAACCTAAAGACAGCCGAAGACTGGCTAGAAAGGCAAACTACCGTAAAAAACAAACTGTTGGAGGCCGCTGGGCCATTTCCAGAAAAAACACCCTTAAATGCCCAGATAACCGATGTTTTAAAAAAAGATGGATTTAGAATTGAAAAAATCATCTACGAATCGGTTCCAAATAACTTTATCACAGGTGCCCTGTACATCCCAGATGGCGTTAAAAAAAATGCTCCGACCATTTTTTATGCTTGCGGACATTCACGGGAAGGGTTCAGGGTAGAAATATACCAGCATATTATTATCAATTTGGTTAAAAAAGGGTTCGTGGTATTTACAATTGACCCCATGGGACAAGGCGAACGCTACGAATATTGGGATGAACAAATTAACCAATCCATTTTACCAATTCCTGACCATGAGCACTCATATGCCGGCGCACAATGTATAATTTCCGGGTATTCTACTGCAAGCTATTTTATTTGGGACGTTATTAGAGGCATCGATTACCTCCTCACTAGAAAAGAAGTAGATCCCAATAGACTGGGAATGACCGGAAGGTCTGGTGGAGGCAACCTAACGGCCTATATAGGCGCTTTGGATGATAGGGTCCTTGCCACTGCGCCTGAATGTTATATTACAAGCTATGAATACCTATACCGATCAAGAGGCCCGCAATGTGCCGAGCAAAATTTATATCAAATGGTCGGCAAAGGACTTGACCATGCAGATTTCATTCAAGCAAGGGCCCCAAAACCAACCTTTATCATTAGTACCACCCGCGATTTCTTCAGCATACAGGGAACACGAGAAACCTTTCAAGAGGTCAAAACTATGTATGACGCTTTAGGGAAACCGCAAAACCTTTCTATGATTGAAGATGATGCAATACATCAATCAACAAAAAAGAACAGGGAAGCCATGTATGCCTTTTTTCAGAAAGAGTTGGATAACCCAGGGTCGAATGTAGATATGGAAGTTGAGGTTCCCACAGTAAAAGAACTTCAAATAAGCAAAACCGGTCAGCTAAATACATCTTTTAATAAAGAAACCATATTTTCACTAAATAAAGCCAAGGTTGCTAAACAAGAAGCGTCCCTATTAAAGAAACGGAGCGATTACAGTGCACACCTCAACAAAATTGTAACGGATGCGAAACAAATCTCCGGATTTAAAGCACCTAGCAATTTAAAAAAGGTCATCTTTTCTGGAAGATACCTAAGCAACCGTATACTGGAAAAATATTTGGTATCCGGTAGCGGGGAATACATGCTTCCTGTAGTCCTATTGAAACCACTACAAAATATAAGAAATGAAGTGGTACTGTATTTTGACACAAAAGGAATAGAACACGCGGTTCAACAAGACAGCATCGTTTCCGGGATATTAGACAAAGGGTACACCGTTTTGGTAACAGATTTACCCGGAATCGGAGAGCTTGGTCCTGGCTATTTAAAAGGGGATTCCTATATTAAAGAAGTCTCTTACAACCAATGGTTTGCTGCCAATCTAACAGCTAATTCTTTTGTAGGACTTAGATCGGAAGATATTTTAAGAATCCTACATTTTGCCGAAAAAGAATTAAACGCCACCAACATTGCCGCCATTTCCAATGGCGCACTAGGTAGCGAACTACTTCATGCTGCTGCTTTCACTAACAACATCGATAAAATCGCACTGATCAACCCTTTTCTTAGTTATATAGACATAGCTACCACAAAGCTGTATGCCCCATCTTATATTCCGCACACCGTTTCGGGCGCTATAGAAAAATATGACTTGCCCGATTTAATGGCTTCGTTGTATCCGCGTAAGGTCCTGGTAGTTGATCCTATGTCCGGTGACGGACATCCGGCAAGTATGTTGAACATTGAAAATAGTCTTAAGTTTCCTTTAGAAGTTTACAAGAAAAAAGGAGGTGAAAAAAATATGGTCATAAGTACTAATGCGAATGAAAGCCAACTCACAATATCCAAATTACTTACATGGTTAAAGTGAAATTCTATAATTAAAAGGGTAGCAATTTTTTTAGGCAGTTACGAAAAATATGGCACTAAAACACAACAAACTTAAATTACAGGGAACATGGGAAATTTTATAAGGCCAATACCCACAAAAAGGCAAAGATGTAACTAATAGAAAACAGACATGGAAAGAAGAGAAGCATTGGTTAATATATCATGGTTGTTAAAATCGGCTTTTTTAGCACCAACACTTTTGACAGCCTTGCAAAGCTGTCAGGAGGAAGTTTCGGAAACCAACAAGTTATTGGTGTTGAATGATTACCAAAATGATTTGATAAAAACAATTTCAGATACAATAATACCTAGAACAACAACTCCAAGTGCATCGGATGTAAAGGTTAATTATTTTATAGATCTATTGCTCAAGGATGTATTTGAAAAAGACGTTCAACAAAAGTTTTTAAAAGGATTGATACAATTTGATGAAACATGTAAATCAAATACAGGGAAAAGTTTTTTAAATCTTACCGAAAAGGAACAGCATGATTATTTAAAACAAGTTGATGAAGATATTATGAGCAAGGAATATGGAGATTTGGTGCCTTTTTATTATTCATTTAAGGTGTTGACCATAAAGACTTACTTTTCTACGAAAGAGGGGGCGTTGAACAATCTTAATTATAATCCGGTACCAGGTCCCTATCAAGGGGAAATAGAACTTAAAAAGGAGGATAAAATAACTATAGGAAACAGGATGTAACAGCTATGAAAGAGAAAAATACATATGATGCTTTGGTTGTTGGCTCAGGAATGACTGGAGGATGGGCCGCCAAAGAGTTTACAGAGAAAGGATTTGAAACTCTTGTTCTTGAAAGGGGACGGGATGTGAAACATATTGAAGATTATTCAACAACCAATAAGGCTCCTTGGGAATACAAGTATCATGGCCATGATTCGCTTAAGGATAAAGAGCAGTATCCCATACAAAGTAAAAAGTACAATTTTGATTCATCGAGCAAACATTTTTTTGTCAATGACAAAGAACACCCTTACTTGAATCCGCCGGATAAGCCCTTTAGGTGGTTTAGAGGTTATCAGACAGGTGGGAGAAGTTTAATTTGGGGTAGGGGCACATTTCGAATGAGTGATCTTGAATTTGGAGCAAACCTTAAGGATGGGCATGGAGTAGACTGGCCGATCCGATATAAAGATATAAAGCCATGGTATGATTATGTTCAAAGATTTATAGGGATCTGCGGTACTAAAGAAAATATACCCCATTACCCAGATGGGGATTTTCTTCCTGCCTTTGAAATGAATACCGCTGAAAAGGTAATTAAAGAACGCCTAGAATCGCATTATCCGGATAGAAGGTTGACACCAACTAGAATGGCGCATTTAACCAAAATAAAGCCAGGGCAATTTAAAGGTAGGTCCCAATGCCAATCAAGGGATATGTGCCATACAGGTTGCCCCTTTGGAGCTTATTTTAGTAGTAATAGTTCTACCCTGCCTGCTGCTTATGAAACAGGTAAACTCACCTTTAAATCAAATGCCATAGTAGCGTCTGTTATATATGATGCCGAAAAAAATAAGGCCATCGGATTAAAGGTGATAGATGCAAATACAGGAGAAACCAATGAGTACTATGCCAGAGTCATTTTTCTCTGTGCCTCAACTTTAGCTTCAACAGGAATTCTACTTAACTCCAAATCGGCTCGTTTTCCAAACGGGCTTGCCAACTCCAGCGGAGTACTTGGACATTATTTAATGGGACACCATAAAAATATTGGGGGAGAAGGAATTCTGGAAGGGTATGAAGATAAAATATATAAAGGACATCGACCATCCAATTTAGCGATTCCCACCTTTCGAAATGTAGTGAAGCAGGAAATGGATTTCCTAAGAAGTTACGGCGTTTCTGCCATGGCAGCTAGACAGGGGGTGAACCCTGCACAAATAGGTATTGGGGATGAATTCAAAGAAAAATTAACAAAGCCAGGTCCTTGGGAAGTGAAGCTTAGTGCGTATGGAGAGTGCTTGCCCTATTTTGAAAATAAGGTAGAATTGGATGCTACTAAAAAAGATAAATGGGGAATTCCTTTATTGAATATTTCAGCTGAATTTAAGGAAAATGAAATGAAAATGAGAAAAGACATGAAATCCCAAATTGCTGAAATGTTGGAGGTTATGGGAGCGAAGAATATAAAGGTGCATGAAGGTTCGCATATTGTTGGCGATGCAACACATGAGATGGGAACGGCGAGAATGGGGAATGATCCAAAAACATCTGTGCTCAATAAGTACAATCAATGTCATGATGTTCCCAACCTTTTTGTAACCGATGGTTCGTGTATGCCTTCTTCAGGGTATATGAGTCCTTCGTTTACGTATATGGCACTCACGGCAAGAGCATGTGATTATGCATTTAAACAAATGAAAAAAGGAATGTTTTAAGTCTTTTTCATTGGGTTGATTTACAATAAACAATATACCCATAGTGTGGTAATAGTCAAACCAAACACAGTGTCAGAACAATAAATATGAGGCTAACATCATTAGATTTTTTTAGAGGAGTAACAGTTGCTGCAATGATCATGGTAAATGATCCGGGGAGTTGGCAAATAAAGTATTACCAATTATCGCATGCTAAATGGGAAGGGTGTACCATTACCGATTTAATATTTCCTTTCTTTTTGTTTATTGTTGGAGTATCTATTACACTTGCCTTTGGAAAGGCTTTAACCAAGGGGGCAACCAAAAAACTCCTACTAAAGAAAACTATAAAAAGAGCATGTATTATATTTTCCCTTGGATTGTTTCTTAACTTATTGCCTAATTTTAATTTTAACGAAATTAGAATTCCTGGTGTGCTTCAGCGAATAGCATTGGTATACCTATTTTGTTCGATTCTATTTTTATATGCTAGTAAAAAAAGCCAAATAATTTGGTTTGGAGGAATTCTTATAGGGTATTATATTGTAATGATGTATGTTCCTGTTCCCGGTATTGGACCGTCAAACTTGGATCCCATCAATAATTTTTCGGCTTGGTTTGATAGACTAATATTGGAAGGATATATAGGTAGCCATGGACAGGGGCAATATGATTCTACAGGCATTTTCACTACGATTCCTGCAATAGCTTCTGGATTATTTGGTGTTCTCAATGGCCATTTGCTTGTAAGGAAAGATATTGCAACTGAAGTAAAGCTAATTTGGATGTTTATAATTGGATGTACATTTCTAATGCTAGGCTGGGCATTTAGCTATGAATTTCCAATGATTAAAAGATTGTGGACATCATCCTATGTATTATTTACATCCGGCATAGCTGTTATTTGTTTCGCCACATCCTTTTGGTTTTTGGATGTTCAAAAATTTCAAAAAGGGATTAAGCCTTTTATCGCTTTTGGCACCAATGCTTTGACTGCTTATTTTGTAGCAGGAATTTTTGGTCAGTTAGTAACCAGAAATCAATTTATTACATTTAATGGGAGTAAAATCAGCCCTAATGAATGGATGTTTAATGAGGTTCTTACTTCAGTGTTCAACCCTTATAATGCATCTTTTGCATATTCCATAATAAATACACTATTGATTTTTATTCTTATTTGGTATATGTACAAGAAGAATATAATAATTAAGGTTTAATTGAACCGAAGAATTAAATTATAAAAAAACCATATGTCCAAGTGTTTATTAAATCGTATTTAAATATTAGTTATAGTTAGTTTGCCAGATTGTAGTTTTAATCATGCCCTTAAATCATCTTGCCATAGTTTCTTATAATCCTTGGTTTACTAAAATTGTAGCCTTTCCCAATCGTATTATTTTGTGATCTTTAACAGGGACTCCTTAAGACAGTATACCAAGGTTTCATTGGAAAGGTTTGGGGTAGCACCTTAGACTGTATAAACTACTCGCCCAGGTTTTATCTTAAAACCAAACAAAGGATTCTTTTGGAAAATCCCGCCTAAATGGAAGCTATTGGAAATTGATTAAAAACCATTTTTACACTATTTAATAAGGCATAATGGGATCAAAAAAAGAGAAAACAGAGATGATAAGAAAATTGGCCGATACCTAAAAAATACTAACTTTAGCGTTTAAATCCCCTAAAATTCATTGCTCTGTCTAGAGTCCCGATAATACTACTTCTACTTATATGCTTTCCTTTAAAAGGGAATTGCCAGGGACTTTTATTTAATTCAAATGACAGTTTAATAGCCAAAAGAACGGAATACAATGTATTCGCCAACATCCAGCCTAATTTTAACAAATCCTTTGAGGTTAATTTTGATCTATCCATATTGGACAGTGATAGTTTTGGATATATTCTTTCTATAGGCGATAAAAATCAGTTAACCTCGTACTCCCTCACCTACTTAAACAGTTCAGAAGAATCGTTTCAACTAAGTTTTAACTTGGACGGGGTTAAAAATCTTTTAAAGATACCATTGCAGGAGAGCTCCCTTGGGAATAAAAAATGGATGAATATTTCCCTAAAGTTCAATGTCTCGTCAAAAAAAATTATCCTAACCGTTGACCATAAAACCTTTAGCACTGACCGGTATGAATTTAAAACCAATATCACCCCAAATTTATTTTTTGGAAAACACGGTAGTATAATAGATGTTCCTTTAATGGCCATTAAAAACCTATCCATCACCGAAGGTTCCAACACATATCAATTTAACTTTCATGAAAGTGAAGGGAATACCGTCTATGATGCCCATGGCAAAGGATACGGTACCGTACTGCATCCTAATTGGCTCATTAATGACTCCTATCATTGGAAACATAGATTCACCACCCGTTCCAAATCAATCACATCCTTGGCTTTTGATGAAACCAACCAAAGGTTTATCTATATCAATTCAGATTCCATTGGCTATTATGAATATGGAAAGGATCTAAACAGGAAACGTCCATTAAATGACATATTTCCAGTTCCCATGAACCTAGGTACCAGTTTTGTAAATTCGGGAACGAACGAATTGATCGTATATGAAGTAAACGACCTTCCCAATGATAGTGCTACAATTGCGAGTATTGACCTAGACAATCTAAATACCAAAATACTAAGCCGCCACCAACTCACGCAGCAAAGACACCACCACAATTTAATTTGGGATCATAACAATAACCGTTTTATCATATTCGGTGGTTTTGGAAACCAAAGGCTAAACAATACTTTTAATACATTTGACCTTTCTACCAACAAATGGGATACTCTAACTTTAAAGGGAGCTACCATTTCCCCTCGTTTTTTCTCTGGAATGGTTCAAACCGGTCCTGAGGAAATCTTAATATTTGGAGGTGTAGGCAATGAGTCCGGTGACCAAAGTATAGGCAAGACTTATTATTATGATTGTTACGAGGTAGATTTTGAAAAAGGAAATATAAAAAAACTATGGGAAATAAATCGGGACCAAAACTTGGCTTCCGTCAGAAATATGGTTCTTTCCTCCGATTCCACCGCCTTTTACACCTTAAATTATTCCGAATACATTCCAGATTCCTTCCTACAAATGAATCGTTATGACCTTAACACCGGTAATTTTGAAATACTTGGTGACTCCGTGCCTATTGTTTCCGAAAGAATAAAGACGAATGCCAATCTCTATTTTAATAATGAAACAAACGAATTTTATTGTACGGTTCAGGAGTTTTCTATTGATGGTTCCAATACCATCAATATCTTTTCCTTGAACAACCCCCCGGTTTCCAAAAAAATGATTGCCAAATATACCTCCGAAAAGACCACTACCCAATATATATGGGCTTACATTTTATCGGGTATTTTCCTTATGCTCATTTTCTCTTGGTACATCATAAAAAGATGGAACAAAAATAAAAGGGAAAAAGAAAAACAAATAAGGACTATCATTGCTGTAGATCAATCCACCCAATATACCGGCATTGCCAAAAATTCCATCTCCCTCTTTGGTCCATTTACAGTATTTGATCCCGATGGAAAAAACATTAGTTATTTGTTTAGCAATAAAATAAGACAGCTGTTTGTGCTCATCCTATTGCATAGTTGGGAAAAAGTTCCTTTGGGAATTGTTTCCGAAGAAATCAACAATATCCTGTGGCCAGAAAAGGAGCCTAAGAAAGTAAAGAATACGAAGAATGTAGCTATAAACCAGTTGCGAAAGACCCTGCTGGATATGAAAGGTTTGGAGGTGGTATTCACCCAAGGTTTGTTTTCTATTTCATTTGACAAGGACTTTCATTGCGATTATTTTGATTTTATCAAAAGCTTAAAAACCTTAAACCAAAATGCAGGTAACGATAAGGCTATGGAAAGGCTTGTGTACATATCCAAAAAAGGGACCTTTCTAAAATCCTTTAACCATCCGTACTTTGATCAAATAAAGACCGACTTTGAACACGAGGTCCTAAAGGTTATCCCTGATCAAATTAAACATTTCCACAAGGAAAATGATTATGCCAAAGTGGTTCAGTTGACCGAAATACTTAGTAATATAGAGCAATTGAACGAGTTGTCCTTTTATTATAAAATTCATGCCTATATTAAATTAGGCCTTGTAGACAGGGCAAAGAAATACTACAATAATTTTGTCATCGAGTACAAAAAAGTACTCGATGACGATTTCCCTTATACCTTTAATGAAGTTACCGAGAACATCCCTGATGATTTAAAGTAAGGACAGCCAATCGGCATTCCCAATTATATACTTAGGCAAAGTCCTTAATTACCATTTTAATTGTCTTTGGATAGGGAATAGGGTTTTGAACTCTCTTCCGTTCCCCTTTTTAAGTTGGGTTCCGATTTCATAATTAGTTCAAATTTACTGCCCTTCATGATATCGTCATAGGTGATATAAGTTTTGTTGTACATTTTTTTATTCCTCTGAATAACATCAATATATATGTTCTCCTTGGAGTTCTCCCTGGCATTTATTTCAAAGGTTTCTCCATTTCTCAAATGCATTTTCACATTTTTAAACAACGGACTACCAAGGGCGTATTGCCCGGTACCTGGAGTTACGGGATAAAACCCTGCTGCTGAGAACACATACCAGGCAGAGGTTTGCCCGTTGTCCTCATCCCCACAAAGGCCATCAGGTGCCGAAGAGTACAATTTATCCATAACATTTCGCACATGTTTTTGTGTTTTCCAAGGTTGCCCTAACCAATTATACAAGTAAATTGCATGTTGTATAGGCTGATTTCCATGTGCGTATTGTCCCATATCCGCCACTAACATTTCTGTTATTTCGTGGATTTGTTGCCCGTAATACGATTCATTAAATGTTGGGGGAGTAGTAAATACACTATCCAAGCGCGAACGCATTTTCTCTTGGCCTCCAAATTCTTGGGCTAGGCCCAAGGGATCGTGAAACACGCACCATGTCCAATGCCAGGCAGCGCCTTCAGTAAAGGCATCACCCCATTTATCCGGCGTATAGCTAGTAGCCCAAGATCCATCTTTGTTTTTGCCCCGCATAAATCCAATTTCTGGATCGAATACATTTTTATAATTTAAAGAACGTTGCCTGAACAATTCTACCTCCTTCTTCGGCTTTCTTAAAGCTTCTCCCAATTTTGCAATGCTCCAATCGGCAAAGGCATATTCCAGAGTTCTGGCGGCATTTTCATTTACACCAACATCATAAGGTACATAGCCCAACTCATTGTAAAATTCTGCACCAAACCTACCTACGGAATTTAAAGGACCTTTACTATTCGAATTCTTCACTACCGCCTCATACAACGTTTCTATATCATAACCCCTAATCCCCCTTAGATAGGCATCGGCAATATTTATGGCCGAATTGGATCCTATCATACAATCCCTATGTCCTGGACTGGCCCATTCCGGTAACCAGCCACTTTCATTGTAGGCATTTACCAAACCCTTCATAACGTTACTTAAATAATCGGGGTACATAATGGTGAAGAAGGGGAATACTGCCCTAAAGGTGTCCCAAAAACCATTATCGGTGAACATATAACCAGGCAATACCTTTCCATTATAAGGGCTATAATGAACTATTTCATTATTGGCATTAAATTCATAAAATTTTCTTGGGAACAATAGCACTCGATATAGGGCCGTATAAAAAGTCCTATACTGTTCTAGGGTTCCCCCCGCCACTTCCATTCTACCCAGTTCTTTGTTCCAGGCAGCTTCGGCCTTGGCCTTTGTTAGGTCAAAAGAATCTTCCCCTATTTCACGATCTAGGTTTATTTGGGCCTGTGCGGGACTAATAAATGACGATGCCACCTTAGCGGTTACCTTCTCACCATCCCTGGTCTTGAGCGTAATGACAGCACCCACATGGTAACCCTCCGCTTTTTGATCTTCGGACACTTTTGGTGAACTATCTTTTCCTTCTTCTTTTTCCCATGTAATCATCTCTTCGAAATCCTTATCAAAAACAATAACAAAATAATTGTGGAAATTTTCTGGGACCCCTCCACTATTGTTCCTGCAATAACCGATTATTTTCCGCTCACTTGGAATAACCTTGACCATAGACCCTTTAAAAAATCCATCGACCAAAATGTGGGATCTTTTGGATTCCGGGAAAGTAAACCTGAACTGTGCACCCCTTGTTGTAGGCGTAATTTCGGTAGTAACATCATAATCGGCTAAATAAGCCCTGTAATAATGCGGTTGGCTAATTTCCGTCTTATGGGAATACCACGATGCCCTATCGTCCTCATTAATCTTTAATTCCCCTGTCTCCGGAAAAAGTGAAAACGCGGCATAATCATTGATCCACGGACTGGGCTGATGGGTCTGTTTAAAACCTCTAATTTTAAGTGCATCATAGGTATACCCCCAACCATCACCCATTTTTCCGGTCTGTGGAGTCCAAAAATTCATTCCCCAAGGGGTAGCAATTGCAGGGTAGGTATTTCCATTGGAAAGGGCGAACTCAGAATCCGACCCTACTAAAGGATTTACATATTCTACATAAGATACCGGGGTATCTTTTTTTTTAGGCTGGGCCATGGCCGTACATGAACATATAAGCCCCAATATCATAGTCAATCTTCTTAACTTCATAATTTTCTGTTTAATTGTCCTCTTTTAAGGACTGGTACGAATCAAAACGTAACGTACGATGATACTTAAAAAAGGGCAAAGAATTCACTATTCTTTGCCCCTCCACTCATAACCAACTCAACTCTATAAGTTTATTGTGCCTCATCTACAAAAAGATTCCATCTATTTCAAAGAATAGTGTACTATGGTAAAATGGATTCCTATTTGCAAAACTGGGTACAAATTTTAAAATACTTCCTTTAACCATTTGGTAGTTTGTTCAGGACGGTAATGCATTCTTATCCGCCATATCAATTCCTCCACATTCACTACCTTAAAGTTCCCATCCAGCTTATCCGCATTTAGTTTGGCCACCCCTGGACCTACCACATTGCCCCCGGCATTTTCGGCCAGTTCGTCATTGGAGTTCCCAATGTCCGTAAACTTACTCCACGCGTGAACAGACACCAGGCTAAATGGGTTATCAGATGTTTCCGAATTTAATTTATTGGCTATATAGGTAGGAGTTCCTTCCCGATCATTGTTGTGGTCTCCAAAATTCCATAAGGAATATTTAACGGTAACTACGGGAATGTCATACCCTTTGCTATTGGTCACCCAAATAATATCACCTTCCCCCCCGGCATATGGTGAATATTGTACGGCTATAATACCTTCCAATTGATCGTTGGCATCCACATAGGCCTGATAGGCCTCCTTCGACTGTGTAGACCGAACGTCTTTTGCAATCAAGGCCAATACTTTAACCCTATGTTGTCGCATATGGGAAGCCATAGCTTCGGATATGTATTTTAGGTCCTGGACCCTATTAGCCGTTTCACCAAGGTTGTCGGCATAGGTATATCCGCCCCCAAAAGTTTGCACCACGGATGTTTTTGATGCTTGTCCTTCAAAAAGGGATTGCATCATGGAAGGTGCCATCATAGACAAATTATCTACTGGCAGACCAAACGACATTTTCATTTCATTTGCCTCAGGGTGGGTGTAATAATCAGATCCATCAAATCCGTTCATCATCCACTGAATGTTGTCGCCATCGGACAAATAATAGGAAACATATTTCTTTCCTTCCTCCTCAAAATCTATAAATTGTGGATTCAGAACCTTTGCCAACCCGGCTTGACGTTCCTTATAAAGAATTGAGGTTAAACTCGTATTGTACGACCAGTCCGAGGGGACCATGATATTGCCACTTTGGGATACCTTGTCTACAAACTGATCCTCTCCCACACCCTGTTCCCAACCATATACCGGTGAATTGGGCTCCAGCCAATTCAATACTTCTTCGAACAATGCCACATTTTGGCCTGCGGACGGGTTATTGAATTCTTTATTTAAGTTGATTACGAACAGATTGTTCTTTATGGCAAACTCCCGCAACTCCCCCGTTTGTACAGGCATAACGACCAAGGCCTTATTATTACATTTATCCTTAAATTCACTCCATGCATCTTGGGTAGTTTTAGTGGTAGCATCATAGGTCATTTCATATCCTGCTTCTTCATAATACTCCTTGTCCCTTACATCCACAATAATGGAATTATGGACATGGGAAGCTATGGAGGCTACAATATTACTTTCGGGATTATTTTCCACATCGGTGAGTACGTAGCCGTCGAACAAATCTTTTAGTTGTAAGGCTACTCCATTATCTGGACCATAATTGTTACGGGCCAATTCAAGACCACTTTGCATCCCTTGCTCTTTGATTCCCATATTTTCCAAAGCCTGCTTGGAAACCTTATAGGATTCCTTTCCGCTATGGTCATGTAACCACACCCCCACCTCGCTTTTTCCTTGCTCTACGGCCCTATTGGTCAAGCCTGCCAAGGATTGACATAATAGATGGTATTGCAAACCCCTTATTTTTTCCGTCTGTCCCAGTTCATTTCTACTTCCCACTGGGATTACTTCTACGCAATTCCAATATTTTTTGGGTTTAACAGTCATTTCTGGGTGCCAGTATTGCCCCTCATCTTTAAAGGGGTCATATTGTTCCAGATAAAGGCTAGCCTCCTCCTCTTCGTTCTGAAAGTCCAAGGGGTTTGGTGATTCATAATTATCGCAACCCGTAAAGGACAAGGTTGACATGAATAAGAATATCAATATATTGTTCATGGTATTTTTCATTTTTTATGTCTTAAATCAATTAGTAACCTGTATTTTGAGTAAGTCCATCTACTTTATTAATCTCATCCTGAGGAATAGGGCGAACTAGGTGATTATTCCCGATATTGTTATATTTTTCAACAAAAATATTGTACTCTTTGGCCCTATCGATCAATTTACCGGTACGCTTTAAATCGAACCAACGATCGTGTTCTCCCATCAATTCCCTAGCCCGTTCGTCCAAAATAAAATCTATATCTACCGATGATACCTCCATGTTGTCCCTTTCCGAGGGTGTTACCGCAGCACGTCTTCTTAAAGTATTGATCCTGTTTAAGGTCTTATCAAGGTTCCCAGCCCCCAAATTGGCTTCGGAACTTAACAAATAGGTATCGGACAATCTAAAGATCACATCTTCCCTGGAACCAGGACCACCCCAATCAATTTGGGTATCCTTAAACTTTTTTATGATCGGCATCCTATCCACAGCCGTTGTAAGAATCGGTAATGCTGTGGACTGAGGGTACCATTTGTAATCACCATCTTCTTTGAAAGCATAATAGTTTATAGCCTCATTGGTGTTTCCGGAATCATCATTCCATCGAGGAAAATAAATACCTAATTTGCCATAATCATCACTATTTGGATTATTCACGTAAAACTCTCTTTGGAAGGTTGCATCATAACGGGAGTCAACATAAGGATTCTCAAATAATTCATGTACCCTAGGGTTTATCCAATAGCCACGACTCATGGAGCTATAATCGGATTGTACCCTATCAAATAAATCCGGCTCCAGTGCTACAATATTAAATCCAAACAGTGACTGTTGTGGGTTGCCCCCACCAATATAATTTTTATCCTTCCCATATTGTATGGCCCAGATCACCTCAGCATTGTTCTGGTTGTTTTCGTCATAGACACTGGCATAGGAATCCAACAACTCATATGGGGAATCCGGATCCTCAATAATTCGATCCAAATGCTCGGCAGCCAGTTCAAAATCCAAGGGATTGGCAAAAGTCTTGTAGGCACGGGTCAAGTATACTTTCCCCAATAACTGTAAGGCCGCAGCTTTTCCAAGCCTTCCAGGTTCCTCTACCTCCCATGGGAGCAGATCTACCACCTCGGAAAGCTCATTCACCATAAAACTATATACTTCAGCTTCGGAATTCCTTTCCACCTCCGTAATTACAGTGTTCTGTTCCGTGGTATAGAGCGGCACCGGTCCAAAAGTCTCCACCAAATAATAATAGGCCAAAGCTCTTAAAATCCTAGCTTGTCCCGTTATTTCATTAAATTCTTCCATGGTCATTCCCTCCGTATCCAAACTGGCTCGGGAAAGTAAAATGTTCCCCTCCTGAACAATCTTATATAAATTGTTCCAATATGGCCCCACAACTCCTGCAGTAGAGTTAAAGGAGGGATCGTATCCATTGAACATTCTTTCATTGGGACTTTCCGTGATGGCCATGTAAAGATCAGTGCCATAGTATTGAAGTTCACCTGTATTGAATACAGAGCGATACTTGGAATACATATCTACCAAAAGCTTTTCTTGGCCCGATTTGGTGTTGTAGAAATCATCTGTTATGGCCGAAGGATTATCAATATCCAAATTATCGGAACAATTGACCAAGAAAAAAACCGATACTGTGAGAAAAACGAGTTGACTTATATTTTTTATCATATCTGAATTCGATTAAAAGTTGAGGTTAACACCTAGGGTAAAAGTCATTGGGAACAATGAAAGCTGGGTATTTAAATCTTCCCCTATAATTTCTGGATCAGAACCGATGTAGTCCGAAAAGGTGAAAGGGTTTTGTACAGATCCATAAATCCTTGCATTATTAAGCCCTAAAAATTTATTCATTTTATCATTTAAGGAATATCCCAAGGTGATGTTCTGAATCTTTACAAATGTTCCTGAAACTTGACCCAGCACTTGTGTATTATAAGATTGGGCTCCCACCTCTTGATAATCGTTGCTTTGATTAACAGGGGTCCAATAATTTACATCGGCCTTGTTCCAATGCTCGTTATCCCAGGCCGTGAAGGTATAGGCAAAACTATCATTATAAAGCCCCCCGATCCTTGCGTACATATCAAAAGAAAGATCAATATTCTTATAGGAAAACGTATTTACCATTCCGGCCATCCAATCCGGGTTGGGTGATCCCACGATTTGATAATCCTGTTGGTCCAAGTTGTAATCCCCATTAACGTCTTCAACCTTTATATGCCCAACGCTCTGACCATACAAAGCGGCTTCATCCGATTCGGATTCCTGCCATATCCCGATCTGCTTTAAATCGTAGATTACGTTTATAGGCTGGCCTATAAACCAACGGTTACCCAAATCATCCTTTTTGTCCCCGTACAGATCCTTTATTTTATTCCGGTTCAAGGAAAATGATAATTTGCTTTTCCAATAAAAATCCTTAGTGGAGATATTAACGGTATTTAGCCCTATCTCGAGTCCCTTATTGGTAGTGGTCCCAATATTTTCATATATAGAATTAAACCCGTTTACGGAACCAACCGCCTTATTAAAAATTAGGTCGTTCGTAGTACGGCTGTAAGCATCGATACTCCCTGAAATACGATTATTAAAAAATCCGAAATCCAAGCCTACATTATGTTCGGATGTCATTTCCCACTTCAGATCGTCATTGCCTTTGGCCCCTCCAAGTCCAAATCCGTTAATGCCGCTATCCCCGAAAGTATATCGGGAAAGATCCAATTTGGTCCACGTTATATCATGCCCAATGTTATTGTTGCCGGTCCTTCCATAACTGACACGTAGTTTTAAGGAATTAATAGCGTCAACATTCTTCAAAAAATTCTCATTTTTCATTTGCCAACCAAATGCCAGAGAGGGCATAAAACCCCACTGGTTTCCCTTTTTGAGTCTCGAGGTTCCATCGTAACGGCCCGTAAAGGTCAATATATACTTATCCCACATGGAGTAATTGGCTCGAAGCATATATGAATTAAGTGCCGATTCCCAATAATAACTACTCACATCACGGATCTCGTCCGCAGTTTGGATGGCGTGCCAATCAGATGCATAGGGCAGCCCATCGCCTCTCATTTCGGATCCCTGATGCGTGTCTTTTTGAATACTGAACAATCCAATAACATCTAACCTATGGTCATTGAAAAATTCCTTTTTGTAGGTAAGGATATTATCCCATACCAAATTTCTATTTCTGCCTTCCCTACGATACGCCTCGCTTTCATTTACACCACTTTTTTGCTGGGTGAAAGTGCCAATCCATTCCCCAAAAAGATCCGTATCAAACTGGTAAGCCAACTGGGATTTTAGGGAAAGCCCTTTCATAGGTTTAATTTCCAGAAATCCGGAAAAATTGGCAAAAAAAGCCTCCGTTTCCCGGATGTTGTTCTCGTTCTGAATAAAGGGATTTATTTTACTGGATGTGGGTTGAACAATAAAGGCATATTCCCCGTTCTCATCGTATGGACTCACGATGGGTGGAATAAAATAGGCATTTATTAAGGTTTCCGCTGCCCCATGGTTGGTATTATTATTGGAAATATAAGCGGTTAATCCCGTTGTAATCTTATCCGAAAATCGGTGTTCCAATCCAATATTTGCTGTAATACGTTCAAAGCCTTCTTTTCCTACCATACCTTCATCCTTTAAATATCCAAGACCAAAGGAATAGGAAGTTTTTTCGTTGCCACCACTAGAATATATGCTATGGTTGGTAACCATACTATTATCAGAAACCTCGCGCAGCCAATCATAATATTCGCCATTGCGTATACGCCGTTTTTCGTCTTCGGTTAAAAAGTCGGACCTGGAAAGGGAGGCATCCCCATATTTCTTTTTCCACAATGCAATCCTATAATCCACGTACTCCAGTCCGTTGCCTTTATTCCCCAACATATCCGGGATACGCGTAGGGGTTTTCACCCCCATCGAACCACTGTACTCCAATGAGAAGCCCTTCTTTTTATTGGCCCCTTTGGTAGTCACTATAACAACGCCATTGGCCCCTCTAGAACCATAAATGGCCGTTGAGGATGCGTCCTTTAATACATCAATGGATTGAATGTCATTGGGGCTTAGGTATTTCAGACCGGAATAGGAAGGAATCCCATCCACTACATATAAGGGTTCGTTGGAGGAGTTGATAGAGTTCATCCCCCTTATTTGCATGCTCATATTGGCACCGGGCCTATTAGAGGATTTGGTAACCAAGACACCACTTACTTTACCATTCAAGGTCTCCGTAACATTGGTATTGTTTACTCTTACCAGATCATTGGAAGATATGGTTTCTATAGAACCTGTCAGATCCTTTTTTTCTACGGAGCCATATCCTATAACCACTACATTTTCCAATACCTCCTCATCATTTTGCATTATAATGGACAAGAAGGTCTCTTCTGTAATGACCCTCTTTTGGGGTACCATCCCAATAAACGTAATAGCCAGTTCACTTCCCTTTGGGACACTAATACTAAATTTTCCATCAAAATTCGTAACCACCCCTTTTCGCATATTCTCAATAACAACATTTGCCCCTGGAATGGGAAAGCCCTCCTGGTCCTTCACCAAGCCAGTAACTTGGACCTCGGTATTCTGATCTTGAGACCTAAGTTGCCCTGTGGATAGGAATAAAAAAGCTAAGGTCACCACCAACATCAACTGTGTTGTGTATTTTTTGTTTTTTTTCATAATTAAATTCACGTTTAATATTCGTAAGGGTTAGTCATTAAGTGGCATCCATTTATAGCTACCCACAATCTTTGCAGTGTGATTCCCTGTTTTATCCACTATATTTTGATCATCTTCCGGCACTTGGGTAAAATCCCACGCACACTCCAAGTCGGTTTCAGCACCTGATACGTCCGAATTCATAAGAACTTTTATATCTTCCAATGATTTGGCCGTATTCCAAAAGCGGAACTTTTTAATATAACCGGTCATGGTCCTACCTCTGTCGGTAGGTTCCTGAAAGGCCCACATATTAAAGTTCTTGGTATTTGGTTGATACGATTGTAGTTCCCCCGCACCATTAAAAATGTCGTTGGTTTTGCTAAAGAAAAGCTCCCCATTTATATACATCTTTAGCTGGCCTTCAGCCAAACTGGCATCGTAAACCATCACAAGGTGGTTCCACTCCCCATAATTTTGAGGATACTTACTTCCAAATTCCAATACCCTTGATTCCTGAGGACCCATTCCTATAGTGGCACGTAAATTATCGCCCAAAAAATTGATCATCCAACCTTCTATGGGCTGAGTACTCCCATCAAACGTTGCTATAAAATCTCCAATTCCGCTTTCAAAAAATCCTTTATCATATTTCAGCCAGGCCTCAACCGAAAAAGCATCGTCCCCTCCAAATGCGGGGTCGGCACCAAACTCAACACGTCCTTTTCCATCTATACCAAATACTATCAGTTCTGCAGGTTCGCCAGGAGGTAATGTAAATTGAAGTGAATTCTGGAATTCCGCAATTGCCTTCTCGGCCTGAATACAATAATTGTCGGCTTCAAATTGTAAGGTAAATTGGCCAGCCAGTCCTTTTGAATAACCAAACTGAAGCTTTTCAATTTCCTCTTGAAGCGCATAGGCATTTTCTTCCGGGTAGCTTCCGTCCTCATCACCTATAGTCGCGTTTTCCAAAAGGGACTCCATTGTTTCCAAATGGGTGTCAAGACAACCCATACTTATTTCCCTTGGTGCTGTATTAACCTCATCCTCGCAGGAATGAAAAACAACCGAGCAACAATACAAGGCAAATAATAAATTTAATTTTCTTTTCATATTTTTCATTTAAACATTAGGGTTAGGCAATCGTTGTAATTTTTGTAAAACAACATCGTATTATCAAAAATTTAATTTTCCGTAAATATATCCGGGCAAGGTTAGTTTGAGGGTTAATTTTGGATTAGGGTAGGATTAGTTGTGGATTAATTTTGTTAATCCAATGATTTTTTAATCAAAAAATGAGAATATATTATTTTTCCAGGGACAAAATTGCCATTATAAATTTCAAGTCAGGAACCATTTATGCCGATAATATCAGTGCAATTTAAGGTTTCAACTGAATTGGATATTACTCTTGAAATCAGCGTAATTGTAAAGTTAATCTACTTAGATCTCCCAACTAAACTGCGCCAATAGTAATAATATGTTTTAATAGATTTAAGGTTAAGCCCTTATGAAAACACATATTGTTCCTATTGATAGTTCACTATCTATTGCCTTCACACATAGAACTGAACTCCATATAAATTTTTAACTCTTTGAATTTATCCCAATCGATTAATACTGTAGAAAGATTGAAGCCTGAATATTAAAGTAGAAGATGGGTTGGATCAAGTATAGAAAGATTTTAATGAGGTTATCATATAAATCCTTATTCAACATTCAAAATCGAAAAATGAATTGTTTTAAACATGTTGTACCTATGTTGTACCCGTTAAGAACAAAAAAGCCCTCCCGTCTGGGAAGGCTTGATTTTACCAGTGGTCCCACCTAGGTTAGCTCGCAGTGCTCGTGGACCAGTAATGCCCACTTTTGCAAATAGAAAACCACACTTCGCTGACGCGAACCATTTTTTTCATTCCCCGTAGAAACCTCGGACAGGCCCAGCTTTCTTCCAAGAAATGAAAAACCCACGCTATGGGCGTGGGTTTTCTGCTTGATGTGGTCCCACCTGGGCTCGAACCAGGGACCACCTGATTATGAGAATCTTAATATTGTCTTCATTAGGTGTCATTTATTTTCTTGTAGTCTGATTATCAATATTTTATGATATTTTGTTTTGTAACAAATTGCATTTATTTTATCTTTAAAGGGCCATTTGTTGTACCTATGTTGTACCCAAATTTAGTTTGAAATGATAAATGTCAAGACAGTTTTGCGGAAAAAGAAACTCTCAACGGGAACGTTTCCAATATGCCTCAGAATTACCAAAGATCGCCAAACAAAATATTTCAAAACTCTTTTTAATGCCACTGAAATTGAATGGGACGCCCAAGCAGGTAAGTTTAACAAACGAAATCAGAATTATCTACAAAACAACCGTTTAATAAATAAGTTCCAAGATAGGGCACTAAAAATTATTGGTGAACTTGAGTTAGAACAGGACGATTATACCTTGGATGATATTGAAAAAAAATATCGTATCGAATCCAATCCTATAAAGAATAATGTATTCGAGTTTTGGGATGAAATAATAGAAGAAATGCTTTTGGCCGGAAGAACAGGGAATGCACAAGTAAATAAAGACGCCAGACATATCGTCAAATTATTTCATAATTCACTAAAACTGACATTTAAGGAGGTTACTCCGGCTTTCCTGCAGAAATTTGAAGTCTTTTTAAGGTCTAGAGGAGGTACGGATGGTGGAATTGGTGTAAAAATGAGAGCTATTAGAGCACTTTATAACCTTGCAATTGAACGCAACCTTGTTAAGGAAGAGTTCTACCCATTCAAAACCTATAAGGTTTCCAAATTGAAGGGTAAAAGTCCTAAAAAGGCATTGACTATAGAGCAAGTCAAGAAAATAGTTGACCTTGACTTAAGGAAATATCCTTCTTTCACCAATACCAGAAATTATTTTGTCTTTAGCTTTTATACAAGGGGAATGAACTTTACCGACATGATGAAGCTGGAATGGAAGGCAATTGATGACAACAATATTTTCTATACCCGTTCGAAAACCAAAGGAAATTTTATGATCAAGATATTACCTCCTGTTCGGGAAATTTTAGATTATTATCAAGAAAATTCCTTGGGAACGAAATATGTATTCCCCATTCTGTTAAAGGATGAATTAACCCCATTACAACTCGAAAATAGAAAGCACAAAACCCTTCAACGTTACAATAAAGAACTAAAGGAAATTGCAAAAATCTGTGGAATAGATAAACCTTTGAGCAGTTACGTTGCACGACATAGTTATGCCAACTGCTTAAAGCAAAAAGGCGTTGCTACCGATGTTATCAGTGAATCTATGGGGCATCAAAATTTGGCAGTTACACAGGCTTATTTAAAAGAATTGGATAGTTCAGTTTTGGACAAGGCAAGTGAATTGCTGCTCTAATAATTTCCACGTTCTAAATTATCTACCGGGTATTATTTTCAAA
>Ga0209344_10001982_pt1 | contig 24253 bp, 24 predicted proteins | sample Cruoilmetagenom6_FD_187293 | JGI IMG/M metagenome (GOLD analysis project Ga0209344, IMG submission 187293) | Oil polluted marine microbial communities from Coal Oil Point, Santa Barbara, California, USA - Santa Barbara Oil Seep Sample 6 (SPAdes)... | ecosystem: Environmental > Aquatic > Marine... | reverse complement strand
CGCCACGAGCTGTGATAGGTTCTCTTGTGAGAATGAATGCGCCGATCCCTGCATCGTTTGCTGCTGATCGGAAGCGTCGTGCATCAGCGCCAACGAAGTTTGGCGCGAAGAGATAGCATGCTGGACCCGGGTCTGCTGGTATGTCTTTGGAACTCTCGATCGAGTAGATGATGTTGCTGTCGAGTGCTTCTTGACGGATGTATCGTTGGGATTCAAGCATCGGTAAGCAGATGCGCTTCATCCGATTGAAGTCGTTTTGCTCTCGTGCAACGAGGAGTGCTTCTTTGCAGGTCAATGCTGCGAATAGATACTCGCCGCGGGCCATTGTTTGGCTCGCTTCTTCCATCATCATGTCGATGGCGTTTGGAGAGTTGGTTGATTGAACACTCAGGAGGGTACCTCATAGAAAGAAGAGGATGGAGTTTAGCTTAACTGTTGATCGCATTGTGTAGAGAACTGAGCAGGATTCCCCAGTTGATCACTTGTTCTTCGAGATCGTATTCGATCGCGTCTCCGAGTGATGCCCAATCTTGTTTTTCAAGCGAAGCACGGATATCTGCGAGGATCTTTGAGAGACACTCGATGCATTCTTGTCCAGTTGTATTTGCTACAACAAGATTGTTTACATCGATCTCAGCGAGAGCAGCGGATTGTCCGACGACATCTCGCACGGCGTGCCATCCTTCAAGGACTGCTTGGAGTGATTCGATTGCAGGTTCAAGAGCGCCGCCGCGGATGTGATCTGTCGCAGAGACTTGGTCTTCGCGGGTAAGCTGAAGTGCTTCTTTGGCGCTTTGGATTGTCTCTGAGAGGAACGCAGTGTGATCAGTCGTTGTCAAACGGAGCTCTCTGATTCCAGCATCGTTAGTAGGGGGCTCATCTAAAAGACGATCGTCGATTGGTTGGCCGTCTGCTTGGATATCGATGATGAGCCTGTTTGCATCCTCAGCGTGCTTGCGAGCGAGTTCGAATGCGGCCTCGAGGTTATCAATACTGTCGAGTTGTGTGTCGTCGATCCAGATGAGCATAAAAGTGTTTCCTTTATGAGTTAGTCGATGCGGTGTCGTCTTCAATCGGTGATTGAGCGTCACAAACGCAGCGTTTTTTCTCTTTCTTTATAAGTCGAAGGTTGCGAGCATAAATCACGATACCAGTAGATTGTCCCATGACACCGACGATATCGACTCTCCAAACGAAATAAGTGAAGAGGCAGAGTCCGCCTACGAAGCTGAACCACCAGAAGATTTCGGGGACCGTCGAGATTCTTGATCTCTCAGAGATGATCCATTGGACGAACATTCGACCGAAGAACGCGGATTGTCCGATCAGTCCGATCATGACCCATCCGAATGTGCCCCAGCTTGTGATGTTGAAGAATCCAAGGAGATGTCGTTCGAATGCAGGACGCTGATTCCATATAGCGACTTGCTCTGTGATAAACGCGTCAAGCTCTATTGGATTGAGAAGCTCATCGCTTTTCAGGTTTGTCGGCCCGACGACTTGGTAAAGGAGATCTCCGTCTGTGTCTGTGCGATTGAGCATGATCTCGATCGCGCCTACTTTGACAGTGAGATCTTTTTCTGAACGCGAAAGCGCAGGCTGCAAGACGAGCCACATCCCCAAGAAGACAAGGGCGATCATCGCAATGATTGGACCCGGCTTCATTCGGCGGTCACGCTTTCAGGAGTTGGTTGTTCGATCGGTGCTGACTGGTTCATGTCTTCGATCGAAGTCACAGGCTTTCTGCGATTTCGCATGTATCGAACTGCGAAGAGATCAATCAATCCAGGTAATGCTCGTTTAGTGATCCCCATGCCGTACTTTGGGGTACCTGCGTGACGATGTCGATGAGAAACAGGCATTTCGATGACTGTGTACCCAAGATGGCGAGCGGTCGCAGGAATAAATCGATGCATCCCTTTGAACTCAAGCGGGAGTGCAAGCGCGATCTCGCGATTCATGACGCGGAGTGAACATCCAGTATCGGTAATCGTGTCTCCGAGAATCCATAGACGGAACTTGCGTCCTACCCATGAACCGAGTTGGCGGATTTTGGCATCACCTTGAGATCTCGCCGCAGATCGGTCCCCTTGGATGAAATGAGCGTTTGATTCTTCCATAAGCTCAAGCATCATTGGGATATCTGCTGGATCATTTTGGAGATCAGCATCGAGGACCGCGATCATTCGGCCTTTGGTCGCTCTAAATCCTGCGTGGAAAGCTGCTGATTGTCCGTTTCCGCTCCCCGCTGGGGTATTGGTCATTGAGACACAACGGACCCAAGGTCGATGGGGCTGATGTGCGAGAATTTTCTCTTTCGTGTCGTCAGTAGATCCGTCATTGACGATGACAAACTCAAAGGTGATCCCCGTTGGAGAAAGGGCCTCATCAACTTGTTTAATGAGTTCGTCGATGTTCTCCTCTTCGTTATGAGCAGGGGCGACGACCGAGAGGTGGATTTTAGATTGGGATGTGGTTGTCTGTGTGTGCATGATCTATGATTCGGAGTTTTCTATCCGCTGAATATGGTTCCTAGGATACCACTCCTAAGGATAGAGCTTAGTAAGGTCACTAGCAGGATTTTGGGTATTTTTGAGGAGTTCATAGAAATGCATATGCGTCATTCAGATCACGATCACGGACCGGAGACGGTTCCAGTGAAGATCATTCTTGAAAATCCTGAAGAACTCAACGAAGATGGGTCGGATACTGCAGTTCATGAACTCATGGCGGCGAAGGGCGAACATCTCCTCGAAGTCGCTGTAGAGCATGGAATCAACATCGAACACGCTTGTGGCGGTGTCTGCGCCTGCTCAACTTGTCATGTTTATGTTGAAGAAGGCATGGATTCGATCACTGAAGCTGAAGAAGAAGAGGATGATCGGGTTGAAGAAGCTCCGGGTTTACAGAGAAACTCTCGATTAGCTTGTCAGTGCGATATTACTGGAGACGGCCCAATTGTCTTCCGCGTTCCTGCATGGAATCGCAATGCAGTCAAGGAAGTGCCGCACTAGCAGTGTGTTGAGTGTGCGATTGTCAATCGGATGCGATATCCTTAGGACATGAACCTCGAATCAATTACAAGAATCTCCTGTATCCTCGCGTTTCTCATCGCGGGAAGTTCTGTGTGTGCAGCTGGACCTTTGAAAGCTCGGACTGGACCGACTGATGAAGTTGTCGAGTCTGTTTGGGTATCAATGAGGTTCAAAGTACCTACTCCCAGTGAGATGGGGGACTCGGAAGGCTTCGGATTGGTATTGATCGATCCTGAGCATGGTTCTCTTGATGAAGACTTTACTTGGGATGAACCGAACACAGCTCATTCAGTCGCGATTGGTTTTGATGTGTTCAATCCGCAACCAACTGCGTTAGAACCTGACGAAAAGGGTCGGGTCATGGGTTGGTTCGATGAGTTTGGAAACTGGTACGATCGGCCTCAACGAGAAGTCTCAGTTCATGTCAACGGGCAAGAGCGAGTCAATGTTTTAAGTGATGTCGAGTTCCGTAGCGGCGAGTGGATGGATCTCATGGTCCAGATGCGATATGTACTCGGCGGAGCACACATCGTTGTGATGCTTGACGGACAAACTGTTGTCGAAACAGATTTGTTGGATCTGCGTCCGATGAAGCTCCACGCGATGGCCGGCGTCGAAGGCGAGTTGATTGAAATAGATGAACTCGCAATTTTACAATCGCGAGAACTAGAGAACCCGTTCCCAGAGCCTGTGGTTGTTGAAGTCTTTGAAGAAGAATTCCTTGCGAATGCAAAGTGGCTCGAATCAACGGTACAGTTTTCAGAGATACCTGATTCTGTTGGAAGAGTCATCGCGACATTGACACTTTCTGAACCAGAGGTTGGTTACGATCATTGGGATAAGAAAGGGACGATTGGGATTCGGGTTCCAAGCGATGTTGAAGAAGAGGCGGCGGAGCGTTTTGAAGTGTTTCGTTTTATTACGCCGTTCCGTCGTGGTTGGACATGGCGGATGGATGTGACTGATTTCTTACCGTTGTTTGAGGATAAGCGATCATTCGATGCTCATATCGGGACATACATGAAGGGCTGGAACGTGTCGTTCAAGCTCGATTTTTATCCTGGAATTGCAGCAAGAGAACCGATCCAAGTAGTGAACCTATGGAACGGGGAAGCAGTGATTGGAGATCCTGAGAATCCGGTTGATGAGTTTTACTCGCCTCGAGAGATTGCAGTTCCTGAAGGAACAACATATGCTCGCGTTCGTGCAACGATCACAGGGCACGGAATGTTCCCAAACTCGAAGAATGCAGGAGAGTTCATGCCTATCTGGCGGACCCTGAGCATTCAATCTGAAGAACCCGAGGGTGATGTGCTTGAGGGGGATAGCATCACTCAATCAGAGCGTGATTATCTTTGGGATACAGATGTGTATCTGAATCCGTGTCGGCCTCAAGGTGGGACATGGAAGTTCGATCGGGCAGGATGGGCGCCAGGATCGAAGGTTGAACCTTGGATTGTGGAAGTTCAACCTGAGTTTGTGTTCGGGAAGACACTTACGATTGAGTACGAACTCGATGAATACATCAACGAAGGTATCGGGGAGACATGGTCTCCTCATCATTGGACTGACGCTATTGTCGTGTTCTATAAGTAAAGCTTTGAAGTAGAGAGATTCTTTGCGTCAGCAAGATTGGTAAATAATGGCTCAGAAACGAACACTCCAAGATAAGTACTTCCGCCAGGCAAAGCGGGAAGGCTATGTCGCGCGATCAGCGTACAAACTCCTTGAAATCAACAAGAGGAGAAAGCTGATCCGCAAGGGAGATCGAGTGTTGGATCTTGGATGCGCTCCAGGGTCTTGGATGCAAGTCGTCGAGAAGATAGTCGGAGAAGAAGGGCTTGTCGTTGGGATCGATCTCCAGCGAGTGAACACACCATTTGGGCCAAATGTACATCTGATTGAAGGCGACTTTACCCAAGTCACTGCATCAGATTTACTCGGTGGCGGCGAAGAACTCTTCGACTCAGTTATCTCCGATATGGCGCCGTCAACAACTGGACACGGGGATCATTTCTTCTCTGAGCGATTGTGCCAGGAGATTATCAACTCGTTGCCTTCATTGTTGAAAGCACGCGGGACATGCACGATGAAAGTCCTTGAAGGCGAAACCTTTCCGCTGCTTGTTCGACGGATGAAGAACTGTTTCCGGATCGCAGGAGCGATCAAACCCGATGCGTGCCGTGATGTGTCACGCGAAACATATCTGTATGGAATCGGATTTCGTCCAACGCGAGTCATCAATTACGAAGAACGAAACGAGGGCGAGATGCCTGAACCGACCCCTGGGTGGGGCGATTGATTTTCTTAGCACCAATCGCGGGACTGATTGCTGGCTCTGTCGGACTTGGTGTCGTGTCATTGCTTTATATGCTCAAGCTCAGGCGCCGACCTGTTTCGGTTTCGAGCACGCTCCTCTGGACTCGCGCCATCCGAGACATGGAGGGAAATGTTCCATGGCAACGCATCACTCCAACAGTGCTGTTTATAGTGCATCTATTGATCGTGCTTCTGCTTGCGCTTGCGATTGCTCGGCCGGTATTTGACGATGCTCTGAGTGAAGGAGATCGTGTCTATATCGTGATCGATACGAGCGCATCCATGGGTGCGATTGTAAATGGACGATCTGGACTCGAACGAGCAAAGGGGCAAGCGATTGAAAAAATCGAATCCCTGTTTAGTTCTGGAAGAACTCCAACAGTAAGTGTGATTGAAGCGGGTTTCGATGCGAATGTACTTATTGCGGATTCAAATCAACGAGGACGCTTGATCGGAGTCATCCGAGCAATATCAGGGACGGACCAGCCTGGTAGTTTGCTTGATGGGATCGAGTTAGTTGAATCAATCCATGATGCTGCGATGAATGAAAACGAGGGTTCACAAGAATCTGAAGATGAGCGGATATCACGATCGCCTCAAGAAGCGTATGTGTATATTTTAAGTGATGGGGGTTCAGTAGGATCTCAGGTTATCCCGTTTCGCAATGGATTTGGAGTGAGCCTGTCTCCTTATGAAGAGGACGAGATTCCTAAGAATGTGGGAATTGTCGCGATCAACGCTGCGAGAGATCGGAGTGATCCGGTTCTTACACGAGTCTTTGTTCGCTTAGAAAGAAGCTCGAAAGAAATGAAAGCAGTCGTACTCAAGTTGTTTGAGGGAGACACACTCATTTCAAGTAGAGCGGTTTCATTCGATAATCAAAGTTCAGTCAACGAAAGCTTTGAACTACGTTTTACAAATGCGGTGTTGTTACGAGTCGAGATCGCGACTGAAGATGCGCTTCAAGCAGACAATCAAGCTTGGGTTCGTGTTCCGGATCCGAGCCCGGTGAGGATTACAGTTGTCGCGTCTGATCGACTTGCGGATCCGTTGCTTGTTGACATGCTCGAAGTCGTAGGACGCACAAAGGTTGATGTGATCGACAAAAACGAAGTGATCAGTGATTCTGATCTAATTGTGTATGACAGTGTGGCGATGAAAGCTTGGATTAATCATCCGAGTATCGGGTTTGCGAGCTTGTATCCAGATCAAACAAGCGATGATCAACTCGAAAGGCTAGGAAATCGCAGGCGCATGTTGTCGTGGGATCGAACTGATCCCATGGTTCGTGATTCAACGATGGGCAGCGTATCTTATCAAAGATCAATTAATCTCCCAGATGACGGCGAAGGAGTTCGGGTCATCGCACTCGATCGAGATGGAAGTGTGATCGTTGAGCGAACGCTTGGGGTTCATCGTCATATCCGAGCTGCGTTTTCGCTCCATGATTCAAACTGGGCAGTGCAGGTCGGATTCCCGATTTTCTTAGTCAATGCGATTGAGCATTTGCTACCCGGGACGAGCGGAGTGGGAGATGTGTATCAGACAACTGATCGGATTGAATACATCGATCCGCAGGGAGAAGTAATTGGTCTTGGGCCGTTCAATCAGATCGGTGAATATGAGCAAGGAACCCAACGCATCGGAGTGAGCTTGCTCGACTCAGTCGAGACAACTCTTGGAGTTCGAGATCAGATTGTAGTTGGGTACAGCGAGCAGAATCCGAGTAATCGAAGCGGAGCTGGGATCGTCGCAGAGCAAGAGTTGTGGCGATGGTTCACGCTCATTGCAATGCTGCTGATCGCAGTTGAAGGTATTGTGTACGCCGCGAAAGTGCGAGTTGGACTCTGAATAATTTCGACTGAGTTAGTTTAGAAACAACTCATCAAAGTTTTTTGCGTCGATCGTGAATCGTCCTGGTTCATTCTGTCCAGGGATCATGCGTCGCGGCCAGGCGGTGTGGACCGAGTCTGCATCTATGCGATCAATACCAAGTTGAAGTTGCATGTCTTGATCGAACACTCCTTCAGGAAGTGCGATTGAAGCGATCCATCGATCATTCAAAGCTTGTGTTGTGACGATGGGGAGTCCCATATTGGGTCTTGATCCGTAGCGAAAATCGACTTCGCCTACAGAGTTGATGGTCCATACAGCGAGCGGGTTTGTATAAGGTCCAATCCAAAGAGTTAACGATTCCTTTAAACTCTGAGGATTCGATGACGCAAGCTCGAAGTAGAGCTCCCATCCAGTCGTTTGATTTGTTCGAGTCGGTTTGCTCGTTTTACGAAGAATTCCTGCAGAGGAACGATTGAGACTTCTGATCGCTCCTGATTGAGGACGATTGTTCAACAACGCAGTCATGTTCCAGTCGTTGAGGAGAGGTCCAATCCGAACATACGGTGCACGAGCAGGTGTGATCGACGCAACTACTTCACGCTCTGTTGCCCATCGGGCAACTCTGATGCGGACAGATCGAGTTTCAAGAACCGGGTTTGTCGCTGAGATTTCGATCGGATCGATCGGAACGATTATCGGTGTTGCGATCTTTGACGCAAGCGTTGCAAGCTCTGGAGATCCTGCGGTTGAAAGCGAAGGAGTATCGACTCGGAAAAGGGAGTTGCCTTCGGACTGAGGGAGTGAGATCGCGGTTATCGTTGCAAGGAATCGATTCGTGTCAGCTTCGATCTGTCCTTCGTCATCGGTTACCCAAGCGAGGGCTCTGGGTTGAACATCGAGCCAAGCTCTTGCTCGCAGCACTCGTGTTTGATCATCTACAAACGGAGAAAGGAGATCATGAGCAAGTCGTGCGAGCTCAGTAGTATCGGATGGCCATAATGGCAAGATCCGATCATCGAACTGAGCTGTTTGCATGAGTTGGCTTTTGAGTCGATGAGCGACGATGGGGTCGATGAGCCAGATGCGTCCGAGGATTATTTGCCAGCGTGCTTCGCTCTGGCGCGCGAGATCACGAAGAAGATCCGCTCCAGGGGTTTCCATAGAGAGTTCGAGATCGAGCGCGTCAAGATTCTGTTGATGTCCAGATGCAATGTCTCTTGCTTTAGTTCGATCTGGATTGAGTCCATCTGTGATGAGTCGAGCTCTCCATGATTGGAATGGATCGCGATGGTATTCAGCGATCGCATCAATCACTGCTGGATCATTTGAAGCATCGAGATCGAGATGGAGTTGCCAGAACTCTGAGAGGCTCTCATTCGTGTTCTGAGTATGGGCTTCGAGCATCGTCCGTTCTGGATCGGGGAGCCAGTTGAGCTCGTAGCGTTCGCCTTGGATCCAGAGCCCTTGTCCGACGGCGTCTATCGGGATCGGGATCTTGATGAACCAAGCTCCGAGCGGGCGTTTGTCTTTCGGAATTCTGGAAATACTCTCGTAGGAGTTTGCTGTCCAGATTCCTGAAGCTGCAGTCCAGCTAGGACGAGCGAGAGTTGGAGAGAGCCCAACCCAATATGGGATCGCGTCGAGAACTCGACCGTCGTCGAGTTTGGATTCAACTCCAGATCGGAGCTGCTTCTCGTTATCGACAATAATCGCGATCACGAGTGGGTAACTGACAATCGCATCGAGTCGATCAGAAGCAGGTTTGATCGATTGAGCAACGCTCAGTGTTGTACTTATCGCGATCAAAACGATGATGCAGAAGGATTGGAGTACAGAGAATGCAGTCATTTTATTCGTTTTCAGGCTGATTTGAGGCATTTGGGGGCGAACGACGATTTTCTTGTCAGGATTGGTATTCGTCTGCAGGTATGCATTGTACGCGAATGTATCCTCAGATATTGTTGATCAGCATTGGCCGATCCGATTGGGCACAATCGTCGTATATATGACAAAGGAGTTACTGAAATGACACGGTCAAATCAAAATCGAGTTCGGAATCAACGAAGATCCGGTTCCAAGTCGTTTACAAAGGCATTGATTTTTTCAGGGCTACTCATTGGAGTAGGGACTCTGGGTGGATGCCGCGATGGGGGCGAAGGCCTCGTAACTGGGGCTGCACTGGGTGCGTTGACAGGTTTAGCGATTGGTTCACTCGACGGCAATGCAGGTCAAGGAGCAGCTCTGGGAGCCGCTATCGGTGGTGTCGGCGGAGCGATCATCGGAAACGAAAATCGTCGAGATCGCGAATACCGGAGCTATGGGAACAATCGCGATCGTCGATATCGATCTTCACATCCATATTGCTCAACACATCGGGTCTATCACTCGCATGGAAGAGCTGGATATGGACATCATGATCATTATGAGTACGACGAATGGTGGAATGACTGATTAAAGGCGAGTTTTCGCATAGGATGCACGGCTAACTCTTTATAGGATACATGCCTTGCAAATTCGAAACTTTTCCATTATCGCACATATCGACCACGGTAAGTCCACACTCGCGGATCGGCTCCTTCAAGCGACCAACGCGGTATCTGATCGAGAAGCGAAAGCACAGCTGCTAGATTCGATGGATCTCGAGCGAGAGCGCGGGATTACGATTAAAGCATCTGCCGTGACTGTGATGCATCATCATAACGGCGAAGATTACATGCTCAACTTTATTGATACCCCGGGTCATGTCGACTTCGGGTACGAAGTGTCTCGTGCGCTCAAAGCATGTGAAGGCGCATTGTTGATCGTGGATGCATCTCAAGGGGTAGAAGCGCAGACAGTGGTGAACACCTATCTTGCAGTTGAACAGGATTTAGAGATTGTTCCTGTGCTTAACAAGATTGATTTGCCTGGAGCTCGTCCGGATGAAATTGCAGATGAAGTTGAGCAGGTTTTAGGGATCGATGCGATGGATTGCATCCCTGTGAGTGCTAAGACGGGAGAAGGTATTCCAGAGTTGCTCGATGCGATCTGTGAACGATTCCCTGGTCCTGCTCCTTCTACAATCAAAGAGACTCGCGCTCTGATCTTCGATGCGGTATACGACGACTACCGTGGCGTCATTGTGTATTGTCGAGTGTTCGATGGAAAACTCACGGTCGGAGACAAAATCCGAATGATGGGGATCGATCGAACTTTCTCAATCACTGAGTTGGGTAAGTACACTCCTAAGCAAGAAAAGCATAAAACGATTGGTGAAGGGGAAACTTGTTATCTCGTCGCAGCGATTAAAAACTTGAGCGAAGTTCGAGTCGGCGACACAATCACAATTGAGCATAACCCGGCAGCGGAGGCGCTTGAAGGATATGAAGCTCCTGCACAGATGGTCTTCTGTGATTTCTATCCTGCGACGACTGAGATGAAGGGGAACAGCTTTGAAGAGCTTCGGGATTCGATGGAGAAACTGATTCTCAATGATTCTTCGTTTAGCTTCCAAGCGGTTCACTCAGAAGCACTTGGATTCGGGTTCCGATGTGGATTCCTTGGGCTCTTGCATATGGACATCATCCAAGAGCGACTCGAACGCGAAGGCGGCGTAGAAGTCGTTCAAACTGCGCCAACAGTGTCATACAAGATCAAGATGCGTGGAAAACGTAATGAGATTTATGATAAAGAAATCCACAACCCTGCGGATCTCCCTGATGCAGGATTGATCGTAGAGTTCTCTGAACCGATCTGTAAAGTCGAGATTATGACCCCGGGTGAGTACATCGGGGAGATCATGAAACTGTGTATGGAACGACGAGCGGTTTTCAAAAACCAATCGTTTGTATCTCATGGGCGCGACATGCTTTCGTTCGAAGTTCCACTCGCGGAAATCATCTTTGATTTCTATGACAAGCTCAAAGGGATCAGTCAGGGTTACGCGACGATGGACTATGAGGTTATTCGATATGACAAGAACGAGCTTGTGAAAGTTTCGATCTTGATCAACAACGAACCTGTCGAAGCGCTGTCATTGATCTGTCATCGCGATCGCGCTGTATCGCGTGGGAAACTGTTGCTCTCTAAACTCAAGAAACAGATTGATCGTCACCAGTTTGAGATTCCGTTGCAGGCCGCGATCGGCGGGAAGATTATTGCTCGCGAAACGATCAAGGGTTTCCGCAAGGATGTGACCGCGAAATGTTACGGCGGGGACATCAGCCGAAAGAGAAAGTTGCTTGAAGCTCAGAAGAAGGGCAAGAGCAAGATGAAGTCGATCGGCTCCGTGAACATCCCACAGAAGGCGTTCATGGCGGTGCTTGATACGGGGGAGTGACATGTCAATAGACGGTTTGCCGGATGATTGTTTTTTGTATGATATTGAGAGGGTTAGGCGTAGGTTTGGTCCTGCTCGTTGGAGATGTGTAGGTGATAAACAGCTGTTTGAGTGGGATTCGCTACACAAACATATCGAGGTATACAACCTCAAAGGGTTTCACATAGGTGTGATGAATACCGAGCGAGCATTCATTGCTGATGCGGTAAAGGGGCGTAGAATTGATGTCTAAACCAAATCGACAGGATACTTTTGTGGCAAAATGTCTAGCTGGAGAAGCGTTACTAGATGACATTGATGATTTCATCGAAGAATGGCATGTACTTTCTGATGTCGCCGCAACATTGTTTGAACACTTAGGTATGACGCGAGAAGAGTATTCAGCATGGGTTGAAGAGCCGCAAACACTTCGAGTCATTATTCATGCAAGACAAAGCCAGTTGTGTTTTTCAGACATCGTCAAAGACAAATCGCTTTATTCGTTGGCTGCTCGAAGCTCTACGCCCGAAGAAGCCGATGCAATTCGGAAGTGGTTGAAGCGGACGGGTCGTTTATGAATCGGTTCGTGAGACCAGAAGAGAAAATCGCCAAGAGGCTCATGGAAAAGCATGGCGTTAGTCCTCCAATTGATTTGGAAAATATTGCATCACATTATGCTGACATTGAATACGATGCGCTTCCGTGTAATTCAGACGCTTTGCTTTTATATTCGACTAGTGCGGGGGTGAAGCCTCGAATTATTCTGGACAAGCACAAAGCGATTGCCAGGCGGCGTTTTACGCTCGCACATGAGCTCGGTCACATTGTAATTCCGTGGCATATCGGCAAACTATCGTACCATGTAGGGGATGATGTTGAGTCACTACTATTGCAGATGGAGTATGATGCTGTAGAGAGAGAAGCGGATAAGTTTGCAGCCGAATTGCTTGCTCCGAAAATTTGGGTTGATGCATTGTTTGTTGATAATGGCAATGACCCAAAAAAAGTTGTCGGTATTTTGATGGATTCTGGTTTGTCAAAAGAGGCTTCGTTGTATGGAGCGATTAAATCGTCGCCGCCTGGAAATATTCTTGTGAAATGCGAAATTGACAATCGTCATGTTGTTTACGCATGTAAGAGTGAGAGGACTTATGTGTCCGTTCCGGAGGCAGACCGTCCGTTTAGACCCAAAGTTGTATTTGAAGGGTTGAAATATGGAAAAAAGCGATTTTCAGTAAGCGGGCACAATTTTTACTGGATGAGTTTCGAGCTGAAAGAGTTGCCTGATAATTTACCTGGCATGACTTCAAGAGAGATATTGCTAGAAATCATGGACGATGAAGGATTGGAAGAGGATCAAATTAAAAAGCAATGGAGTTCAATATTTGGAATTGTTGCTTTTGTAAATGGCCAGATGATTAATGCTGATGAAGCCGAGCTGTTCAATGGTTTGCTCAGGAGATTCCGGGCAGACAGCAAATTTAAGTGTTTGATTAAACATCCGTTGTTTGAAGATTTTTTAGTGATGCGTATTTCGGAGTTGAGATGCAAATAACGGATTCAATCGACCCGCCCTCTGAGACACAGCTGGTATAGGGAATCATAATGGACAAGGCACTCGCAGATCCTAAAGCCACCGGCTATCGGTTATTCATCTTGGCGGTGTCGGTGCTCTCGTTGCTCGTCATCGCGGCGATGATGTTGATGCCTATGGATGAGGAGACCTTTCGGCTACTCGGGTTGATCGATGTTGTCGCGTGCATGGTGTTCTTTGCGGATTTTCTTCGCCAGTTGTACAAGGCCGAGTCGCGGGTGCGGTATATGTATACCTGGGGGTGGCTCGATCTGATCGCGAGTATTCCCAGTATCGATGCGTTCCGGTGGGGGCGGGCGGTTCGGCTGGTGCGGGTGGCGCAGCTGCTGCGAGGCGTGCGATCTGGTCGGCACCTGATGCGGATATTGGGGCATTATCGTCGAAGGAGTGCGGCCGCGGTTTCGGGGTTGATCGCGTTCTTGTCGGTGACGATCGGGAGCATGGGAATCTTGCACTTTGAGCTGGGCGTGGAGGATTCGAACATCCGCACGGCCGAGGACGCGATCTGGTGGGCGTGGGTCACGATTACCACGGTCGGGTACGGCGATTACGCCCCTGTTACAACAGGTGGTCGTGTTGTTGCAATGATTCTTATGGTTGTCGGCGTAGGTTTGTTTAGCTCAATGAGTGGGCTGATAGCTAGTTGGCTATTACAACCACAAACTGATGAAGACTGATTTCTTTCAACAACTCTGGCGGGAAATGGTACCTCGCGCATCTTGGTTGATTCTTCAAGGAGGAATCGACAATGGGAATGGCGTTATTACTCGGGATGGTTGGATGTGCAGTTGGGATACACGGGCTCGGATTGTGTGAAGGGCATGGTGGTTCGCATGAGACTTTGAAGGCTGATGGATTAGCAGTAGAGCACTCAGAACCGGTTTCAATTAAGATTCATACAACGACTGGTCACATTGTGATGCCTGCTTGGATCGAAGGGGATGGGCCTTACTGGTTTGTGCTCGATACTGGGAATCAGAATACGACGATTTTCGCTGATCTCGCAGCGGAGCTCGAACTCGAGACTAAGCCTCTTGGAGAGATGGGTGGCGCAGGTTCTGGATCAATCACTGTTCTCCAAGCAAATAATGTGCGTGTTGGACTTGGGTCAAATGGCGGGCAAGCGAGCTTTGTTGATCAGATGGTGACGGTACTTCCTAATGCAGCGAAACTTCCACCTTTTGGTGATAAAGAGATTGTTGGATTTCTTGGTGCGACGACGATAGAGCGATTCGTGACATCAATCGATTATGAACACGATCTGCTGATCTTTCACGATCAAGACGAGTTCAAAGTTGCCAAGGATGCAAAAGTGATGGAGATGAAACTCGCGTTCGGATTCCCGTATTTCGAAGGAACTGTAACACCGAGACTGTTGGGTGAACCTGTCGAACCGATCACTGGGAGTTTTCTGTTGGACCTGGGTGATTCAAATGGAATCGGAATCGAGTTTGAACAAGCGAAAACTGCCCGATTGGTACACGCGGAAGACCCGGATCAAACACTCATCGGGAAAGGACGCGGGATTGACGGCGTGGAGTTCATGTTGATGTCTGCGCCGATCGAATCGAGTGTCATGGGTGGAATGGAGATGGATGATGAGGTTGTTTCATTTTCAACAACCCCGGGCGGTGGGCCACCCATACCTAATCTTGTTGGTACCGTCGGAAGCGGGAGTTTTCCGGATAAGGTTGTAACACTCGATTACAAAAATGGACGATTGATTCTGACGGACTAGTTTAAGTTCTTATTCGTAGTGCAGTTGTAATGTTCGGACATAATTTCCGTTACTGAGAACGATTGCGAACATGCGATCAAACTCGGTTTCTTCAAGATCTTCGAGTGTTGGGCCTCCAAGTGCTTGCACGACGAGAGGGACTGTGTTGGAATGAGCAACGACGAGCGTAGCGCTCGATTCAGGAATGCTCGCGATTGATGCAGCAACACCTGTTGCGTCGAATGGTGAATAGATCGTTGTGGAGATCCCATCTGCAAGAGCAGCGGGGGTTCCTGTTTGAATGGATCGCGCAGTGTTGGTTACAAAAACTGCACTGAGCTGTTCGTCTTGTAGGATGGATACGAGATTCTCAGCACGAACTTGTCCTTCAGCAGAGAGATTCGGATTGTTTCCTTTTTCTGTGTCTGCATGACGGATGACATAGATGACATCGGTGTCGATGGGTTGTTCTGACGCTGAGTTGTTGAGTGATCTCGTGTCTGGGTTGATGCTTGGTTGGGTAAGACCCAATGATGCAATGATGGTAACGCCGAGAATTACGATCAGAAGTTGAATTCGATTCATGGATTTCATAATCAGTTCCTGTGTTGTTAACTGAGCTTGGCGCCTTTGGATTCATAAAAATCTGCGAGTCCTTCACGATTAGCATAACTGAATTTCTTCGCAATGGATTCTGACCAAGTCGCGGGATTAGCGCCTCGTTCGATCAAGTACTGCTTATACATCTCGTCGTATGCATCGATACTCGCGAGTGTTTGTTCGTCGCTTGGGTATTCATTCTCGAAGAGCATTGCTTTGGGAGCAAGTCGAGGACGATGTGAGGGGGATTCGTTTGGGACTCCTACGCATAAGCCGTAGAGTGGGAGGACTCCGTCAGGGAGGTTGAGAAGCTCATTGACTTTGGGTAGGTCGTTGCGGAGTCCTCCAATATAGCAGGTGCCATATCCGAGCGCTTCGAATGCGAGTGTGAAGTTCTGCGCGAAGAGTGACGCGTCGACTGCGCCGACTAAGAACGCTTCGAGTCCAGTTTTGTATTCGTTTCCTGAACGCTCAACGATGAGCATGTGTTTACGGAGATCGCTACAGATCAGAAAGAACGCGGGGCAGTCGCGGACTTTTTGTTGAGGGCCTGCAAGATCAGCAATCTGTTGACGTTTGTCATTATCGGTAACTCGGATCACGCAGTAGGGCTGAACTGCAGATGAACTCGCGGCGGCCTGTCCTGCGAGCATTGCTTCGTCAATATGAGTTTGGGGTATCGGATCATCGGTATAACTCCGAATCGAGCGATGTGCACGCATTGTGTCAATAGTTTCGTTCATAGAAAAGGGTAGGCGAAGCGGGGGAGAAGCATGTTGTTAAGAAAATAATGAAATTCTGACTGGTGTTCGACAGCAGTGCGTCATTGTGTGCAGTAATCGTGGGATTTGTTGCAGTTGTGTAATGATCCAAAGATGATTGCGCAGGAGACATCATGAAACAGAGACAAGCAAGCGGATGGGATTCAGCAGTTGGAGCAACAGATCTAAAAACGATCCTTGCGGTCGTCTTCGCCATTGGAGGACTGACTTGGGGAGCAACAATGCTGCTTGGAAGCCGCGAGAAGTCAAAGCCTGCGGGTCCAAAGATCGTCGCTTCGGCGCTCGACGACGATGGGAACGCGGTTGAACCTGAATATACCAAAGCTGGAAGTGACAAACAGGTAACTCAGGTTCAAGATGAGATCCAATCAATCGTTCAACAACGAGCTGCTACATCTCTAAAGCAGCTAACTGTCCCAGTTGGATTACCTGATGCTGTAAGCGATGCGGTTTTAAATGCGTTCATTCCAATCTTGAGTGGAGACTATGACTCATTTGTTGATGCGATAGCAGCAATGGGCGGAGCAATCGCAGGAGATCTGGATGAAGATCATCCTATGTTCACTCGATTAGCATCGGTTTTTGAAGACGCTCGTGTCGATCTGAATCGAATCTCAGTCACTAAGTACGAAGCACCATCAGGTCAACGGCGACAGATGGGGCGCACCCAAATGACAGATGATGTTGATGTTGAACCCGGTGAAGAAGGCCAGCCTGCAATGCAGACTTCAGTGATGGAGATGCAACCTGCATCGATGTTTCCTGACGCACCAGGTAAAAATGATCCATCTGCGCTGGAAGTTAAGATCCCTGTTCAACCCAAGGGGGAAGAGCATGAGTCGATCTTCTCGATCATTTTGACATGGAATACTGATGCGAAACTTTGGCAGCCTGCGGCGTATCGAACTATCAGAAACCGATTAATGGAGGAGGATTGATGTATCGCACAAATGACAAGTTTCAGATGAAGCATGGATTCACTCTTATTGAACTTCTCGTTACTATCGGAATCATCGGGATTCTGATCGGGATTTTACTTCCAGCTCTTTCAGGAGCTAGAGGTTCAGCACTTCAAACAGTGGCCCTTAGTAATATTCGTTCCGTTGGGACTCAGTTTGAAGAGTTCGCAGGTAGCGAAGGGCACTATCCACATCAAGGCTTGGGTGAAATTCCTGCGAGTTTAGATATGGGTGATGACTTTGTACCAGTCGGAGATGAGTTAATCATCGAGTGGTATCCGGGTGGGATGATCATTGCGACGACGGATTATTTTGATCATAGTTGGATGTGGCCTTCGATGGTTGCTCCGCTTGATGATTGGCCGAACTATTGGGAGACTTGGATTTCGCCGCGCAAAGATCAAGAGTTACCTAAGCTCGAAGACATCAGCATGGATCCAGAGTTTCGAATTCAGGATATGATTTCTGTGAAGTATTCAAACTCGTTTATTACACGTCCAAATTTCTGGACCGAAGAAGCATCAAGTGTAGATTTGTCTTTGTTGCGAGCAACGAAACCTCATGATGTTCAGTATGCATCAAAGAAGGTCATGCTTTGGGATGATGATTTGTCTTATCTTACAGGGAAGAAAAAACCCGATCGAGTGGATGGATTGCTCGAAGCGAAAACACCGATGAGCTTCGCAGATGGGCATGCAGACACATTGCTTCCAAGTAATGCGGGTGAAGCTGTTCTCAACTCGTTGACTGGAGAAACAGTCAAACTCCACAATACGAAGGATGGCGTCAAGGGGATCGATTACTGATCAGAAGAGCTTGGACAGATCGGAGAGAATGAAGTCTTTCCTGTGCGGATGACAAGTCGAATGTAGGGTTCGCACATGCTGCAGCCGCTCATGCATGTTGTTTTAGTCCTGAGCTGTTCGACTATATCTGATTCTTCTATAACGCCGTCATCTTTGAGTGATTCAATGATAGGCAATAGTGAAGAAAAATGGATCTGACGACAAACGCATCGATCGACTCCGAGTAGATTCATTAGCGCCACCGATCGGGGGATTGGATATATGCAGGATCGTTCTCGGCTGAGATAGATCCGATTCCATGAGCTTCGATTGATTTCGCTTTGGGATCAGGCTCTTCGTGAGTTACGGATCCATCCGCTCTTGCTGTGATCGCTGTACCGAATCCTTCGCCTTTGGGTTTTCCATGTCTGAAAGATGTAGTCGGGGAGAAGTTTTCTCGCCAACCAAGCCCAGGGGTAAAAAGGAGCGGGGGATCAAGGAGAGCAGAGTTTGAAGGCTGTCCGGAAAACAATGCGATGAGTGTGTCCGCGAAGACAAGCTGCTTCGATGGTCGATGGAGATCACTTATCCGCACTGCTCGCTGTTTATAGAGTTCAAAGTACCCTGTTGTCGCAGGAGAGAGACCATACGCGTTGTAGCCGTAGGTTGAAGTAAAGGTGTCTGTTGATCCTTGGGAGTGGTAAGAATCTTTCGGTTGATTGGGGCACTCAAAGACTGATGTGTCTCCTGGAACATCGCTCAGGTATGGATTCAATGAACCTTTGGAATGATCGAGTGATTGAGTGAGAAGATTCTCAGATCCATACCAGTATTGTCGATCAGCTCCGTTCGTACGAAGATGAGACATCGCAAAGCCCTGATGATCGTCAGAGTACATGAGCCAACCAGTGACTAGCTGTCGCTGGTTTGAAGCACAGATTGCTGATTGCGCCGTTTGTCGTGCGCGACTCAATGCAGGAAGCAAGATAGAAATGAGCAGCGCCACGATTGCGATGACGACGAGGAGTTCGATAAGCGTGAAGGCATGATTTGATCGTTTGGTTCTGTTCACTTGGACAATCGGTCACTAAGTTGTTGAATAGTTATTCGCCCTTGAGTATATCGCAAAAGGAGTTCCGTGTTTGCAATTGGATCAGGGCTCAACGGAGCAAAGGCTTGGATTCCTTGATCTCCAGGAGAATATATCCATGATCCGAGCATCGCAGGGGTTGAGCCTGTTCCGAGTGCTTTTTGGACGACAAACCCCGAATCGGTGGGTGACTTTGTGAGATCAAGAATGCTCAGAGCAGTGTTGTGCCCAAAGAGTTGAGCAGGTTGTGTTAATGGAAGCGTTCCAACGATCAGCATTGGTGTGTCGTCGATCGTTACTGCGATCGGTTGATGGGTCCAGCCGCCGATGGAGAGGAAGTACTCTCCGAAATCCCATATACCGTTATTGTTTTCATCGTCGTGGGTTTCAAGTGCTGAGTCCCAGAGTACGGCGGAGTTTGCTCCGTCTTCTTTGATGTATTGGATACTTGGAAGAGAACCAAAAAACGGGAGGAAATCGAATGCTCCAGTCGCTACGCCTCCAGAGATGACGACATCATTGTTGCTCAGGACAACGGGAGTTGTATCTGTTCGGTTTGTTGGAACACTCCAGATCAGCTGCCCAGTTTGGGAGTTGAGTTTTACAGTATTGGCGCTGCTCTGAAGACCTGTGAATGAATAGGACGATGCGTACACATGGCCTCTCGCTACAGAAACTCCTGAGAAGAATCCAGTGTCGATGGTATTTGTGAATGACCAAATCGGGGCAGTGCTTGTCAGTTGTGTTGCATCAAATGCATTGATTGTGCCTTTGAGTGAACTCGTGCTCGAAGCGGTTGAAACAAACACTTTTCCATTAGAATACGCAGGGGTATTTCCTGAGCAGTCGCCGTTTAGTGGAGCTTGCCAAACGATCTCTCCGGGTTGATATGGATTAGTCAGTTGATTGAAGGGATCGATATTGATGCATGTGAGCTTAGAAGCGGTTCCGCCGCCGAAGGAGTAGTTGGTGATGAACGCACGATCCGAGTCTCCAAGATCATTTGTAACTACTGGTGATGCGTTCACGACGATTCCATCAATTGGTGTGGACCAAATTTGGGAACCAGATGCGGTATCGAGCGCAAATATTCGATCACTGATCGCGATAAGTAGATGTTTGGAATTGGGATCAATGGCAGGCGTCGACCATGAATCTAGAATAATCGCAGGGAGAGGGGTTGCCCATTGAAAATTCCCTGTGGATCGGTTGTACGCGATTGCGAATGCGGACCCAGGTTGAATCGGGTTCGTTGCAATTGCATATACCCGATGTGTATCAACAACGACTCCTGTTTGAGGGATTGGGATGTACGTTGTCGTACCATCGCCGTCAGCGATCCAAGAGGGCTCGGACAGTGTTGGGGCTACAGCTCCGAGGAGTCCTTTGCTCTGATGACGAGCGTTGCCTCCAAAGTGGGACCAGATGGAGATGTCTCCGATTGCGTCAAGAATCGAAGTTGTGTCTTCTTGGTTCGATGCTTGAAAAGTCGCATACTGGTTCTCTTGCGCTAGACATGGTCCTGAGCAAAGAGCGAATAAGATGAGCAATAGATAACGCATTCGATTTCCAATCTTAGTTGAAGCAGTCTGTCCAAGTTTCCCAGAACAGACCGCGATCTCTCTCCGCTCCCAGTTGGGAACGGATCTAAAAACAGTTCATTATGCTCTGCGTCTGCGGGTACAAGCGAGTGATCCAAATCCAACGAGCAAGAATGTGCTAGGAGTTGGGACAACAGCGACAGCGTCGATCTCGAATGCTGTACCTGATTGATTCAGGAATCGCACATAGTTTGCGGATGAGAGTCCGCTTGAGCTAATGTCGATTCCGATGCCTCCACCTGATCCGTCGTAGAGCGCGATGATTTCCTCAAAGCTGAGATTTGCAAAGTCCGCGAGTCCAAGAGCGGGGTTCATTGCTTTCGTAAAATCTGATTCGATTGAACCGAGCGAACCAGGAGTTGGGGTTGAGTAGTCACTAAAACCAAGTGTTGGGAACAGATCGAGTGTGGTTGTTGCAGCTTCGAACCAGTTGATCCCGTCGTTTGACACTTGAATAGTTGCAGCACCACCTGCGCCGAATACAAATGGGTTTGATCCGATTACTCCTGTGCCGTCGTTGTTTGGGTCTGCGTCAGTCCATGATGTATCTGCAAACCCCGAGTTCGAGAAAACGATGAGATCGATACCATATGCATTTGATGCGGAGTCGTTGATTTCCATATCGAAACTCAGATCTAGATGGCCTCCGCTTCCAATGGAAACGATTTCATCGGTACCAAACGCGGGGTTGAAGGGGGTTACTCCTCCTGGGAAGATTCCTTCGCCGGTAAATCTTTCCGCTGCACCTAGCGCAGTTGAAGCATTGGTATAACCAGCTACCGCGTTTGATCCTGCGTCGTAATCGAGGACGCCTGAAGCAAATGGACCTGCAAAGGATAGTGTGGATGAGACAGCGAGCGCTGACAAAACAAGTGGGTATGAACGCATTAGATGCGTCTCTCTTTCTCGGTGCAATTCGCGGCACCGCTTGGTTCTCTGTATTACTACAGAGACTCCCCAACGAACAAAATCGTCGGATCCAAGCGTTGAAAAAAGAGAAGGTGGGAGCGCTCGCAGGGGAGGATTGGTGCGGGCAAGTCCACCAACCCCAATCGCGAGGGCCGACATACAAGTTCAAGGCAGGTCTTCCGGCTCTGGGCTCCATTTGCTCAACCTTCCCGGAAATCGATTCAGATCGATGACTAGTGGCTTGTATCTCTCAAAAACGGAGGATACATAGAGCAGACTTCATAACCCATTACGGCGGCGCGTCCGCGGCGGCTTTAAACCGCACTTCCCTTTTCACCTGGATGGAAACATATGCCCAGGTACCAAGAACTGTCAAAGCCTAGCAGAATCTTGACGCTCAGGCAAATTCTCATCAAAGAAGGTCAATAATCCTCTCTCACATGATTGAAACGAAACTCCAAACTATTTTGCAGTCCCGATTCGGGCTCGAGTCCCTTCGTCCTCTCCAGCTGGAAATCATCACTCGCGTGATGGAAGGCGGGGATGCGCTGGTTGTGATGCCTACAGGATCAGGGAAATCGTTGTGTTTCCAGCTCCCATCGCTGGCGATGCGAGAGGAATCAAACGGCGAAGGAGTCGGGCTTGTGTTCTCGCCGTTGATCGCGTTGATGGAAGATCAAGTTGCAGCACTTCGGAAGAAGGGCATCAGCGCGTCGTATGTTAACTCGACGGTCCGTAAGCAAGAGCGATTGAAACGATACAAAAAACTCGCGGCTGGTGAATACGAAATCTTCTACGCAACTCCAGAACGCATGGAGAAACATGATTTTCGCGAAGCGCTCGATCAAGTTCCAGGAGGGGTAAACCTACTCGCGATTGATGAGTGTCATTGTGTAACGAAGTGGGGGCATGATCTTCGGCCGGCGTATCAGAAAATCGGTCAATTTCGCAAAGAACTCGGAGATCCGATCACAATCGCATTGACCGCAACTGCGACGAAGCCTGTTCGAGAAGATATTCGTACGGTTCTCGGGATGTCGAATGATGAGATGCCATTGTTCGCAGCTCCGGTTGATCGTCCGAATCTAAAGTTGAGTTCAAGTGTCGTCTGGGATGACGGCGAAAAAATTGATCACATCAAAGCAATCGCGAGCAAAACAACATCAACAGGTATCGTGTATTTCACACTCATTAAGAATCTTGAGCAGATGGCAGATCGATTGCAAGAAGCAATGCCTGGACGCGAGATCGAGATATATCACGGACGACTCCATCCCAGAGAGCGGACACGAGTATACGATCGCTTTATCGAGTCGGGTCCTGATGATGGTTTGATATTGCTCGCGACGAATGCATTCGGGATGGGTGTTGATAAACCTGATCTGCGATACATTGTTCATGGGCAGATCCCTGCATCAATCGAGGCGTATCACCAAGAGGTAGGGCGCGCCGGGCGCGATGGAGAAGATTCAATCTGTGAGTTGTTGTACTGTCAAGATGATCTTGCAATTCAACAAGAGTTCATCCGTTGGCAAAACCCAAGTGCTGATTTCTTGATGAGTGTGATGAGCGCTATCGAAGCTCGATTTACTGAAGATGATTTCGATGACGACGATCTTCGATTGATGGTCATCGGGAAGGGGCACGCTCACGGGATGGGAGGCGGAATCATGGATTACGCACTGATCCGTCTGGCGGAGCTTGGTGCAATTGAACTCACTAGTATTCGCTCAGAAACAGGGGGAAGAGGGCGATATCGGTTCCTCCGATCGCTTGATGACGATGAGCTTGATCCTGAGACTATCGAAGAAAAGCGGCAACGTGACCTGATGAGGCTGTTAGATGTCGTGAAGCTGACGAAAGCAGAGTCAATCCCTGAGTATGTCTCGGAGTATTTCGACCTCTAAGTAGTTGGGGTCTACCATTGAATCCACAAAACTTTCCATTAAGAACACAACAAAGGAGCTCATCATGAGCGGACCAATAACTGAACTTATCATCGAAGATATCACTGTAGGCGAAGGCGATGAGTGCCAGCCTGGCGCGACTGTCAATGTTCATTACAAGGGTGAGTTGATGGATGGAACTGTCTTTGATTCATCGCACGGCGGAAACTCAATCAACTTCCCACTCAGCAATCTCATCCAGGGATGGCAAGAAGGTATCCCAGGAATGAAAGTTGGCGGCAAGCGCAAGCTCACCATTCCATACATGAAAGCGTACGGCGAGCGCGGCGCAGGTGGAGCGATTCCTCCCAAAGCAGATTTGGTATTCGAGATCGATCTTCTCGGCGTGAGCTAAAGCTGTATATTCCATGGCAAAGCCTACGATTTCAATTGTGATGCCTAGCTTCAACCAAGCTCAGTTCTTGGAAGAAGCAATCACAAGTATTCTTGATCAACGAGATCAGATTCATGAGTTCATCGTTCTCGACGGTGGTTCAACAGACGGATCGGTCGAGATAATTGAGAATTATGCATCCGAAATCGATCACTGGCAATCAAAACCCGACGGTGGTCAGTCTAATGCGATCGCCGACGGGTTTTCTCGTGTCACTGGAGATGTGATCAACTGGATCAACTCGGATGATGCGATCCTACCTGGCGCGATCTACGCGATCCGTGAACGATTCGCAGCCGATGAAGAGATCGGACTCGTCGAAGGGAACACAGTCATTGTCGATGCAGAGTCGAATGTGATTCGATGTGATCGCCGCGCAGGTCCAAGTC
>Ga0209344_10001981_pt1 | contig 24262 bp, 25 predicted proteins | sample Cruoilmetagenom6_FD_187293 | JGI IMG/M metagenome (GOLD analysis project Ga0209344, IMG submission 187293) | Oil polluted marine microbial communities from Coal Oil Point, Santa Barbara, California, USA - Santa Barbara Oil Seep Sample 6 (SPAdes)... | ecosystem: Environmental > Aquatic > Marine... | reverse complement strand
TCGCCCTGTGAGTGGCTAAACGGTGTCTGTAGATTTACCGCGTGCCGGGTAGTAGTTCTTGATTGCAAAATCCACCGCCCAATCAGGCGAAATGGCGATAGTCTTAAACCCGCGTTCTGCAAATTGTGGTGTCTGCTGGTTTCTGTCGTATTTTAATTTTTTTTCTTGGGTTCATCACATCTTTGCTACATTATATCGACGATAAGTCGGTTGAAATCCAAATAACCCGATAGAAAGTCCAAAATGCAACCAGTTTTGTCAAAGATCGATCGCCTGTCTAATCTTGTTGCAGGGATGCGAATACAAGCATTGGAACATCCACCGTTAAAAAACGCCGGGTTGTTTGTTGTGCGAACTGGTGCAAGTTTCTTGATAAGTTGTGACCAGCGGCACGCGGATAGTTCTTTGGCCATTGCGATCAGGATAAACTGGGGTATGCGTGGTGACCCGTTGCTGGAAGTCGCTGATAAAATCGACCAAACCGTAACTTCATCCCATCCATTGTTCTCGATCCTTAATCTTGCATTTTCGGAACTGGCCGAACCGCGCTGCGGATGTAGTGCCTTATTGGCAGGATACGGTGAGGTGATCGTCATCCATCTCTTGCGTGACGCGGTTAGCTCCAAAACATCGGAAATTGGTATTCTGGGTGGTCTGGCTGATCACCGTTTGGTGCAGGCGTTAGTTGCACTGCATAAAAACCCTGGTCGGGACTGGCGCGTTGATGAACTGGCCGAACTGGCTGGTATGTCTCGTTCGGCCTTTATGGACCGGTTTGCACGTTTCATGAACGAAGGCCCGATGAGTTATCTTCGGCGTTACCGTTTGGCGGAGTCACGAGAAGCGCTAGCTACAGGTGAACGGGTAAGTGATGTTGCCCGCCGTTATGGTTACGGTTCTCCTGATGCGTTCTCACGTGCGTTCAGACGTGAACAGGGCGTCTCGCCGTCAAAGGTATAAGAAGCAGGTCGCTGATCAGTTTTCGGTCGGATCGGTGGTGGAACGCATCAGCAGAAAAGCCAATACGGCACAAATGAGGGTACCGATTAACAAAGGTACTGGCGTGCCATCAAACGCCAATCCGATCGGAGCCACAAAAAACACAGCAATGATCGTAGAAATGGCCGAAATGAGCGAGGCCGCCATTCCTGCAATATGACCCAGGGGCTGCAATGCAAGTGCGTTCAGGTTACCAAGGGTAATACCGACCATGAAAAATATCGAAACAGACCACAAAAACCATAGCGCAAAACTGATTTCCAGCGATAGGTCTATGGTGGTTATCAGTATCAAAAATACCATCGTAAACAGGCTTTGCGCCGCAAAAGCGCTAGTGGCCAAACGGCGCATCCCGTGCTTCATCACCAGTTTGGCGTTCAGAATTGTTCCGAAAGAAGCCAGTAGTGCTGTCAAGGCAAACCACAAAGGAAAGCTATCACCTTTGCCATAGGTCTGATCGTAAATCTGTTGGGTTGAGGCGATAATTGAAAATAACTGGGTAAATGCTAGCGTCAGGGCTGCGATGAAGATCAAAACGAGTTTGTTAGTGACAACTTCAAGCGCGGCTCCCTTTAAACCCCGAAATTTCAAGGGCCGACGGTTTTCGGGTAGCAGAGTTTCGGGCTGGCGAATATTCAGCCACGATACCCCGATCAGACTGAACAAAACAAAGGCGATAAATATAAAACGCCACCCCGCCAGGCCGATAATCACAGCACCGACCGAAGGCGCAATCGCGGGAACCAGCATGAACACAGTTGTAATAAAGGATGTGATTTGGGCCATGCGCCGCCCTTCGTAAAGATCGCGCACCATTGCAATCGGTACGATACGCGGTCCTGCAGCACCAAATCCCTGAAGCACACGGGCGGCCAGTAATAGTTCCAGCGATTGTGCGAAATAGGCGAGTATCGAGCCCAGAATATAAATAGCGATACCACCTGTAATGATGTTCTTTCGCCCATAAGTATCAGATAATGGTCCGGCAAATATTGTACCCACCCCCATTCCCAGAACAAAGGCAAGCACGATTAGTTGTGCCCGGTTCACCGCGTCCGGGGTCAATTCAGCCGCGATGGCAGGAAAGGCCGGCAGCATTGCATCAATTGAAAAGGCAAGCGTGGCAAATATGATCGCCATCATTGCCACAAATTCGGGCATCGATAGGGTGGGGGTGGGTTTCATGAACCGGCCGGGTCGATCTGATCAGCTATTTCGCCTATCACCTGCGTCCACAATTCCGGCGGCTGAGCACCAGGTACAACGTGTTTATTGGCGATGATAAAAGTTGGCACACCTGTAACCCCCATTTCGCGTGAATGGGTGTCTCGTTTGGAAATGTCATCGCGTTCTGCATCCCCTTGCAACAAATGAAGCGTCATAGCCGCGTCCATACCGCAAGCCCCGGCAATATCTGCGAGGATTTCAACGTCGCCTATATCGCGACCATCGCAGAAATAGGCTTTGAACAATGATGCCACGACAAAGGTCTGGCACTGTTCTATTCCGGCCCAATGTATCAAGCGGTGCGCATTCAGCGTATTCGGGGTCTTGGTGATCGCAGCCAGATTTATTTCAAGCCCGGCCGATTTGGCCGCTTCTTCAATCTTTGCGTAAACCGCAACGGTATTTTCCTTGCCGCCAAATTTGGCTTCCAGATATTCACGCCTATCCATGCCAGCAGCGGGCATATCCGGGTTCAGTTGAAAAGGATGCCATTCCATCGTAAACGGATGATCAGGAAAATCGATCAGAGCGCGATCCAGATTGCTTTTGCCAATGTAGCACCAGGGGCAGATCGGATCTGATAATATGTCGAGTTTAACCATGAATCCTCTGTGTGGATATGAGATGCTGGATATATGGGTTCAGACGGTTGGGTTACAATTACGGCCCCGGTATTTCGTATGTTTCACGTAATTGTTTGCGCAGCAACTTGTTATTGGCCCCACGTGGCAGGTCGGTTTGGTAAACAAAAACCCTCGGCTGTTTGTAACGGGCAAGATTGACCGCTGCATGATCGCATAACAGATCTACGTCTATTTCGCCCGACCCGGTATAAAATGCTGCAATCACAGTTACATCGGGCTTGATCTCAACCTCAACGGCGGCGCAGTCACTGATACCGGGATGCCGTCGCATGGCGTGTTCCACTTCGATCGGGGACACCCGAAATCCACCTGCATTCATCATGTCATCATCCCGGCCAAGATAGGTTATAGACCCGTCTTTATCCATCTGCCCTGTGTCACCGGTCAGGAACCATTCGCCGCGAAACTTTGCACGGGTTTCATGATCAGCGTTTAAGTATCCCAACATCAGACCGGGATCACGGTTTGATACGGAAATAGTGCCAGGCGTACCTTGCTTAACAGGGCCACCACCCCCCAGAATTGCGACGCGCCTTCCGGGCTGAGGAATGCCAAGTGATCCCTTTAATGAACCTTTTGTTGGTGAAGAGGATATGAACGTTGAACATTCAGACATACCAAACGCTTCGTATATCTTTTTATCGGTCGCAGCTCGCCACGCATGCAATGTTGCCTCTGGCAGTTTTTCACCAGCAGAAAGGCCGTGACGCAGATCGGGCAGGTCGGGTAGGGGATGTGTTAGTATCTGACGATAAATTCCAGGTGCCGCGGCAAAGATGGTAGCCTTGTATCTGGCAAGAAGTACCGGAATTTGATTGGTGCCGATATCCTCACCAGGGATCAGCGCCGTTGCACCAACAGACCAAGGATCCATTAGCCCGGTGCCTAGCGTATAAGTCCAGTTAAATGCCCCAGCATGCATCAACCGGTCGCTCTGCTTCAACCCATACCAGCCATCCCACATCATCCGCCTTGCCCAAATCGCGCGATGTGCATGCACAACTGCGCGAGGTTTTCCGGCGGTACCAGATGTGTAGATTATATATGCGGGACGTTCAGGATCACCCAGTGCATATTGCGCAGGTGGCAGATGTTTCATCGAGTCAAGCTTATGCGCAGGCAGAACCGGGCAGGTTGTGGTTTGCGGCAGCGCGACATTTGCATCAGCAACAATCAGGCGCGGCTCAATTTCTGCAGCGATCTTGCCGATTTCGCCAGAAGTAAGCTGTGCGGAAGTAGGAACCGGGATCAGACCAACCGAAATCGCCGCCAGATACGTTATTGGAAAACTGACTGTGTTTCCCAGACGCATCAGAACTCTGTCACCGGGGGTTAAGCCTTGTTGCAACAGCCCGGTAGCAGTTCCCAGAATTGTTGTTTCCAACTGCGAAAAACTCCAGGAATCGCAATTGTCTGAGTGCAACACTTCCAGTGCGGTTTTGTCGCTCAGATCACTGGCATGGGCCAGAATATAGGCGGCCATGTTAAACGGCGCCGGGCAGGGCGTTGGCGGGCCTTGATCAAAAACTGCATCCATGGCCCCGGTGCTAGCCAAAGCACAGGGTGGTTGCAAGATGGTGATGATTATTGTCTCGGCAACAGACCCTAGAAGGCGCGTTGAACAGATCTGGCACCGGCAGATAAATCTTCACCAACACCGGCCACAGTTGCACATCCAGAAAGCACCAGACAAATCGCAAAAATAGTTTTCTTCATCATTCCTCCCACCACCATACGTTCGGCTGGAACCCGATCCAGTCACCATACATTGGTATGGTGTCGGGATACTTCAGCTGTTTGGCATGGGCAATACGCGAAATGTTCCACTGGTAAATCGGAATAACATAGCGCCCGGTTGTCAACACCCGGTCCAGCGCACGGGCCGCCGCCAGAAATTCATCCCGGGATGTTGAATTCAGCAACCTGTCGATCATCGCCTCGGCTGCAGGGGAATTCATCCCCATCCAATTGCGTGTGCCTGGTTTTTCAACACCTTCAGCACCCCAGTAGAGTTTCTGTTCGTTACCCGGTGAAAGTGAAAGGCCACGGCGATAGTAGGCCATGTCAAAATCATAAGTGTTGGTGCGTTCCTTATACTGCGCACTATCAATCACCGTCACAATTGGTTCAATTCCCAATCTGTTAAGTGACTGAGAATAAATGTCAATTATTGATCTGTTTTCAGCACTTCCCTGTTTAAGCAAAATTTCAAATTCAAACAGCTGGCCGTTTGCATTCTTCATCTTACCTTCCTGCACGCTCCATCCGGCTTGTTCAAACAGCGCCAGTGCCTTAACCACATTTGCCCGGTTGCGTTCCGATCCGTCAGAAACTGGCAGATTGTAACCTTGCAAAGCACCGGGCAACAGCTCCTCGGTAAATGGCATAAGCATTTCCAGCACCCGGCCCGTTGCCGGGCCATCCTGCATCGCCAGGACCGAGTTTGAAAAGTATGATGTGATGCGCGGTTGTTTGCCGGCGGTTTTGGCTTCATTGATGAATTCGAAGTTAAAAGCGTGCAACATCGCATCGCGCACCCGCCAATCTTTGAACACATCGCGTCTGGTGTTCATTACAAATCCGGTAATACCAGAAGGGCGCTGATGGGGCAGGATAGACTTGACCACATCCCCGGACCTCACTGATGGAAAATCATACTGGCTTTCCCAGCTTGCTACATTAAATTCACGTTGTGAATTAAGCTCTCCGGCTTTGAACGCTTCAAGAATTACTGACCCGTCGGTAAAGAAATCAATACGGATTTCGTCCAGGTTTGCCTGCCCACGCATAAACGGTACGTCTTTGCCCCAATAATCTGGGTTTCGCTTAAGCGAAACGTAGCGCCCTGCTTCGTATTTGTTAACGCTATATGGCGCAGAACCGACCGGGATTTCATCCAACCCCGACTGGGTGAAATCCCGGCCCTGCCATTGAGCTTTTTTCAGGATGGGGCGCAGGCCCATGATCAGCGCCATTTCGCGGTCTTCAACATTAAAGGTAAACCGAACCGAACGTGGCCCCGTTTGTTCCGCCTTTTCAACCTTGCCCCAGGCACCGTGATAACGCGGATGCCCAATGGTACCAAGCGTTTCATAAGACCAGAGCACATCTTCTATGGTCACGGGTGTACCATCAGAAAATCGGGCCTCGGGGCGAAGGGTGAATTCAACCCACTTGCGATTCGCGCCGGTTTCAATTGATTCGGCCAAAAGCCCGTAAAGTGTGAACGGTTCATCATAGCTGCGACCCATAAGGCTTTCATATGCAAGGAAACGTAGCTGCCAAGGCACAGTGCCTTTCAGGATAAACGGGTTAAGCGAATCAAATCCGCCGCCTTCTCCAACAACGATACGCCCACCCGATGGCGCGTCGGGGTTTGCATAGGGCAGAGACACAAAATCAGGTGGTAGGGCAGGGTCTCCATACATAGCTATGCCATGCTGGGGTTCTGCGTGGATTGTTCCAGTTGTAAAAATAAGTGAAAAAACTGAACAGGCACTGCAAAGTTTCTGGAAAAAAACTGATCTCATTTCAGCAACAATCCTTTGTTTGCTATGTTTTGTTGGTTCAAAGCCTACGCATGGTTTTCAACCTTTTCAAACTTTTAGCTTGGCCAGTGGCGGATGGTCGCGTATAAACATGTTACTGCTCGATAGGTTTCTTGCCTGTATGAAACCTGCCTCAATAACTTAACGCCCGCCTCGTGCGGGCGTTTTTTTTGTTATTGGTGGAAATCATCTAGTGCCCAGGTTGTCACGCCCTTGGCTAATTGTCCTGCAACCTGCATCCAGCTGATGTACAGGTTCGCCTTCGGCAAGCGTGATTTTGGAAAGAAAAACCTGATATCTTTATCCGTCAAATATCCCCGCCGGAGGCAAACTGCACGAAGTGCCAAAAATAATGCGCGCGCAGCGCGCTCCGTTAAGTGTTGGCAAAATCCCTCTCGCTCCGGGCTGTGTTGCAATCTATAGTTTCTGCGGATGAACACAGTGGGGGAAGACATGACGCTTGCAGGAAAAACCGCAATCATTACCGGCTCAAATTCCGGAATTGGCCTGGGTATCGCCGTTGAACTTGCCAGGGTCGGTGCGGATGTGGTTTTGAATTCATTTTCAGATCAAAAGAAAGACCATGCACTGGCTGATAAGATTGCAACTGATCACCAGGTGAATGCCCGCTACATCAAAGCTGATATGTCAAACCCCAGTGAATGCCGCGCTTTGATTGAACAGGCCGGGGTATGCGATATTCTGGTCAATAATGCAGGTATTCAGCATGTTTCTGCTATCGAGGAATTTCCGACCGAAAAATGGGACGCGATAATCGCGATCAATCTGAGTTCCGCGTTTCACACCACTGCTGTTGCGCTGCCAATGATGCGCGCGGCGGGTTGGGGTCGGGTTGTGAATATCGCTTCGGCCCACGGGTTAACCGCGTCACCCTATAAATCTGCATATGTCGCCGCCAAGCATGGTGTTGTTGGCCTCTCAAAAACCACGGCCCTTGAAACGGCACAAGAACCGATCACCTGTAATGCGATCTGTCCGGGTTATGTACTGACACCAATCGTTGAGGCACAAATTCCCGACCAGATGAAAATCCACGGGATGGATCGCGAAACAGTACTTCGCGATGTCATGCTGTCACGCCAACCTTCTCGCGAATTTGCGACCACCAGCCAGATAGGTGGAACGGTTGTATTTTTATGTTCTCCCGCAGCCGATCAGATTACCGGAACCACCATCAGCGTTGATGGAGGTTGGACCGCACTTTAAGGGGTGGTTAACAGCAGGCTAACGGCCAGTACCCACATCACCGACCCAATCAGGTTATCCAAAATCCGCCAGGAACGTGGGGATTTCATAATTGGCGCTAGTAATCTTGCACCATAACCAAGTGAAAAGAAAAAGGTAAACGAAGCACTAACTGCACCAATCGCGAATGCAAGTTTTGCGGGTGGGGCGTAAAACTGTGTTGATACCGCACCGATCAGGCCAAGTGTATCCAGATACACATGCGGGTTCAGCCAAGTGAACGCCGCCGCCACCGCTATTGTTGCCCAAAAACCGGCCGATTGACCTGACAGCGCCATTTGGTAATCCCCGCGCCTTGCGTCGCGAAATTTTACGGCCCCGTAAAAAAACAAAAAGGCAGCACCAGCCCAGGACATGAGTTTGGGAAAACCCGGGTAAAACGTTACAATCCTACCAAATCCGGCAACGCCGGCGGTGATCAGGATTGCATCAGATACGGCGCAAAACAAACATAGCCAGAATACATGGGTTTTTAGCACGCCTTGGCGCAGCACAAATGCATTTTGTGCACCGATCGCCAGTATCAGGGAAAAAGCAGTGATAAAGCCGGTGCCCGCAGCAATTAGCATTTTCAGACTATTTGCCCGAAAATGGGAGCGGTGGCTGCGAAGGATCTTTGCTGTTGGGATAGACAAGCCCGGCTGAAATCACCAGTTTGGCAGCATCTTCCACCGACATATCCAGTTCGATGATGTCGGATTTGGGCACAAAAAGCAGAAAACCGGATGTTGGGTTAGGTGTGGTCGGCAGAAATACCGAAATTATCTGTTCATCACGCGGTATTTTGGAGTTAACTTCGCCTTTTGCGTCGATTGAAATAAATGCAATCGCCCAGATACCTTTGCGGGGGTATTCCACCAGACAGGCTTTTTCAAAAGAAGTATCAGATTGTGCAAAAACCGTTTCTGCAATCTGTTTCAGCGCGTTGTATACAGATCTGACAACGGGCATCCGGTCAACCACGCCTTCACCCCAGTGTAAAAACGACCTTCCCAGGAATCCTTTGGCTACCCATCCGACAATTATTGTGAACACAAGAAAAATAAATACGCCCACGCCCCGCAGGTTGACGCCGATATATTGTTCGGGGCGGTATTTCCCCGGAACCAGCGGTAAGACCCAGCTGTCGATCCAGCCAACGAACGTCCAGATGAAATAAACCGTCAGCCAGATTGGCGCAATAACGACAAGACCTGTCAGAAAACTCGCCCTGAAACGCCCGAAAAAACGCCGTTTTCGGCGCGTTTCGGTGGTGTCATCCTCAGATAGCTTGGTCATCGTTTCCTGTAATCCTTCCAGATCCGATGGATTTTAGGCATTTTAACTGTCGCCTACAATATTGACCTGTCTAAAATCATGATTTGGCCTGTATTTCGCAAATTTCGCCAGCAATTTCTGCGGCCAGACGTGCGTTGTTAAGAACAAGGGCAATATTAGCACGCAGGGATCGTCCGTCTGTCAGTTCATAAATACGTTGTAGCAAAAACGGCGTAACGGATTTGGCGGCGATGCTTTGTTCATTCGCCTCCTGCAGGGCCTGACTAATGACAGGGGCAAGTTCTTCGCGGTCGATTTCATCTTCTACTGGGATCGGATTGGCAATTAGCTGACCACCGGGCAAGCCCATTGCTGTCCGGGTGATTTGTGCAAGGGCAATTTCAGCGGTGGTGTTCATCGCAAGCGGGGCTGGCAACCCGGAACTTTGCGACCAAAAGGCTGGCATTTCCGATTGTCCGAAAGCAATTACCGGTACACCGAGTGTTTCCAGGACTTCCAGAGTTTTGGGGATGTCCAAGATTGCCTTTGGCCCGGCAGCTACAACGGTTACCGGGGTCAGGGCAAATTCATGAAGGTCGGCCGAGATATCAAACGTGGTTTCCGCCCCTCGATGGACGCCACCTATTCCGCCAGTTGCGAACACGTGGATACCAGCCAGATGCGCCGCAATCATCGTCGCCGCCACAGTTGTTGCCCCGGTTCTTCCAGTGGCAATACAAGCCGCAAGATCAGCGCGCGATAATTTGGAGACATCACTGGCCCGTGCCAGCGCATGAAGTTGCGCTTCATTCAGCCCGATGCAAAGCTGACCATTCAGAACGGCGATAGTGGCGGGTATAGCACCTGCGGCGCGCACCTCAGCTTCTACCAGTTGGGCGGTTTCGACGTTCTGGGGAAAGGGCATGCCGTGGGTGATGATCGTGCTTTCAAGGGCGACAACCGGAGTTCCGTTGGCGCGGGCCTTTGCTACTTCATCAGAATAGGCAAGCTGGATCATAGGCTCGTATCCCCTGATACATAATCCGCAGCAGCCTGCAGGGCTGCACCAAGCGCATCATCCCGGTTTGCACCACCTGCTTCTGCCGCGATATGGGCGGCCATGAATGTATCGCCTGCGCCGGTGACGCGGGTCACCAACACCTCAGGGGGGTCGGAGCTGATCAGCCCGATCGTGTTGCCATCTGATGCAGCATTCCCCCCATCGGTAACCAATACCCGTCTTGCGCCATTATCCAGCAACCCGGCTGCTGCCTGCGCAGAGGTGTTGAATTTTTTGTGGCATAACAAACCTGCCTCTTCGAGGTTTACATAAATCGTTGCACCAGGATGGGCCAGCAGAGGCAACAAGCGTTCTGCTTTGCCAGGACTTGCCGGGGCGATGCGCAGGTCAGCGGCGCCAAAAAGAGGGCTGTTTGAAATGTCGGTCAGCAGGGCCAGTGTCAGGTTTCCATCCAGTGCAATCAGCCCGGAATAAGGGGTGGCAGCGCTGCCCAGAGCACCATCGCTTAGTGGTTTTAGTATCTTGTCACCCGCGGCTTCCAACGAATGAGCATCGGCAATTGCTGCTATCAGACCGTTTGCACCTTCAACGGCCATATAGCGGTCGGTTGGCAGATCTTCGGAAATATAAACGTGATCAATTATCATCCCCATGCGACGGCAGCTTGCCAGCAATTCGCGCCCTTCTTCGTCCGTACCGATAGCCGTCAGCAGGGCCGGGGTGAGTCCAAACCGGCGCAAGGTCATGGCGATGTTCATTGCCACCCCACCGGGCAGGCGCGTAATGCGACCCGGAACATCGGAACCGGCACGCATATGGCTGGAAGATCGCCCGATCACATCCCACAAGACGGAACCGACGCATAAAATTTCTGTGGGTTTTGTCATGAATTCCCTTCTGAACAGGCAGGTCCGGGAAGGCAAGGGGGATCAGTGATTGAATTTCTTTTGCAGACGTTTCCTCAACCGCCCGGAACCCGGAACGGAACACCTAATTCCGGGTCGGTGAAAACAGCAATTTGATATACGAACGGTACATTCCAACCTGACGGGCCACCACCCCTGGGTCGTTGGTCGATTTAGACAACACAATGCCTCCCTCAACCGCGCTGGACAACATATCCGAAACATCGGTCATGGAAACATCTTCACGCGGGGGGTATATTTTTGCAATTTCGTCCAGCAATTTTCGAAACCGGTGACGCCAGCTCAGCATCGCCATTTTATTCAGATCCCGCACATCCCGATCAAAAAGCTGATCCTGATAAACTGTCGTTGCAATCAAACAACCCGGATGTCCACTAGGCATATCATGCAAAAGCTCTTCCAGAAGTTTCAAGCTGACCAGATACATTTGCAAAGGATCGTCGGTTAGTTGCCGCGCCCGTCGTTCCAGGTCATCAAGTATCTGATCTTCCACCTGAATATATCTTTGGATCAGCGCCAGTGCCAATGCATTCTTGTCAGAGAAGTGATAGAAGAATCCTCCTTTGGTGATCTCAGCCGCGGCAACAATTTCTTCTATCGATGTTGCGCCAAAACCTTTGGCCAAGACCGCTTCTTGGGCAATGTTTAAAATTCTGGTTCGAGTTTCAGTGCCTTTGGCCATTCATTTTTCCTGAAATTTACTATACTATTGGTACAGTTTCCGAATGTTTACGAAATTGCGTTACAACGTGATGCAACGTAAGTATATGGTATTATTAACTTATTTTCAAACAGTCCAGATGCACCACGTGACAACTAGTTCATATATTCATTTTGGTCAAAACCTGCGGCACATTTTAACAAGGGACGAGAAAATGACCAGTTTACCAATCGAGACACTTTTGAATACCCGAAAACCTTATCTCACCGACGGCGGTTTGGAAACGACACTGATCTTTCATGATGGTGTTGAGCTTCCGCATTTTGCCTCATTCACCCAACTGGATAGCCCCGAAGGGCGTGTACGAGTAGACAGCTACTTTGACGACTATCTGGAAGCAGCAAGTGATGCAGAAACAGGGTTCGTTATAGATACACCTACATGGCGTGCCAATGCAGCATGGGGTGACGTTATGGGGCTTGGCAGGTCAAGGATCGCCGCTATCAATACCAATGCTGTTGCAATGGCTAAAACGGTCCGCGATCGTTGGCAGTGCAGGGTTTCTCAGATCATAATCAACGGTGCGATTGGTCCTGCCGGGGATGGATATGCAATTGAACAATCTTTAGAATCGCAACGGGCAAAAACCAGCCACGCAGTTCAGATCGAAGCACTGGCCGCGGCCGGGGTTGATATGGTCACCGCGCTAACGATGACCCACACCGGCGAAGCGATTGGCATCGTGCAAGCCGCAAAAGACGCCGGTGTTCCGGTTGCGATTGGTTTTACCGTTGAAACCGATGGAAAATTGCCATCCGGGCAAAGCCTGGGGGACGCAATCGCAGAAGTTGACGCAGTGACAACAAATGAACCGATCTACTACATGATCAACTGCGCGCATCCTGATCACTTCAAAGACGCGCTGCTTAAAGGTGAAAACTGGTTGAAACGGATCGGATCAATCCGCGCCAATGCATCACGGATGAGCCACGCAGAACTGGACGTTGCCGAAAAACTGGATCCGGGCAACCCGCAGGAACTGGCCAATGATTATCAGGTTTTGCAATCGCTGTTGCCCAATCTGAAAGTTTTGGGTGGGTGCTGTGGTACTGACCATCGCCATGTCCACGCAATTGGTCACGCATGTGTCCACAAACACGCAGCCTAATAACCGGATCTGAAAACATGAAACTACGCGAAGCAAACCTTGAAGATGTCGCCATCTTCGTTCGAATATTTGAATTGGCCAGTGAAGGATTTTCAAACTATTTCTGGCAACAGACAGCGGGCCCTGATGGTGATGAAATGGCCGTGGCCAGGCAAAGCATGGCAAAAAAACTGACCAATGCTGCGCCTAATTCAAACATGGTGGCAGAGATTGACGGCAAAGTTGTAGGCGGTGTAAATTCTTATAAAATTGGGCCTGAACCAGAAGAAATTGGCGCGGACGAGAACCCAATAGTCGTACCAATGATCGAACTGGAAAATCAGGCGATACAAACCCGTTATATCAACGCACTGGCGGTTCTACCCGAATTTCAGGGCAGGGGGATCGGCAAAGCGTTGTTGCAGGAACTTGCAAAACACGCCGGAAAAAGCGGGATGAGCCTGATTGTATTTGACCACAATGAACAAGCTCGGCGGCTTTATCAATCAGAGGGTTACAAAGCCAAGTCTACACGCCCCTGTTTGCCAGGTGGTTGGAAATCAGAATGCAAGAACTACATTTTGATGACGCGCGCTGCCAACTAGCCGATGACAAGATCAGGCGGGTCAGATATCTGGCCCGCCTTTTCAATTGGATCAGATAAATCCACACTTAAAACCCATCACGGTTTCAGCGGGTAACGATCTGGTTCTTCAAATATGTCCAATACAATTGATCCACCCGAAACCTTCGCCCCATGCACCGCTCCCGAAGGGATGTTATAACTATCACCGGGGTAAAAAATTTTGGTTGTCCCATCAATTGTCAGCGCAAGTTCACCCTTTAGCACGGTGCCCCACTGACCTTTGTGTGAATGAGGTGGCAAAGTAACATCTTTCAGAATTTCAATAATAACCATCAATCCTGTTTCAGATCTAATAGCTCTGGTTGTTACCATGTCTTCGGGAAAAGGTAGATCAATGGCTGGAAAGTCTTTGATGAAATCGGGTAACTCCACTGAAAACACTCCTGTTGAATAAAACTGACATATTTACGTTACCGATTTCAATGAGGAATCAAAGGGCTTGTGTTTCTTAAACAGGTGGCGTATTCGCGCGCTACTTCACAGGCGGAGCTTGGGCCTGACGGGGAGAAATCCCGTTATGGTCCGCCGGTTGGGCATCAGCCCTGACAGCACCGCCGAGGATTGAAACCGGAAAAGGAATATGGACATGGCGCTCCCTGATTTTACACTTCGCCAGCTTTTGGAAGCTGGTGTTCACTTTGGTCACCAGACACCTCGCTGGAATCCCCGTATGGGCGAATTCATTTATGGTGCCCGTAATGGCATTCACATTCTCGATCTAACACAGACCGTTCCAATGCTGGACGCGGCGCTGAATGTTATTCGTGATACTGTTGCCAAAGGCGGCAGCGTTCTTTTTGTTGGCACGAAACGTCAGGCACAAGGCCCGATTGCTGATGCCGCAGAAAAATCAGCACAATACTACATGAACCACCGTTGGCTTGGTGGCACGCTGACTAACTGGCAAACTGTTTCCAAATCGATCAAACGTCTAAAAGACATCGACGAAAAGCTTGAAAGCGGCGCCGAAGGTATGACCAAGAAAGAACGTCTTGGCATGGAACGTGATCAGGGCAAATTGCAGGCGTCACTTGGTGGTATCCGCGAAATGGGTGGCCGCCCAGACCTGATCTTCGTGATCGACGTCAACAAGGAAGATCTGGCAATCGCAGAAGCCAAAAAACTGGGTATCCCGGTTGTTGCGGTGGTTGATACCAACTGTTCGCCAGATGGCATTGACTATATTATTCCGGGTAATGATGACGCGGCTCGCGCAATTTCGCTTTATTGTGATTTGGCGGCGCGCGCAGCATTGGATGGCATGACTGCACAGATGGGTGCCGCCGGCGTTGATCTTGGCGCATTGGAAGAAGCCCCCGTTGAAGAAGCTGTTGCTGTGGAAGAATCGGCTGCTAAGCCGACCAGTGACAATGATGATAGCGCCAAGGAAGATACACCAGCCGAAGCTGTCACTGAAGAAGCCAAGGCCTAATCCTTGCCAACATATTGATCAGGCTGATGCTAATCGGTCTGATCCCCACATGAATAACTTGAGGAGAGCCGATATGGCTATCACCGCAGCAATGGTGAAAGAGCTTCGCGACACGACGGGCGCGGGCATGATGGATTCAAAGAAAGCACTGACAGAAACCGATGGCGATCTTCAGGCAGCAATCGACTGGCTGCGCACCAAGGGCTTGGCCAAAGCTGCCAAGAAATCTGGCCGTACTGCGGCCGAAGGTCTGGTAGCGGTGGCCGTTGATGGTGGTCGCGGCGTGGCTGTTGAGGTGAACTCTGAAACCGATTTCGTTGCAAAAAATGCCGATTTTCAAAAAATGGTTGGTGGCATCGCCACAACCGCACTTGGCGTCAGTGATGTTGAGGCGCTGAGAGCCGCAGATTTGAATGGCAAAACAGTAGAAACAACAGTGACCGACGCGGTTGCCGTAATCGGCGAAAACATGTCGTTGCGCCGGATGGCGGCTGTATCTGGTGATACGGTTGTGTCCTACGTACACAACGCCGCAACTGACGGAATGGGTTCTATTGGTGTTCTGGTTGCGTTGAATGGCCCCGACAATGGCATCGGTCGCCAGATTGCGATGCATATTGCAGCTGCAAAACCAGCATCATTGGGCGAAACAGATCTGGACCCAGAATTGGTAGCCCGTGAAAAATCTGTTTTGACTGAACAGGCCCGCGAAAGCGGTAAGCCAGAGCAGGTGATCGAAAAAATGATCGTTGGCAGAATGAAAAAGTATTTAGCAGAAGTAACGCTTTTGGGGCAACAATTTGTTGTTAACCCTGATCTGACCGTCGAACAGGCCGCCAAAGACGCTGGTGTAGAAATCGTTGGTTTTGTTCGATTGGAAGTAGGCGACGGAATTGAAAAAGAAGCAGAAGATTTCGCAGCAGAAGTTGCGAAGATGACTAACTCCTAAACAATATAACGTGCATTTTTGAACGTAAAAAAACGGTGCAGATTTTGCGATCTGCACCGTTCTTTTTTACCACGCCGACCTAATTGGGGATGAGGACGGGGCGCGATATATTGGGTGTCGACCAGCCGGGTGGACTATTCCCCGACGGGCCAACTTCCGGTTTCCCGGTATGGGCTGGTCTTAGTCGCAATATTAACAATCGCAACCCATTGTCCCTTGGCTAATGCCACCACTCACGGAACAGTTGTATTTTGTTCGTTTACGTAGGGTAAAGAAAGTAAGGGATTCCGTACCTTACAATTCTAACAGGTTGTTCAGACTTCAATTAAGAATATTTGGTTCTGAAAAGAGGCTTTCAAAACGGCCTGAGCGGTGGTTTCGACATCCAGGGCTTCGCGCGCAAGTCGCAGGTGTTTTTCAACCGTGGCCGGGGTCAGCCCCATGATGGTAGCAATATCTTGTGTGGTTTTTCCATCACCGACCCATTCCAGCGCTTCGCGCTGTCGATGTGTCAGGTTTTTGCGTGATCCGGAGTAGGGGAGATTGATAATTTTCTGGTGGGCAGCATTGTTCATCTGAACAATTTCCCGGCCATGTGTTTTCCAGATGGCATCCAGATCATTTTGTGTAGCGCCATTTGTTGCCGACAGACCAATTGCACCTTTCGCACGTACGGATACATCCTTGAAGCTAATGGAATACCCTGCCGTCACGCCCATTTTTTTGTTAAATTGAACAACTTCCTTTTCACTCTTCGTGAAGGAATTGGTGTTTTCTGCCATCCAACCCCAACTGCATGTCCCGGTGTTTGAGGTCGCCCATTTCACCATAGGTGCGTGAAAATATAACCCGCCATCGACAAACTTATCGGTATATTCTTTCGGATGATTGGTCAGGATAAGCCAATCTTGCCGATCGCCAAATGAATTTGCCGTCTTGTATCGGGTAAAACCATAAAGCAACCGACCAAAACCAAGCTTGTCCATTTCCTGCAGGTGTAAATCCCACAAGTCTTCGATGGTTCCCATGTCGTCAAGACGTTCCAGATAATCCAGCAGCATTATGTACCGCTCGCCAAATAACCCAGCATTGCGTCAATAGACAACAAATACCCCTTAGGTCCAAATCCGCAGATCTGACCAATCGCTGCTTTGGAAATATATGAAACCTGGCGGAAATCTTCCCGCGCATGAATATTCGAAAGGTGCAGTTCTATTGTAGGAACCTGTGTCGAAATAATAGCGTCCATAAGCGCCACTGATGTGTGGGTGTAGGCGCCTGCATTTAGCACAATACCGTCATGAGTGCCAACTGCACCATGTATAACATCGATCAAAGCACCTTCGTGATTTGACTGAAAGCTGGAAATATTGATTCCCAGTTCTTTGCCCCTGGCAGTGCAGGTCGCTTCAATCTCAGCAAGCGTGGTTTTGCCGTATACTTCTGGTTGTCGCTGGCCCAACAGATTTAGGTTCGGGCCGTTAATAATTAATAACGAAGTCATTCAGAAAATCCCCAATTCGTAGCAGCATAAAGGTTAATCCAGTTAGTTGTCGAGACGTCGAGCAATTTCTTTGCAACTAATTAGTGATTTCGGAAAGGTCGACACCGATAAAGAGAAGGGAATAGCTGCAGCTTCCGGTATCCAAACTGAATAATTGTAGAACAATTTCCCTGTATTCTTTGCCCGCCATTGTGGTCGAACGTAAATTAGGGATTGCTACGCGTTGAGGGCGGAACAGATTATGGGAGTTATTTCAATATTATAGTGGACTTAGTTAATTTACATCTTGTCATTATACACATAATACTGATTATAAGACTATTGGAGCATTCTATCCCAGTGCATACCCAGCCCCCCTGACTGTACGTAACGGATCACTACCGCCGAACTGACACAGTGCTTTGCGCAATCTACCCACATGAACATCGACGGTACGTGTATCAATGTAAGTGTCACGCCCCCAAACCCGATCAAGCAATTGTTCCCGGCTCCAGACACGGCTTGGTCTTTCCATAAAAGTTGAAAGCAAACGAAACTCAATCGGACCAAGCTTTACCTGACATTTGTCCCGATAAACTTTGTAGCTTTCAGGATCCAGTACGATGTCTTCATAGCTCAAACTCTGTCCAGCTATTGACGACCTCGTGCGGCGTAGCTGTGTGCGCACACGGGCCAGCAGTTCACCAATTGAGTATGGTTTGACAACATAGTCATCCGCCCCGGTCTCAAGCCCCCTGATCCGGTCAAGTTCCTCTGATCGCGCTGATAACATGATTATTGGAACGTCACGTGTTTTGACCCCGGATTTTAGCTGTCGACAAATTTCTATGCCCGAAACGCCCGGCAACATCCAATCCAGTAATATAATGTCCGGTTCATTTTCCTGAACCAGCAATAAAGCTTCGTCGCCAGTTTCGGCTTTTTCAACCAAAAAACCTTCAGCTTCCAAATTATAGGCCAGCACTTCGCGTTGCGCAGGTTCATCTTCTACCAGCAACACCCGGGCCTGAAATGCAGGCATCAGATCGATCCCGTTTCGGAAAACTCATATGGGGACTGGTCGCCTTTTGGGCGGTCTTCATCGGGCATTTCACCGGTAACAAGATAGATCACCTGTTCCGCTATGGATGTAATGTGATCCCCTGTGCGTTCGATGTTTTTGGCAATAAAATGCAGATGCATACATGCGGTGATATTGCGCGGATCTTCCATCATGTGGGTCAGGAATTCGCGAAACATTGCATTATACATCTGATCAACATCCTGATCGCGTTGCCGTACGTGTTCTGCAAGTTCAACGTTACGCTGAATATAGGCATCAAGCACATCTTTCAGCATCAGTTCCACTTCACGGGCCATACGGCGTATAGAACGGCCAGTTCCACCAACGGGGTGCAATTTTACCAGGACTGAATTTCGTTTAGCCAGGTTCTTGGCATAATCGCCGCAGCGTTCCAGATTGGCGCTGATTTTTATTACTGTCAAAACAGTGCGCAGATCCCCTGCAGTTGGTGCGCGCAATGCAATGACACGTGCTGCTTCCTGGTTGATCTGTTCTTCGATCGCGTCGATCTGTTTATCTGCCAACCGAACTTTGTTTGCTAATTCTTCATCCCGGCTTTCCAGTGAAAGCGACGCTTGGTGAATGGCGGTTTCAACCATGCCACCCATCTTCATGATCATAGCCTGAATTGATTCCAATTCACGATCAAACGCTGATGCAATATGTTGTTCCTGCATGGTCATGTCCCCTACCCAATCCGGCCGGTGATGTAGCTTTCGGTTCGTGGATCTTGCGGATTTGTGAATATTTGCCCGGTTTCACCGTGTTCAACAAGGTTTCCCAAATGGAAGAAAGCAGTTTTTTGACTGACCCGTGCAGCCTGTTGCATAGAATGTGTAATAATCACCACGGAATAGTTTGAGCGAAGCTCGTCGATTAATTCTTCTATCTGCGCTGTGGCAATCGGATCAAGGGCTGAACATGGTTCATCCATTAGCAATACCTCTGGGGCGGTGGCGATTGCGCGTGCAATGCACAATCTTTGTTGCTGGCCACCTGACAGCCCGTTACCAGGTTCGTTTAGTCTGTCTTTGACTTCATCCCATATTGCGCCACGACGCAGGGATTTTTCAACAATTTCATCCAGATCATTTTTGTTTGCAGCGAGCCCGTGAATACGTGGGCCATAGGCGATATTGTCATATATTGATTTCGCAAAAGGATTGGGTTTCTGAAACACCATTCCAACCTTTGCGCGCAATTGTACCGGATCAACTTTGGGCGCATAAATATTTTGCCCATCCATCGCAATCAGACCCTGGATACGACAACTGCTTATCGTATCGTTCATTCGGTTAAGGCAACGCAGAAAAGTTGACTTGCCACAACCAGACGGGCCGATGAATGCAGTAACCGTATTGTCCGCAATGTCGACATTTACGTCTTTGATTGCGTGGTTATCACCATAAAAAACCTGAACGCCACGGGCGGACATTTTTATGTCTTTCGCCTGAACGAACTGATCGTCAAAATTTGTGTCTTTCACAGGGGGCCCCTTACCAGCGGCGTTCAAACCGACGACGCAACAGGATTGCCGCCAGGTTCATGATTAAAAGAAACGCCAGCAAAACACATATTGCGGCGGCCGTGCGGGCTTCAAATGCCCGTTCGGGAAAATCAGACCAGCGGTAAACCTGCACAGGCAACACGGTTGCGCTATCAGTGATCCCGGTTGGGACATCGACGATAAAGGCAACCATGCCGATCATGATCAGGGGTGCGGTTTCACCCAGTGCCTGCGCCATGCCGATAATCGATCCCGTCATCATCCCGGGCATCGCCAGGGGCAATACGTGATGAAACGATGCCTGTAGTTTGGATGCCCCTACCCCAAGTGCTGCATCCCGGATCGAAGGCGGAACTGCGCGAATTGCTGTACGTGACGCGATGATGATCGTGGGCATCGTCATCAAGGCCAAAACAATTCCGCCAGCCAGCGGTGTTGATCTAGGCACCCCGAAAACCCCTAGAAATACGGCAAGTCCCAGCAACCCGAAAACAATGGAAGGTACGGCCGCTAGGTTGTTGATATTGACCTCTATAAACCCGGTAATCCGGTTTTTTGGGGCAAATTCTTCCAGATAAATCGCCGATAATACACCGATAGGGAAAGCCAGTGCAAAAGTTACCAACATCGTCCAGAACGTACCAACGGCTGCCCCCCACACACCGGAAAGTTCGGGTTCACGGCTGTCGCCTGCGCTGAAAAATCGTGTGTTGAAAACAGTTTTTACGGCACCAAGATCATCAAGGTGTTCCAGCCAGACGATCTGTCTGTCATTTATCTTGCGGGATATTTCCGGTAAATCCGTCAGGAACATTTCCCATTCATCAAATTGTGTTTTAGTGCCCTGCAAAGGCATCAGAATTTCACCAGTGGCGGCGTTTGCACTTACATCGGTTAGCTTGATCCATCCCCCGTCCAGTTTCAGCAAAGCGGACACGTCTTCCCGGCTTAGGCTTCTGGAACCTCTTGGTGTGGCTGCGAGGGTTTCAAGGTTCTGCGCCTGGGCAAGCAACTGATCACGCTTTGCAACATGGGTTCTTGCCAATGTCTGATTTTCGTTGCGCGCCTCATCTGTTGTTGCAATTGCAGCCCTGCGCACAAATTCTGTTACCCCGTTATCATGGCGCGCTGCCTGAATATGCATAGTTTTCGCTTTGCGCACCAATCCGGCGTTGATCCGTTTCAGGATGTTCAGAAAATCATCTTGTGAACTGGAAATTTCAACCATCGCTTCGGTGCGTTGTATTGTCAGCTGGCCATGCGTGGGTATTTGTTTCAGTTTTCCAAACTCACCTTTCAGATAAAGATCGGAAGTATCAGAAGCCAGAAAATCAAACCGGGGGCTTTGCCCTACCAAGGAAACATCCCGGGCAACCAGATTGGCAAGTTCAAATGATGCACCCGCGGAAACAAGATCATACAGTTCGCGTTTTTCCTTGCGCTTGGTGACGTGTGGAAAAGTATTTTTCAGCAGGCCTTTGGTCAGGCCGGAAAAATCAGCGCGACGAATAGATTTGGGATCACGATCGCTAGTTGGATCAATCTTTTCTGCATCGATAGTAACATTCAGCGTGATATAACTTTCCGTAAACGCGCCGACGGATTTGGTTATCACCGAGCCCAGCAATGTAATCAGGGCAAGTAGGGCAAACGCGATCGCAAGAATACCATATGCTTTTAAACGCAATTCAGAACGGCGGCGCCTGCGGGTTCGCATGTCAGGTGTTTCATTCTTAAGTCGAGATATCCCGGATATAAAAGCCATCTGATCAGCCCCTAATCGTAAAGTTCGCGGTAGCGGCGCACGAACAGTTGGGCCGCCCCATTCATCAGCAAGGTCAGACCAAACAGGGTAAACCCAAGCGTAAAGGCCGGGCCTGCTGCGGTATCAGCTTCGGTATCCCCGGTGATAAGCATTACGATCTGCACAGTAACGGTGGTAACTGCTTCGAAGGGATTGACGCTTAGGTTTGCACCCTGCCCGGCGGCCATGACCACAATCATTGTTTCACCCACTGCGCGTGACACGCCCAGCAACACGGCTGAAACAATGCCCGGAAGTGCTGCAGGCAATATCACCTGACGAATGGTTTCAGCCTTGGTCGCCCCAAGCCCGTATGACCCCTCGCGCAGTGATTGGGGAACGGCGTTGATGACATCGTCAGACAGGGATGAAATGAACGGGATAATCATGATCCCCATCACTATCCCGGCCGCAAGCGCAGATTCTGATGCGATTGCAACGCCAAAACTATCACCTGTGCTGCGAAGGAACGGCGCTACGGTGATCGCCGCGAATACACCATAAACAACCGTTGGTATCCCAGCCAGAATTTCCAACATTGGTTTTACGAAACTTCGCGTCTTCGTGCCGGCAAACTCAGACAGATAGATTGCCGCAAACAAGCCGACAGGCACTGCCACCACCATAGCAATCGCGGTTATCAAGAATGTGCCCACAAACAGAGGAACGGCACCAACCCTGTTTAGATCAAAATCCCCGGAATGAACCCCTGAAAGCGGACTCCAGGTTGTTCCAAACAAAAATTTGTCCAGTCGCCAGTTGATTTTGCCGAAAAATGAAACAGTTTCGAAAATCAGTGACAGCACAATCCCGACGGTCGTCAGAACCGCAACAGCTGCCGTCATGGTCAGCACAATTTGCAGGATGTTTTCAACGCGGTTACGTGCGCGCCAGTCGGGGCTGATTTTTCCTGATGTCACACCCGCCGCGACCAACGCAGCTGTACTAACCAGTGCGACTGTTAGCCACCAGCGAAGATTGGACAGGAACAAATAGCTTTGCGCAAGTTCAGCGCGCAACGGATCACTGTGCGATGCCAGCGCGCCCGTTGCAAGGGCCTTGGCGTCGGATAGAACAAGTTGATGTTCGATTGCCGGGCGATCCGATTGTGCCAAAAATATACGCGACAACAATGCGTTATCAATGACATAGCTTGAAATTGGAACCATTACGAACAAAACACCCCAGCCCGCAATCAGAACCCAAAGCAAACTATAAAGCCCATGGTATGAGGGGCGAGAATGCAGTTTCTGAGTTGATTGACGATCTATCCGACGCGCCTTTTGCATCGAAAATACATAAGCCGAAACGCCCATAAGAAGAACGAAAAGAAACAGCGTGGTTGTCATCTAAGCCCCGGATACAGATGTGTCGTACGGCCTACCCGTACGTTTGGTGAAGTTGAGGCAGGCGTTGCCGCCTGCCCCATTCGGTTCAGTTCCATTCATTGCCCGACATCCGGACAAGCGAAGATACATTTGAAAGGTTTTCTTCAAACAACCCTGCTGGCAAAGGGATCAGCCCTTTATCGGCAAGATAACCTTCTTCGCCGGATGCCGCCTGAGACAGGAATTCATCTGCGTATTCCTGAATACCGGGAATGATCCCAACATGGGCATTCTTGATATAAAAGAAGAGCGATCTTGAGATCGGGTAATCCCCGGACGCGATGTTTTCAAAAGTGGGTTCCACACCGTCAACCAAAGAACCTTTTATGGTATCGGAATTCTGATCAAGGAACGAAAACCCAAAAACGCCAAGGGCATCTGGGTTGGCTTGCAGTTTAGAAACTATCAGATTGTCATTTTCACCTGCTTCGATGAAAACACCATCGGCACGAATGGATACTGTTTCGCAATCAACCTGATCGGTACTTTTGCAGCCTTCTTCCATGACAAGTTCTTCAAACGCGTCACGCGTTCCCGAAGAGGGTGGCGGGCCAAGTACTTCGATCTTGATGGCTGGCAATGACGGATCTACGTCAGACCACAACAGCGGTTTCGGGCCATTTTCGGCCAACGCTATTACCAGTTGTTCGCGAGATACGGAAAATTCCGCCCCCTCGATCGCGTTTGCAACCACAATACCGTCATACCCGATTACGGCCTCGGTTATTTCAGTTACGCCGTTTTCTGTGCAAAGCTTAAATTCTTTTGCCTTCATGCGGCGCGATGAATTGGCGATATCGGGGTGCTTTTCACCGACACCTGCACAAAACAATTTCAAGCCACCACCAGAACCAGTTGATTCAACAATTGGTACCTTAAAGTCTGTGGATTTGCCAAAGCGTTCGGCGACAGCAGTTGAAAATGGAAACACAGTCGATGATCCTACAATGCGGATCTGGTCGCGTGCGGTGGCACAGGTGGAAAAAACAGTGACGATCGTGCAGGCCGACGCGACCAGTTTTAGAAAAGTCATTACAAAGCTCCTGACTAGGTTTTGTGGAAGGCGTTTCGCCCCCCACGCAAACAAGGTCATATGGGTCTTGAGCAATGCTTTTGTGACAGGAACGTAACAGCTGTATGACAAGGTGAAAAATTTTTTTGGTTAACGAAAAATTTATTGACTAAAGGATCACCAACTTATCATTAAGCCGTTGGAAGTATTACGGTAAAAAGGCTTCCTTTGCCTTTTTCACTCGAAATTCGCAACCTTCCG